>Ga0210405_10002584_pt1 | contig 18650 bp, 22 predicted proteins | sample IncBWH11MmetaG_FD_155492 | JGI IMG/M metagenome (GOLD analysis project Ga0210405, IMG submission 155492) | Forest soil microbial communities from Barre Woods Harvard Forest LTER site, Petersham, Massachusetts, United States - Inc-BW-H-11-M | ecosystem: Environmental > Terrestrial > Soil >... | reverse complement strand
GAACTCCTGACGGGACGCGCTTCGTCCCAGCTAGGAAACGAACAGAAATGGGCCTACCGTTGGGTACCTTTAATAGCGCGATTTGTCGTTAAACGCAACGGCCGGAGGGACAGTTCTCGGCCAGGGGCCCGCGCTGCTCGAAGGTTGCGTATCCCCTTGTGCTTTGCACGGCAAGTACAAGGCTTCACAGGCGCTTATGGAGGTCATATGCCAGAAACGCAACGACATTTTTGTTCGCCAATCTTGGCAGAGAGGCGCGCTGATCCGGCCTGACTGCCCCGCCCACAGACTCGAGTGCTTCTCGTTTCGGCATTCTGCGGTACAGGCAGCTCCCCCTTAGCCATCGCGTCTATCCTAGGGTATTTACCTGCCTCAGTTTACAGTTTTCACCTCCTTGTCGTTTTTCCAGCGAAGTTTATTGTGGCTACGGGCTGGGCACCGCTCCCCGGTCCAGTGGGTTGATTTTCCCGATTGGGGGAATCGGGACCGGGGTGCGGTGAACAACGTGCCCAAGGAGATTTCAAATTGTCGATCAGATTTCAGACCGGAGGTCAGAGGACAGATGGTGTGTCCAGAGACTACCGGAACGCTCCTCTTGCACCGGGTGGAGATTGGCAAAATTCTCCCGGCGCCTCTCTCGACAAAGACTTTCATGGCCCTGCTGAGGTGCTCAATGATGGATCCATCTTTGTCGCCTCCAGCCCCGCAATGCTCTCCATCCGGCAACAAATTGAGAAAATCGCCGACTATGACGTTCCCGTCCTGATTTTGGGCGAAAGCGGCACCGGCAAAGAAGTGGTCGCACGGCTGCTTCACACCCGTTCCGACAGGGCCCGCCATCTTTTCTTGAAAGTGAATTGCGCCGCGCTTCCTGGCCCGTTACTTGAAAGCGAGCTCTTTGGTTACGAGCGAGGCGCCTTCACCGGAGCCGTACGCAGCCACCCCGGAAAATTTGAAATTTGCAAATCCGGCACCATCCTGCTCGACGAAATCGGGGAGATTTCTCCCGCGCTGCAGGCCAAACTCCTTCACGTCCTGCAGGACAGAACCGTTTGCCGCCTGGGCGGAAACACGCCCTTTGAAGTGGACGCCCGCGTTATCGCCGCCACCAACGTCGACATTCACGAAGCGCTCGAATCTGGAGCGTTGCGCCAGGATCTTTATTACCGCCTTAATACCTTCATTCTTCGAATTCCGCCGCTGCGCTCCCGGCCGGAGGAAATTCCTGTTTTGCTGGAACATTTCATCGGGCGGTTTGCCCGCCTGCATGGCTGCCCCGTCGTTCCCCCTTCGCACCGGCTCGTCGCCGCCTGTCTGGAATATTCCTGGCCGGGGAATATCCGCGAGTTGCAGAGCTTCACCCAGCGTTTCCTGATCCAGGGCGACGAGGAACGCTCTCTTCAAGAATTGCAAGGCGCCGGAAGGGTGATAATAGCGCATCCCTCCGAAATCGATTCGCCCGCTGAATCCTCCACAACGAATTTGAAGAAAATCGCTCGCAAGGTAAAAAGCAGCGCGGAAAAGCCCGCCATTGAAAAAGTGCTCCAGGAAACGCGGTTCAACCGCAAGGCCGCCGCCCGCCGCCTGCAAATCAGTTACAAGGGGCTGCTGCGAAAACTCCGGGAGTATGACCTGGATGGAAAAACAGCCCGCTTGTCGAACCAGGATTTGGAGATGCACGGGTCAACCCCGTAAGGGAGAAGCCATGAACCCCAAGCCGCTCAAACTGTTGTTGCTCGAAGACGGCTGCAAGGATGGGCGTTTCCTGCAAAAAACGATCGGTGACGGGGGATCGTTCGAATGTGATTTGGTCAAAATGGATGAGCTGGAGGGAGTTCTTTCTGCAGTGACCGAAGAGCCGCCGATCATTCTGCTGCGTTCGGGTGATTCCAGCACGCAACTCTCGGCAAACCTCAAGCGAGTCCGCGAAATCGCTTCCAACATGCCCGTGCTGGTGTTGCCCAGCAGCCAACACGGCCTCGTCCTGCCCGGTGCGGCCGCTGATGACGGCGCAAAGAGCAACGGGCACCTCCGCCTGAACCTGAAAAAGCTCGCGCGCATCCTCCGCTGCGGCCTGCGCCAGAGTCAGATGGAATCCGAACTTTCACACCTCGCGATTTCCGACGAGCTCACCGGCCTGTATAACCGGCGTGGCTTTCTGCTACTCGGCAGCGAGCGCATGAAGCTGGCCCACGGCATGAAAAAGAACCTTCTCCTCTTTTTTGCCGACCTCGACAATCTGAAACAAATCAACGACCAGTTTGGCCACCAGGAAGGCGACCAGGCGCTCCTGAAGACTGCCGAAATTTTCAGAAACACTTTCCGCAATTCCGACATTACCGGACGTTTTGGCGGCGACGAGTTCACCGCCCTCGTCATCGAAGAGTATGGACAGACCGCCGATACGATCTCCAGGCGCTTGCAGGACAACATGGCCGAACTCGCCGCAAACAACACTCAATACCCGCTCTCCCTCAGCGTCGGCATGACCCGTTATGCTGCCGAGATGCGCTCTTCGATCAAGAAACTGCTCGCGCAAGCCGACCAGGCTCTCTTCAAGCAGAAGCAGGTGAGCCAAGTGACACCGGGAGAGAATCCCCCCGTGATGTTTCCAGGATCGCGTCGAGGCTTCGCCCAGTATGGATTTCGCGCGCCCGGAATTCTCGTTCCCCAGCGCTTGCCGGGAAAAATTCGCAAGTCCTTGGCGGGCACCGCGTAGCTCCATCCCATTCTTGCCGCCTGTCGGGTCAGGGCCGCTGTGTCGCGCTCCTTGCCCCCTGCTGTGGGCCATTCCATTTCACCGCCGGAGTCGACTCCCCCGGGGATGTTCCTTATAATCCCGAAAGCATCCGCACCCTCTCGGGCCGTGAACGCACCGAGTATTGGGAGTCAACCGTATGAAACTGAACGCCGCTGTGATTGGCTTGGGATTCGTCGGCAAGGCGCACGTGGAGTCTTTGCGACGTCTGGGAATCCCGGTTCGCGGCGCTCTCGGAAGTTCAAGCGAGACGACCGCCGCGGCTTGCAAGTCCCTCAATCTGGAACGCGCCTTCACATCGCTCGACGAACTCGCCGCGGACGCCGCCGTCGATGTTGTCCACCTCTGCACCCCGAATTATCTCCACTTCGATCAGGCCAGCCGCCTGATGCGCGCGGGAAAACACGTCCTGTGCGAAAAGCCGTTGACGATGGATTCGGCAGAGTCGGAACTCCTCGTCGCCCTCGCCCGTGAAACGGGAAAAGTCGGCGGCGTTGCCTACAATCTGCGTTACTACCCCCTGTGTCAGGAAGCTCGCGCCCTGGTTGAAAAAGGCGCCATCGGTCAGCCCAAGCTTGTGCATGGCAGCTTTTTGCAGGACTGGCTGCTCTATCCGAATGATTGGAACTGGCGGCTCGATCCGAAACTCGGCGGCCAGCTCCGCGCCGTTTCCGACATCGGCACGCACTGGCTGGACCTCGTTACATGGATCACCGGCCGCAAGGTGATGGAGCTCTGTGCCGATCTCGTGACGGTGGTTCCGGTTCGGCAGAAGCCCCGCGGCCGCGTGGAAACTTTCCAGAAAGCGGATCCCGCTAACGCCGATCCCTTCCCAATCGAGACCGATGATTACGCCTCCGTCTTATTTCATCTCGAAGGAGACTTAAGCGGCGTCATGACCGTGTCGCAGGTCAGCGCCGGGCGTCGCGCTCGTTTGTGGTTCGAAATCGACGGCACCGAAGGCTCGCTGGCTTGGAATTCAGAGGAGCCGGGCATGCTGTGGATCGGCCGCCGCAATCGCGCGAATGAAGAACTGCCGAAAGATCCGGCGCTTCTCAGTCCGCAGGCGCGCCGCTATGCCGCCTATCCGGGCGGCCACGCGGAGGGCTATCCGGACACGTTCGTGCAACTCTTCCGCGATTTTTATGCATACATCGAAGCAGGCGATCTGAAAGCCCCACCGACCTTCCCGACCTTCGAAACCGGAAACGACGAGATGGTTCTCTGCGAAGCCATCGAACAGAGCTCCAGAACGCGCGCCTGGGTTACCGTGGGCAACAACTGAGCTGGAAAAACTCGAAACCATTCAAGTTGTCCCGGAATCCTTCGCCGCCGGCGAAGGAACGCTCGATTCCAACTTGCTATTCGGCTTGATCTCAAAGAATTTTTTCAGCCCGAGAAACGGCTTTTCCAGAAAATTCCACGAAGCGATGGCCAGCAGATAGGAAATCACCACTGCCGTCCAGAACCCCGCCACCGGGTGGCTTTCCTTCCAGTGAAGCAGTTTGAAAACGTCGTCCGGCATCTTGTGCAGCAGGTACAGCCCATAGCTGATCGTGCCGGTAAATATCAGGAAGCGCAGGAACAGAAATCAGTATGCTAATTCCAGGATTTCATTGCCTTGCATGTTGTAGAAAACGGCCAGGCTCTGACGGCGCAGCAGTTTATCGGCAAGGACGTCGGCTATGAATTCAATTTGCCGGAAAATATTTGCTTTGGCGCCGGAGGCGCCCTCAAAAAGGACCACCGTACTTTTCGTCGCGCTTCGGTCGGCCCCATTCAAGTACCAGAAGCACGCGGAAATCACTCGCGTCGGCGCCCCGCCGCGTTCCGCCGGGTATGGCAGCGGCCGGTCCGCAAGCAGTAGATGGAAATTTCTGCCGTCAGAGCGCGAGATCATTGGGATGCCCTCCGACAAGCGGAGGAGCAGCGCCTCTTCGCCATTCCATTCACAGTGCGGGCAGACATTGAAATTTCGGAATTCAGTTTGGGAGGATTCCAGGAGGTGATTCAGCAAGGGACACCTCGAATGCGAGCGTCGAACAAACTGCGGGCGCTCATGGGCGGGGTGCACGCAAGGATGATCAAGCGGAGTATCTTATTAAAATAGTAACGATGTCAAGGGGAGACTCTATCAGTGAGTATAGCGCTAACTTCAGGAGCAGGCCCGGCAAGCTTCCTTCAGGGCCTCCGCAACTTCACTGTCCGAGTACTGCAACTCGCGGAGGATGCTCCGGTTATGCTCGCCGAGCAGCGGTGGGGGCATCCGGTAGACGATGGGCTGCTCGGTGAAACGGATAGGGTTGGCAATGCTCCTCACACTTTGCAAGGTGGGGTGCTCCATCTCGACCACCAGCCCCCTCGCCAGCGTTTGGGAGTCCCCCAGGGCTTCACCCGCCGTCTGGATAGGGGCAACCGGAATATCGGCGCTTTTCAGCCTGGCCAACCAGTCCTCGCTTGGAAGGGAATCAAAGTGCCGCTGAAGCATCGGAATCAGTTGTTCCCGATTCTGATTGCGCGCGGCATTGTTGGCGAATCGCGCGTCACTCCCCAGATCCTCGGCGCCAAGAATCCCCACCAGCCGGCGCCACTGCTCTTGCGTGCCCACTCCGACAACAAAATAGCGCGCGTCACTCCCCTGGAAAAGCTGGTACGGCACGATATTCGGGTGAGCATTCCCCCAACGATGCGGCGACACACCAGCATTTAAGTAACTGCTGCCTACGTTTGCCAGCCACGTCAACTGCGAATCAAACAACGCCATATCCAGGTAGTCGCCCTTCCCACTCCGCTCGCGTGCGAAAAGCGCTCCCAGAATGCCCATCGCCGAATACATCCCCGTGGTCATGTCAGCGATTGCGATTGGAAAACGAAGTGGCCCGCCCCCCGGCTCTCCGGTGAAACTCATCACTCCAGCTTCGGCCTGAGCGAGAATATCGTAACCCGGCTGTTCCGCTTTGGGACCGCTAAACCCATATCCCGAAATGCTGCAATAAATGAGCCGCGGATTTTTCGCCCGCAACGTTTCCGGATCGATTCCCCGCCGCTGCAGCGAAAGCTTGGATGGTTGATTGCAAATAAAAACGTCGGCGGTGGAGAGTAAACGCTGTAAAATTTCTCCACCAAGGGGATGGTCGTAATTCAGAGTGATCGACCGTTTGTTCCGATTGGTGGCGAGATAATAAGCGGATTCCGTGTCAACAAAAGGGGGCCCCCAGCCACGCGATTGGTCGCCACCCGCGTTGCGTTCGACCTTGATGACGTCAGCGCCGAGATCCCCAAGCAGCATCGCGCAATAGGGGCCAGCCAAGGCCTCCGCGATTTCAACAACTCGGATCCCATCGAGGACCATGCTCATGGAAAGGAATTATAGCGAACAATCCTCATCTCCGCCGTCAAGCCACGGCTTGGAACGCACAGCGATGTCCTTCCTTGCCTGAGAGGAGACCTTCCCGGACAATATGCCTACCGAAGAAAATACGGAACATGTGGCGGCGCAACTGAACGCGCCGGATGGAGATCCCGGAACGATGGCGAACGCAGCGCACCTACCAAAACGATTTGTCGCCTATTTTTCAATGGAAATTGCCCTCGAAAACCAGATCCCCACTTACAGCGGAGGGCTCGGCGTTCTTGCGGGAGACACGATTCGTGCAGCGGCCGACATTCGGCTGCCGATGGTTGCTGTCTCCCTCCTCTATCGGAAAGGATATTTCCGCCAGCACCTCTCCGAAGAGGGCGCCCAGACGGAAGAATCCGTCGAGTGGGCGGTTGAGAAGCACCTGAAGGAAGAAGAGCCACGCGTCTCTGTCACTCTCGAAGGCCGCAAGGTCGAACTGCGCGCCTGGTGCTATACCGTCAAGGGAGTTCGCGGCTACGAAGTCCCCGTCTACTTTCTGGATGCAGACCTTCCCTCGAATGACCAGCGCGATCGCGACCTGACTGGCCAGTTGTACGGTGGAGATCCCTACTACCGCCTGTCTCAGGAAGTGCTGCTCGGAATTGGCGGCGTGCGCATGCTCCGGGCGCTTGGGCACGATGAATTGATGCGCTACCACATGAACGAAGGCCATGCCGCGCTGCTCACCCTGGAATTGTTGGGCGAGGAGGCCAACCACGCGGGCCGTCAATCCGTTAAGGGAGAAGACATCGAACGCGTTCGTGGCAAGTGCGTTTTCACCACGCACACCCCGGTGCCCGCCGGCCACGACAAATTTCCCGTCGAGTATATGACCCGCTTGTTCCCCGACCAGAATCGCTTCTTCGATGTGAAGGACGCTTCGTCCGCCGATCTCGTCCGCAGCGTTTTGCAAGTCGAGCAAAATTACCCGGACATGGCGGAAGCAGCCAGACGTGGCGCCTCGGTCAACATGACCTATCTTGCGCTTAGCCTGAGCAATTATGTGAATGGCGTGGCCAAGCTCCACGGCGAAGTCTCTCGAAAAATGTTCCCGAATATTCCGATCGAGGCGATCACCAACGGCGTTCACGCTGCGACGTGGGCCTCTCCCTCGTTCAAAGATCTCTTTGACCGCATGATTCCGTCCTGGCGCGAAGACAACTACAGCCTCCGCGGCGCACTGGGCTTGCCCCCCGAAGAAGTTTGGGCTGCTCACCTCCTGGCGAAGCACGACCTTTTGGAAACGGTGCGCAAGAAAACCGGGCTAAAGCTCGACCCCGACGCCTTCACCATCGGCTTCGCCCGCCGCGCCACCGGCTACAAGCGCGCCGACCTGATCCTCAGCGACCTGGATCGCCTTCGACAGATCGCGAAAAACGCGGGACCCTTTCAGATCGTTTACGCCGGCAAAGCCCACCCGCGCGATGGCGGCGGCAAAGACATCATCAAGAAGATTTTCAAAGCCAAGAAAGCGCTCAAGAAAGCCATCACCATTGTGTTTCTGGATGATTACGACCTGAACCTCGGCGGCAAACTGACCGCCGGAGGCGATTTGTGGCTGAACACGCCGCAGTATCCCTTGGAAGCTTCAGGTACAAGCGGCATGAAAGCGGCACTGAATGGTGTGCCGAGCCTAAGCATCCTCGACGGATGGTGGGTGGAAGGCAACATTGAAGGCGTCACCGGTTGGTCCATCGGCGAAGCGCATCGTGGCGATCCCGGTCCGGAAACTCCCGTGGACAACGCTTACGATGCTGAGAGTCTCTATGCAAAACTCGAAGGCGTAATTCTTCCGCTCTATTACGGCAGCCGCGAGCGTTATCTCGACATCATGCGCCACGCCATCGCCATCAACGGCTCTTTCTTCAACACCCAGCGCATGGTGCAGCAATACATCACCGACGCTTACTTGCGCTAGCCCGCCGCGCCTGCACCACTTCTTCCGGCCGCACTTCCATCTGCATTACGCGCCGCGGCAACTCGCGGAATCCCGCCTTGCGATAAAAAATCTCAGCGGCTTTATTTCTCCGGGGCAGTTGCAGTTGAAACGCGCGCATCCCCCGTTCCCGGCAATAATCTTCAATCTCATAAAGTGCCAGCGACCCAATCCCCTGGTTGCGAAACCGTTTCTCGACGAATAAATCCCGCAGCACGCCTTCCGCGCCGCCATATACCAGGTCAAAGTTGTAAGTCAGCAGCGCATACCCCACTGGCTTTTTGTGATTCTCCATCAGCCAGATCTTCCCCTGCGATGGATTCCTCAACAACACATCCAGCCCCTGGCTCAGCGATTTGCGATGAACCGGGATCTTCTCAAAGCGGTTGTAAGCCATCACCAGCTTCAGCAGAGCCTTGTGATCCTTGGGCCCGCAGGAACGGAAAGAGACCAGCATGATTCCTCACTTTTTCTGAGCGACCGGAACGCGTTTCGTGCCTTCAAGCTCCGCGCCCGCATCCAGAATATTCGAGCGCGAAAACTCCTTAAAAAACTCCCAGCCGCCGTATTTCTCCGTAAGCTCGGGCAAAACCGCTGCGACCAGTGCGTCGCCCTTCTTGTTCGCGTCCACGCCCTTCTTCACCGCCGCGCGCAGCCACGTAAGATACGCCTGGAATTCCTGCACGTCTTCCGCGTTCCCCACATCGCCATGCCCCGGAACAAAAATCACCGCCTGCGGCAACGCGGAGTTGGGCAAAGTATCCGCTTTTTCTTCCGTGAACTCCGAAAGCGTGGAAATCCACGTCGATGTCGTGGCATCAATCAGATTCGGCAACGTGTGCCGCCAAAACAGGTCTCCGCAAAAAACGATGCCCGCATCGGGAATGGAAACCACCGAATCGCCACCCGTGTGGCCCTGCATGTAAGTCACTTCAATGCGCCGCGAGCCCAGGAAAAGCGTGACGCCCGTATCGTAGGTGACTTCCGGAGCAAGCAGGTTCAGCACCAGGGCCTTCTCTTCCGGCTTGATCTTCTCCCCGAAAAGTTTCAGGTTCTCCGTGTGAATCCACGCGCGCACGCAGTGATGCCCCACAATGACCGCTCCGTGCTCGGCGAAAACGCGATTCCCCGCCACATGATCCAGGTGATAGTGAGTATTAATCACGAATTTGATCGGCAGATGCGTAAAGCCGTGGATTTGGCCAAGCAGCGCTTTCGCCGCGGACTCATTTTCAAACGTATCAATCACCGCCACGCCGTCGTCGCCGACCACAAACCCGGCGTTGGCCCCTGCATCACCCTTGGCGTCGTCAATCGTCGCCCAGATGTTCGGGCCTATCAGCTTCAGTTGAAAGGGAAGCGGCGCGTCCGGCGACTGGGCCGGCAGAACCGCGGCAAAAAAACAGAACAGAAAAGACAATCGGAAGAGAAATCGCATTGCAAGTATCGTACTGCAAGCAGAGCGCTACGAAAAGTATCACACGTAGCGGCCACCTTCAGTGCTTGCCCTGACGAAGGAAGGGTGGCCGCGCTTACTTACCGAACGCGGTTCTTGTACAGCGCCATCCCCACAGCCGCATCCATGCCCAGTTTTTCTAGCGCCCGAATCTCCTCGCGCGAGGAAATTCCGCCCGCCGCAACGATTCGCAACTTTGTCGCCGCTCGCAACTCGCGGAACCACTCCAGATTCACGCCGCGCATCGTCCCCTCGCGGTCCACATCCGTGCACAAAAATCCCCCGCAATAAGGCTCCAGCGCAGCCGTGACCTCGCGCGGAGAAACCCGCAGGGAGGTGCGCCATCCGTGAATCACGATTTTTCGTTTAGCTGTGTCCAAGGCAATCAGCACTTGTTTTTTTTTCACGTGGTCCCGAAGCCTCTTCAGAAAAGCCAGATTGGGACGGCCCTTGCGGAAAGCCGCGCTGCCAATGATGATTTGTGCGACTCCCAAATCGACGAGCTGCTCGGCCAGGCGCACGGTTCGGATTCCTCCACCGACGCGCACTTTCATTCCATGCTCACGCTTCGCACGTACACAAAGCTCGCTGACCAACCGCCGGTTGTGCCCCTTGCCCATCGCAGCGTCCAGGTCAATCACATGCAACCACTCGTGACGCCCGAACTTCTTCAGCAATCCAAAAACGTCGGAAATGGCAAGCTCACGCCGCCGCCCATGAACCAGTTGCACCGCCTGTCCTCCTTGCAGATCAATGCACGGAATCAGCACGGCAGCCGAACCTCAACGCCGTTCTCTTTCAAAAATTCCTTCAGCGCCCGGATCGACTGCACCTGGTCGTGGAAAATCGAAGCCGCTAGCGCCGCGTCCGCCGCGCCCCGCGTGAACACCTCCAGAAAATGTGCCGGCACCTTCGCCCCGCCCGAAGCAATCACCGGCACCGAAACATGGTTGCTGATCGCCGCAGTCAATTCGTTATCGAATCCCGACTGCGTTCCGTCGCGGTCCACCGACGTCAGCACAATTTCTCCCGCGCCCAATTCCACTCCACGTTGCGCCCAATCCAGAGCGTTGAGCGATGTAGCCTGCCGCCCGCCACGAATCCTCACTTGCCAGTCGCCGCCTTCGCGCTTTGCGTCAATCGCCAGCACCACCGCCTGCGCACCGAATTCCGCAGAAAGTTCGCTAAGAAGTTCCGGCCGTTCTACCGCAGCAGTGTTCACGGTAATTTTGTCTGCCCCAGCCCGCACCACCGCTCGCGCCGCTTCCAACGAGCGAATTCCTCCGCCCGCAGTCAGAGGGATCGCCAACTGTTCCGCCACTCGCCGAATGGTTTCAAGAAACGTCGGCCGATTGTCCCGCGCCGCCGCGATGTCGAGCACCACCAGTTCATCAGCCCCCTCGGAGTTGTATCGCGCCGCCAGTTCCACAGGATCCCCGGCGTCGCGCAGCCCTTCAAAATGAACGCCTTTCACGACGCGCGCCCCGTCGGTATCGAGACAGGGAATAATTCGCCGAGCTAGGCTCATGCCGCCACTCGCAGAAAATTGCGCAATACTTGTGCGCCCGCAGCGCCGCTCTTTTCCGGATGAAACTGAACCGCGCAGATATTTTCTTTTTCTAGTACGGCTATGAATTCGCGCCCGTGTTTGGACACCGCCGCGCTTTCCTGGCCTGCGGCAGGCCCCGCAAACGAATGCGCAAAATAAAAATACGCCCCGGAAGGAACCGTATCGAGCAGCCGCGATGCGCGCACGGTTTTCAGCGTGTTCCATCCCATGTGCGGAAGTTTCACGTTCTCCGGAAGCCGCGTGACACAGTCGCGCAGGAGTCCGAGTCCCTTCAGCGTGGGAGCTTCTTCGCTCGATTCATACAGCGCCTGCAATCCCAGGCAGATGCCGAGAAACGCCACGCCCCGTCCAACGGCGTCAACCAAAGGCTGTCGCAAACAGTGCGCGTCGAGCGCCGCAATCAACGCAGCGCAATGGCCGACTCCCGGAAGCACCAGGCACCGCGCCGCCGCAATTTTTTCCGCAAGATTCGTGGTCTCCACTTGTGCGCCAACCCGCCGCAGCGCTCGCTCCACCGAAGGCACGTTCCCCGCCCCATAATCAATCAGCGTGACATTCACAGCAGTTCCTTCGTGCTCGGAAGAACTTTCCGCAATCGCCGATCCCGCGAAACCGCAAATCGCAATGCCCGCGCGAACGCCTTAAACAGCGCCTCCACCTGGTGATGCGTCGAGCGTCCATACAAAACCCGCAAATGAACGTTGGCTCGCGCGGCCAGCGCAAATCCCTGGAAAAAATCCTCCACCAATTCCGTCTGAAACTCGCCAACTCGAGCCGCCGAAAACCGCGCCTTCACCACGCAGTGCGGCCGCCCGCCAAAATCGATCGCCGCCACGCCCAGCGTTTCGTCCATCGGCATCAGGAAGTATCCCGCGCGATGAATCCCGCGCTTGTTGCCCAGCGCAGCAACGACAGCTTCCCCGAGCGCGATGCCCACATCTTCGACGGTGTGGTGTTGATCCACATCGAGGTCACCTGTGGCCTTGAGCTTCAGATCAAAGCCGCCGTGGCGCGTAACCAGGTCCAGCATGTGATCGAAAAAGGGAATCCCCGTCGAAATCTCAGATTTCCCGCGGCCATCCAGATTCATTCGCAACGCAATCTGCGTTTCTTTGGTCTTGCGCCGGATTGTCGCGCTGCGAGCCATCAGGTCACCTTCTCGTGCGGTCCAGAAGCCGCAACAACGCTTGCAACTCTTTTTTTGTGCCGATGGTAATGCGCGCGAACCCCGGCCCCATGTCTTTGCTGCGCTCTCGAATCAGAATTCCATCCCGCGTCAGCCGGCGGAAGAAAGCTGGACCAGCACCGCCAAAATCGGCCAGCAGAAAATTGCCCGCACTGGGAAAAACGCGCACATGGCGCTGTTTGAGTTCGCCGCCAAACCATTCGCGCAGGCGTTTTGCTTCGCGAATGTATCGCGCAATCGTCCGCCGTTCGCGCACCGCGCCGACGCCTGCGGCGAGGGCCGCCACGTTTACTGGGAAGGGAGGCAAAGCTCGTCGCACCAAGGCAAGCGACTCGCGTTGCGCAATCACTGCACCCAGTCGAAGTCCAGCCAACCCAGCGGCTTTCGAAAAAGTCTTGGCAATGAAAAGATTTGAATGGCGATGAATCCACGGAACCCCCGTAACGCTGGAAAAATCAGAGTATGCCTCATCGAGAACAACGGCCGTCTGCGGAGCAGCGTTCAGAATTTGCTCGATTGCGGCTTTGTCCACCAGCGTTCCGGTCGGATTGTTCGGATTGGCAAGAAAGAAAACCCGCGGCTTTTTCCGAAGTGCCTTGAGAACGTCCGCCAAAGGAAAATCCATCTCTCGCGAGTAGTGCAACGCTTCCACCCGCGCGCCGGCAATCTCCGCGTAATAGCGATACATCGGGAAAGTCGGCTCACAAATCAAAATAGGGCTCCGCGGCTCAACGAAGGTGTCAAAGAAAACGCGCAACGCATCATCCCCACCGTTCGTCAGCAGCAACTCCTCCGGTTTTACGCCAAAATAACGCGCGAGAGTCTTCGTCGGAGCCTGATACTCCGGATACATCGCCAGTTCTTTTCCGCTGAGCCGGCGCAAGGCCACCAGCGCGGCCTTGCTGCATCCTGTCGTATTCTCGTTGAAATCGAGCCGGATTTTTCCCCGGCGCCCCTCGGCGGGCGCCTCGTAAGTCCGCCGTTCGAGAATCGCTTTCCGGACGGGCAAGCGCACCTTCATCGGCGCACCTCAACCGCTCGCGCGTGCGCAAGCAGTCCTTCGGCGTTTGCCAATCGCCGAACGTCTTCACCAAGGCTCCGAACACCTTCTGTGCCAATTCTCTGCACGCTGATGCACTTCACAAAGTCCGCGGCGGACAGTCCGCCACGCCGTCGCGCCCACCCGCCGGTCGGCAAAACGTGATTACTGCCACTGGCATAATCGCCAAAGGCTTGCGCGCTCAATTCGGCAAGAAAAATCGTCCCCGACGAGCGGATTTTCGCGAGAAGTTTTTCCCCATCCGAAGGCAGGCTCAAATGTTCCGGAGCAAACCGGTTCACAAATTCGCAAGCATGTTCAAGCGACCGAGCAATGAGAATTGCTCCCGTTTTCCGAATGGATCGTTGGGCGGGATTCTCATTCGGTAATTCCGTCAGTTGCGCCATCACCGCTTCATGCACTTTCTGCGCGAACGCGCTCGACGACGTCACCAGATAACTCCCCGCATCCGGCGCGTGCTCGGCTTGCGCCAGCAGATCCGCCGCGATCCACCGCGGATTGCCCGTGTTCGCCAGCACCACCGCCTCGGTGGGCCCCGCCGGCATATCGATCGCGCAATCCGCGCTCACAATCTGCTTCGCGGCGGTGACAAATCGATTCCCCGGCCCGCAAATCTTTTCCACCGCGGCAATCTTCCGCGTTCCATAAGCCATCGCCGCAATCGCCTGCGCGCCGCCAATCCTCGCGAATTCCTCGATGCCCAGCAAATCCGCGGCCGCAAGCAACGCGTCATTCGGATGCGGACAGACCGCCAGGATGCGCTTCACTCCCGCCACCTGCGCGGGCACTGCCGTCATCACCAGCGTCGAAAGCAACGCAAATCGTCCGCCGGGAATATAGCATCCGATCGACTCAAGCGGTCGCACGAGTTGCCGAATGCGGACTCCTGCTTCGACACGCAAACTCCAATCGCGGGGAAGTTGCCGCTCCGCGATCTTGCGAACATTCTTCGCGGCGTGCTCCACCGCTCGCAGGAATTGCCTGTCTACGCGTCGCCTGGCTGCCGCCATCTCTTTCTTCGAAACCCAAAGCCCTGAGCCGGAAATATCCGTGGCATCGAGTTTCTTCGACCAATCTTCCAAGGCGTGGTCCCCGCGCCGCTGCACATCGGAAACAATCCGCGAAGCGACGCGATAGGCATCCCGATCGTGCGTCTGCCGCAGTTTCAGCAACTGGGCTTCACTTTTCTCAGTAAGCTTCAGAATCCGCATCACAGCACAATCTTGTTCAAAGGATATTCCACAATCCCCTGAGCCTTCGCCGCCTTCAACCGCGGCAGAATCTGCCTCACCACCGACTCTTCAATAATGGTGTTCACCGCCACCCAATCCGCATCGCTCAGCGAAGAAATCGTCGGATTTTTCAAAGCCGGCAGCGCCGCCAGCACCGCATCCAGATTTTCCCGCCGCACATTCAGCATCAGTCCCACGCGCGTGGCTGCGGCAATCGCTCCCTGCAGCATCAGCACCAGATTCTCCGCCTTCTCGCGCTTCGCTGGATCCGCCGCCGCCTTGCGATTCATGATAAATACCGTCGCCGATTCCAGCACCGTATCCAAAATTCGCAGCCGGTTCGCCCGCAACGACGATCCCGTCTCCGTCACCTCCACAATCGCATCCGCAAGCTCCGGCACCTTCACTTCCGTCGCGCCCCACGAAAATTCCACCCGCGCCGTCACCCCATGGCTGGCCAGGTATTTCTGCGTAATCCCGACAACCTCCGTAGCGATCACCTTGCCTTCCAGATCCTTCGGCTCACGAATCGCCGAATCTTCCGGCACTGCCAGCACCCACTTCACCCGCGCCAGCCGCTGCTTAGCGTAGACCAGTTCCGCCAACTCCAGCACGTCCGCCCGCGTCTCCACCACCCAGTCGTGCCCCGTGATCCCCACCTCCAGGGCGCCAGATTCGACATACCGCGCCATCTCCTGCGCCCGCACCAGCAGGCAACTCAGCTCCGGATCGTCAATCGTCGGCACATAACTCCGCGAACTCAGCGCAATTTTCCATCCTGCCCGCGACATCAGGTCAATCGTCGCGTCCTGCAAACTTCCCTTCGGAATCCCCAGCTTCAGCAGGCTCATTTCGCCTCCCGCCTTCCATAAACATGTTCGCTCGAAAATGCTTTCTCCGCGATGATCCGCGCAGATCCGTCGGCACTCAGTTCGCGAAAAAAGCACGACCGGTAACCCTCGTGACAAACCCCCGGTCCCACCGGCTCCACCAACAGCAGCAGCGCATCCGCGTCGCAATCCACAAGCGCCTGCTTCAGCCGCAGCACATGCCCGCTCGTTTCGCCTTTCTTCCAAAGCTGGTTCCGCGAACGGCTGAAAAAATGCACCTCGCCGCTCTTCCACGTCTCCGCCAGCGCTTGCGGATTCACATACCCGAGCATCAGCACTTCCTTGCTGGCGTGATCCTGCAGGATCGCCGGAATCAGCCCGCCTTGTTTTTCAAATGCCAGCTCCACAAAAAACCTCCCCAAAAACAAAAATCCCGCCGTGCAATCAGCGCCGGCGGGCCATTTCCTGCTTTCAAATCTGCAAAATCTCTAGGCAGGACTCCACGGGCGCGGCTGGTAGCCGTGATGATGATGGTGTCGATGCGCCCGAAAGGTCATCTGATTAGAAAAGTACAGGAATGCAAAGGCGAGTGTCAATCGGAAGATTGCCGGAGAACAATTCAAATAATGGATACTAAGTACGGCTGACCGTACCTGGGGGGCCCCCCCCGCTGTAATTCACAGTCATCAGCAGATGCAGCGCAACCCCGTAGCGGTTGTTCGGCAGATCTTCCACACGAACCACCTCTGCCACATATTCGCAATTCATCGGGTCGTGCTTGGAAGTAAAAGGAAACGTCACAAAAACCCGCATGCCCTTGTAATAGCCCTTCCGGCGAGTCTGGAAAAATATCCCGTCTTTCGAAGCATTGACGCTGATCGGAAGATCTTCAAAGTGCTCATCGCGCGGCTCCGAAGGGCGCACGCGCAGCGGTTTCGCAATTTTCGCGCGTCGGGTCCGACGCTTATCGGCGAATTGGGCCTCGTTTGGGTCTGGCATACGAGTCCCCCGGGCTAAGGGGTACTTTTATAATTGAGGCGCCAGCACGAGACGTCAAGGCATTGCGCCGAATCTGATACTCATGGAAACTGTGTTAATACCGTATAAGGGGATACATGACCGAAAAGATCCAAAAGCCCGATAGCGAATGGCAAAAGCAGCTCACTCCGAATCAGTATTATGTGACGCGCCAGAAAGGCACTGAGCCGCCATTCTCCGGCGAGTATGAATCCACCGACAGCCCCGGCACCTACAAATGCATTTGTTGCGGAACTCCACTGTTCCGCTCCGAAACAAAATTTCATTCCGGCTGTGGCTGGCCCAGCTTCACGGCCCCTCTCGAAAATCGAGCCGTCGACGAGGAGACCGACACGTCCCACGGCATGACTCGCACCGAGGTAAAATGCAGCCGCTGCGATGCCCATCTCGGCCACGTTTTTGAAGACGGTCCTGGGCCCACGGGTCTGCGCTACTGCATCAACTCGGTTTCGCTAGCGCTCGAAAAAGACAAGCGCTAACCGAACGCGCAAGTTCCTTTTTAAATTGTCTGAGCTGGGGAGTTTTGTTACGCGGCAGGGCAGGAGTACGCAACCATCTCAGCCACGGGGTCAACTTCGCGCTGCCAGGCGGCTAACAGCAACACCTTGTGTCCCGTGGGATACCGGAAAACGTAATACACATTCGCTACGCCATCGAGCTCAAAAAAACCCGGCCTACGCGGGTCCGGACGCCCGGTCAATCCCGCCTCGAGCAACAAGCGAAGCTCCGCGATCTGCTCTTGCGAGTGCTCGCGAAGGTCTTCAATCAGCGGCGGTTTCTTATTCAAGTTCAACGTTCTGTCTGCCGGTGCTAAGAGCATCATAGTCCTTCTCCACTTAGTAAAGACGCAATAATCCGCGAAATGTTTCATGCACAGCCCACCAAAATTTCCCGTTGTTTGGGAGGCGACACGCCCGCAAAAAGGGGCCTTTTGCCTGGCTAGCCGCAGCCTGCTGTCGCCGGGAAGTTATAGACACCCGCAACACATTGCGATATCTTGCGTTTTAGAAGGTGTTTCTATGTCCTCAGGAGGAGCAAGTGCCCGGAATTGACATCTCGGTCAGGCTGCTCAGCCTCGCGGCACTTTCCTGCTCGATCGCGCTCTTGCCGTCGTCTGCCCAGGAATTAGCGGGAAATCAGGATCACGAGCAGTTACACCAGGGTGTCGCCAGGGTTCAGCAACCGGCAGCCTTCTCGCTCTTGCCCGGTGCTCATGACGTTCACACTGATTTGATGCCCCGCAGCTCACAGAGTTACATTTCGTCGCATCCACGCTACGATTCCAGCAACTTTGACAAGTCCCTCTGGACATCTTCCCCCGGCACGATCCAGCGCATGGAATCCGCGTTCTACTGCAACGACACGCCCTTCGTGGACCAGGTCCGCCTTCCGCTCGCCACATTCTGGCGTGGCCGTGTCAAGCTCACCGGCTTCGAAAGCGACGTCACAACCGCCAATTTTGTCCTGGGTCTTCCCGGCCAGGGAGCGCTGCACAACCTCAGCGCGTTCGGCGGCAATGGCTTCCTCGCCGTCCACACGCCGCCCTCCGATCAACTCGCTGGAATTAACATGACCTTTTCCTGGCACGGAAGTGAAGCAGAATCCGGCGACAGCAGCGGCCTGCATGGCATCGAGCACCTGGTTCGCGCCAGCCGCGGTTTCTTGCCGTTCTTCAGCGCGCGGTCCGATTCGTCCTCCGCGGCATTGCGTTAGCCCTTTCGCTTAGGATCATAATTTTCGCTGTCTTCGCAGGCTGCACTTGCGAATCGTTTTTATTCTTGCGATAGTGGCATTTACGATTTCTTCAAATCAGAGGTGTCCGTGGCAAAAGCGTCAACTCCATCGAAAAGCCCCCGGAAGTCTGTCCGGGATGGAAAGTCGGAATTCGGAAAAGATCGCCGCCGAAAACATCATCACTTCCTGGTCACCGTCAATTACGCCGACGGAGAAAACTTTGGCCGGGTTTACACCAACAAGGAAAAAGCCACTCGCTTTGCCGAACGCCAGCGCCGCTCGCCCATAGTCAAATCGGCCCGCGTGACGCAGGTTTCCTGATTCCTCCGTTTCTTCTCAACTGTTTCTGGAGTGTCTTGTCGTTTCGGGGAGAAGCGTGCTATAAAAGTTATAGTTCAAGCGGCCTTAGTATAGTGGTAGTACGGAACCTTGCCAAGGTTCAGGTGTCGG
>Ga0210405_10002583_pt1 | contig 18658 bp, 24 predicted proteins | sample IncBWH11MmetaG_FD_155492 | JGI IMG/M metagenome (GOLD analysis project Ga0210405, IMG submission 155492) | Forest soil microbial communities from Barre Woods Harvard Forest LTER site, Petersham, Massachusetts, United States - Inc-BW-H-11-M | ecosystem: Environmental > Terrestrial > Soil >... | reverse complement strand
CAGTGGACCTTGGGGAGCGCCTACCATGATGGCTCTCGAGGGTGGCAGCTTTGGTCTCCAGATCGGTGGCGAGGCCACAGACTTTGTGTTGCTGGTGATGAACGAACGGGGCGCGCGTGGAATTCTTACCAGCAAAGTCAAACTTGGAGCAGATGCTTCAGTTGCGGCCGGCCCTGTCGGCCGTACCGCCTCGGCAGAAACGGACGCTACCCTGCGTGCCGACATCTTGAGCTATTCCCGCGCCCGCGGCGCCTTCGTGGGGGTATCGCTCGAGGGATCAACCATTCGTCCTGATAATGGTGCAAATAAACAGATCTATGGACAGGAAATTCCTGCGAGGCAGATTGTGCTGAATGGGCAAGTCGCCATCCCGTCAGCGGCTCAGAGAATGGTTTCGACACTGGATTCCAAGACTCCAAAACACAAGTCCTAACTGGGAGTAACCAGGGTACGTGCTTCAGCCGAAACGAGGAGACCAATTGCCATCACGTGGCTCAAATCACTGCGGACTACTACTCGGGCGAGTGCGTGGCTAATCACCCCTGCGCGGCATCAATTCCGCTCGTGGCGTTCTTCGGACATCCCTGCGGGAGACGAATGGACATTCCGACCGCGCAGCCAACCGTCAATCTCTTTTTGAAAGGCGAATACCACTGATCCTTTGTTCGGTTCGACCCTCCTAACTGGAAACTCGTATGCCCTTTCCCAGCGTTGGACCGTTTTAGTGCAGGTACCAACATAATGGGCTATGTCCTTCCACGACCGTAGCACTGTTTCTGGATGATTCGACTCACTCTGCGGCGCGTGAAGTTGGACATCTTTGCCTAACTCCACAACAACGACACCGACCTCTTTAACCTTGCCGTTAGAGTCGGCAATCGGAAAAACAAGTGTCAATCCAGTGTCCCCCTTTGGGTCTAGCAGGCAAGGCTCCCGCCACTTCCCAGTTCAGAACAGGTTCTGAGGTTGAGAACGCCCGCTTGATCGCTACCTCGATTTGGAATCCCACATTCCCAAGAATTTCCCGCATTTGCTTACCTAGATGGGACTCGACTGCGACTCGATTTGATGCAGCTAAATAGGGATTGACCATCTGATAACGCAGGGATCGTTAAAGACAGCCAGACCAACATTTGCTCGTTCGAAGAATTCAGACAACAGGCGCTCACCCTGCGTCATTTCCAAAGAATTGCCCTGTTTTGCCCATCCTTCAAAAGCTCCTGATTCGGCCTCGAAACCTTTTCATAATAGAGTCAGCAAATCATGTCTGCGCCGAAACGGCGTTGCTACATGACCCTACTCGCAATACAGTTCAACCCTTATTTCTCGCAAGTTCAACCGGTCCTGCAAGAAAAGCTGCGATGGGGAGGGAGATTTCCCTGCAGGACCAGAACACGGGAGGGCCATGCCTCACGGTAAGGTGAAGAAACAATAAGTAACATACGCGCCAAGCCGACTCGGCTTACTCGCAAACCGATGACGCACAGATGCTCCTTGACCTACCAATTCCTAAGAATCTGGCGTTATAGCTAGTACAGGATTGCGACCCTGATCTGAACTTGATCTCTGTCCAACGTCAGCAGATGGATCCACAATCTCCCAAACGTTGCTGATACTTGCTGGTTGTGCATGTCCCTGGTTCTGCAATAAGTGGAGCGTCTTCTTGATCACGCGATCGCTCTCGCGCAATCGGAGCGTTAGCTCGGCCACTTCCACGCTGCCACCTTGCTCAGGATACTCCTTCGACCTCATCCGTATGTGCTCCAGAATCACTGGGGCAAGTTGTCGGATGTGTTCGCTCTGATTGTCAAGATCCGTGTCTAAATGGCACAGCACACTCTTAATATCGATTAATAATTGAGAGATTCTTTCCCAAATCCGAAACACCAGCCGCTCCAAACTATTGGCGATACCAACAGATTAAGACCGGGCGAGCCGCCGGAACTCTCGCCTTGTTAACCCCATCCTCGCGTCTTTTTCAAAGAACTCAACATGCTGCGTGGATTCTGGTTGTGATTTCGTACCACATCCGGGGAAGAGCCCATTCGCGTATGAACGGAGCAACCATAGTTCACGAAGGGGCCGTGTTTTTGAAGATGCTCGGTGCATCCGAGCATAGGCTTGACTTCAGGATCGTCGATGTCAGCCCGTCGCAAGAGTAGATCTTTTGCCTCCTCGGGAGTCAGACGTTCGTATGTAGGAGCGACATAAGGCTTGTGCTCCTTCTTAGCCTTGACAGATTGAGATCCTGCAGTCGAGTGCATCGCGCCCCTGTTCGATTCTTTCCAAGTGTAATCGAATCACACTTCCTACCGGCAGCGTAAAGAATAGACATCCAACGAAGTAATTAGGTTAACAAGATCTTTTCACCTGTCATGTCCAAAATCCAGACTCGAGGGAGTGGCGAATGCCGGCGGCGTCTCGATCTGGACCGCCCACTCGGCATTGTCAGAAATCACAGTGACCGACCTGGCAAACAATATCCTCCGCTCGGTTGTCAGTGAAATCGTCGACAATCCGACAAACCTGCAGTTTCCATCTGTGGACCAACTCGAGAATAAACTCTCTCTCTTGTGGACACTCGGGTGTTTTGTCGTGGTTGAAGAATCGCAAAGCTGTTGCTTTGCAGACGATTGGGCTGTAACAACTTGCGACACCTGATGCGCAGCCGTGCTTCAGCCTCCATTCACTACAAATCCTTACGTTTCTCCCACACACTCTGACCGCATTGCACCGCAACCCTCGCTAGCTTCAAGGCAACGGGATTCGGCCGCAAACCATTCTGCGACCGCCCCGAACATTCCACATTCAATGTCAGCGAGGTAAATTATGAAGTCACGCATCCACAGCCTAGTTACATCATGGTCGATTCTCGCCGTGTTCGTGTCACTTGTGGCCGCACAAACCACACAGCCTCCCGCCAATTCGATCGTGGTCGAAGCGGGTAACGATCTTAGGTGCAGGCTCGAAAAAGGCCTGCGCATCACCAAGTCGGGCGAGCCAATCACAGCAAAGCTGATTGAGCCTGTTTATTCCGGCACCAGTATCGCAATTCCAGAGGGGTCGACGATCAAAGGGCACGTCTCCTCGCTTTCCAGCGCGCCCAGACACAAAGAACAGATTCTGCGTGGGGACCTCACCCCATCCCGAACGGCGCGCGTGACCTTCGACAACGTCATTCTTCCAGACGGAACATCGATACCGATTCATACTGACACAATCGTTGGGGTCAATGACGTGAAGACGGCCCAGTATCTTCCCAAGTCTCAACGTCCCGGCGTTCGCCAAAAGTTGAGAGATGCTGCTAAGCCTTTGTCGGAACCTAACAGGCTGCAAAGACTCAGCCAAGCTGCCGTCACCAGTTTGCCTTATCACCCCGAGTACTTTGGCCAGGGAACAACCTTCGACGCAACACTGCTCGAGGCAGTTACTACACCATTGCCCATCGATCAGGCTGAAGCTTCTTCTCGGCTTTGCGATAGCTATCTTCACGTTCGTCTCTTGACACATGTCAGCTCGGGGATGAGTGTCGCGGGATCGCCGATTGAGGCCGTGGTGCTCCGGCCGTACTACAGCTTGGACCACGTCCTGATTTATCCCGCAGGCACGAAGCTCGAAGGCACGGTCATCAGAGCGGTGGCCGCTGGTTGGATGAAGAAAAATGGTGGACTCTTGTTCTCCTTTCATTCCGCACAGACCCCGGATGGGACTACGACCGAGCTGTCCGCAACCGTTGCTGGCGTCCAGGCGGCGGGTGGTCAACAGCTTGCGGTTGACGTAGAAGGCGAGGTGACGGCGACTACATCCACTTTTTCTCGATTGCGAGCCCCGATCTCGCTCATCGGACCATCAAGGGCAGTTGCTGACAACACCGTCGACAAAACCGCGTGGTCACGCGCGGGTGAAGGCAGTAAGGGATTCGGACTGCTTGGCGCGGGTGCAGCGCAAGCATCGGTAACAACAGCAATTGGCTTCGGTTATTTCGGGGCAGCCATGAACATGTACGATGCTTTTCTCGCAAAGGGGTCGGATGTAGAGCTTCCTGTCAATACGCCAGTGTTCCTTCGGATTGACGAAACGCGACATCAATCAGGCGTGAGTGTTCCTTCGACGGTGGTCACATCAGCCAATATCTCGGAACACTAGTAAGTGGCGGGTAGCAGATGCAGGTTCACCAGAAGCGCCACTTCTTTTTCTAATTTCTCCGGTAGAGACGCTCAGGTCGGAAACGATTTTATCCCTGGCTCGCAACCAAAGAAGGAGCAGACGTGACAGAGTTCAAAACCGCACGATCGAACGAATATGCGACCGGCAGCGATTTCTGCGGCATCTACGTCGAACAGATGGACAGTCTTTATCTACTATCGCTCCTGCTGACTTTCGATCCTCAGAAAGCCGAGCAATGCTTCCTCGCGGGGTTTGAGGACTGCATGAGCAATAGTTTCGTATTCAAGGAAAGGGCATATCCGTGGGCTCGGCGGAGCATCATCCTTTGCGGAATCCGTTCGCTTTGCCCTCGGCCGAATCAGGAAAACGAATTGAGTGCGGCAAGGCTCTCGCCGTCAAACGGAAGAGTACTCGCAGAGGTACAGACGTACCCCGACCTCTCGTGCCTCGTAGGGCTCAATTCATTCGAGCGTTTTGTCTTCATTATGTCAGTCCTGGAAAGGTACTCCATCCAGGAGTGCTCCCTCCTTCTTGGCTGTTTTCGGCGGGATGCGATTGAGGCGCGGACCGCCGCGATGCGACATCTAGCGAGCGTCGCTATTGCGACTGAAACACAGCCCGAGAGAGGTGTCATCGACTTTGTGAGAGCCAATTATGCAAATCGTTGGCGTCCGTAGTGAACGTCATAAAGATTTTGTATGAAACAATGAACCTCCCGATAGTCCTTAACGCGAAACCATACAAATTCTTACAAATGCCTCACGCTTCCTGACGGCACACTCGTCATCATGTCGGTATTTTCCAAGCAGGAATACCTTTCCTGGGTGAAGAATCATGACGAACCATCGCTTTAGGCGTTTGTCGGGCATCCTGTTTGTTGTCGCTGCAATATTTACTGCTTACCCCTACACCGTCTTTTCACAAGACTTGGAAACTCAATCCTCGCCAAGTCTGCACATGCCCTCGGTTGAGGATGCGGTAGTCGCAACTCTCCCCGATACCCCGATGCCGCAGGATCAGGCGCAGGACCAGTCTCAACCTCCACCGGTAGGCTCTCAAACACACCTGAATCAATTCCCCATTTTGTCTCCGGGACTGACCAGAGCTCCTCTTACGTTTCAAGATAAGTTCCAGATATACGTCCATAAATCCTTTGGTCCACCCGCCGTCATCTTGCCTGCTCTTGGGGCGGGACTCGGAATGATCAACCCGCCAAGCGAATATCCTAAGGACTGGAAGGATGGTGCTAGCGCATTCGGCAGGAACTACGGATACAGACTGGCAGATCGTACGTCTAGAAATAGTGCCCAATTTCTGACCGGCGCCATCCTCCATGAAGATCCCCGCTACCTTCGGTCGACAAGCGCCAATCCGTTAGTCCGGACGGTGCATGCGCTTGCCTTCACCATCTTCGACAAGACGGATTCCGGAAGAACTACCTTCGCCGCAAGCAATTTCGCCGCGGCCGCTGCGGGCGGATTCGTTGGGATGGGGATCCTCCCAAATGGCTATAACGACCTTACCCACGCGGAACAACATATGGCGAGTGAGTTCCTGCAGATCGGAATTGGAAATGTCATCACGGAGTTCGAACCGCAATGGGGACCGTGGGCAAAAAAGCTGCGCATTCCCAAACTCCTCCCAGGTTGGTGGGTTCCAGAACATGAGCACCGCCCGTAGCGTCTCAGCTCGGAACGAACGTAGCGGGTTCAGCTATCATTTCGTTGGGAGCAGGCCGAGCGTTGTGAATTCAGCGCAACCCGTCCAGCTTTCTGATGCGCGTAATTTGTCCATGACCCAACTTGCCAAGCCGGAAGAAACGATGCGAAAGCGTGGGCGTTTGCTGATCGTCGACGACGATCCGGATCTATGTGACCTCGTGCAACGATACCTGGAAGCTGAGGGATTCGCGACGTCATTCGTGCATAGCGGCGCTGAAGGGAGCCACGCGGGGACAACGGGCAACTATGACTTGATCGTGCTGGACGTGATGTTGCCCGACATCAAGGGTTTTGACGTCCTTCGAGAATTGCGTTCGCGCGTACGTACACCGGTTCTGATGCTAACAGCTAAAGGGGACGAGTTTGACCGTGTTTTAGGCCTTCAAATGGGGGCGGACGACTACTTGGCAAAGCCATTCAGCCCGCGCGAGTTGATTGCGCGCATTGGGGCCATCCTTCGCCGATCTGGTTGGCAGTCGGAGCAATCCAAGCCACCTCGTCCCCGATTGATCAAATCCGGTGATTTGGAACTGGATTTGGCAGCGTATGCTGCATCCAAGTCAGGAGAACCTTTGCACTTGACGTCAGCGGAGTTCGATCTGCTGCGTGCGTTCCTGGAATCGCCGGGACAAGTGCTTTCTCGGGAAGCTTTGGTGGAGCGAGTGTTGGGTCGCAAATTTTCGCCTTTCGATCGGAGCATCGATCTTCACGTCAGCAATCTTCGGCAAAAACTCGGCCCTCAGGCAAACGGCACGGAAAGAATCCGGAGCATACGGGGCGTTGGCTATTTGTATGCCTGGCCGCTGTGACGGGATGTTCATTACGACCGCGGCGAATGAACTCAGGAGTAGCCGGTCGGCAACACGACTTTGACTTCGAGACCGATTGGACTGGCGTTCGATGCGATGATTGTGCCGCGGTGTTGACGAATTGCCTCAAGAGCAATCGCCAGTCCGAGGCCCGTTCCCTGCGTTGTTCTTAGATCGCCATTTGCTTCCTTGACCCGGAAGAAGGGTTGGAAGATCTGTTGCAGTGACTCTCCAGGGACGCCCGGACCGTAATCGCGAACTGAAAGAACGGCCAGCGGCGACGGGCTCATCTTCTCGGTTTGCAAAGTCACCTCTACCTCACTTCCTGGCGTCGTAAAACGAATCGCGTTGCGAATGATGTTCTCACACGCGCTGCGCAAGGCTTGTTCATCGGCCTTCTCGATGACTATTCCTCCCTCGGCTTGCAGCCTCACAGACTTGTCGCAAGAGTGTGCCTCGAAATCGCCGTCAGCCACCACTTCCTGGACCAGTTGGGACAAGTCCACCATCTCTCTCTTGTCGGGCGACAAACCCGTTTCTAATCGCGAAAGGGTTAAAAGCTGTCCCATCAGCGTATCAATTCGCTCGACGTCGCGCTCCATTCTTTGTAACAACTCTTCAGATTCGCAAACCGACTGATTTCGGAACAGGGCTAAAGACATTATCATTCGCGTTAGGGGGGAGCGTAGCTCGTGCGAGACAGTGCTCAACAGATCCTTCTGCGAACGTACAAAGGAACTCATCCTTTCAACCATGACATCAAAATCTGCCGCCAGGGCCGCCAGTTCGTCGTGTCGCTTTGTTATCTCGACCGGGGCTCTAACGCTCAGGTCGCCTGCGGCCACCATTCTCGCAGCAGATTGAATCCCCTGAATCGGCGCAACAATGTGGTGAGTAAGCCAAAAACAGAACAACGTCACGATGACCAAGACCCCGCCAAAAAACGGCAGCCCACCTCCGGCTGCAGTGTTCAGGAATTTCGTCAGTTGAAAGGAATCGCGAACGAGGAGAATGTAGGGATGCCCCGACGGCGAAATAAATTTGTACGATGATCTGTGCGAGCTGATCCCGTAGCGCGTAAGAACTCGTCCGTCACTCCGAGCGGCACGTACTATAGACAGAGTGTCTGAGGGGATGGGTCGCGACAAAACATCCTTACCGTATCCATCGATCAGATAGAGCTCAATCCCGCTCTTCCCCACCAATCCTCGGCGAATTGTTCGAATTCCTGTGGACCTCCCGATTCATAGGCATGTGCTGCCTCGTCCGCTACTCTGGGTGCGAACGATGCAATGGCGTCCGTAGACGGAACGACTCGAGTGCCGAGCATGCGGCTAGCCAGAAATATGGCGAACAGCGCCAGAACCGCTAGCCAAAACCAGAGGAACACCTTGGTGAATAATCGTCCAATGCGCACTCTAGCGTTCGGGCCACTCATTGAGGATCGAATCGTCACAGACGAGATACCGCATGCCCTTTCTCTTTGTTAAGGGTATACCGCAATACGCACGACTCACCAGCCAGAACGCTTGCTCCTTACAAATCCATACAGATGCCTGACAGATTCTGTCAGCGCGGGGTTTTGATGTGAAATAACCTCGAATCAAGCAAGGAATCGTGGGCCAGAGGTCTTTCGCCCGCAATTGAGAAGTGCGATCAACAATGGCAAACGGAAACCTACGACAAATTCGATTCATATCGCCCGTCGGCAGCGTAGGCGGCGGTATCAACAGCGCTGCTTTGGACGAGGCGCTGGCGCAAGCACCCCACTTCATCTCCTGCGATGCGGGCACCACCGACGCGGGTCCGTTTTCGCTAGGCATGGGGATGCCCGCTTTTCCCAGGGAAGCTGTGAAGCGCGACCTGTCGCTCATGCTCCGAGCCGGTCGAAAGGCGAACATCCCCGTCATCATCGGGTCTGCGGGGACGGCGGGCGGCGATGTTCATGTCGACTGGGTTCTAGAAATCGCGCGCGAGATCGTTGCCGAACATCATTTGACGTTGCGGACAGCCGTAATCTATGCGGAGCAGGACAAGGCTTATCTCAAGAGCCTGCTTCATCAGAATCGAATCCTTCCCCTTGATCCGGCGCCGCCGATCAGTGACAGCATCATCGACAGTAGCAACCGCATCGTCGGCATGATGGGCGTGGAGCCGCTCCAAAAGGCGATATCACACGGCGCTAATTTCGTGCTGGCGGGGCGGTGCAGTGACTCGGCACTGTTTGCTGCGATTCCGTTGATGCAGGGTTTTCCGCCGGGGTTGGCATGGCACGCCGGCAAAATATCCGAATGCGGAACGCTGGTCTGCGAGACGCTCGGCGAGGGCATCATCTTCACCACCATTAGCCAGGACGAAATCACGATCCGTCCACATGGTGACGGCCTGCGTTGCACCCCGCAGAGCGTGGCCGCACACAGCTTGTATGAAAACGCCGACCCATTCCTACATCGTGAGTGTTCCGGGACCTTCGACCTAACCAAGTCTACCTTTGAATCGATCGACGAAGTGACGGTCAGGATTAGAGGCAGTGAATTCATCGCCGAACCGTACCCCGTGAAGCTCGAGGGTGCGGCGCTAGCCGGATATCAAAGCATTATTGTCGGGGGGATTCGTGATCCTTACATCATCCGCCAATTAGATAGCTGGCTCGCCTCGGTGCGCAGCTGCATCGACGAACGCGTGTCTTATGTCCTGAGCGAGGAGGCAGATAAGAGTTCGTACAGCCTCGTCTTTCATGCCTACGGGATCAACGCTGTGATGGGCTCGCTTGAGCCAGACTCGAAGCATCTTCCCCACGAAATCGGCATCGTCCTCGAAGCTACAGCGCCGACGCAAGAGCTGGCGCACAAGCTTGCACAACTCAGCCGTCAGCCGCTGCTGCACTGCCCAATTAAACAATGGGCTGGATCGATTACAGCATTTGCGTGTCTTCATAATCCGGCTGTTATTGATCGAGGTCCGGTATATCGCTTTACCCTGAACCACGTCGCAGTCCCCTCGACTCCTCTCGAGATGTTTCGGACTCACTTCATTGACTTGTGCGGCTCGGGGGAATCATGGTCCTAGCCGATATCGCAACTCTGATTCGTAGCAAAAATGCAGGTCCTTTCACGCTCACGTTTGACATCATGTTCGCTGACATTGCTAGCTATCGACGCGTCAAGGATTCCGGAGGGCTCAATCCAGTCGTGTTTGCCAAACTCTACCGCTGCCCGGTTGAGAAGGTGTGTTTTTTCGAATGCGACCATGCGCTTGCTTTCAAGTTCAGCATCCCACGACCTCTTCCCCAGGGCGAAGTCGGCGACGGCGACACGCACGGCGGCCAGCAGTTTATACCACTGATGCACCTGGAGATTCCGTGACCGCTTCCGTGATTACGCTTGAGACTCAGGTGGACCGCGGAGCAGCGATTGAAGCCCGACTGGACAGGATTCCAGCGAGTCCCTATCTATGGAAACTGATCGCGCTGTTGTCTCTAGGCGGCTTCTTCGAATTCTATGAAGTCTTCATGACGGCCTTTGTTAGTCCAGGTCTCATTCGCAGCGGCATCTTCAATACCGGTCCGAACGGCCTCTTCCATCTCCCCGACCAGGCGACGTTCGCGTCTGTCACCTTCCTTGGCCTGTTTTTGGGAACAATCATCTTGGGGGGAACCCCGGATCGCTGGGGACGGCGCGCGGCTTTCCAAGGTTTTGCGTTTTGCTACGCTGCGGCGACGATTGCAATGGCCACGCAGCATTCGGCCATTGCCATCGATGCAACACGCATGATCTGCGCGACCACCATCGGCGCCCAACTGATCACACTCGACACTTATGCATCGGAGATAGTTCCATACGATCTTCGCGGACGAGCCTTTGCCCTCTCCTTCGCGATTATCCAAACGGCCGTGCCTGTGCTTGCTCTTCTGGGCTGGCTCCTTGTGCCGCGCGCTCCGTTGCACATTGACGGGTGGCGGTGGCTCGCGCTGATTGGAGGAGCGGGCTCTTTCGTCGTTGGGATACTCTGCCGCTTGCTCCCAGAGTCTCCACGCTGGCTTGTCAGGAAAGGCTTCCTGGAAGACGCAGAACGCGTTACCACCGTTCTTGAGCGGCATGCAGAGACGCACCTCGGCCATGCGCTGCCGGTACCGAAGGCGTCGACTCCGAAGGCTATCGCCATGGCGAGGTTTGCCGAGATATTTCGTCCTCCATACCGCAGCCGCACCATCATGCTGACCGTCTTCCATTTCTTCCAGGCGATCGCCTTCTATGGTTTCGGAAACTGGCTACCAGCACTCGTGAACGCGAAGAATCATAGTGCGTCGCGAAGTGCTCAGGTTTCGTTTCTCATCACCCTCGCCTTTCCCGTTGGACCCTTGCTGTGGAGCACAATCGCGGAGAGGTATGAACGCAAATGGCAGATCGTTGGCGCCGCTGTAGGTACGGCTGTCTTCGGTCTCCTGTTCGCGACCCATACCGGTTCCTTGGGCCTGGTAGTACTCGGCATCCTGATTACGCTCATGAACAGCCTCATGGGCTATTGCTCTCATGCGTATCAGGCGGAGTTATTTCCAACCCGTATGCGAGCTCGTGCAGTCGGGTTTGTTTATTCCTGGGGACGTTTGTCGATAGCATTTACCAGCCTCATCATGGGATTTCTCTTCCAACATTTTGGAACGGCAGGAGTCTTTGTTCTGATCGCCTTCGCTATGTCGGTGGTCGTCGTCTCTGTCGGAATCCTCGGACCGCGTACTCGCGGCCTCACGCTCGAACAAATTTCTGATTAGCTCCGGCTCTATCGTGAGCTGACGCATTCCGGGCACGGTCACTCGGTTAGGTACGCAACAACTTCAGCACGCTGTCGGTTGTGTCGGTCTCGCCTAGTCGAGGAAAAATCTTCTGGACGCTATGACAGTGCGCATCGGTGTCGCGGTCAGTCATCGCGTCCACGATAAACACGACGTTGTAGCCTAGGTCGTAGGCGATCGCTCACGGATGACGGACAAACCGAAACGAATTCTTAAGTTGGCGCTCACGGGGCATTGCCGCGGGCCTCCCCTACAAATCTATGCAAGGGACTAACTGTTTCTAACCGCGCTGTGATGTCGTTCTCACCACAATAGAAATGTGGAGTCCGAGGAGGAATTGCCCAATGCCGAGACGAATCATCGTCACGATGCCTTGAAACCGGCACTCGCTGGGGATTTGCAACCAGGTTCGAGGCGTGTGGTTCACGGCGTTCTCACGGGACAATTTCCGGTGAATTCCAAAAAGCATTTTGAAGAAGGTCTAGAGATGTTACTGAATATACCAACGCCGCTCCCACAACCTACGAAAACGGCACGGAAAGGCTCACTCTGAAAAACGTCCGTAAGATACCTCTCTCATTCGCTGTTACGCTAATCAGCCTCGTAGCCCTAGCGGTAGTTGACCTGATCTATCCCGGCACGCCCAGCAAATCGAAGGTCATGCTTTTCGAAGGTTTCATCGAGCTTCCGCGAAGCGCTCCGCTTACAGTGCTTGACTACCTGACGCTGAACGATCAGACGCTGTTTGTTACGAATGAGTCGTCCGGTGCCCTGTACAAGATCGCTTTGAACCCCCATGATCTCAGGGCCAGTACCGTGTCAGAAATGCCTGGAGCCGGCGCTGCGCATGGTATCGCTCTACCGCCCCACACGAATGTTGCCTTCGTCACACGGAGCGAAGCGAATACCGTGGATGTTTTCGATCCGAAGTCTCTTCAGCCGCTTACGAGCATTCCTGTTGCAGATGACGCAGATGCCATCCTTTACATTCCCTCGACTAACCTGGTTTATGTGGCCCATGGAGACGCGCACATGGCGACCCTAATCGATCCTAAGACGCGTGCGACGGTCGGAACCATACAGCTCCCTGGAAGACCAGAGTTTCTGGCCATAGACTCCGAAAGTGGATTACTCTTTCAGAATCTAGAAGACACGAACAAAGTGGCGGCAATAGATCTTGTCAAGCGGGCGGTAGTAGGAGAGTGGGCTCTCGCTCCGTGCGAAGGTCCATCTGGCATGGCGATTGATTCCAAGCAGAGACGGCTGTTCGTCGCCTGTAGCCGAAATGCCACACTGGTGGTTTTTGATTTGGAAGCCCATCGCGTCATTACGTCGCTCGAGATCGGCGGCGGACCTGACTCGGTCGCGTTCGACCCAAGTGTTCATCGAATCTACACGGCTGGCAAAGCCGGAGAGCTAACGGTGATCCAGCAAGACGATCCGGACAATTATCGGGTAGCGGATGAGATGCACACTCACTACGGCGCTCATACCCTGACGGTAGACCCGGTGTCGCACAAGGTTTTCGTTGCATACGCGAGTCTGCTTGCGCATCCAAGAATCGCCGTGTTCTCTCCAACGGAGTGAAGCGACGGATGCGAGAGCACGCCTTAACAAGTTCCCTCCGTTCCTCTACAAACGTCGACGGAGAAGATGGAGCTGCGAGCGCAGCGAACATTCCGATGTTGAGCATTCACAAAGCAGGCGAAGCGATCGTCTTTCGATGCACCGGCCGAATCGGGCACATCTTCTTGTGCGGAACGGGAACAATCGATGGCGAGGGTCGAATAACGAGAGTCACGGGAGTCTTTCGAAACTGGTCGAAACATTGCAGCTCGCCCGCCGCTGTCGCGGCATCATTATGCAAAATTTCGTTGGTACTCTGGCAGTGGACAGCGTAGGAGTGGGAATGGCTGCCTTTGGCTTTTTGAATCCACTATTGGCGGCCTTCATTCACGTTACCTCGGAGTTGGCCTTTATTCTTAATTCCACGCGCTTGTTGCCTCGCGAGTCAGACAAGAGGAGTACAGCGTATGAACCACGCACATGATCGTGTGAGAATCTTGACCGCGCTGATGGGTGTGTTTCCCCTTCTGTTGCTGCTGGCGGTTGCGCAAGAAAACAAGGCGACTACATACGCGGTAGCACGTGGTGCGATGGTTTCCGTCACAAACAATTACGGTACCATCGCAGTAAAGCCGTCCAGGAATAGGCAAGTGGTGGTCTCGACCGCATCGCGTTCAGATGCGGTTAGCCTTGTCCATGAGCAGCATGGCAATCGCATCGAGTTGCGGTCGATCTCTACCGGCCAGAGTATCGCCCTCGTGGATTACAAACTCCTCGTTCCGGCAGATGCCTCAGTCCGACTGCAATCATCCGAAGGCAGCGTCCGTGTGGAAGGACTTTGTGGCGATATTATCCTGGAAGTCTTAACCGGGTCGGTGGAGGCGAATGACATCATTGATGCCCACCTTCACGTGAAGACCCTCAGTGGACCGATCAGCTTAACCGGCATTCGGAATAGCCATCTGGACGTCCGGTCTAACAGTGGCAGTATCCGTATTCAGGATGCCACCGGATCATCCGCTGAAGTACGCTCAGTGAGCGGTCGAATCACCTATGAAGGTGATCCCGGCCACGGAGCAGAATACCTGCTAATCAGCCACTCTGGGGATTTGGACGTGTCGATTCCTGCCCGTTCACTGGTGGAGATCAGGTCGCAGTCCGTGGCGGGAAAGATGGATCAGTACCTGCCGAAAGCAGATGATGGTTCCCTCTCGATGAAGCTGCTGAAACAAGGACTCCTCGGTTCTTCACGCTTTGTACTCCGCTCCTACAGAGGCAATATCTACATCAGGCGGCCATGAATCGGGGGAAGCAGGGACTCAAAACGAGGAGCAGTCGACTTGGACAATTTTGATCCGTTTTGCCGTTGCGTCACCCGTTACACTTCCGTCGTTCCCTGCAACAACAGGGGGAGGAACGTTAAAGACGAAACGCAGGAGGGGTGTTGAGGTGTCCAGCAATTTCAGCCACAGGCAGTGCTTGGGCCCTCCGAGAGGCAAGAGTTTTAGTTGTGCATTCTCGTTGCATGGGCTTCGTGTTTCGGTGTAGATTCAGGGCGCATGTTTTAGCAAGATCGATATGCGGTCATTCTCCAAAAAGGTGGCGGTTTTTTGTCTACTGGTGACCTTCTGGTCAACGGTAGCGTTTGCTGCCCACAGCCATTCGAGTGCGACTGAGGCGGCAAAGTGTACGGTTTGTATCGCCGCCCATTCAGCTTCCCCCAAAGATACTTCTACTCTGCTGAAAGCGACGTTCATTGCAGTGTCCACCTTTCGGGCAGACCCAGTTGCTGCCAAGCAACGGATAGCAGTCTTCGCGCTTTCTGTCCGCCCCCCTCCCAGCGTCTAGAGATCATTCCACGCGTGTTTAGGCCCGGTCGCGTTCCTTGGACGCGGCGTTGATCTTTTGGACGAATTTTTCTGGAGGAATCATGCTGGCTTCTGATAAGAGGTCGCTTCATGCGGCTTTTGTGATGGTTTTCTGTTTGGCAGTCGGTCTTTCTGCGCCCGCACAGTCCAACTCTGGACTGATCAGCGGCACTGTGTCGGACCCTTCGGGCGCCGTCGTTCCGAACGCAACAGTTGAGGTACACAACCCGGTAAGCCACTTTGACCGTTCCACCACTACAGATAGTAAAGGGACCTTCAGCTTCGCTAACGTCCCATTCAATCCATACCATTTGAGTGTCACCGGAGCGGGCTTTGCTCCTTTTGCTGAGGACACTGACGTGCGATCATCGGTGCCTTTGGACCTGAAGATTAGCCTCAAAGTAAGCGGCTCTTCCGAGAGCGTAACCGTTGAGTCTACCGGAGCTGACCTTCTCGAAAATGATCCGACCTTCCATACCGATGTCGATCGCGGCCTATTCGACAGACTGCCACTGGAAAGCCAGTCTTCATCTGTCAGTTCACTAGTAACCCTCGCGACACCCGGAATCTCGGCTGATTCGAACGGACTGTTTCACGGGCTGGGAGACCATGCGGAAAACTCATTCTCCGTCGATGGTCAGCCCATCACCGATCAGCAAAGCAAAGTCTTCTCGAACCAGATTCCCGTTGATGCGGTGGAGTCGATGGAAGTTATCTCCGGTGCGCCCCCGGCCGAATATGGCGACAAGACCAGCATCGTCATTAACGTTACGACCCGTTCGGGTCAGGGGGTAACTACCCCTCACGGAGCCCTGGTCGCCTCCTACGGATCATTTGGCACCTCCAATCTCGGGTTCAACCTCGCCTACGGGGGCAAGAAATGGGGGAACTTTTTCTCGGCCAACGGCTTAAATAGCGGACGGTTCCTAGACCCGCCGGAATTTGCCGTAATGCACGACAAGGGAAACGAAGAGAATTTATTTGATCGAGTAGACTATCAGCTATCCACGGCTGATTCACTTCACTTGAATTTCCAATATACGCGTTCATGGTTTCAAACCCCGAACACGTTCGACTCCCAACTGGCGACGCCGTGGAACGGCGTCGTGGTAGCCAATGGCGGCCTTGATCCTAATGGCAACGTCGTTGGACCGGCCGACCAGCGCTCGAAAATTAACACTTTTAACATCGCGCCGTCTTGGACGCGACTGATCAATAACAACACCGTTTTTACTCTGGGCGCCTTTGTTCGCCGTGACGCCTACAATTACTACCCTAGCGGCAACCCGTTCGCCGATCTGGGGCCAGTCAATCTTCAACGAGAAACGGTCTCTCAGAACCGCACCCTGACCAATGCGGGCCTTCGGTCCGATCTTTCTTATGTCAAGGGAATTAACAATCTGAAATTGGGAGCGGTCTATGAGCAAACGTTCCTCGACGAACGCGACCCTCTTGGAATTGTCGATCCGACGTTTAACGCTCCCTGCCTCGATGCTAACGGCATTCCCGTGTTTGTCGGGAACCCGGGGGTGAACGATCCTGGCAACTGCGCTGGAGCGACCACGACAAACCCGCTTCTCTATCCAACTCCGTTCGTCGCCAATCCCGGCTTCAATCCCCTGCTGGGCTGCTACGACTTGACCCGGCCCACACCCTCGAGTAACGACCTCTGTACAACCCCTACGAGCGGTTTATTCACTTTCAACGGTCACACCGATGTCAAGCAACTCGCGCTGTACCTGCAAGACAACATCACCAAAGGAAGCTGGGCCTTGAATCTTGGCCTGCGCAGCGATTTCTACAACGGCCTAACCACGCACAAGGAACTTGAGCCACGCCTCGGCGTTGCGTACAACATCAAGAAAACCAATACGGTTTTCCGCGTGTCTTATGCCAGAGTACTGGAAACTCCCTTTAACGAGAATCTGGTGCTCTCCAACAACGGATGCGGCAACGCGGTTTTGAATCCGCTTCTCGGCTGCACGGTGTCAGGGATTACGCCGTTTGCTCCAGGCTGGCGTAACGAGTTTCATGCCGGCTTGCAACAGGCTTTCGGAAAGTATGTCGTGTTCTCCGGTGAGTACATTTGGAAATACACCCACAACGCCTACGACTTCAGCATCCTGGGTAACACACCAATCACGTTCCCCATCGAATGGGATAGATCCAAGATTCCCGGTTACGCTGGTCGGGTGAGCGTGCCGAACTACCACGGATTCTCGGCGCTTGCGGTTTTCTCCAGCGTGGCGGCCCGCTTTTTCACGCCTCAGATTGGAGGAGCCGGCGCTGTTCCTTCAGTAGCAGCAGCGGGAGGCTCCAGTCCGTTCCGCATCGATCACGACGAGAAATTCAATTTGACCACTCACATGCAATACCAGCCATGGCAACGGGGACCATGGTTTGGTTTCAACTGGCGATATGACAGCGGGCTAGTGGCTGGCCAAACGCCTTGCTTCGGCGGAAACTGCGCCCAGACGACCACTTTGAACGGGCAGCCGGCGGTCGCGCTAACGGATTCGTTCGGCACGCCGCTCACGGCCGACCAGGAATTCCAGTCTGGACTCTTCTGCGGATCCCAGCGTGCAACCCCGACGGTAGCCCTTCCCAACCCCTGCCCTCTGGCACTGTATGGCTCCACGCTGCTGAATGTCCCTAGACCAAATACCGAAGATGACGACAAGAATCCTCCCCGGATTGCTGCTCGTTCTCTGTTCGACATCGCCGTCGGAGAAGACAATTTGTTCCACGGCGAGAAGTATAAGTGGAGTGCGCAACTGACGGTGATCAATCTCACTAACAAATATGCGCTCTACAACTTCCTCTCCACCTTCAGCGGCACGCACTACGTAACACCACGCGCGATCACAGGAGAGATCGGCTTCCACTTCTAGCTGAAGTTCCCCGTCGGTGAGGGGCAGTAGTGTTGGAAGTCCTACTGCCCCACGTTCGCGAACCTTCACGATAGGAGCCCAGGCTATGAAGCGGTCTAATTTCACGACGCGGGATGGGCTAATCATGTTGCTCGTCCTCACACTCATGTTCATAGCGATGCTGTGGCTAATGCTTTCCGGCATTGTGCAGATCGACCATTGAGGTGAGTTGCGCGAAACTCAACAGATTCGCGGGCACATTTGTTCACAATATGGCAGCGCATCGCTGGCGGTCTAGCAGTTGTCACTCTTGGACTCGGTGGGGGCGTGCTCGCTCTTGTCGTTCGTGGTTTGCACGCCGAACGGGGCACGCGGGCCGGGTTCTGTTTTGTTTCTGCGCTGGCAACCGTGCAAGCTTCGATGGTTGCATCGGGGATCGCCAAAGCGCTCATACTGGACAACAACATTAGAAACGCCTGTTTTGTGGGAGCTCGAGCAAGATTTGGGTATGTTTTCCTCCTCGGGGCGTGTGCGATCGTGAGCATGCTCCCCATGGCATTCATCGGTCTAAGCCATACAGCTTCAGCCCGATTCGCTACTTTCGTTCTAGGGGGATGGCGTTTTCTACTGTCGCAGCCTTAATTGTTCTGCCCGTGCTCATTTCGCGAATCACGGGGTGAACCCGGCCTACTCCTGCCTTTTTTCGCTCTATGTAGTACACGTCAGGTTTGCGAACACCTTTCACATCTGCGACCTCGGCGTTCTCTCGGGTCCGGTTTGCCCGTAACTCGGGCGCAATCGAGATTCTCCAGCCTCGCTCTTAGGCCCTTGCTTGTTAGCGTTAACTATGGTTAACTTAATTCAA
>Ga0210405_10002582_pt1 | contig 18664 bp, 17 predicted proteins | sample IncBWH11MmetaG_FD_155492 | JGI IMG/M metagenome (GOLD analysis project Ga0210405, IMG submission 155492) | Forest soil microbial communities from Barre Woods Harvard Forest LTER site, Petersham, Massachusetts, United States - Inc-BW-H-11-M | ecosystem: Environmental > Terrestrial > Soil >... | reverse complement strand
AACTGACTGGAAATTATGTTTAAACCCTGTGTACCCGCCTTACTGGCAAGTTTGTTGTTTTCGATTCCGTCATCTGCGGTGACTTACCCTGCACGTCCGACGGCAACGGTTGATGTGACATGCTGCCCTGCAACCACGCGCACTATTGCTGTTCATACTGCGACACAGTTGCAAGCTGCGTTTGACAACGCCGCTCTTGGAGATGAGATCGTTCTGGACGCTGGGACGACATACGAAGGAAACTTCATCTTGAAAATGATCCCACTACCAGTCGTTCCGAGCGGTACTACCGGATGGGTTATAGTTCGCTCAAGCGCCTCATCTTCTTTGCCTTCTCCGGGGACCCGTGTGGGCCTCAGCGACGCGATTCATATGGCTAAGATCATGTCGCCGAACTACGGAGATCCGGGCGACGCTGCCGGCCCGGCTATCGGCAACAATTACCTCTCGACCACCTACACAGACATGGGAATCCACCACTACCGTTTTATGGGCATCGAGTTCGCCACCGGGCTTACGAACTACAACTATCATGTGATATTGATTGCTCCCCCAAGCAGGGGCGTTCCATTCTCATCAGCGACGATGCCGCATGACCTTATTATTGACCGCTGTCTGATCCATGGTAACGATCCGATAACAACCAGGTTCCCGAATGGGGCGGCGCTGCTCAATGGGTCAGCTATATTTGATGTCGCTAACGGTGCTGTAGTGGATAGCAAGTTGTACAATCTGTGGGGCGTGGGAATTGAGACTCAGGCACTTTCATGCACTGGAGGTCCGGGACCGAGGTTAATTCAAAATAACGAGATATCTGGTGGAACGGAAGGGTTCATGTGCGGCGGCGGTCTTTTACCGTACAGCGACACGATTACCACTGATATTACCGTGGTTCATAATTACTTTAATCATCCGGCTGCGTGGCAAACATCCACACCTATCATTCCGTATGTCAAGAATCTGTTTGAGCTGAAAGTTGGCAAACGAGTGCGCCTCACTGACAATGTGTTCGAGAACGATTGGGATCGTGGCGGCGGACAAGACGGGTATGCAATAACTCTCACTCCCCGCAACTGGCAGAACAGTAATTATGGAGGAGTCCCGGCCATCCTGTCTACCGACGAGGTCAGTGACGTTCTGGTAGCAAACAATGTAGTTAGAAATGTGGGAGGGTTTATTTCAACAGGGTTAAGCGACAGCACGTGCCCCAGCTCGGTGAGCTGTATACAATCGGCCCGGCACCTGATCTCAGACAACTTAGCGGATTATGACACCAAGTATTTTTCTAATCCATTTGGAGGGATCAATGTGTCCGCGGTGCAGGATTGGTCCGTGAAACGAAACACGCTCCTGGGCCACAACACCGCTGGGGGCCAAGCAGCTCCGGCAATGTACGGAGATCGAACTGTTTGCTCAGGCACGTTCGGTACGAACTTCGAGTGGAGCAACAATATCAATCTCAACGGCACCCAGGGTGATTGTGCATACGATCCTGCCAACATCCTCGTCGCGTCATGGCTCGGAACTGTATCGGTTACGTCGAACCTGGTTGCGAACCTGGTTTCCCCGGTACTACAGACTTGGTCTGCATTTGGTCATAGCTCACAAATAGCGGCGACCGAGGCAGACATCAAGTTGAACCCGGATGAACTGACCCTGCAGGCGTCTTCGCCATATTTCGGTATGGGGATCGGCGCAAATCTTTCCTGCTTCAATGAAGCGGCAGTTCGCGCTGGAACGCCATCTGCGCTGTGTCCCTTGCCGCCTGAGGTGCGCTGCGACCTGAATAACGATGGCAAAGTCGACGCGCACGACGTGCAAATCGCAATAAACCAATCACTCGGATACGCACCTTGTGGCTCCGCTGACTTGAACGGTGACGGTAAATGTACCGCAGTCGATGTTCAGAGAATCGTCAGCGCCAGCTTAGGCGCAGCCTGTCAAGTGGGCCCGTGAGACTCTGAACCACGCCCGCTTCTTCGTAAGCGTCTGAGGAATATTGATTGAATGCCTGCTGCTGCCGAGAATGGCAGGATGCGAAGCAAGCAGGAAATCCGGGGGATCGTCGAGGACTACAGTAAAAGCGGGATGACGCGGCGCGAGTATTGCGAGAAACACAAGATTTCGATCACTACGCTGGACTACTGGCGTGGCGCGCACAAGAGCAAGCCGAAACTCATACCCTTGGTCACCGCTGTCGGGCTCTACCCCATTCTTGAGACCGAGAGAAACTGTAGGGCTTTCATTCCCCTGAGGGAGAAGGGCGTTTCGCAACCGCCGATCACACCTCCTTAGCAAAAAGCGGCTTGAGTCAGACGCCGCAAAAACGGCTTGAGTCAGAAAACCAAGTCACTGAATTGGCTCCAAATATTGATACTTTGCGACCGTTGTCGCGCCGTCGCACAAATCGTCACCATCGCAGTATCGCCGGACGACAAAATCATTCTGTTTCGATGTATAGACCCTATGTGCGGAGGTAGTTTCAGGATGACTTCACCATGGAAGACTTAGTGTCGTTCGGGTGCATCCTCCGGTAAAGCTTTCAAAGCCCAACGACTCCGTACTAGTGTAATGCACTGAGGCACGGTTGAAGCACACGGTCCAATGGATCATAAAGTTCTCGTTGTTCGCTCTCGGTGGGATGATGCTTGTTGGCTTCGTCACGACGTCGCGTCCCTTCGTAGTTGATCGAGGAGAGTGCCCGGATGAACGCCATGATCGGACAGGAGAGAGTGAACAGAAGTGGTACCCGTTACGCTGACCAAACTCAAAAATAGGGAGAGCCGCCCGTCAGGAAGAAGGTCCCTTTCAAACTTTACGAGCGGCCCGTACTCGCTTGGTGCCACCCAAGCTTGTCGATGTAGTGTGGCGACGGCGACTTCTTCTCAGGTTTTCTTCTGCAACACAGAGCATTCAACGATCAGCCGAACAGAAGCCAGTAGGAACCGCTGCGCCAGGCAGAGCGATCAGGAAAAATAGGTATGCTATCGCTTGAAAGCGGAACCGCTCAGGGTCTAAGTGAGCGGCCCCGCACTAACTAAATCAAGGTGATGCTTAGATAGTGCGCTGAAGGGTGGATTTTTCTCAGGAAACATTTCCCCACAAAACGCTTGAAAAGCTATCCCGCCGTGTGGTAAAAAGATAAACGAGTTTTTCATTCCTCACCCTTCACGTCGCTGAAGAAGATGAGCGATCTCGGCAGAGAACCGCTCGATTTCATAGGAGACCATGACCACTGCCCCAATTATCCTGATTGCTGACCGTAATGACGATGCCCTGAAATACCTTCAAGAAGAACTGGCGACGGCAGACTACACACTGTTTTACGCCAAGGATGGTAGGGAAGCGCTGTCTCTCGTAGAGACGCAGGCATCCCCGATAGCGTTCGCTGTCGTTGAATTAGAATTGCCCGGAGTGAATGGACTTCATCTCATTGGACGGCTCACCAGCCAAGAGCCGAAGCCGAAAAAGATTATTGCCACGACTTTTCTTAAAGACGAGGTTCTTTTCCAGCTTGCCACGCATATGGGAGCCGATGTAATAGTACAAAAACCATGTCCTTGGAAAATGGCTCGTCTTTTTAGACCGACTACCCCCAAACAAGCCTCCAGTACTCCCCAAACTACCCCCCTTAAAGAGATTCTTCTGGAGCTACAATAGTTTCGATCTGTCCGAAGGGCCGCTCGGTCGTATCGCTTTGAGGGCCCGCCCAACCGATGTCCCATTGCTTGTGACCCGGTGACGGCCAGGATCGGGCCGCACTGAACCTACCGCACGTCCAAAACGTGCCCAGTCACAGACAAGGAGTAAACACACGGTATGGACCCAATCTTTTTCCCCGACGGCGATCCGAACACCCCTCCAAACTGTTGGCAACTTTACTCAACCTCATGAACCTACGCCTTGAGACCATTCAGGTACCAAGACATTATCGGCATCGGCTGGCGACCTCGGGATTGATTTGTCGGCTGATTTTACTTGGAGCCGGGGATTTCCCGAGCCGGGAGTCCCTGGTCAACTATTCTGGCCCCAGCAACGGCTTTCCACCAGGGCGGCCGGTCCAGGCTTCCGGCTACGCAAAACGCCTTCACCTTCCTTCGATTGCCACGGAACGACGGCGCAAGCTGAAGCTGGCGGTTTCCGACGATTGGCTATCGACTCAAAGCAGGTTGAGAGCGGTTGAATTCTTGGATTGTCTTCTCGCCACGAAGATCGTCCTTCCGCCGCTATAATTGCTGCCATCCATGTCAACCGTTCCTAATCGTTTCCGCCGTGAGCCCCGATACTCCACAACCCATGCGCCGCTCGTTCCGCTAACGCTTGATCAATCAAGGCCAGATTTCCAAGAGTGCGGGTTTTGTGGAGTTCCGAAATTTGGTTCTCAATTGGCATCGTGCTTTCGAGAAGCCGTCTTTGGTCACGCAATAGTTTTGGCTCGCCAGCCCGGAACTCGTCAGGCAAGTTAACATCAAAAGAGGGCGCCATGGTGAGATCAGTTGAGAATAAGTAGGTACCGCTACACTAGTTAGTAGGCGAGCAAAAGCTGGGTCGCGCGCCGCGCGCGCAAGCGCGTCGCCGACCTATCTTGCAACAGGATTCGTTAATGTTACTACTAACCACCCTAAACACCTTAAATACGATGGGACGGCTTTTCGCTCCTAGGCATTTCGAAGTTACATGGTAGCGGGTCACGTCTTTAAGTGACTCACTACTTAATCAATCAGCTTCGAAAGGGCACAACGCATGTCGCGCTACATAATCGACGAGTTCGCGCAAGAGTTTTTCTCTGAGGAAAGTGTGAACGTTAACTGTGTCTTGAGTTGGCGAACTTTACCTAGTAATAGAGGCGTGGGCCAGACGCGTCTGTTAATTGATGGTCACAACGGCTGGATCTACGATTCCGATTGGCCAGATTCTCGCGCCGATGCCGCTCAGAGACTATTGACGAGATTGCAACATCGGTGATCTGATCGCATGAGCATACAGAAGACACATGGAATGCGTCCCTATGCGCCCTTTTTTCCAGGAAATTGGGACCCCATGCAAAGCGGAGACAAAGAACCCCATCCAGCCGCATGTGGAAAACCACGGCGGCGTGGTAAGTCTTCTATTTTACGGTAAGTAGCGGGAAACGCCTAGTGCGATCTCGGCCGTGAGCTTTCGGTACGCCTACGTAGAACGCTCGGCTGGCAGAACTCTGCAGCAAATTCAGAATGCGAACTACGCTAGGCAGAACCAGCGTAACCACCCTATTCCTTGACGGACCCAAGTAGTCGCACCGTCTGTGCTGCGTCAGAGGCCGACGTCGCTCCCCGCATAGAGGATGTTTGTATTGACTGGGGTCGAGGGCAATCACGTTGAATGGCTGATTCAATGCCGGGCCCCACCCCATTGAGCATCTGCTTGATCTCCGCGAGGGTGTAGACCTTCCCCACATGCTCGTTGCAAAACGGCCGGTTCTTGATGTCGCGCGGCCCGCGGTAGAGAAACAGTTCGAGCCCGGCTTCCTGCCAGATCTCGAGTGAGACGCGGCGGTCGTAGCTGGTCAGCGCGGTGTCGGCGTAGGTAACGGCATGATTCTGAAGCTCCAGCGAGAGCTTGCCGCGCACCCGATCGATGATCTCGGAGCGCGGGCGGCCCTGGATGGTGGACCGGATCACGCCGGTAGAAACCGCCCTGACGGCCTCGGGGCCGATGGCAGAGAGGAACTGGTAATCCGTTTCTTTCAGCGTAGATAGGGCCCGGGAGTTAATGGGCGCGAGGCGGCCGGTTTGTGGTTTAATTGCCCCAACCATCGCCAGGGCGAACTGCTGCTGCTCGTCGTATTTCCCGATGAAGCTGGTGACCTTTTTGTCGAAGCCCAGCTTGTTCAAACTGCTTCGACATTTCCTTCTGGACGTACACCAGCTCGGCGATCTTCGGAGCGACGGCGGTGATCTCGCCCGAGGCACTTAGGGCGACAGCGAGTGGGACTTAGTTGTCCCGCTGTGATCGTGATCGAAATCGGATCGGCATTCTGATACTCTCGATGCGCGAGCGCATTAACCTCCTTCACCGCGATGGGAGGATAGGGCCAAGCCGCCGCGGTGGTTGTACCCTTCAAGAGAAAAGGCCGATTGACGTCCTCGATCATTTGTAGCACGGTATCGAGTTGATCCCACAGACTCTCGCCAGCACGTGTACATAACCTTCGATGATAACCTGGATCGTAGCAGACGGGCCGTGCACCCTTTGGCCATTGCCGAACAGAAGGGGTCTGGCGACCGTCAGAACGAGGCCGTCGGGCCCGCGCGGTCTTTCACCAGAGTGTTGCTGAAGGCCGGAAAAAGGACGCCGGTCAGCGCCGAAGGGATGATTTGTAGTTTCGTGACGATCTCGTACGGAGTGGCATAGTAAGCCATCTCCGCGACCGAAAGAAACATGCCGATCAGAATTCGGTCTAACGAAACCATCAGCGGGCTGATCAGGTTGCTGATGGTCAGCCAACCGCCGAATCGAAACAACGGGCCGACTTCCCGCAAGCTGACATGCCGGTCCGAGAGCAGATCCGGAGCCAGGATCGCGCATAGGATGAAATGCGCGGCCGCATCCGCGCTAAGTCCCTCGGCGCGAGCGATCGCGTCCGGCAGGGTTACCGGGCCCACTACTTGGAAAGTCAGCGGCTTGCGCACCGCGCCGGTCTCGTTGATGGGCCGGGTTATCGAGGAGATTTTGCGAAGCAACCGAGGTGGGCAGGAAGCGGTAAGCCAGCATCGTATACAGAATGGCCTTGAACCAGAAGTTGGCCCCCAGGAAAAAATACTCGCTAAATCCGCTGAGTACGATTCCCGAGAACACGAATGCGTACAGCACTACCGCCCGTGGATTGCCATGCACGGCCTTCTGGTAAATAACTGTGACAAGGGCACCGAGGATCACCATGATGACGCACACACCTACCAGGCCGTAATCTGGATAGTAGGAGAAGTACATCGTGTAGACGTTGCCGTTGTAGTCGTTCGAGATGTCGGTGTACTCGGCATGAATCGACGGCACGTCAAAACTGGAGCCAAACTTGTTCGCTGTCAACTGGAATACACGCCACATGCTCCAAACCGGAGTGATGCTGGCCGGATACTGAACCACTGCGTCGAAGGCGACGACGCCTCCCAGCAAATAGACTCCGACGAGCTCTATCGTGCCGGAAACGTTTTCCGATATGGACGCGCTACTCTCGATGTTTCCCTTACTCAGCACGGCGGCGACCACAGCGAAGCTGACGATGGCGACGGTTAGGCCAACAATAATCGTCCTGGTTCGTAGCCCTCCATGCCGAACGGCGTCGATGCCGATAACCCCAAGCGCCAGGGACACAGCCCCCGAACTTCCACCCGCCATCAATCCGTAAATCAGGGCGATGGCGATCAGCCCGAACATTCGGCTTCGGCTGAATCGGGAACCGTTGTTCTCGGCCACTGCTGTCACGGCTAGCAACACTGCCAGTACCGAGCAAGCCTCCCAGAGGAGGGTAACGAACGTTTTTATGGACCAGTCATCGCCCTGGGCGACCGTTTCCACCCGCACCGACCGCCAGAAATCTTCCGAGGCAGCGGCGGCGGCGAAATCTTGGATATGGTCCCAGTACAGCGGGAGCACCGCGACCAGCAGGATCAGTCCACCGGTCAATATGAGCCCGCCGGGCCGCCGGGACAACCGAGGCGTCGCGATCCGAACAGACTGCGCAAAAAAGTGTGTGGAGAGGAACGCACCCACGCTAAATGCAATCACCCCGGCGAGATAGACGATCATCGTCGGGGGCGAGATCGGGTAATACAGATCGCCGGTCGCCAGAAGCAGCCCGAGGAGAAGAGTCCAGGTCGCTGCCAGCAGCGCCGGCGGATAAAGCACAGAGCGCGAAACCCGATAATTCATGGCGGTAAGTCCCGCCATCAAGAGAACGGTAATGACCAGGAACATTAGACCGCGGCCAACCCGCGCTTGAGGGCGCGTCGGTCGCGCAACCACATTGCCAGTCCGGCCGGGAAAAGCGCCACGGTGCTCGGGGTGAGGTCGATCGAAAGGCCCCCATGCAGCGAAAACCGGATATAGTTGATGAGAGCCTTGTACTTCAGCAGCGTGGTGGGCGCAAAGCGGCTCTGCTCTAGATAGAATAATTGGGCTCCGCGCGGGCTCCGGCTCCTGATCTCGATGCTTCGGCGGGAAAGGCAATCCCGCTCATCGAAATAGACTCGCCGCAAGGGCTCATTCACGTACCGTATGCCGTACTTCGATCCAATCCGGTTCCATACCAATCCCTCTGGAATGAATCTCTCGCCCTCGAACTCGGGAAAGCGGTATTGGCGCATAATGTCCGTAGCATGAAAACCCCACTTGTCTCCGGTAATACCGAACACCATCATTGTGATCGGGTCCGAATCGAGGACTCCTTTGGCGCTGGCACTCGCGGGAAAGGAATCTCCTAGGATGGTCCCGTCCTGTCGCTGGCAGAGACAAGTCACACCGGAGAACTCATGCCGCCGATCGTGGGAAATCGACCACCAGTGATCGGCCATGCGCCGCAGGGAGTGGGGGAGTAAAGCATCGTCGGAATCTAGCGTGGTGAATAACTGGCCCGCCGCGAGATCGACAGCCCGGTTCGAAGCGACGTGCTTGCCAGCGTTCGACTGGTACTGGTAGCGCAGGGGAAACGACGCCCGCGATTCGAGTTCGTGCAGGAGCTCGCCCGTTCCGTCGGTCGAGCCGTCGTCGATCACTAGCCACTCGAAGTCGCGGAAGGTTTGGGCTTCCAGGCTCTCAAACAGGCGCAGCAGAGTGTGCCGCCGGTTGAATGTCGGAGTGAAGACCGTAAACAGCATCAGCAACTTCATCGGCAGAACCTCGGGTTCCGAATAGCGACGACAAGCACCTCAGCCGTCAGATTTTTCGAAGCGCGAAGAGAACTTCTCGGCGGCTCTCCCTTCAGCGCTACGATTGCCGGTACCCGACAGCGCACCAAAAAGGACTTCGATCGCTAAACTTGATTTCACCGAGGCCCGCGCGGGTCATCATGGCTCTAATCTGATTGGCGGTAAACCTCTGCTCGAGCGAAGTGCCAAAACGATCTAAGGCATCTGTGCGCATCGTATAAAAGCTCTTTGTTCTATAGAACGACAGCGGAATGCCATTGACGTTCCAGCCAGCCATCTCCGCTAACAGCGATATCCGGGCAAGAGGATAGTAAACAATCGATGCTAGGATCTGCGTAATGGCCAGGCGGATTGAATGCGGGCAGCGTGCAATCAACTTACGAAGGAGATTAGTGGATTCCCAAGTGAGCCGGAACCATGCAGGCCGGTTCTCGAGCGCGTAATAAAGATATATAAGAAATGGAGCGCCTATTTTAAGCTTTTGCACACAGGAACGAATTGCGGCCGCCGTGTCCGGAACGTGATGCAGCACTCCTAACGAATACCCAAAATCCAAGCTGGAATCGTCGATCGGCATATTATTCACACTGGCGCAATGGAAATCACAATTCTTGAACTCAGCAAGGTTCTCTCGTGCCACCGATAACGCCTCGGCGCTGGCATCTATACAATGCAGTGACCCTACCCTTGGCGCTACTTGCCGGGCCCAACGTCCGCTGCCGCACCCGACGTCGATTCCAGCAGCGTGAAGAGGAATCTTATCCCATGGAAAAATACCGAAGTAGCCAGCGAAAAGCCTCTCTGATTCCTCAACCGACACCTTCGACTGATCGAACGTCTTCCACTCGAATCCGAAACCCGAAACCGTGCGGTGGTCTACGTTATCCATGATGCAAGCCTGGTTTTTACGAATCGTTCTTGGCGGTGCCCCTCTCAATTTAAGCCAGGCTTATCAAATCTTCCTAAGCGCCAGAGCGAACGTCTCGGATGCCTGTTCGCCTTTGATCATTCGGAAGAGCAGCATCCACATGCGCCAGGCGAAGTAGAGCGGAAAGAAGAAACTGAAATATCCACTGCGAAAATAGGTCTTGCACACATCTACCGCAAGACCGCTATTGGCTGCCATGCGGCAGAAGTCGGCTGGCGTGCAGCGATCATAGTATGCTCGAAAACCCTGGTCTCGGATGGTAGAAGGGAACACAGAATGAAGGATCTTACGCTTCAACTGTTGCGGCATCAGCAGATTGATTCTCGCGAAGACAGCGTTCCTCGACGGTACGAAGATCAACGCCGCGCCTCCCTGTTTGAGTATACTGGCGATGGCTGCAATCGCAGCTTGCGAGTCTTTGACGTGTTCCAGCAGAGCTTGGCAAACCACCAAGTCCGCATCCCCCTGCCCGTGGTATTGCGTGATGTCGGCGCAGATTCTCTCGTCATACACTCCGGACGGGGATGCCGCGAGTTCATCCTGGTCGATATCCAGGCCTACCAGCCGCAAACGCAGCCGGAGCTTTGCGTCCAGGCCGATTACAGGATTCTTGCCGCCGCCTACGTCATAAACAACGCTTCCATGTTTCAGGTAAGGCTCGATCCAGTGATCTAGGAAATCGCGGTTTCCATCCACCTGGTATCCGATCGGGAGCAACCGGTCGAACGACCTGCTTAGGCTCTGCTGGCCCTGGGCAAAGTAACAAAAAAAGGACATTCCGAGTTCCTTAGCGCCACCAATGACCAGGAGAAACTACCGAGCCACAGGAGTAAGGCCAGAGACGACTGGATACTCCGACAAGACCCACGTGGGCCGTTTGTTTCAAGCACCTGGTTGGTTTTCGGCAGGTTCGCTCGGATTCTTTACTCAGGCTCGCCCGCAACCGCCAGAATAGTCGCCGGCAGAAAAAATCAGGAGCAACCCGCCGGAGCGCAGCCAGCAAATAGCAGCCGAAGTCGCTTTTCTGTGCGCTCCTGTAGCGGGTTTTTGTGAGAGAAAATCCTCACCGCCGCACTATCTCAGCACAGTTAACTCACCACCCTTTGGCCATACCTATTAGGAGGTACTGCGATGTATCGAGGGCATTTTGCGATGCAACTGAGGTGGGCAGGAAGCGGTAAGCCAGCATCGTATACAGAATGGCCTTGATACTGAACCACTGCGTCGAAGGCGACGACGCCTCCCAGCAAATAGACGCCGACGAGCTCTATCGTGCCGGAAACATTTTCCGCACGCCTGCGGCGTGGATGATGGCCCTCCGATCTCGCTTCCGTTCGCAATCTCGTTTCCGGCATGGGTCACTTCAGCCCAGCGCTACTGGATCACTTTTGACAAGCGCTGAAGGTGTTTAGTCTCAAGGGCGACCGGACAAGCGGCCCGTTCCTGAAATTTCCTGAGAGAAAATCCACTGTCGCCCCACTATCTCAGCGTCGATGACCGCGATAGGGGCCGTTCGGCTTAGTACACCCGGCGGCCCCACCTAAAGCATCCGATGGCCTACCTCTTTGTCGGCTTGATCACTTCCACGGTGCGGCGCTTCTGCTAGCGTCTGCCGCGTTCATCAGTAGCTCTCTCGGTTCCGCTCATTCCGATCCGCTACCGAACGGTCATGATCGGGCTGCCGAGGGTGAGCAGCGCTGGTACCCGTTGAGGTGAGGTGAATTTCGCGCGTTCAATCCATTTGACAAATTTCCTCTTGTTGATAATTGCCGCCTTCCTTGGTGTCATTGCTTTTGGTCCTTTGTTTCGGCCAGTGGGCGTGCACGGCCAGGCAACGGCAATCGGCCAGCTTCCGATATCGTCGTTTGCGCAACTCTTCCCTGGTGATCCAATCACGTCGACTTTTGGGCCGTATCTTCTCGATACTGCGACCGGCAACATCTGGGCTATCCCGTGTTAGGCGCGGATGCCTTTGGTCCGCCAATCCTGTTGGGAACTTTTACGCAGCCAGGCCAACCGATAATGGGGCCCTCACTTTCGGGGCCGATTCCGCCGCGTCCGGCAAAATTACCATAAGAGGCACCGGCCAGGACGCAGGGACTTACCAATCGCAAGATTGCGGCCAAGCTGGGCATCGGGACCGGAACGGCGGACACGACCCCCAAAAAACCCAAGTAGTCGCACCGTCTGTGCTGCGCCAGAAGCCGACGTCGCTCCCCGCTAGAGAGGATGTATGTGTTAACTGGGTCGATGGCAATCACGTTGAATGGCTGATTGGCCAGACGATCCGAACACGGCTAGGTACGCTCGACAATCTGGCGGGCTTGCTGGCTTCGGAAGAGGATGACGCGGGCGCGGAGGCTTTATATCGCCGCGCCCTCGCCACCGCTGAGAAGGCCCTGGGGCCGGACCATCCGACAACCTGCGAGATCCGTGAAAACCTGGATGCTTTGCGCCAGAAGGGCGCGAAGTGGGCCGGGTTAGTTTACGGTGATCACTGCGCCTGCTCCAGCCGCGCTGATGGGGTTGCCATCGGTGGTCACGTCGAGAACTGCGCTGATCTGTATCGGGATCGCAGTTGCCGTACTGCCGGAGGCAATCTGGAAAGAAGCGATTGCAACCGAGCCGTTAGCGATCGTATTGTTATTGATGCCGTAGATCATGCAGATCGTCGAGCCCGTGGATGAGGAGCACGATATCGACTTACCCGCGCCTGTGGCGGCGACGTCTGCCGCAACATTGACGCTCGAGATGTCTGTCGAGGAGTAACTCAAAGTGAACTGGAGTACAGAGGGTTGCACGCCGCCCGTAGCGGCCATGGAGATGTCGATGTTGACCGTCGTACCCTTCGAGCCGGCGCCGGATGCGCCGGTCAGTTCCACCGACTGGCCGTAAGCGTTCCAGATGCCTTTGGCTACAAACCCGGAGGAGACATTCGATCTGTTGACCACGTTCATGTAGCTGTTTTTCGCTCCCGTAAATGCCGCCTTAAAGGTGATCGCTACCGTAACGGTAAGATTATTCCCTGAGGTTACGACCGAAGAAGCGCCGGTATCCACTGTGCATTGACTGTTGGACAGAGTGCCGGCAATCCCAACTTGACCTGCGCCCGCATACGAGTAGCCCGAATCGGCCAATAGACTCATGGTGTTGTTCGAGGGCACGTACTGCAAATAGCAGGCGTTCTGTCCGGAGACCTGCGATTGAAACAGGATTTCTGTGTAATAGATGTCCGCGTATCCGTAGGGGTCGGAGTAGACGAAGGTAAAGGCATGACTTGTTCCCGAGCCCGATACAGGCGCGACGGAAACGTTCGTGGAGGCTGCGGTGGCTACGGTCCAGGTACCTTTGGCCTGCCATCCCGACAATACGTTCGCGTTGTTGTATGCGTTCATGTAGGCGTTCTTGGTCCCGCTGAATGCCGGCTTAAAAGTGAGCACCACGCCAAGAGTCACGTTGTTACCTGAAAGAGACACAGTGGAGGCACCGGCGTCCAGGGTGCATTGGCTGTTGGATATTGTGCCGGCCACCCCAACCTGCCCTGCGCCAGCATACGCGGTGCCGGAATCGGCCAATAGACTGATAGTGTTGTTCGAGGGCACGTACTGCAAATAACAGGCGCTCTGCCCGGAGATCGCCGTTTGAAACAGGATTTCCACATAGTGGATGTCGGCGTATCCGTAGGGGTCGGAGTAGACCAAGCTGAAGGTCTGACTCATGCCGCTTCCCGAGGCTGGCGTGACGGAAACGTTCGTGGGGGCTACGGCAGCTACGGTCCAGGTACCTTTGGCCTGCGTTCCCGACGATACGTTCGCGTTGTTGTATGCGTTCATGTAGGTGTTCTTGGTCCCGCTGAATGCCGGCTTAAAAGTGAGCGCCACGCCAAGAGTCACGTTGTTACCGGAAAGAGACACGGTGGAGGCGCCGGCGTCCAAGGTGCACTGGCTGTTGGATATTGTGCCGGCCACCCCAACGTGCCCGGCGCCAGCATACCCGGTACCGGAATCGGCCACTAGACTGATGGTGTTGTTCGACGGCACGTACTGCACATAGCAGCCGGTGAGCTGGGCTTGAAACAGGATCTCCACATAGTGGATGTCAGCGTATCCGGAAGAGTCGGAGTAGACGAAGCTGAAGGTCTGACTCATGCCGCTTCCCGAGGCTGGCGTGACGGAAGTGTTGGTGGGCGTGCCGGCCACTGTCCAGGTACCTTTGGCCTGCCATCCCGACAATGCATTGGCGTTGTTGTATACGTTCATGTAGGCGTTCTTCGTGCCGCTGAATGCCGGCTTAAAGGCCAGGGCTACTGTAAGGGTCACATTGTTACCTGAAAGTAATACGGTGGAGGCGCCGGCGTCCAACGTGCATTGACTGTTCGACACCGTGCCGGCAATCCCCACTTGCGCCGCGCCGACATACGAGTAGCCTGAATCGCTCACTAGACTTATGGTGTTGTTCGAGGGCACATACTGCACATAACAGGCATTCTGCCCTGAAATCGCCGTTTGAAACAGGATTTCCACATAGTGGATGTCAGCGTATCCGGACGAGTCGGAGTAGACGAAGCTGAAGGTCTGACTTGTGCCTGAGCCGGAGGATGGCGTTACGGAAGTGTTGGTGGGCGTGCCGGCCACTGTCCAGGTACCATTGGCCTGAAATCCCGGCGATGCGTTGGCATTGTTGTATACGTTCATGTAGGCGTTCTTCGTGCCGCTGAATGCCGGCTTAAAGGCCAGCGCTACTGTAAGGGTCACATTGTTACCCGAAAGTAATACAGTGGTGGCACCGGCGTCCAACGTGCATTGACTGTTGGACAGAGTGCCGGCAATCCCAACTTGACCTGCGCCCGTATACGAGTAGCCCGAATCGGCCAATAGACTGATGGTGTTGTTCGAGGGCACGTACTGCACATAACAAGCGCTCTGGCCAGAGATCTGGGATTGAAATAGGATCTCCACATAGTGGATGTCGGCGTATCCGGAGGTATCAGAGTAGACGAAGGTGAAGGTCTGACTGGTGCCTGAGCCGGAGGATGGCGACACCGAAACAGCCGTGGCCGTTCCGCTGGAAGCGAGATTGGACTTGGATACGAGCGCCGCCATCGTCTCCGTTCCGAGATCGTCAGTTCTCAAAGAAGAATTGGACGAGGAGGTCTGCCCGGTAAGGTAAGCGGCGGCCGAGGAATCCAGGGCGATGCCGTATCGCGGGTCGGCGCCCGAACCGCGCAGGAAGTCTGTTCCGGTCAGCGCGGCGCCGGACGCGTTGAGTTTGGCGATAAACGCATCGTGGTTGCCCCTTTTGACCGGTTGATCGGTGTTCACCGACGGAAAATCGGGCGAAGACGTGTAACCGGCCACAAACGCATTGCCGCTGCTATCGACGGCAATGGAGTGGGCGTAATCGAGGCTCGATCCGCCCAGATAAGTGCTATAAGCGAACGCGGTTCCCGAGGAGTTCAGTTTGACAACGAAGGCGTCATTTCCGCCGCTGAGAGAGCTTTGCATTGGCTGAGCAGTCGGAAAATTAGTCGATGCCGTCGTTCCTGTGATGTAAACGTTATTGTCGGAATCCACCGCGATGCTTCTCCCTAACTCGACATTCTCGGGTCCCGATCCTCCCACGTAGGTGCTGTAGACCAATGTGCGCCCATCCGCGCTCAGCTTGGTGACGAACGCATCCGGAGCGCCTGCATTCGCGGGTTGCAACGCCGATGCGATTGGGAAATTGATGGAGCTGGTATTCCCGGCGATATAAGCGGCGCCGAAGGAGTCCACTGCGATCGAGGATGCGCGGTCGTCGAGCGACCCGCCCAGATAGGTGCTGTATACCAGCGCGCTTCCGGCGGTATTCAACTTCGTGACAAAGCCGTCCTGTCCGCCGCTGAGCGCCGGTTGAAAAGCGCCGAGGACGGGAAAATTGGCGGAGTCGGTCGAGCCGGTGACATAAACGCCCGAGCCATCGATGGCGATGCCGTTACCGCTGTCGTTCCCCGAGCCCCCCAGATAGGTGCTGAAGACGAGGGCCGAGCCGGCTGGGTTCAGCTTGGCTACGAATGCGTCTGTGTTTCCTCCTGCACTGGCCTGCACGGCGGCCACGGCGGGAAAATTCGTGGAGCTGGTTGAGCCGGTCACATAGGCATTTCCCGACTCGTCCACGGCGATCGAAAACCCGCGATCGTCGCTGCTGCCACCTAAGTAGGTGGTATACACGATGGCGTTGCCAGAGGCGTTCAGCTTGGTGACGAAGACGTCCACGCCTGCGCGGGATGACTGGCCTCCAGGCACGGGGAAATTGGTCGAATCGGTATATCCTGTGACGTACGCGGCGTTGCTCGAGTCCACGGCAATCGCGGTTCCTTGATTCGTTCCACTGCCGCTCATGTGGATGCTGAGCACGGAACCGATCTTGAGTTCGCGGCTGCGATCGTACTCTTCCACAGAGAACGAGACTACATTTCCGGAAACGCGGAAAGTGCCTTTCACCGGAACCCGACGGACGTCAGTCTCCTGGTAGATCACCGGCGCTGCTTCTCGCAGTTCTCCGTCCGGCGCTGTGAAGATCAGTCTGCCGGCTTCGTCGACTCGGATGGACGCTGCCCCTGTAAAGGCGATCTGGATGCGCGAAGGGTCGGCGCCGGGAGCCACCACGAACTCCGATTTCAGCCGGCGCGCGCTGGAGGAGTAGAGCATGTCGATACCTGGATAGAGGTCCTTGTAGACGACTCGCCCAAAGAGAGGCACATCCGTTTGCCAGTTACTGGCATCGTTGCCGATCAGATAATTCGCCTTGCCCTGCTGAAGATCGAGACCTTCGACGGCGGGCGAAGCATTAGCGCCCAGGTACCGCGATCTGACGACAGCGCTGCCAACGTCGACTACCACCTCTTCCGGCGTGAAGTAGGCTGTAAGCCCTAGACTCTTGGCTGTAAATCGAACAGCATTGTGGACCTGTCCGCGATTCGCAACGAACGCCACCGGGATCTGCCCGTAACTGGATTCGGCGGCGCGAAGCAAGGACACGGAGGAGCTACCGAGCACTAAAGCAAGGGCCAGCAGCGAGTGGAGAACGGATGGACGGCTTTTTTGAAGGTGCATTTGATAATCGACTCTAACGTTTCGCCTGTGTGTTTCAACAGGTGCTCGATTCTGCTTATCGGCCCGAATTTAGGACTATTCTTATCGGATGCGTGGGGCAGGCTGATAGCCTGCCCGCTTAAGCTGTTCCAACTATGGGCACACCGCCATCCGCAGTCTGCTATTTCCAGCCTGTGACTCTTTAGAATTCGTGTCGGTCACCTTCAAGCAATGCGATTCGATGGCCATCCACATTCGCTGATACTCAACAAGTTAGCGTCGACTATTACGCCAAGAATTTGCCAGTCCGGCGCAGCGGCGGCGCCGGCGGTAAGAGGAGCGACGATTGAACTGTAGACTCTCGAGACGGGAAGTGCTGCTGGCCCTTGGGAGCCGCGCGGCTACTGCCGGCAGCGACGGGAACGAGCAGCATCAAGATCGGGATGAGGTTTAAGGAAAAACACAAACCTGAGTACCGAGCGCGAGTAGCAGCCATGGAATTTGCGCATCTATTGTTTCTTCCGGCGCATGCTCCTGTTTCGGCAATCAGGCCGTGATTCGTTTCGAGCATATTCAGCCAGTGGCCGCATTCGGCGTTGAATCGCAGATGACGGGAGGCGCCAAACAGTGTTTTCTGTCCGAGGTCGCCTGGGCGGTGCTTCAGCATCGTTTGAGCCTGTTCCTCATCGGCAAGGGGCTCAATCCAGGACTTGACGAGGACATTAGTGCATACCACGACTGTGTGATGGAGGCATACAAACCCTCCTAAGCGTGAAGCGCCGATTGCCCACACCGCATTAGAGCAGCGCACTTGAGGTGGGCTATCACGTCCTGCGGGACGACAAGTCTCAGGCCGGCCATGGTCACTGCCTCGCGAAGTGCATAAGCGGACAAGGCCATGACCGGACTTCAAGGCTCCCACTACTGACGCTGAACCTAATAGGTCGCATCTGGACGGTGTTGCCCAGCTTCCGGCTCCCGGTGTGCGTGGCCGTAAAAAAGCCGCCGCCCTCGCGAGCGGCGGCGGCAATCCGGAAATCCTACTTCCCGATGCAGTATACGCGATCGCCGGCCTCGGTCTTCGTGGACTCGATCTTGAGGCTGTGCTTCTTGGCGGCGGTCGAGAGGAAGCCCCGCACGCTGTGGGCCTCCCAATCCGTGGCTTTCATGATCTCGGCCCGGGTCGCCCCCTTGGGCCGCCCGATCAGCCCCAGGATCTTAGCGCCCTTGCTCTCGGCGCGCGGCGAGTTGGATTCCTTGGCCGGGGAGGGCTTGGCCTTCTTGCCAGCCTTGGCTTCCTTCTTTCGGGAGGCCTTGGTTTTGCCCTTGGCGGCTTTCTGGCCCTTGGGCGCACCCTTCTTTGGGGTGGTACCCTTCTTCGAGGAGGCCTTCTCCGGCGCGACGTGCGCGCCCTGTTCCGCGATGGCGGCGGCGTTTTCGGTAGTGGCTTCTGCGTTCGTCATGGTGGTTCCTTCTGAATCCTTTCTTCGCTTAGTTGGCGCACGACGATTCATCACTCCGGTTGCGACGGAATGCAAGAGAATTGTTGGCCTTCGCGACAACAAATCTTCACGAGGTGAACGGCTGGCGATGACGATGCGCCGGTTTCTGACGGTTCGTTTTTCGTTTGATGTCGCTGCCACCCCGAGGTAATGTTCACATGGCTACCGATAATGCCCATTAACCGGCCAATCTCTGCCGGTATCTATCTCGGTTCGAGTTTTCGAGCCTCTGAGGCGATCTTGGTGAGGCGATTG
>Ga0210405_10002580_pt1 | contig 18666 bp, 20 predicted proteins | sample IncBWH11MmetaG_FD_155492 | JGI IMG/M metagenome (GOLD analysis project Ga0210405, IMG submission 155492) | Forest soil microbial communities from Barre Woods Harvard Forest LTER site, Petersham, Massachusetts, United States - Inc-BW-H-11-M | ecosystem: Environmental > Terrestrial > Soil >... | reverse complement strand
ATGACACCTCGCGCCACGGCATGTCGGCCTCCTGAGCTCGTCCATGCTGCAGATGTGTTACCCATGTCTCCGAACGGTGTTACCCATGTCCCCAGGCCGTATACTTGACCGGGCGACCCAGTATTCCCGAGACGCCGATGATAGAACCGAGAAGCCGCGGCGTACTGGGTTCCCCCGCTTTCGCGGGGGACGTCGAGCGGTGGCGGCTAATTGCGCCCTCCTCTCACCCTTTCTTCTTCACATCCTTGATGCTGGAGAAGACGATGCCCTCCGCGCGTTCCCGGGTGTAGCCGAGATAGAATTCATTCTTGGCGAGGAACACCGGATCGCCGTCGACGTCATCGGCAACGCCGGAACCGTTGGCGGCAATGAAGGCATCGAGCTTCTTGCGGTCGTCGGACGAAATCCAGCGCGCCAGCTGGAATTCGGACACTTCGAATTCCACCGGAAGCGCGTATTCGGCATCCAGCCGCGCCTTCAACACGTCGAGCTGCAGCGGACCGACCACGCCGACCAGCGCGGGCGCGCCGTCGCGCGGGCGGAACACCTGCACGACGCCCTCCTCCGACATCTGCTGCAGCGCCTCTTTCAGCTTCTTCGCCTTCATCGCGTCGGTGAGCCGCACCCGGCGGACGATTTCAGGCGCAAAACTTGGAACGCCCACAAATGTGAGGTCTTCGCCTTCGGTGAGGGTATCGCCGATCCGCAAGGTGCCGTGATTGGGGATGCCGACGACGTCGCCGGCAAAGGCCTCATCGGCCAGCGCACGATCCTGCGCGAAAAAGAATTGCGGGCTGGAGAGCGACATGTTCTTGCCGGTGCGCACCAGTTTCGCCTTCATGCCGCGGTTGAGCTTGCCCGAGCACAGCCGCGCGAATGCGATGCGGTCGCGATGGTTCGGATCCATATTGGCCTGGATCTTGAACACGAAGGCGCTCATGCGCGGCTCGGCCGCTTCCACCTTGCGCAGATTGCTTTCCTGCGCGCGCGGCGGCGGCGCGAAACGCCCCAGGCCCTCCAGGAGGTCGCCGACGCCGAAATTGCGCAGCGCGCTGCCGAAATAGACCGGGGTCAGATGGCCCTCGCGAAATGCCTCAAGTTCGAACGGCTTGCAGGCTTCCGACACCAGCGCCAGTTCTTCCTTGATCGTGCCGACATCGAGATTGGCATTGCGGCCCGCGAGTTCGGCAATGTCGATTTGTTGCGCCGCGCCGGTCTTGGCGCCGCCGCCTTCGAGGAGACGTACGCCGCCGCTTGAGAGATCGTAGGTGCCGAGGAAATCGCGGCCACGGCCGACCGGCCAGGTCATCGGGGTGGTGTCGAGCGCCAGCGTCTTTTCGATTTCGTCCAGCAGCTCGAAGGTGTCGCGGCTCTCGCGGTCCATCTTGTTGATGAAGGTGATGATGGGAATGTCGCGCAGCCGGCAGACCTCGAACAGTTTTCGCGTCCGTGCCTCGATGCCCTTGGCGGCGTCGATCACCATGACGGCGGAATCGACCGCGGTCAGCGTGCGGTAGGTGTCCTCCGAGAAGTCCTCGTGGCCCGGTGTGTCGAGCAGGTTGAAAACGAGCCCGTCGAATTCGAACGTCATCACCGAGGTCACGACGGAAATGCCGCGCTCGCGCTCGATCTTCATCCAGTCGGACCGGGTGTTACGGCGCTCGCCCTTGGCCTTGACCTGGCCGGCGAGATTGATGGCGCCGCCGAACAGCAAGAGCTTTTCGGTCAGCGTGGTCTTGCCGGCGTCAGGGTGCGAGATGATCGCAAAGGTCCGCCGGCGCGCCACCTCGGTGGCGAGTGGCGAGCGGGATTGTGATTCGGCAGTAAGTGCGAGATCGGACATCAGGCTCCAGCGTTTGGCAGGGAAACCGGGCCGGATCAAGGAGTTCGGCGCCAACCCATATATGGATTGCGCGGCTTTACTCCAGTCGGGGGTTAAAAACGCAACAACAGCACGGACCAATAGGCCAGAGCCGCGACGCCGGCCGAGGCCGGAATTGTGATCACCCAGGCATAGACGATCGAACTCGCCACGTTCCAGCGCACCGCCGAGACCCGCCGCGCGGCGCCGACGCCGACAATGGCGCCGGTGATGGTGTGGGTGGTCGATACGGGAACCCCGAGCCAGGTGGCGATGAACAGCGTCGCGGCGCCGCCGGTCTCCGCGCAAAATCCCTGCATCGGCGTCAGCTTGGTGATCCGCAAGCCCATGGTGCGGACGATCCGCCAGCCGCCCATCAGGGTGCCCAGCGCCATTGCCGCCTGGCACGCCAGCACCACCCAGAACGGCACCGAAAACTCCGCCCCGAGCTTGCCCTGCGAGTACAACAGCACGGCAATGATGCCCATGGTCTTTTGCGCGTCATTGCCGCCGTGGCCGAGCGAATAAAGCGAAGCGGAAACAAACTGCAGGATCCGGAAAGCGCGATCGACCGCGAACGGCGTCGAGCGCACCGAAGCCCACGACACGATCGCGACCAGGGCCAGCGCCAGCAGAAATCCAACCAGCGGCGACAGCACGATCGCGACCAAGGTCTTGGACAGGCCGCTCCAGACCGCGGCCGAAAGTCCGGCCTTGGCCATGCCGCCCCCGACCAGCCCCCCGATCAAGGCGTGCGAGCTCGAGGAGGGAATTCCCAATCCCCATGTGATCAGGTTCCAGACGATCGCCCCGACAAGGGCTGCAAAGATCACCTGCACATCGATGACGCTCGGCTCGATGATGCCGGTACCGATGGTCTGGGCAACGTTAAGCCCGAACACCAGGAAGGCGACGAAATTGAAAAATGCCGCCCAGAACACCGCGTATTGCGGCCGCAGCACGCGGGTCGAAACGATCGTCGCGATCGAGTTGGCGGCGTCATGCAATCCATTGAGGAAGTCGAACAGCAGCGCGACGGCGATTAATCCGACCAGAACCGGAAGACCAAGCGTGGCATCCACTGCGCGGCCCTGCCCTATACCTGTTCGATCACGATCGAGTTGATCTCGTTCGCCACGTCGTCGAACCGATCGGCGACCTTCTCCAGATGATCGTATATCTCTGCGCCGACGATGAAGTCCATCGCGTTGGCGTCGCGGTGCTTGAGGAAAAGCTCCTTCAGGCCAATGTCGTGGAGATCGTCGACGCGCCCCTCCAGCTTGGTGAGCTCCTCGGTGATCGCCGTCAGCATCGCGACATTGCTGCCGATCGATTGCAGCAATGGCAGCGCGCGGCCAACGAGATTGGCGCACTCGACCACGAGCGTTCCCATTTCGCGCATCGGCGGCTCGAAGGTGCGGACCTCGAACAGCACCACGGCTTTCGCGGTCTGCTGCATCTGGTCGATGGCGTCATCCATCGCGGTGATCAGGTTCTTGATGTCGCCGCGGTCGAACGGCGTGATGAACGTCCGGCGCACCGCGGTCAGCACCTCGCGCGTGATATTGTCGGCGTCATTCTCGAACTGGTTGACGCGCTGGCAGAATACCGGCGTTTCCTCACCGCCCCGCAGCATGCCCTGCAAGGCCAGCGCCCCCTCCAGGACGGCTTGGGAATGCCGTGCGAACAGGTCGAAAAAACGCTCCTCCTTGGGAAGAAAGGCGCGAAACCAACGCATCAGCATAGGGGATGTCCATTATCGTGGAATTGGCCGGCCAAGGTGGCCTGTCACACAGTTGTCATAAATCATTTTTCCGGTAAAGCGCCCGGCAGGCGTAGGCCGGGACCAGATCATCCACCGCTTTGTGCGGCCTGAAAACGTCGCGGAAACCAGCAGGTTTCGCGCATTTCGGACGAAAGCCTGTCCGGAAGCCTCCTACACCGGTTCCAGCAAGGAAGTGCTGCAAACCGAATGCTAGAGCGAGCGCCGGAAAAAATGCGCGATTTCGCCGATCACGCCGCGGCGGAACGTCAGCACGCACACCACGAAGACCGCACCCTGGATCACCGTCACCCATTGCCCGAGCCCAGACAGGTATTGCTGCATGGCGACGACGACAAAAGCGCCAAACACCGGGCCAAACACGGTGCCGAGACCGCCGACCAGCGTCATCAGCACGATTTGCCCGGACATCGCGACCTCGACGTCCGTCAACGAGGCATTTTGCGCGACAAATACCTTCAGCGAGCCGGCAAATCCCGCCAGCGTTCCCGACAGGATATAGGCGAGCAGCTTGTACTGATCCGTCTTGTAGCCGAGCGATATCGCGCGCGGCTCATTCTCGCGGATCGCCTTCAGCACCTCGCCGAACGGCGAGTTGATCGTGCGGAAAATGACGAGGAAACCGAACAGGAAGCCGGCGAGGACGACGTAGTAAAGCATCGTCGGGTTGGCGAGATTGAAGATTCCGAACAGATAGCCCTGCGGAATGCCCTGGATGCCGTCCTCGCCATGGGTGAACGGCGTCTGCAGATAGATGAAGTACAACAGCTGCGACAGCGCCAGCGTGATCATGGCGAAGTAGATGCCCTGACGCCGAATCGCGACAAGGCCAGTGATGACGCCAAGCCCTGCGGCTGCCGCGGTGCCAACCAGAATGCCAAGCTCGGGCGTAAGCCCCCAAACCTTCAAGGCGTGGGCGGTAACATAGCCCGCGGTTCCCAGAAACATCGCGTGGCCGAACGACAGCAATCCGCCATAGCCGATCAAGAGGTTGAAGGCGCAGGCGAGCAGCGCAAAGCAAAGTGCCTGCATCACGAAGAACGGATAGATGCCGGTCAACGGCACGATCAGGAGCAGCGCCGTCATGGCGCCGAACGCGATCATCTCGTCGCGGACAGCGCGTGGGGTCGCCGGAAGTGAATCGTCGGTCATCGCCGTCATGTCAGGCCGCCCGTCCCGTCAGTCCCGTCGGCTTAACCAACAGCACCAGCACCATCAGGACAAATACCACGGTGTTGGACGCCTCGGGATAAAAGTACTTGGTCATTCCCTCGATCACGCCCAGCGCAAAGCCTGTGATGATCGATCCCATGATGGAACCCATGCCGCCGATCACCACGACCGCGAACACCACGATGATAACATTTTCGCCCATCAGCGGGCGCACCTGGTTGATCGGCGCCGACAGCACGCCGGCGAGCGCAGCAAGCCCGACGCCGAGCCCGTAGGTGAGCGTGATCATCCGCGGCACGTTGATGCCGAAAGCGCGCACCAGCGTCGGGTTCTCGGTGGCGGCGCGCAGGTAGGCGCCAAGCCGGGTTCGCTCGATCAGGTACCAGGTGACCAAGCACACGGCGAGCGAGAACACGACCACCCAGCCCCGATAGATCGGTAAGAACATGAAGCCGAGATTCATGCCGCCCTTCAATTCATCGGGGATCGCATAGGGCAAACCGGAGGACCCGAAATAATTCTGGAACACGCCCTGGACGATCAACGCGATGCCGAAGGTCAACAGCAGCCCGTAGAGATGATCGAGACCGGAAAGCCATTGCAGCATGGTCCGCTCGAGGATCATCCCGAAGATTCCCACTGCAATGGGTGCGATGATCAGCGCAGGCCAGTATCCGATGCCTGCCACGTTGAGCAGGAAATACGCGCAGAACGCGCCCATCATATAGAGCGCGCCGTGAGCGAAATTGATGATGTTGAGCATCCCGAAGATCACGGCGAGCCCAAGGCTGAGCAGCGCGTAGAACGAGCCGTTGATCAATCCCACCAGGAGCTGTGCGTAGAGAGCTTGCATATCGATCGATCTTTCAGGCTCAATCTCGTTATAGCGCAAAGGTTAGCCCCGCCGGCCCGCGGCCGACGGGGCTCGCCGTTACTTCTTCAGCAGCGCGCACTTGCTTTCCGACAGCGGCGTGAACGCCTGGTTGCCCGGAACCGTGCCGACCAGCTTGTAGAAATCCCAGGGGGCCTTGGATTCCGAGGGCTTCTTCACTTCGAACAGGTAGGCCGAATGGATGGTGCGGCCGTTGGGCTGGATCTCGCCCTTGCCAAACAACGGATCGTCGGTCGGCATCGATTTCATTTTTTCCACGACCTTGATGCCGTCGTGCGGATTGCCGCCGAGCGCGTCCAGCGCCTTGAAGTAGTGAGCGAGGCCCGAATAGACGCCGGCCTGGACCATGGTCGGAGGTGCACCATTCTTCATCCGCGCGGCGAATTTCTTGGAGAACGCGCGGGTCTGGTCGTTCATGTCCCAATAGAAGGTCTCGGTGAAATTCAACCCTTGCGCGGTTTCAAGGCCGATGGCCTTGACGTCGGTGATGAACAGCAAGAGCGCCGCGAGCTTTTGCCCGCTCTTGACGATGCCGAATTCGGCCGCCTGCTTGATGCTATTGGTGGTGTCGCCACCGGCATTGGCAAGCCCGATGATCTTGGCTTTCGACGACTGCGCCTGCAGCAGGAACGATGAGAAGTCGGCGGTATTGAGGGGGTGCTTGACGCCACCGACCACCTTGCCGCCATTGGCCACAACGACCGCGGTGGTGTCGCGCTCGAGCGCTGCGCCGAAAGCGTAATCGGCGGTGAGGAAGAACCAGGTATCGCCGCCGGCCTTCACTAGCGCCTGCCCGGTGGTGTGGGCGAGCATGTAGGTGTCATAGGTCCAGTGCACGGTATTGGGCGAGCACTGCGCATTGGTGAGATCCGAGGTCGCAGCGCCCGAATTGATGTAGACGCCGTTCTTTTCCTTGACGACATTGTTGACCGCAAGCGCCACGCCGGAATTCGGCACATCGACGATGACGTCGACCTTGTCGACGTCGAACCACTGCCTCGCAATCGCGGTGCCAATATCGGGTTTGTTCTGGTGGTCGCCGGAGATGATGTCGATCTTCCAGCCCTTGGCGACAAGACCCGAATCCTCGAGCGCCATCTGGGCAGCCAGCGTCGAACCGGGCCCGCCAAGATCGGCGTATAGCCCGGATTGGTCGGACAACGCGCCAATCCTGACGGTCTTGTCCTGGGCATTGGCGAAACTTCCGGCCGCGAGGCTGAGCGCCGTGCCCAGCAGCAACGATGTGATGATTGTTTTTTTCATGGTGGTCCCTTCTGGTGGATCCTTCCCGCTCTTCTTCAGACGCCGAGATAGGTGTGAAGCTTGTCCATATTGCCCTGCAGTTCGGCGTTGGCGAAACCGTCGATGATCTTGCCATGCTCGACAATGTAGTAGCGGTCGGCCACCGTTGCGGCGAACCGGAAGTTCTGCTCGACCAGAAGTATGGTGAAACCTTCGCTCTTGAGACGCTTGATGGTGTGACCGATCTGCTGGATGATGACCGGCGCGAGGCCTTCGGTCGGCTCATCCAGCATCAGGAACCGCGCGCCGGTACGCAGGATTCGCGCGATCGCCAGCATCTGCTGCTCGCCGCCCGACAATTTGGTGCCCTGGCTGTTCAGCCGCTCCTTGAGATTTGGAAACAGCTCGAAGATCTGGTCCAGCGACAGGCCGCCGCTGCGCACCGTCGGCGGCAACAGCAGGTTTTCGCGAACGTCGAGGCTGGCGAAAATCCCGCGCTCCTCCGGACAGAAGGCGACGCCCATGCGCGCAATCCTGTCCGACGAGGCGCGGGTGATGTCCTGACCGTCGAAGCGGATCGAGCCGGTGCGCTTGCCGATGATCCCCATCACCGACTTCAGGGTCGTGGTCTTGCCGGCGCCGTTGCGTCCGAGCAGGGTGACGACCTCGCCGGCTTTCACGTCGAAATTGATTCCGTGCAGGATGTGGGACTCGCCGTACCAGGCTTCGAGATTCTGAACCGAGAGCACCGGTGCGCCCGGCACAATTGCGGAACTCATCGTGGCGGCATCGGCCATTTTCGAATCAGCCATGGCCCGCCCCCAGATAGGCTTCCTTCACCCGCTCATCCCGGGACAGATCAGTATAAGTGCCCTCCGCCAGCACATGACCGCGCGTCAGCACGGTGATGATGTCGGACAGATTGGCCACGACGCTGAGATTGTGTTCGACCATCAGGATGGTGTGCTTCGCTGCGATGCGCTTGATCAGCGCCGCGATCTTGTCGATGTCCTCGTGCCCCATACCTGCCATCGGCTCATCGAGCAGCATCATCTCGGGATCGAGCGCCAATGTGGTGGCAATTTCGAGCGCACGTTTGCGACCGTAAGGCATCTCGACTGCGGGCGTCTTCGCAAACTCGCTCAGCCCGACATCGTTGAGCAACTCGTGGGCACGGCCGTTGAAGCGGTCGAGCACGGATTTGGAACGCCAGAAGTCGAACGACTGCCCGTGCTGGCGCTGCAGCGCGAGCCGCACATTCTCCAGCGCCGTCAAGTGCGGAAATACCGCCGAGATCTGGAACGAGCGTACCAGGCCGAGGCGCGCCACATCGGCCGGCGCCAGTGAGGTAATGTCCTGGCCCTTGTAAAGGATTTGACCCGCCGACGGCTTGAGGAACTTGGTCAGGAGATTGAAGCACGTCGTCTTGCCGGCACCGTTCGGGCCGATCAACGCGTGGATGCTGCCGCGGCGGACCCGAAGGCCAACGTCGCGAACGGCGAAGAAACCCGCGAATTCCTTGGTTAATCCGTGGGTTTCGAGAATGAACTCATCAGCCAATCAAATTTTCCCCCATCAGCCATCGCCGCGACGCCCCATCGCGGTTGGCCGATCTTTTCTCACCGGCAGGTCCTCTTCAGGCGTCTTGGAATTCGCCTCGGTCCCGCCGCCTCCGGGCCGGAATATGCCGCCAACGGCCCACCTTACGCAAGGCGGAAAGCTGACCAAATCCGCAGGCGCGCATCGACCGCCTTCGCCATTGTCGAATGGCGAAAGCGGTCAAAAGGACCGGATGCAGCGGCTTGCTGCAGGCCGCTTTCAAGAGGCTGGCCGGGCAGCGCGGAAAGCAGTCGTTAACGGTGTTTCGCTGCAACCGCGGGTTTTCATGAAAAATTTCCGTCTCTGGATCGATGGTCGATTGTTTCGCATTGGGGATCGCAGCCTTGAATTTCGAAAGCGCCAACCCGACGATCATCAAATCGATCAAGCAGCGTGATCTCCTGAACACGTGGCTGCGGCTTTACGCCCGCGCGCAATCGTTGCCGCGCATCGAGGAATATCAACCTGCGCGGATCGAGGAAGAACTTCCCGATCTGGTATTTCTGAAGGTCGAAGATGCCAAGCCCCCGCGTTTGATCATCGAAAGCGACGGCATGCGCATGTCCATCGCTTATGGCAATAGCGGCAAGGGTCGATATCTCGACGAATATCTCGGGACCAGACTGGCTCCTCTGATCATGCCGATCTACCACGAGTGCCTAAATCGCGCCCTTCCCGTCTACACCATCGCCAGCGTCGACGACAGCTTCGGCCGGATCGTCGCCTATGAGCGGCTGTTGCTGCCATTCTCGGAAGGCAACGGCGTCACGCATGTAATCGCGTCGTTGAAGACCATCTCTGAGGACGGTGGATTCGAGATCAAGAATCTGATGCGGGGAAATAAGTCGCTGCCGGCGACAAAGCGCCGCGCCGTGATCGATCGGGATCTATTCCACCGCGCACCGGGCCGCATTCCGGCCGGCGACCAGATCGAGTTCAGCTAACAATCCCGATACGGTTTTCGACGAGCCGGCGAAAACGCTCTAACTCTTCGCGCGACGGGCGCCGCAAGTCGCGACTTCCCTGGCATAAATCTCCGGCTTGAAGCCGACGAGCAATTTGCCGGCGAGATCGAGCACCGGCCGCTTGATCATCGAGGGCTGCGCCAGCATCAGCGCCAACGCCTTGCGCTCGTTCAGGCCTTCCTTGTCGCCGTCGGGCAATTTGCGAAACGTGGTGCCGGCGCGATTGAGCAGGGTTTCCCATCCGAGTTCGTCGCTCCAATGCTTGAGCTTGTCCTTGGCGATGCCTTCGCTCTTGTAGTCGTGAAAATCGTAGGCCACGCCGTGGGCGTCGAGCCAGGCGCGGGCTTTCTTCATGGTGTCGCAATTCTTGATGCCGTAGATGGTGATCGGTTTTGTCATTTTGCTCTGTTCGCTCGGCTCACATGAGGCGTTCGGCGGCGAACAGTATAACCTGAGCCTGCCGCTTGCCACACTACGGCGTCGCAGTTCTCGATGCTGTGGATATCGGGCCGGCGACTCAAACGGCCCGTCCCAATACCGTTACCCAGATACGACGCCGAATTTCCATTCCTTGCCGCCGGTACAGCGCGATGGCCGCGGCGTTGTCGGACAAGACGTGCAGGAACGGGATTTCTCCGCGCGCCGAGATCTGGCGGGACACCGCGCCCAGCAGCATCTGCGCGTAGCCGCGGCCGCGGCAATTGGGATGCACGCAGACCGCCGTCATCTCGGTGTAATTGGCAGGCTTCATTCGCTCACCCGCCATCGCAACCAACTGTCCGTCTATTCTGATACCAAGAAAGGTGCCCAATTCATGCGTTCGCGGGGTGAAAGGGCCGGGCCTGGTGAGTTTCGTCAATTCCATCATCGCGGGCGCGTCGGCGGCGCCGAGCGTGATGATTTCGGCTGTTTGTACCGAAGGTTCGACCGGCGCGCCGATCATTTGCTCGCCTGTCGCCGCAAGCAAGACCTTGAACTCCGCCGGAGCGGTCACGGGTTCGGTCGTGAACAGCACGGCATGGTCGGTTCTGGACATCAGCTCGCCAAGCGCCGCGAAACTTGGCGGAGACATGTCAACCATCGCCGCAAAGGGAGCAATCGCCGGAGGATAGCGTCGCGCCCGCGCGCCACCTTCCGCAAGCCGGCTTTGCGTGGATGTCAGCGCATTCCAGATCGGATAGTCCAGCGGATGGGTCGGCGAACCGGAGACGGACATGACGCGCTATTTATCCTCTCAGCAGCGCCGCGGCTTCCCGCTTTCATTTTCCTTTGGCATACTGATCGAAGGCGCTCAGCACAGCGAGCGTCATCGCTTCAACACCGGTTTCGATGGTGGGTTTCGGCACAGGTGCAAACTGCGGCGAATGATTGGACGGCAATTGCGGGCCGGTCCCGTTGTATGCCGCGGCGACGCGTTCCGGCTCATAGACGCCGATGTTGAAAAACATCGAGGGCACGCCGGCGTTGACGAACTCGGAAAAATCCTCGCTCGGTGTCCCCGGCGGTGACGTTCTGAAATCGTCGCCGAAGGCTATTTTCAGCACTTTCGCAGCAGTCTCGACCACGGCGGGATCGTTCATCACGGCCTTGGCGCCTTCGGTGATCTTGATGTCGGGCGCGGGCGCATCCGACATCGCGGCCGCGGCCTTGGCAGTCCGCTCGATCCCCGCCAGCATCTTGGCGCGCACCTCCGGCTTGAAGGTGCGGATGGTTCCGCGCAGCAGCACGTCATCCGGAATGATGTTTTCGGCGGTGCCGCCGTGAATAGCTCCGATGCTGACCACACCGAATTCGGTCGGATCCTTTTCGCGGCTGATTACGCTTTGCAAGTCCACGACGAAGCGCGCCGCGATCATCACGGGATCGACGGTTCGCTGCGGCGCCGCGCCGTGGCCGCCACGGCCGTGGAACGTAATTTGGAGGCTGTCGGAATTCGACGAGCCGATGCCGATGCGATAGGTGATGCTGCCGTACGCGAAGGCGCCGTCATGCAAGGCAAACCCGAAATCCGGCTTTTTGAATCGCGTGAACAAACCATCGGCGAGCATGGCCTTGGCGCCCGACACCGTTTCTTCGGCGGGCTGGGCGATGAACATCAGCGTGCCGTGCCATTGATCCTTCAAGCCCAGCAGTGTCTTCGCCGCACCCACCCAGCTCGCCATGTGAATGTCGTGGCCGCAGCTATGGGCGACAAAAGTGTCCTGCCCGTTCCAGTTGGTCTTGTCGCGGCTTGCATAGGAAAGGCCGGTTTTCTCCTCCATCGGCAACGCGTCGAGTTCGGTGCGCACCATGATGGTGGGGCCGTCGCCATTCCTGTAAATAGCGACCACACCGGTCTTGCCGATCTTCTCGGTGACCTCGAAGCCAAGCGCACGCATTTCGGCGGCAAGCTTGGCAGCGGTCTTCACCTCCTGGAAGGCGATTTCCGGATGGGCGTGGATATCCTTGTAGAGCGCGTCGAGCTTTGGATAGTCAGCTTCGACCGACGCCTCGATGGCGGCCTTGAGCTTGATGACATCGAGCTCGGCTCGCGCCGGCGAGGAGATCGCTGCCGCGCACAGCGCGGCAGATGTCAGCAAGATCCTGGCAAGTCGGGTCATGGCAACGGCGCTCCTTGATCGTCCCCTGCGCCGGCGTCTAGCCCGGCGCGACATCATCGAGACTAACGATCACGGCGGCATTGGCAATGATAATGGCATCGCCGCCGCTCTCCGCAGGAATCTCCAGGCCGCCCATGACCGCTTTTACGGTTACCGTGCCGTAAGGCAGTTCCTTGGCAACAGCTGATGTGTCGACGGCCCCGGGGTTCGGCACACCGATGGTGACGTCGACGAACATGTCGCTTGAGGTCTTGCCCAGCATCCGAAAGAACCCAAGGCTGGAGTGCCGGATAGCGTCAGAGACCGCTCGCTTGGCGGCCTTGGTAGCGTCTTTTCCATGAACATCAACGCCCATGCCCATTTCGGTGATACAGCGCACATGTGCCATCGGTTTCCTGCTTTGGTTTCACGTGGAAAATACCCTCTCTGGATATTTGCCTCATGCCGTCCAAGTCAACTGCGTCCAAGTCAACTGGGTCCGAGTCAACTGCTCGCGCTTGCTCGATCCCGCGGCGCGATGCACCCGAGTCATGCATGAACTTTGCTGACAAGATCAAGGTATATTGTCTTCACTGCGAGGAGCATTGAGCGCCAGCGCCAGCTCTGCGTCGGCGACGACATACCGCACATAGCGATAGTCGTGGATGAAACTGATACGGCCGTCGCGCCACTCGAGCCACATCATGTAGCTCGGTTTCGGATCGGCGCGGTCGGCGAAGACCGCGACCACCTCCTGGCCATCGAGCCAGGCGGGCGCAAGCCACACGCCTTCGAACTTGGCGTAGATAGTGAAGAACATGCCGACATCCGCACGGCCGACGCGAAGCGGGTAAGTGGACTGAATGAGTTTGACGTCATCGGCGAGCAGAGCGCGCAGGCCGTCCCAGTCCTGCTGGTTGAACAGGGCGACGTAGCGCGCCACTGCTGCGGACGGCGGCCGTGGCTCCGAAAGCGGGCCGGCTTGCGCGTTGATCTCCCGAAGACGCGCGCGACCTCGCGCCAGGTGGCCCTTCACGGCGTCGACCGTGAGGTCGAGGAGAGCGGCGATCTCCGACAGCCGCTCGTCGAGCACGTCCTTGAGGATGACGACGCTCCGCTGCACAATCGGAAGCTCCGCAAAGCGCGACGCCGCGGTCTTGACCGCTTCCTGGCGCATCAGCATCTCCACGGGATCGGGGTTGGCCTGGTCGGCGACATCAGCGGCGGCTTCGATCGGCTCGGTCTTACGCACCGCCCGGCCGCGCAGCAGGTCGAGGGCGCGGTTATGGGCGATCCGGAATAGCCAGGGTCGAAGCTGCGGCATCTCATCCGGGTTCTGCAACTCAAGGTCCTGCAACGCCACGAGAGCCCGGGCGAGCGTATCCTGCACGACGTCCTCGCCGTCGATGACTGATCCCATAAGACGCGCGCAGTAGCGGTGCAGTTCGGGCCGCAGCTCTCCGGCCTCGGCGAGGAGCCCCGTCACGCGGTCGTGGTCCGGCGAAGGCCGTGCTGCGCTCAAGCCGCCGCTCCCTCAAGCATTGTGACTCCCGTGTCGCCCTTGAGCCCGAAGGCGAGACCTTCGGCATATTTCGGGTCGGTCAGCACGGCAACGACTTTCTCACCGAACTCCCGGGGCGGCATCGGAGCGCCGAAGCGCGCCAGGAACTCATCACGCTTGATGCCCATGGCGCGCGCGTAGGCGTAGGCGCCCTCGTCGCCGACGCCGGTGTCGCCGACCATTTGCAGCGGTACGATGGTCTGGAAGCGGACGCCGAGGTCCTTCTGCTCCGAGACGCCGTTGGCATACTTCGCCATGATCCACAGCATGCGCTTGGCGCCGGCGTAGCCGCCCGAGAGCGGCGATCCATTCTGGGCCGCGCCGCTCGATACCACCACGACGCGGCTTGCGCGCTTGAGCGGCAGGTTGAGCGACGCCTGCAGCCAATAAAGCCCGGCCTTGACATCGGTCTCCCAAGTCGCGGTGAAATCCGCCCAGCTCAGCTGATCCAGCCGGCCCATCCGCGGCTTCGCGCCGGCGTTCAGCACCAGGATGTCGGGGCGGACCTGGCTAAGGATGCGTTGGGCGGCGGTCTCGTCCGTCACGTCTGCCGGGATCGTGGCGACGCCCAGCCGTGCGCGGACGAACTTAAGCGCATCGGCGTTGCGGGCGACCACCGTCACGTTGGCGCCGTGCGCGACCAGCGCCTCGACCAGCCCGAGGCCAAGCCCACGGCTTCCGCCGGTGACGATGACGTTCTTGTCTTTGAGGCTCATCATTTTCTGCTCCACTGTCTGGGTATAAGACGATCGAGGTCCGGAAAAGAGTCCCTCTGATGCCGAATTAGAGATGCCGGGCAGCATTTCCTCGTCGGGAGATCAGCCTCAGCCATGGCACCAGATGAAAGGCAGCCATCAGCAAGTACATCGGTGCCATTCCGCCCGGCCAAAAGCTGCCGGCGGCCGTGCAGAACGCGTTCGGCAGGCTGTTGTCGGGGACAACCGTCAGCAGCGCCATGATCGTAAAGGTTGGCGCGGCCGCAAAACCTAGCCATTCGGCTACGGCCGACGCGGTCACGATGCCCGTTTCATTACGCTGCGTAACGCCTCTCGCGTCGGTTCCGATCATGGCTTCGCGCCCGCGTCGCGTTTGCGAAAGGCGGCCTCTCCGGCGTCCGACACCTGCACCCACTTAGGATCAGGTGCGGCATCAGGGACGTAACTCTCGTTCCAGTTCCACCACTTGTACGGCCGGCTCCGCGGATAGCCCTCTGGCGAATCTTCCCACAGCTCCTGGCGCCCAAGCGCTGTCATGTCGAGGTAGCTCCAGACGGTGCCCATCGCCTCGTCGCCGCGGCTGTTGATGAAATAGGTGCGGAACACGCGCTGGCCGTCGCGGATGAACGCGTTGTGGCCGTGCCATTGATCCACACCGACGTCGATGTCGAAACTGTCGGTGATGGTGTACCAAGGGATCTTCTCCCAACCCATTCGCCTCTTAAGGCGCGCAATGTCGGCCTGCGGTGCGCGCGAGGCATACACCAGCGTCGTGTCGCGCGCATTCAGGTGGGCGAGGTTGGAGACCTGGTCGGCCCCCAGCGAACACCCGATGCAGGCATGCTCCGGCCAGCCATGTACGCCCGGCTCGAAGAAGGCGCGGTAGACGATCAACTGGCGGCGGCCCTCGAACAGGTCGAGCAGGCTCACCTTGCCCTCGGGCCCGTCGAACTCGTACGCCTTCTCCACGGCCATCCACGGCATCCGCCGACGCTCGGCGGCCAGCGCGTCATGGGCGCGCATCACGGCCTTCTCCTTCACAAGCAGCTGCTCGCGTGCAGCCGCCCACTCCTGCGGCGACACGACCGGTGGGGTGTTCATTGCGATCCGGCTCCGGCCGTTCTCAGGTAATGTCTGCATTGTTGACCTCCTCTTTGCTGAGATACTTGTTGCGTATGGGCGATAAATTCCGGTCGAGCGGCCGTCAGGCAACCCGTGTGAACCAAGGCCTGGCGGTCCCGGCATAGACCCGCTTCGCGCCTCTCCTCAGAACATTGTCAGCGGCTATCCGATGCCGCGGTTTACGCCGGTGACGATGACTTTCTTGACTTTGAGGCTCATCGGTTCTGCTCCAGTGTCCAGGTATAAGACGATCGAGGGCCGGAAAAAGAGTCGATCAACTCCGCCTTGCGAGCTCAGTCGCCCGCGAACGCACTGATTTTGGTCGGTGCGGCCTCTTCCCAGCTGTCGATCTTGAGATCGTTTGGATGGGGCGCGCCCTTTCCGGTTTCGAGCAGCGACTTCAGGCTCAGTAGAAAAACGCCCCACTTGGTGCTGCAATGGCGCATGAATTCCACCGGCTCCTTCCAGCCTTCGTGCTTGAAGAGGATGATGGTCCGGTCGCCTTCCTGTTTGAGATCGAAGCTTACTTTTGTACCGATCCATTCCTGGGGGCCGTCGACCACCCGCCACATCACGCTCTTGTTGGGATCAAGCTCGACAATCCTCACGTCGAAACCGCCGGCGCCAAAGCGGAACAGGAGCACGCCGCCGACGTTGCTTTCGCCTTGCGTGTCGGTCGTCCACCAGGCGGAAAGACCTTCGAGCGTGGTCAATGCCTTATAGACATCATCTGGGGATGACGACTTGATTCCGACCTTGTGCAAAATATCGACCATGGGCGAGTTCTCCTGCTCCGGTGTCTCGGTGCAGCTATGACGATTGAGGTGCTGAAAAGGAGTCAAACACCGCCGCGGGGGGTCGCTATCGCGATGGATGTCTCTTCGGCAACGATCTGCCATCGCGGCGACGATGGACGTCTGCGATGGCGGAGCAATCTAGGATACGGCCGCTTCGCCGACGAGGGCCCGAGCCGCCTCGGACTGAGGACGTACCAGAAAATAGAATGCGGCGATGTGCGTGATCATCAGCAGCGGTACGTAGATGATCGGGATCGCGTAGGTGGCGCCCAACCACTCCGCGTGCGCAGGAAGGCCGACCCGGATGGCGTCGTAATAGTCGACGATGAGGTCGATCGTCCCCACGAGATTGAAGGCGACGACGAACAGCCAGAAGAGCGGGCTTATCCTCACCGTGAGAAGCGCCAGCATGGCCAGCACCCCGGTTGCGAAGTCGCCGTAGGCGGCGAACACGGCGAAGTCGGCGGGCAGATTGGGGCTTACGACCCCCGGAAGGATGAAGACGAGCCCGAAGAAGCGGAAGCTGTGCAGAGTAGCGATAACGCGTTGCGCTGCGACCCGGTCCATCGACCTGAGCCACGGCAGACCGTATGCGCCGAAGCAAAGCAGCCACGCGACATAGGCTAGAACAAGATGGGTTCGGAACAGGATTTCCGTGGGCATTTTGGCCTCCTATCAGCGGTTGGTTCACGCGGCCTCGAACACCGCGCTCAGGACGCCGAGCCGGCCCTCCATCAGATTCCGTCCGAGGTTGGCGGACAGCTGCGCGAAGTCCGGCCCCATCACCACGCCGAGATTTGGCGAAGGCGGCGGCCCCGACACGCGGAGCTGCGCGAACCAGGCCTTGCCGGCCTCGGTGTCGTCTCGCCATGCCAGCATGCAGAAGCCGGCCGGTTCGATCGCCTCACGCGTCGCGTCGGCTGTCAGGAGGAAGCTCGTCGCCGGCGTTCGCGCCCAGGGGAGCGGATAGTGCGGCTCACCCCTGCCCAACACGACGTCGAAGGTCGCAAACCGGCCGCCTGACTTCAGCGTGCGCCGGATCTCGCGGTAGAGCCGAGCCCGGTCGGAGATGTTCATCGCCACATGTTGTAGCAGCACGACGTCGAAACGCCCGTCGCCAAATGGAAGCTCCAGCGCGCTGGCGGTCTGGAATGACACCTGCCCGCTCTGTCCCGTGCGCCCTGACAGATAGCGCGCGGCATCCACGAAAGGCTCGCTGAGGTCGACGCCAGTAACCCGGCAGCCACAGGTCGCAGCCAGAAAGCGTGCCGGGCCGCCGACGCCCGAACCGACATCCAGAACCGACATGTCGGCGGTGATCCCAGCCAAGGTGGCAAGCTCGGCGGTCGCAGCGAGCCCGCGGGTGTGAAACTGGTCGAGGGCGCCCAGTTGCTCGGGCGTGAACCGCCGATCATCCGGCCCGAGGGCAGCGAGCGCCGCCTTCAGCCGCTCGGTCAGGCCGGTCGCGCGATAATGGTCGCGCACGCCGTCAAGGACATCGGTCATTGCAAGGTTCCTCCAGGGCTTCGGGTGGTTGTCGCGTATCTTGGATCTCGACTTCCGCGTGACTCCTGATTTGCAGGTCAGATGTACGACCGCTTCCCGCGAGCGACTATTCGCGATAATGTCGATGGGCTATGAAGCAGAACTTCACAGTCAGGCAAGGCGCGCTCGACGGCGTGGAAGCGTTCCTGAGCGTTGCCCAGCACCGCAGTTTTCGCAAAGCGGCCGCGGAGCTCGGGGTAACACCATCGGCGATCAGCCAGGCGGTACGCGCACTTGAGGCGCGCGTCGGCGCAGCACTTTTCATCCGCACGACGCGCAGCGTCGGCCTGAGCGAAGCCGGCGAGCGGTTCCGTTCGCGCGCAAAGCCGGCCTTCGAGGAGCTGGTCGCCGCAAGCGAAGTTGCACGTGACCTTGGGCAGCGACCGGCCGGACTGTTGCGCCTCACGGTGCCGCGGGCGGTGGTGCCGATCCTGCTGGAATCGCTGATCGCATCCTTCTGCCAGGCCTATCCCGAGGTCGAGGTGGAGATCGCCGCAAGCAAGGAGCTCGTCGATATCGCGGCCGAAGGATTTGACGCCGGCATCCGGCTCGGCCAGTTCATCGCGGCAGACATGGTCGCGGTCCGGCTGACGCCGCCCTTCCCCTTCGTGGTCGTCGGCAGCCCCGAGTATCTACGCCGGCGGGGAAGGCCTGAGCGCATCGACGATCTGCGTCAGCATGCCTGCCTACGCATGCGCCGCTCGAACGGGTCGACTGCACCCTGGTCCTTTGTCGACGGCAACAAGCCGGTCGAGGCGATCGTCTCGGGGCCGCTGATCGCCAACGACTTTCCCACCATGCTTGGTGCGGCCATCGAAGGCATCGGTCTTG
>Ga0210405_10002578_pt1 | contig 18671 bp, 17 predicted proteins | sample IncBWH11MmetaG_FD_155492 | JGI IMG/M metagenome (GOLD analysis project Ga0210405, IMG submission 155492) | Forest soil microbial communities from Barre Woods Harvard Forest LTER site, Petersham, Massachusetts, United States - Inc-BW-H-11-M | ecosystem: Environmental > Terrestrial > Soil >... | reverse complement strand
AGCGGCTGGTCGGATTGCTGGCGCCTGGCGGGCTCGACCGCGTGTTCTTTTCCGACTCCGGCTCGGTTGCGGTCGAGGTGGCGCTGAAAATGGCGCTGCAATACTGGTTCAATCGCGGCACCGGCCGGCGCACCCGCTTGCTCGCCTTCAGTGGCGCCTATCACGGCGACACCACTGGAGCCATGGCGGTGTGCGATCCCGAGCACGGCATGCACGCGCTGTTTGCCGGGCTCCTGCCGCAGCAAATCGTGGTCGATCTGCCGCGCACCGAGGCCGAGTTCGCAGCCCTCGACGAGATGTTGTCGCGCAAGGTGGAAACGATCGGAGGCATCATCGTCGAGCCGCTGGTGCAGGGCGCCGGCGGCATGATTTTTCACGACGCGGTGGTGCTGCGCCGGCTGCGCACGCTGGCGGACAAATACGATCTGCTGCTCATCTTCGACGAGATTTTTACCGGCTTCGGCCGTACTGGCGCGCTGTTCGCGTTCCAAGAGGCGGGAGTCGTTCCGGACATCATCACGTTATCCAAGGCGCTGACCGGCGGCACGCTGCCGCTGGCCGCTACGATTGCGCGCAAAAAGGTGTTCGAGGCGTTCTGGTCCGACGATCCGGACGACGCCCTGATGCACGGTCCGACTTTTATGGCCAATCCGCTCGCCTGTGCCGCCGCTAATGCGTCGCTCGATCTGTTCGAGCGCGAGCCGCAGCTCGACCAGGTCGCCAAAATCTCGGGCGCGCTGGCTGCGGGTCTCGAACCATGTCGCAAGCTCCCCGGAGTCAAAGACGTGCGGGTCAAAGGCGCCATTGGCGTGGTCGAATTGGACCGTATAAACGACCTCAACGCCCTGCGGCAACGCTTTGTTACGGAAGGCGTTTTTATCCGGCCTTTCGGCTCCATCGTCTATCTCACGCCGGCGCTGACCATCGCCGAGGACGAGCTCGGGAAATTGACGGATGCGGTCCGGCGCGTGGTCGCCGAGGGGGTTTGATTACCTGGGCTCGCCCACAAAGCCCTGCCGGAGCGCCTTGAGCCGTTCAAGCGCAGCGGCCGGCAGCGGGCCTTTTTCGACCGCGGCCAGCGCATCCTCGAACTGCTGCGGCGTCGCCATGCCGACCAGGATGGTGCCGACGGCCGGGTGTCCTATCGCAAACCGCGTGGCGGCTTCGGTCAGGCTTGCGGCAAACCCTTCCGCGACCAGCGGCATGAGGCGGCGGGCGCGGGCGATATCGGCGTCGTAGCTCATGGCCGAGCCGATCGGTTCCGGCGGCGGGCTGGCAATCGGGTGACGTTCTGCGGAGCCGGATAGCGCGCCGCCGGCGAGCACACGAATGCCGATGACGCCGGTGCCGGCCGCCTTGGTGTGATCGAACAGCCGGCCATAATCCTGCGCCGGATAGTTTTCCGGCAACGCCGCCGCGGCCGACGGATTGAGCATGTTGTAGACCACTTGCGCGCTGTCGAAGCCGCCGGCGTCGATGACCCGAAGCAGCGCGCGCGTGTCGCCGATCGCGGTCAGCCCGAGAAAACGGGTTTTGCCTTGTTGGCGCAGCCGCTCGAACGCCGGCACCACCTCCTCGAGTACCTGCGCGACACTAAGCGCCTCGCCGCCGCCAGCCTCCGTGATCGCATTATGGAGGTGGAAGATGTCGACCCGCTCGCGGCGCAGCCGCGCCAGGCTACCGTCCAGCGATTGCGTCACGGTCGCGGCGATGCGGCCGAATTCGGCGCTCGGCAGCCGGACCTTTGTGCCGACGACCGCGTCGGCGGGTTTGAGGTTTTGCAAGACGCGGCCAAGATTCTTCTCCGACTCGCCGTCGCCGTATTGGACCGCGGTGTCGAAATAATTCACGCCGACGGCGAGCGCACGCGCGACGGCGCGCTCCTGGTCGCCCGGATCGCCGCGCACCATCAGTCCGCCGACCGCGCCGCAGCCGAAGCCGAGCACCGAGAGCCGCATGCCGGTACGGCCATAGACCCGCATTTCCATCGTCATTCCTCCGCCTGTGTCGCGCGCGTGGCCGCCAATCAATAGCCGACCGCGGTGCCGTGGAGATCATAGTCGTCGGCGCGCTCGATCTTCACGGTCGCTATTTCGCCAACCCGCAAAGGCCGATGACTGGCGACATAGACGGCGCCATCGATCTGCGGCGCGTCGGCCTTGCTGCGGCCTTTGGCAACAGTGGGTCCGACCTCATCGATGATGACGCGCTCGCGATTGCCGACTTTGCGCTTGAGCCGCTTGCGCGAAATCACCTGCTGGCGTTGCATAAAGCGGTGCCAGCGCTCCTCTTTGACCTCCGCCGCGACCGGCGCGCCGAGGTCGTTGGCGGCGGCGCCCGCAACCGGCTCGTAGCGGAAGCAGCCGACGCGATCGAGTTCCGCTTCGCCGAGCCAGTCGAGCAGCAGCGAAAAATCCTCCTCGGTCTCGCCGGGAAAGCCGACGATGAAGGTCGAGCGGATGGTCAGGCTCGGACAGATCTCCCGCCAGGCCCAGATACGCTCCAGCGTCTTTTCCTGCGCGGCCGGGCGGCGCATGCGCTTGAGCACGGCGGGGCTGGCGTGCTGGAACGGCACGTCGAGATAGGGCAGCACTTTGCCGTCGGCCATGAGCGCAATGACATCGTCGATGTGCGGGTAGGGGTAGACGTAGTGCAACCGCACCCAGACGCCGAGCTCGCCCAATTCGCGGGCGAGGTCGAGGAATTTGGCCCGCACCTCGCGGCCCTTCCAGGTGCTCGCCGCGTATTTCACATCGACGCCATAGGCCGAGGTGTCTTGGGAAATGACCAGAAGTTCCTTCACACCGGCGGCGACCAGCTTTTCGGCCTCGCGCAGCACGTCGGCGGCCGGCCGCGACACCAGATCGCCGCGCAATTTCGGGATGATGCAGAAGCTGCAGCGATTATTGCAACCTTCTGAAATCTTTAGATAAGCATAGTGGCGCGGGGTGAGCTTGATGCCCTCGGGCGGGATCAGGTCGGTATAGGGATCGTGCGCCGGCGGGGCGGCGCGGTGCACGGCGTCCAGCACGCTCTCATATTGCTGCGGGCCGGTGACCGCGAGGACGCCCGGATGCACGGCGGTGATCTTCTCCGGCTCGGCGCCCATGCAGCCGGTGACGATGACCTTGCCGTTTTCCGCCATGGCGGCGCCGATGGCGGAAAGCGATTCCGCCTGGGCGCTGTCGAGAAAACCGCAGGTATTGACGATGGCGAGATCGGCGCCGGCATGGTCGCGCGCCAACTCGTAGCCTTCCGCACGCAGCCGGGTGATGATGCGCTCGGAATCGACCAGCGCCTTCGGGCAGCCGAGCGAAACGAAGGAAATTCGGGCAGGGCGGTTCATGTTCGCGGGTTCATAGCACGGGACGCGTGGCGACACGCGCTCTTCTCCAGTAAAGTTCCTTGAGGAAACGGCAGGTTTTAAGCCGCGCCCGGCCGATCGTCACACCGGGCATATAGGGAGCATCGCCATGAAAGGCTTGGTATCCATCCTATTCACTGTCCTGAGCCTTTTTGCCGGCGCGGCCCAGGCCGAAATCAAGACCCAATGGGTGGACTACAAGGAAGGCGACACCGCGTTGCAGGGCTATCTTGCCTATGACGACAGCATTTCGGGCAAACGGCCGGGCATTCTGCTCTTGCATCGGCGCGACGGCATGTCGGACCTCACGCTTGCCAACGCCAAAATGTATGCCCAGCAGGGCTACGTGGTCTTTGCGCCTGATATTTTCGGCAAGGATATTCGTCCCAAAACCGTGCCGGAAATGCAGGCGCAGACCGCGCTCTACACTGCCAACCGCACGCTGATGCGGGCGCGGGCGCAAGCCGGATTCGATGTGCTGCGCTCAAACCCGATGGTCGATCCGTCGCGGATCGCGACCGTGGGCTATTGCTTCGGCGGCCAGGTTGCCGTCGAGTTTGCCGAGACCGGCGCGCCGATCGTGGGCTCGGTGGCGATCCATGGTTCGTTCCGCGGCTACCCGCCCGAAGCGGCGAAGAACATCCATGGCCCGGTGCTCATCCTGCACGGCGCCGAAGATCCGGTGGCGCCGCTGAGCGAAGTCGTCGCGCTGATCGGCCAATTGCGCGCCGCCAAGGTCGCCTTTGAGCTCAATCTTTACAGCGGCACCGAGCACGGCTTCTCGACCCCGAAAGACGCCGACGAAGAACGCGCCGACAACGAGTCCAAGGTGGCGGCCGCGCGGTTCTTCAGGCAGGTGTTCGGGCTGTGACGGGGAGTGCGCGTGACGCTTCCCAATCCGCCGCTGCTCCTCGTCACCGACCGTCGGCAAGCGCGGCGACCGCTTCCTGAAATCGTCGGCGCGGCGCTCGGCGCCGGCTGCCGCTGGATCAGCCTGCGCGAAAAGGACTTGCCCGACGACGAACAGGTGCCGTTGGCGCGGATACTCTTGCCCATGATCCGTCGCCATGGCGCACGTTTATCGATCCATGGCGGAACGGCGCTGGCCAGGCTTGCGGGCGTCGATGGGGTCCATCTGCCGTCGGGTGCCGATGCCGCCGCGGCACGCGCGGAGCTTGGTCAGCAAAAACTCATCGGGGTCTCGATCCATACCGTCACGGAAGCCGAGGCGATCGATCCGACCGTCGTCGACTATGCGCTGGCGGGGCCGGCCTTCGAGACCGTGAGCAAGCCGGGCTACGGCCCCGAAATCGGCCGCAAGGGCCTCGCCGAAATGGCGCGCGCGGCGCGAGTGCCGCTCCTCGCCATCGGCGGCATCAACACGGTGCGGGTCGCCGAAGTCATCGCCGCGGGCTGCGCCGGCGTTGCGGTCATGGGTGGCGTCATGCGCGCCGCCGATCCCGGTCTCGAGGTCGGCGCGCTCGTTGCCACGCTGCAGGGCGTCTATCCGCGCGCCCGATAGGTGGCCACACCCTGGTCGGGTGCCCAGACGCCGGCAGGCAGCTTGCCGGCCTGCCAGAACACATCGATCGGCATACCGCCGCGGGGATGGAAATAGCCGCCGATGCGCAGCCATTTCGGCTTCAAGAGCGCGGCGAGCTTCTTGCCGATCGCGACCGTGCATTCCTCATGGAACGCGCCGTGATTGCGGAAACTGTTCAAGTAAAGCTTGAGCGATTTGGACTCCACGAGCCATGTCTTCGGCACATAGTCGATGACCAGCGTGGCGAAGTCCGGCTGGCCGGTGACCGGGCACATCACGGTGAATTCCGGGAAGGTGAAGCGCGCCACGTAATTCGTGTCCGGATGCGCATTGGGCACGCGGTCGAGCACCGCCTGGTCCGGGGAGGCGGGGATCGGCGCCGCGCGGCCGAGTTGCAGGGATTTCTTCGCCATCGCCCCTGCATGCCCCGCTTTGTCGGGGCATGACAAGGGGCTTGCCGATCCTGTAGAAGCCGCAGCGCAGGGGCCAACTGGAACCAATAATGACCGCCATTGTCGACATCATCGGCCGGGAAATTCTCGATAGCCGCGGCAATCCGACCGTGGAGGTCGACGTCGTGCTGGAAGACGGCTCGCGCGGCCGCGCCGGCGTGCCGTCGGGCGCCTCGACCGGGGCACACGAGGCGGTCGAGCTGCGCGACGGCGACAAGAAGCGCTATCTCGGCAAGGGCGTGCGCAACGCGGTCGAGGCGGTCAACGGCGAGATTTTCGAGGCGCTGAGCGGCATGGATGCCGAGGCGCAGGTCAAGATCGACGAGACCATGATCGCGCTCGACGGCACGCCCAACAAAGCCCGGCTCGGCGCCAACGCCATCCTCGGCGTCTCGCTCGCCGTCGCCAAGGCGGCGGCCGCCGCCAACAAGCTGCCGCTCTATCGCTATGTCGGCGGCACATCGGCGCGGCTCTTGCCGGTGCCGATGATGAACATCGTCAACGGCGGCGTGCATGCCGACAACCCGATCGATTTTCAGGAATTCATGATCATGCCGCTCGGCGTCGCCTCGCTTGCCGAAGCGGTGCGCGCCGGCTCGGAAATCTTCCACACGCTGCGCTCAGCCCTCAAGGCCGACGGCCACAACACCAATGTGGGCGACGAGGGCGGTTTCGCGCCCAATCTGCCGTCGGCGGAGGCCGCGCTCGATTTCGTCCTCGCGGCCATCGCGAAGGCCGGCTACCGGGTCGGCGACGACGTGGCGATCGCGCTCGATCCGGCGGCGAGCGAGTTCTTCAAGGACGGCGCCTACGCTTACAAAGGCGAGGGCAAGACGCGCTCGATCGACCAGCAGGTCGAGTATCTCGCCGAACTCACCAAGCGCTATCCGATCGTCTCGATCGAAGACGGCATGGCCGAAGACGACTACGACGGCTGGAAGAAACTGACGCAAAAAATCGGCGACCGCTGCCAGCTTGTCGGCGACGATATCTTTGTCACCAACGTGGCGCGGCTCTCGGACGGCATCAAGAACGGCATCGGCAATTCGATCCTGATCAAGGTCAACCAGATCGGCACGCTCAGCGAAACGCTCGCCGCGGTCGAGATGGCGCACAAGGCCGGCTACACCGCGGTGATGTCGCATCGTTCCGGCGAGACCGAGGATTCAACCATTGCCGACCTCGCGGTCGCGACCAATTGCGGGCAGATCAAGACCGGCTCGCTCGCGCGCGCCGACCGGACCGCGAAGTACAATCAGCTCCTGCGCATCGAAGAGGAACTCGGCGCGCAAGCGGCCTATGCCGGCCGCGCCGCGCTCAAAATCCAGCGCTAGCGCACGCCACCGTTCGCTTGTCCCGGCAGGCCGAACGGCGCTATACCGCTCTTTCGAACCGCCCAGGCTGCAGCGCCCACGGACCGAGTATCGGCTGATGGATCAATCGGTTGAATTGAACGCGGGCAATCGCCGGCTGGCTGCCGAGCGGCTGCGCGATTTCATCGTCACCGCGGTGGACGCAGCGACAGCCTCCGACACGCCGTTCTATCACCTCGTGCTCGAGCGGGTGTTTCCCGACGATGTCTACGACGCCATGCTAGCCAACATGCCCGACGCCACCGACTATCGGCCGATGCACGGCCGCAGCAAGGGCCACGATCTTACCGACGGCACCCATACGCGGGTGAAGATCGACGTGTTTCCGGAATATATCCGCCACCTGCCGCCACAAAAGCGCGCGGTGTGGGACATCGTCGGCCGCGCGCTGTGCTCGGCGCCGGTGCGCGATGCCTTCATCCGGCGGCTTGCGCCGGCGCTCGAACGCCGCTTCGGCCCCGGCTACGCCAAGACCGGCATGTATCCGATCCCGGTGCTCACCCGCGATATTCCCCGCTACCTGATCACGCCGCACACCGACACCCGCTGGAAGGGCATCACCGTGCAGCTCTACCTGCCGCGCGACAGTTCGATCAGCCATATCGGCACCATCTTTCACGACAAGCGCGCCGACGGCAGCTGCGGGCCGAAGGCGAAGCAGATGACCTTTGCGCCCAACACCGGCTATGCCTTCGCGGTCGGCACCGATACCTGGCACTCGGCCGATCCGGTCGGCCCGGAGGTCAAAACCCGCGACAGCATTCTCTTGACCTATTTCGTCGATGCCGGCGTGCTGCGCTTCCTGCGCAACCGCGCCAAGCGGCTCGGCAATTTCGTCGGCAGCGAAATCCGCAACCGCCTGCGCTGAGCATGATCCCGAAAAGTGGAAGCCGGTTTTCGGATAAGATCATGCTCCAACAAAGATTCTAGCCGCATTAAGGCCGTTTTAAACCGCGCGCTGACATGGTGTGCGGATGGTCACGCGTAAACGTCTGCGTTCGATCCTGACCACGCTCGGCCTTTATGTCATGGCCGCGCTGCTGATCGGCTATTTCGGCGTCAACGCCTATAGCGGCAATCACGGCCTCAAAGCCAAGGAAGACCTCGACCAGCAGATCGGGACGCTATCGGCCGATCTCGACCGCCTCAAGCGCGAGCGGGCGCAATGGGAGCGCCGCGTGGCGCTCTTGCGGGCCGACCGGCTCGACCCCGATATGCTCGACCAGCAGGCGCGCATGCTGCTCGATTATGTCGCGCCAAATGACCTCACTTTGATGCTCACCCAGGGTTCGGCGGCAACCGCCACCCCCAGGCCTTGAACTTGACGCCGCTATCCCCAAAATAATTTTTGCCGGCAATGCTTTGGCCGGCCTAGCCCATCCCGTCAGGCAGGTCGCCCGCTTCCGCAATCGGGCGATTTCGGCTATGGGATGCAAGCCCCGTGTCCCGAGGACAGAATGGCCGTCGCCAAAACCAAGCCCGCCGAAGAAGGCCCTAACGAGCTTCGCCCCACCATCGATTGGGGCCTGCATGACAGCCAGGTCCCGGAATTCAGCAAGGAGCAGGAGTTCCAGGCGCTGCGCCAGATGCTTTTGATCCGCCGCTTTGAGGAGAAGGCCGGCCAGATGTACGGCATGGGCCTGATCGGCGGCTTCTGCCACCTCTATATCGGCCAGGAAGCCGTCGTCGTCGGCATGGAACTGGCCAAGAAAGACGGCGATCAGATGATCACCGGCTATCGCGATCACGGCCACATGCTGGCTTGCGGCATGGACCCAAAGGGCGTGATGGCGGAACTGACCGGACGCCGCGGCGGCTATTCCAAGGGCAAAGGCGGCTCCATGCACATGTTCTCCCGCGACAAGAATTTTTATGGCGGGCACGGCATCGTCGCCGCCCAGGTGCCGCTGGGCACCGGACTGGCCTTCGCCAACAAATATCGCGGCAACGACAGCGTCTCGCTCACCTATTTCGGCGACGGCGCCGCCAACCAGGGCCAGGTCTACGAGAGCTTCAACATGGCGGAGCTGTGGAAGCTCCCCGTGGTCTACGTCATCGAGAACAACCGCTATGCCATGGGCACCTCGGTCTTGCGCTCTGCGGCACAGACCGACTTCTCCAAACGCGGCCTGTCGTTCAACATTCCCGGCACCCAGGTCGACGGCATGGACGTGCGCGCGGTGAAGGCGGCCGGCGAAACCGCCATCGCCTGGTGCCGCGCCGGCAAGGGCCCGACCATTTTGGAAATGATGACCTATCGCTACAGGGGACACTCCATGTCGGATCCGGCCAAATACCGGACCAAGGAGGAGGTCGACAAAGTCCGCACCGAGCACGATCCGATCGAGCAAGTGCGCAAACGCCTGCTCGACAAGAAGTGGGCCAGCGAAGACGAGTTGAAAAAACTCGACGCGTCGGTGCGCGCAACCGTCAACGAGGCGTCCGAGTTCGCCACCCAGGACGCCGAGCCCGATCCGTCCGAGCTTTACACCGACATGTATCGTTGAGCGCGGTTTTCGCGCGCTCCGCCTCTCGAGCAAGCCATGCCCACTGAAGTCCTCATGCCCGCGCTGTCGCCCACCATGGAGAAGGGCAACCTCTCCAAGTGGCTCAAGAAGGAAGGCGACACCGTCAAATCCGGCGACGTGATCGCCGAGATCGAGACCGACAAAGCCACCATGGAGGTGGAAGCGGTCGACGAGGGCACGCTCGGCAAAATTCTGGTGCCGGAAGGCACCAACGATGTCGCGGTCAATACGCCGATCGCGATGATCCTCGCCGACGGCGAGGACGCCACCGCGCTCAGGGACGGCAAACCCGCGAACATCGATGTCATACCCGAGCCGAAACAGAAGACCGCCGAACCGGCAGCTGCGGTCACCGCCGACGCGGCCAAAGCGCCCGCGCCGCCAAAGAGCGCGGCACAGCAGCCGTCGACCGCGCCCGCCACGCCAGATCCCGAAGTGCCGGAAGGCACCGAGATGGTCACCATGACCATGCGGGAGGCGTTGCGCGATGCCATGGCCGAGGAAATGCGCCGCGACCCGGACGTGTTCGTCATGGGCGAGGAAGTCGCCGAATATCAGGGCGCCTATAAAGTCACCCAGGGCTTGCTCGACGAATTCGGCGCCCGGCGCGTTATCGATACGCCGATCACCGAGCACGGCTTTGCTGGGCTGGGCGTCGGGGCGGCGCTCGCCGGACTAAAACCAATCGTCGAATTCATGACCTTCAACTTCGCCATGCAGGCGATGGATCAACTGATCAATTCGGCGGCCAAGACGCCCTACATGTCGGGCGGGCAGGTGCGGGTCTCGATTGTGTTCCGCGGCCCGAACGGCCCGGCGTCGCGCGTCGCCGCCCAGCACAGCCAGGATTATTCGGCCTGGTACTCCCACGTTCCCGGCCTGAAGGTGATCGCGCCGTCGACCGCCGCCGATGCCAAAGGTCTGCTCAAGGCCGCGATCCGCGATCCCAATCCGGTGATGTTTTTGGAAAACGAAATTCTCTACGGCCATTCATCGCCGGTGCCAAAGCTCGACGACTACGTGCTGCCGATCGGCCGCGCGCGGGTGGTGCGCTCAGGCAGCGACGTCACCATCGTGGCCTGGTCCATGGGCATGACCTATGCGCTTAAAGCCGCCGAAGAATTGGCGAAAGACAACATCAACGCCGAAGTGATCGATCTGCGCACGCTCAAGCCGATGGACTCCGACACCATCATCGAGTCGGTGAAAAAAACCGGCCGCCTCGTCACCGTCGAGGAAGGCTGGAAGCAATCCGGCGTCGGCGCCGAGATCGCCGCCCGCGTCATGGAGCAGGCGTTCGATTATCTCGACGCACCGGTCGCCCGCGTCACCGGCAAGGACGTGCCGATGCCCTACGCCGCCAACCTGGAAAAACTCGCGCTGCCCTCCGTCGCCGAAGTGGTCGAGGCGGCGAAAGCCGTCTCCTATCGCTGAAATTTTTGGTGAAATTGTCGCGCCATGCCCATCAACATCCTCATGCCGGCGCTGTCGCCCACCATGGAGAAGGGCAATCTCTCCAAGTGGCTCAAGAAAGAGGGCGACGCGGTCAAGACCGGCGATGTGATCGCCGAGATCGAGACCGACAAGGCGACCATGGAATACGAGGCCGTCGATGACGGCGTCATGGCCAAGATCGTGGTGCCGGAAGGCACCAACGACGTCGCCGTCAATCAGCTCATCGCCGTGATGGCGCAGGAAGGCGAGGACGTGAAGGCGGCCGCGGCCGGAGCGGGGCAGGGTGCAACACCCACCGCCCGAGCCCCCTCACCCCCACCCTCTCCCCCTCGGGGAGAGGGAGCTGCCCAGCAAGCTGCCGCGCCTTCGACATCTGCTCCAGCTGCCAAAGAGGCGAAGTCTCCGCCGCCGCCGCAAGCGCCGCGCGCTCCCTCGCCCCAGAGGGGAGAGGGTGGGGGTGAGGGGGTTCGGACCAACGGCCATGGCGCAGGCGCCAGCGGCACCAACAGAATCTTTTCTTCACCCTTGGCGCGACGCCTGGCGAAAGACGCGAATATCGATCTCGGCCGTATCCAAGGCACCGGCCCGCACGGCCGCGTCATCGCCCGCGACGTCGAGGCGGCGAAATCGGGCCAAGGCCTGCGCGCGCCCGCCGCCGCGGCGCCCGCCGGCGCACCGCTTGTCGCGCCGTCGATGTCGGACCAGCAGATCCGCGCGCTCTACGACGACGGCTCTTACGATTTCGTGCCGCACGACGGCATGCGCCGCACAATTGCGCAGCGGCTCACCGCGTCAGTGCAGACCATTCCGCATTTTTATCTGACCATCGACTGCGACATCGGCAAGCTTTTGGACGCGCGCGAGGAGATCAACGCCTCGGCACCCAAGGACAAGGACGGCAAGCCGGCCTACAAGCTGTCGGTCAACGATTTCGTCATCAAGGCGCTGGCGCTGGCGCTGCAGCGCGTGCCGGACGCCAATGTGAGCTGGACCGATGCCGGCATGCTCAAGCACAAGCACTCCGACGTCGGCGTGGCCGTCGCCATGCCGAACGGCCTGATCACGCCGATCATCCGCAGCGCCGAGACCAAATCGCTCTCCGCCATCTCCAACGAAATGAAAGAGCTCGCGGGACGCGCGCGGGCGCGAAAACTTAAACCCCACGAATACCAGGGCGGCACCACGTCGGTATCGAACCTCGGCATGTACGGCATCAAGGATTTCACCGCGGTGATCAATCCGCCGCAGTCGACCATCCTCGCCGTCGGCACCGGCGAGGAGCGCGCCGTGGTGCGCAACGGCAAGATCGAAGCCGCCCACATCATGAGCGTGACCATGTCGTGCGACCACCGTGCCGTCGACGGCGCGCTCGGCGCCGTGCTGATCGGCGCGTTCAAGGCGCTGATCGAGAACCCGGTGATGATGCTGGTGTGAGCGACCGAAATTTTCGGCGTATGGAAATTTTCTGCGGCGGCGGCCGACTTGTCTGCCGATAACAGAGGGGTCTTTCATGGACCTGGAAAAAACTTTCAACACGATCAATGACTATTCCAAGTTCCTCATCACGTTGTGGAGCGGCTATATCGGAGTCACCACGCTCGCGATCGGTTGGCTTATGACTCTGCGCGGCAGTACTCATCAATTGGACTGGCCCCAGGTCTTCGCTCTTATCGCAGCCTACATTCTAGTCTCTGGCATTTTTTATAGTGTGTTATTGCAATACCACCACGTCCTGAAAAGACTGATGAAGCTCGCCGACGAGTTGGCTAAGGACGAGGCTTATCGGTTGCGGACAGCGGCCGCCAAAAATCTGCTAACCGATCCAGAAGCGCCTGCCTCGGGCAGCGTCGAAGCGCTGTTGGAACTGTTCGACCGGAGACCCGCCGTCCGCTCCTTGGACTGCAGCCTTGTATTTGTCTGGTGGGTGGCGGGGGCGGTGATTGTAATTATGCTTGCGCTGAAACATTTTTAATCCGCGCCGGCGTTGTTCAAAAAATATCTTCGGTTCGTTCTGTGCTATCAGGGCGTATCAAGTCCCTTTGCCCGGAACACCGCGGCCGCTTCCGGCGATTTCAACATCTTGATCGCTGCCGTCGCCAGCGCGGCATTCTTACCGGCGGCCATGATCGCGGCGGCGAATTCCGTGACCACGTTCAAGTCGCCGGGCAACAGGCCGATAACTTCGGCGCCGGCGACATGCAGCAGTTCCGGCTTCTGCTGCACGGCAAGCTCGGCTTCGCCGGTCATCAACAGGTTCGCGGAAAAACCGCCGGGCGGCGGGTATTTGGTTTTCGGCTTCATCTGTTCGGCGATGCCCATGCGCTCGAGCAGTTTTGCGAAATAAACGCCACTGGCGCCGCCGGCGGACGGCTCGCTGTAGGAAATCGATTTGGCATCGAGCAGCGCACGCTTGAGCGCCTCGGGCGTGGAAATGTCGGGTTTCGGCGCGCCGGCTTTGACGGCAATGCCGACGCCCGAGCTTGCCAGCGCGGTGTCGGTCCCGGGCGCGATCCTGCCTTGCTTTTGCAAAGCGTCGATACCGGCGCGGCTCAGCACCACCACGTCCGCGGTGTCGCCATCCTCGATGCGCTTGACCAGCATCGGCGCGGTGCCCCAGGTGACGGCAAGCGTGTGGCCGCTTGCCTTGTCGAATTGTGCAAAGAGCTGTTCGGCGGCGCTGCGCACGCCGATGGTGCTGAAGACGACGAGAACGGTCATGAGGGGAGGCATCCTTCTTGCTTACCGTTATATCGCGTGGGAAAGAACCGCGCGAAAAATATTAGGCTCCCTATGGACGACCTGATCGAAGGCTATCGCCGCTTCCGTGCCGGCACCTGGCAGACCGAGCGCAGACGCTTCGAAGCGCTGAGCCGCCTCGGCCAGCGGCCCCGCGCGCTGATCATCGCCTGCTCGGATAGCCGCACCGACCCGCAAATGGTGTTCAACGCCCGGCCGGGCGAGCTGTTCGTGGTCCGCAACGTCGCCAACATCGTCCCGCCTTACGGCCCCGATGAGAAGCCGCACGGGGTCAGCTCGGCCATCGAGTTCGCGGTGCGCTCGCTTGCGGTCCGCGAGATCGTCGTGCTGGGCCACGCCATGTGCGGCGGCATCAAAGCGCTATTGGACGGCGCGCCGGTCGAAGCTTCGGACTTCGTCGGTCAATGGGTGCGCATCGCCGAGCCGGCGCGGCAACGCGCGATGCAGGCGCCGCCGGAAATGCGCCAGGACATGTGCGAGCACGAGTCGGTGCGCCTGTCGCTCGACAACCTGATGACGTTTCCGTGGATCAAGGACGCGGTCGAAGCCGGCCATATCACCTTGCACGGCTGCTTCTTCGACATCCGCTCCGGCATCCTCGAACGCCTCGGCGCGGATGGTGCGTTCCATCCGATCCCCGACTAGGCAAGGCCCCGCGACAAGCCTCGCGCCGATGGCTACATATAGGGCCGGAAGCGCACGAGGCTTTTCAATGGCAGAGACCAATTTCGACGTCATCATCATCGGCTCGGGGCCGGGCGGCTATGTTTGCGCCATTCGCGCGGCGCAGCTCGGCTTCAAAACGGCCATCGTCGAGCGCGATTATTTGGGCGGCATCTGCCTGAACTGGGGCTGCATCCCGACCAAGGCGCTGCTGCGTTCGGCCGAGATCTTTCACTACCTGCAGCATGCCAAGGATTACGGGCTGTCGGCGGGCGAGGTCAGTTACGATCCGGCCGCCGTGGTGAAGCGCTCGCGCGCAGTGTCGAAACGCCTCAACGACGGCGTCGGCTATCTGATGAAGAAGAACAAGGTTGCGGTGATCTGGGGCGAGGCGGTCATCGACGCGCCGGGCAAAGTCACCGTGAAGGCTAGCAAGAGCGAAGCGCCGAAAGGCGCGCTCGGTCCCGGCGCCTATCAGGCCAAGCACATCATCATCGCCACCGGCGCGCGGCCGCGCGTACTGCCGGGCATCGAGCCGGACAAGAAGCTGGTCTGGACCTATTTCGAGGCCATGGTGCCCGACCGCATGCCAAAATCGCTTCTGGTCATCGGCTCCGGCGCCATCGGCATCGAGTTCGCTTCGTTCTACCGCACGCTCGGCGCCGAGGTGACGGTGGTCGAGGTGCTGCCGCAAATCCTGCCCGTCGAGGACGCCGAGATCGCCGCCTTCGCGCGCAAAAGTTTTGAGAAGCAAGGCATTAAAATCCTCACCGGCGCCAAGGTGACGAAGCTCGACAAGACGCCGGACAGCGTCACTGCGACCATCGACGACGGCAAAGGCGGCACGCAGACGCTCACCGTCGATCGCGTCATCTCGGCGGTCGGCGTCGTCGGCAATATCGAGAATCTCGGCCTGGAAAAGCTCGGCGTGAAGACCGAGCGCGCGGCAATCGTCGTCGACGGCGTCGGCAAGACCAGCGTGCCGGGCATCTATGCCATCGGCGACGTCGCCGGCCCGCCGCTCTTGGCGCACAAAGCCGAGCATGAAGGCGTCATCTGCGTCGAGGCGATCGAGGGATTGCATCCGCATCCGATCGACAAGCGGCTCATTCCCGGCTGCACCTATTGCACGCCGCAGATCGCCTCCGTTGGGCTGACGGAGCAGGCGGCCAAGGAGCAGAAGATCGACATCCGCGTCGGCCGCTTTCCCTTCGTCGGCAACGGCAAGGCGATCGCGCTCGGCGAGGACCAGGGTCTGGTCAAGGTGATTTTCGACAAGAAGACCGGCCAGCTGCTCGGCGCCCACATGGTCGGCGCCGAAGTCACCGAGCTCATCCAGGGCTACGTGGTGGCGATGAATCTCGAGACCACCGAAGAAGAGCTGATGCACACCGTGTTCCCGCACCCGACGCTGTCGGAGATGATGAAGGAAGCGGTGCTGGATGCGTATGGGCGGGTGCTGAATATTTGATCTTCCGCCCCCGCGACCCGCCTTCGCTCGCTACGCGAGCTACGGTGGGTATGAGTCCGCCGAAGCGCAGAGCGCGTAGGCGGATAGCGGGGGAGGGGGCATAGGCGGCCTTTGGCCGCCGTACTTTAAGTAAAGAACGCCGACGCGAAGCGTCGGCTACGGCGTAGCGCGGTGGAAGGGGCGCTTGACTCGCCGCTTCGTTGCCGCCGCCAGACAATCAACGTCATCGCCGATATCGCCTTAAGTCGCCGAGGTCGCGCAGAGTCCTGCGCCCCTTCCACCACCCTTCGGGTGGTCCCCCTTCCCCGCTATCGCGGGGCAGGATGAAAAGGTTACGCGACCAATCCCGCCATTGGCTTTATCGTGGCGCTACCCGGGAAAACATTCTCGGCAAGCACGCGATCGTCAGCGCGCAGGTGATCCTTCAATAGCCCCTTGAGCACCGCGCGCAGATCGGTCGTCGGTTTGAGATCGCGGTTCTCGTAAAGGTCGGCGCTCTTCAATCCCGGCCAATCGGCGATCACCCGGCCGCCCTTGAGCGCGCCGCCGACGAGAAGTGCCACGGTCGCGGTGCCGTGGTCGGTGCCCTCGGTGCCGTTGATGCGGGCGGTGCGGCCGAATTCGGTGACCAGCGCGACGACGGTGTCGCGCCAGGCCGCTCCCATATTGGTCTCGATTGCGGCCAGCGCCGCGTCGAGCGCACCAAGCAATTGCGACAGCCGGCCGCTTGCGATGCCTTCGTTGGAATGGGTATCCCAGCCGTCGAGCGCCAGCGCGCCGACCCGCGGGCCATCGGGCTGCGCCAAGAATTTGGCCGCGGTACCGGCAACCTCGGCGAAATAGGCGCGCACTTGCGCCGGCGGCGGCGGCGCGTTTTGCATCGCCGCCATATCGCCCGCGTGCTCGATCGCCGTCATGCGCCCGTGTTCCTCGAGCACGCTGGCGAGTTTTTGGTCGGAGTGGCGGTAGAGATCGAGCAGCCGCATCACCGTGTCCTCGCTCGCCGGCAAGATGCGTTGCGGCGACCACGACAGCACCGGCGCCGCGCCGCGCACGACCAACGGCGTCACCGGACCGACCGCGAACGCTCGGCTGCCGCGCGGATTGACCAGCCCGCCGGACGCCATGCCGGCGAGCGCGCGATTGAGCCAGCCGCTGTCACTTACTCCCGGCTTGGGCAAGCCGCTTTCCAAAAGATCCTGGCCGTCGAAATGGGAGCGCTCGCGGTACGGCGTGGCGGTCGCGTGCACGATGATCGCCTCGTTGGCGGCGAACATGCGATGCAAGTTGGGCATTGCCGGATTGAGCGCGAAGAAATCGTCGAGCTTGAGCGCCGGCGTCTTGCTTTGCAGCGTCAAGGCATTGTCGCCGCGCAGCCCGACCCAATCCGGGTCGCCGACCGGCGCCACGGTGGCAAGCCCGTCGAGCGCGCCGCGCAGCACGATGGTGAGAAAGCGCGGGTCGCGGCCTTCGGCCAAGGCGAGTTTTGGCAGACAGGCCCAGGCGAACAGCGTGCCGGAAGAGGCCAACACTTCGCGCCGCGACGGTGCATGAAACTTTTTCATGATCAGCTCCGCAGGAATTCCGGCGACATGACGAGGAGCGTCAAGGCCTGGGCGCGGCTTTCAGCGTGTGTGACGGTATCGCGGGTCGCCGCCGAGGCGAGGGGGCCGAGGCCTGCGTCCAACAGCGCCAGCGGATCGGCATTGGCGGCGGCGTGGCTGGCAAACTCGTTGGCGATATCGAGCCGGCGCGGAATGCCGTCGATCCAGGCGGCTTCCGTATCCGGATAGCCGTTCGGCGCCGGCGGCCGCCACAGCGCCTGACCGAGCGAGGCTTGCGCGCCGAGCACGCGGCCGATGATCGTGCTGGGCAATACGCCGGTCAGGCGAAGCGCGGCCATGGCCCACAGCGTCGGAGTTTTGAGCTTGCCGCGCTGCGGCGTCCACGCCTCGTCGGCGGTAACCAATGTCTTGGCGACCTCTTTCAGATCGCCGCCAGTGTCTTTGAACGTCGCTTCGAGTTTTGCGACAAGCGATGGCGGCGGCTCGTCGCCAACGAAATGCCGGGCCAGCTTTTGCGCCATATGTTGCGCCGTCGCCGGGTGCCGCGCCAGATCGGCCAGCACGGCGCGGCCTTGCTCGATGCCGGTGTCGGGATAGCGCTTGCCGAGCACAGTTTGCGCGCCTGGCTCATGGAGGCGCTTCAAGAATGCAAATTCGCCGCCGTGCTGCGGCACGCCCGTCTCGATGAACGTCCAGCCGGTGAGCACATTGGCGAAGCTCGTGACGTCGGCCTGGCTGTAGCCGCTGCGAACGCCGAGCGTGTGCAATTCGAGAATCTCGCGGGCGAGATTTTCGTTCAGCCCTTTGTCGCGGTTGATGCCGGCGGTCGAATCCGCGCCCATCGATCCGGCATTATCGAGATAGAACAGCATGGCCGGATGGCTCTCGACCGCTTGCAACAGGTCGACAAACTTCCCCAGCGCGTAGGGGCGGATCGCTTCGCGCTCAAAGGGCCCGGCCATCGACGGGATCTTGTCCGCCGAAACGCAAAAATGGTTCGACCAGAACCAGACCAGCCGTTCGGCAAAGCCGATGTCGGCGGTCGCGGCGGCATCGAAGCGCGCCTTGGCTTCGTTCTGCAGCAGCTGCTGTGGCAGCGGCGGCTCCTTGTTGTCCATCGGCTTCGGCGACGGCGGAGCGGGTGGCGCCTCGCAAGGCTGCGTCGGCTTCGAGCAGTCGAGCAAGCTCGTATTGGTCGGGTTGTTGGCCTCGGCTTCTTTTTTGGCGCGCTGATCGAGTTTCTGTTTCGCCGCCAGCTCGGCGCGAAATTCGAAAAATGCGCGCCCCGCTTCCGCGCTCGACGGCAGATTGGCAGTCACGAGGCCGGCCTGCGGCCGTTCCAGATCGGCGAGAAGCGCGCCCTGCGGGTCGGCGGCAATGGCGGCAATCGAATGGCCCGCCGGGCCGAAACCGAACCGGTGCAGCGCCAGCGCCGCTGTTTCTTTGCCACGCGCGGTCACGACAAATCCTCCGGGACGAAACGTGTCGTTCGTATGTAGG
>Ga0210405_10002577_pt1 | contig 18672 bp, 15 predicted proteins | sample IncBWH11MmetaG_FD_155492 | JGI IMG/M metagenome (GOLD analysis project Ga0210405, IMG submission 155492) | Forest soil microbial communities from Barre Woods Harvard Forest LTER site, Petersham, Massachusetts, United States - Inc-BW-H-11-M | ecosystem: Environmental > Terrestrial > Soil >... | reverse complement strand
AAGGGCTGTCTCCACCTCAAACTCCCGGTAAAGCATCCGCCGGTAGCTTTCCAGTACCAGGGATTCGTCATCTACGAAGAGGACTTTGTCAGCCATATTGTTCCTTCTAAATACATTTCATCCTCGCCGTCATGGAAGCGGCGAATACGGCATTCAGATTTCGGTTCGACCCGAAGGTGCAAGCGGCTGCAACCGGCCATGACATGGCCAGCACCGGCGTGATCACTCCATCGGCAGAATGCGTTGATTCATTACTTGCTTAGGTCTAGCGGCGGTTTGGATCAGTGCTTGGCGATCTAAAGTAACTACGTTTTTAGCCGATGACCATGCAAGCACAGACCCATCGGCTGCACCAACCCGGCCATGAACGAACTAACTCCGATACAGGGAACCTACGATTATCGACTGGTCGCACTCTCCGTGCTCATCGCGATATTTGCCTCTTACGCGGCCCTAGACCTTGCAGGACGCGTGAACGCAAATCGAGGTCGCGTCCGCTTCGCATGGCTGCTTGGGGGCGCATTCGCGATGGGAAGCGGAATTTGGGCGATGCACTACACGGGAATGCTCGCCTTCCGGCTGCCGATGCGGGTTGCCTATCACGTGCCTACGGTGATTGCATCCTTGTTGGCTGCAATCATGGCCTCTCTGATCGCCCTGTTTGTGGTCAGCCGGGATCGTATGACACCGACCCGCGTTGCCGGAGGAGGCATCCTCATGGGCGCTGGTATTGCGACCATGCATTACACCGGAATGGCTGCAATGCGCCTGGCTGCAATGCACAGTTATCACCGCGGATTGTGGACTTTGTCTATCCTTCTTGCGGTCGTCATCTCGATGGTAGGGCTGCTGCTCATCTCGTATTCTCAGAACGAGCGCCGCGGAGGCTTGGCCAAGTTTGCCATCGCGTTGGTGATGGGCCTGGCGATTCCCGTGATGCACTATACAGGCATGGCCGCCGTGACCTTTACGCGGACCAATCTCTCGCCGGATCTCTCGTGGTCTGCGGACATATCGGCGCTGGCAAGTTCCGCCATAATCATCGTAACGTCCTGCATTTTGGCCTTTGTGGTTGTCACCTCTCTGGTTGATCGCCGACTCTCCGCTCAACAATCCATCCTCGACAACGAGCGAAAAATGCTTCGCGCCTTAATCGACAACATCCCGGACTTCATGTACGTGAAAGACAGAAGAGGCAGGTTCCTGATTGCCAATCTACACACCACTCAAGCCCTCGGAGCGAGTAGCGTCGAGGATCTGCTGGGTAAGACCGACTTCGATTTTTTCCCCAAGGACGTTGCGACGACTTTTTACGCCGATGAACAACAGGTGATGCGCTCCGAAAAACCCTTGTTCAATCGCGAAGAAAAAATGATGGACCGAAAGGGCAATACGATCGACATTTTGACCACAAAAGTGCCCCTGCGAGACGCGCACGGCGTGATTTCCGGAATTGCCGGCGTAGGGCACGATATTAGCAAACGTAAGCGGAACGAAGATGCATTGCGGGAAGCGGAACGGAAGTATCGCGAAATATTCGACGAGGCGATCGTCGGAATTTTTCAGAGCATGCCGAATGGCCGCTTCCTTAGGGTAAATCGGGCCATGGCTCGCATCTTTGGGTTTGCTTCTGCGGACGAGATGATGGCGGCCGTCACCGATATTTCCCAGCAGCTCTATGTCGACCCCGGACGTTACGAAGAGTTTGCCAAGGTGATGGATAGGCTCGGAAGCATGTTGAGCCTGGAATGTGAGGCCTATCGCAAGGATCGCAGCAAGATCTGGATCTCCTGCAGTGGGCGGGCGGTTCGTGAGAACCGCGTCGTGGTTCGTTACGACGGGATGATGGAAGATATCACAGAGCGCAAATTCCTGCGGGGGCAACTTCTTCAGGCGCAGAAGCTAGAGTCCATTGGTCAGCTTGCGGCAGGGATTGCTCACGAAATCAACACCCCGACTCAGTACATTGGAAGCAATGTGCGCTTCCTGAAGGATGCTTTTCAGGATCTGACAAGCCTTCTGGCCGACTATGAAAGGCTTCTGGCTGCGGCGCGATCCAACACTCTGAGTAGTGAAACGATTCAGGAAGTTGCGGCGGCGGTCGAACGCGCAAACGCCGGCTATCTGCTTGAGCAGATTCCCCAGGCCATCGAACAGTCAATCGAAGGGCTGAACGGAGTGTCAACGCTGGTAGGCGCAATGAAAGAGTTTTCCCATCCAGGCATGAAAGAGAAGATCCCGGTGGATCTGAACCGCGCCATCACAAGCACGATTACCGTGGCCCGGAATGAATGGAAATACGTCGCCGCTTTAGAAACCGAATTCGATCCATCGCTTCCCCCAGTCCCTTGTCTGCCCGGTGAATTCAACCAGGTCATTCTGAATCTGATTGTCAATGCCGCGCATGCCATCGCCGACGTTGTAGAAAGAGGAAGTTCGGAGAAGGGGAAGATCACGGTACAAACTCTAAATTGTCCGCAGTGGGTTGAGATCAGGATCCATGACACGGGGACCGGAATTCCAGAAAAGGTGCGAGGCCAGGTGTTCGACCCCTTTTTCACCACCAAGGAAATCGGCAAAGGGACCGGGCAAGGGTTGGCCATCGCTCGCTCCGTGGTTGTCGGCAAACACAGTGGAAGTATTCATTTTGAAACGGAAGAAGGGAAAGGCACGACCTTCATCATCCGACTACCCAAGGACGGCAAGGCTCTCTCTGCCGCGGCGGCGGGATCCGTTTGAAACTTCCCGCAACGCTAGGTCTCCTTTGTCCACGGTGGAGCCTTCGCCTCTGAGTTCAAACCGAAGTTGAATCTTACGGAGCTTCAATCAGTTCCATCTTTCCGTCGCGCGTGCGGTGGAGGATCATGACTTTACCCTTTGGATCGCGGAAGACGAATACGTCGCGGTCGCGGAAGTGGGCTTCTTTGATGGCCTCTTCGAGCGTCATGGGGCGCATGGCGACGGCTTCGTCGGAGCGAACCAGGTGAACCTCAGTGGTTTTCGCAACCGCAGGATAACGGTGCACGACGACCGGCACGGCGGTTTTTTCCGTGAGGCCGACCTTGGCCTGCGCGTCTTCGCGCGGCTGCACGGACTCTCCGTTCCACTTCTTCACTTCTTCGCTCTTGCGCGCGGAACGCTTCTTCGATTGCCACTTGGTTTTGTATTTCACCGCCTGCTTTTCCAGGTGGTCCAGCGCTTCGTTAACGGCGATGGTCATGTCCTTGGCTTGAGCCAGGCCGACGATCGGGCCGTTGCGCGGACTGATGGTGATTTCAGCTTTGTGGCGATGCTTCTCGACGGCGAGAATCACCTTAGTCTCAAATCTGTCGCCCAGGATTTTGCGGATTTTTACGAGGCCGGTTTCAACTTCTTTGCGGATGGTGGAAGTTACTTCGTAGTGCCTGCCGGTGTATTCCACGTTCATGAAGCGCCTCTTTGCAAAGTTAGAAGTTAGAGGTCAGAGATGGCAATCTTAATCGCTCTTTTCTTACTTCTGTTTATTCCTTTACCCTGCGCTGGTGCGTGCTCGGGATGCGCATATCTTCCCGGTACTTGGCGACGGTGCGGCGAGTGACTTGGATGCCTTGCGACTGCAGGATGCGGGTGAGTTGCTCATCGGTCAGAGGACGGCTGGGGTCTTCTTCTTCAATCAGTTTCTTGACGCGGCGTTTCAGAATCAGCAGAGAAGTGTTGCCGCCTTCGGGCCCCTGCACGCTTTCGCTGAAGAAATAACGCAACTCGAAGACGCCTTGCGGTGTGTGGGCGTATTTGCTGGCGACCGCGCGGCTTACAGTGGAAGGGTGCACGCCGATCTCTTCCGCGACCTCCTTGATCATCATCGGTTTCAGATGGTCGATGCCCTTCTCAAGGAAATCATACTGCCGCGCGACGATGGAGTAGCACACTTTGGTGATGGTCTGCTTGCGCTGTTCGATGTTCTTGATCAGCTGGATCGCACTCTTGTAACGTTCCTTTACGTAGTCGCGGGTATTTTTGTCGTTGGTGTCGCGGGTTAGCAGCTTCTTATAGGCGGGGTTGAGGCGAAGCTGCGGCAGGTCGTCGTCATTCATCAGGACGAGCCATTCGTCACCGTGCTTGATGAATGCGACATCGGGCTCGATCAGGCGTGCCGTGCCTTTGTTGTATTGTAGTCCGGGCCTGGGATCGAGCGTGCGAATGTAATCGACCGCCTGCTGTACGGCATCGGCCGGGCGAGAGATGGCCTTGGCAATCTCACGATGCTGCTTGCTCTGCAAAGCGCGCAGATGCTGATCGACGATGGCGATTGCATCCTGCAGTAGCTGCGCGGTTGCTGTTCCGTTGCCATTTTTCTCGCCGAGCTTTTCAGCGACCTTGTCTCCGTTCTTATGATCTCCGTTCTTATTGAGCGCGAGTTGCTGCTGTTGACATTGCAACTGGCGGAGAAGGCATTCGCGCAGACTGCGGCAACCTACGCCCGGAGGATCGAGCTGGCGAACCACTTCTAGCGCTTCCTGAAGGTCTGCGGCGGTAAAGTTCGATTTGTAAACGGGGCGCTGGGGCACAGATGCAGACTCGGGTGCGGAAGCGATGGCGGCTGCGCTATTTTTATTGTTGGTAATCGCCGAAGAAGGCTCGAGGGGCTCGACCGTCGAAGCGAGTTTGGCAAAAGAATTTTCGTCGATGGTATGTTCGCCCGAAGCGCCTGGCAATTCGAAAGCCGCAGACCCGATCGGATTGGACAAGTCACTTGTATTAGCCGATGCACGGAGACTCGCTTCCGCTGGCATGGCCTCATCAGACGGTGCCGCATCCGCCATTTCTTCGTCCGAGACTTCGTGGGGAGCCGCTCTGTCGGCGAGCTCATCAGAAGCTAACCCTAGCGCTTGTGCCTCAGTGACAATATCTCTGGATGCGGCAGCATCGGCCTCCGGCGGCGCAGGTGGAGCGACGCCCAGCATCTCTTCGTCGCTGGCGATTAGGTAGCCGTCTTCGTTTAAATTGCCGATGATCTGTTCGGCGGCCTCGCGAACTTCGGGTCGCAGGCTCAAAGCGCCGAGTTGCCAAGCCAGGTGATCGGTGAGATTGGTCGGCTTCGAAAGAAAATTTTCAAACGACGGGCGCTCAATCTCTTCCATCTCGCCACGGGTGCGGTAGCCGGGGTCGAGATAATCCTGGAAGAACGATCCGAAATCGATCTCTTCGAATGGATCTTTCTTTTCGGCCGTGATCGGGGCTTCTTCGGTGGAAGTCTTGGCGGTGGCGCGGTCGCGGTCTTCATCTTTGCGGCCTACTTCGTCGATGAGCGGAACGGATTCTTCAAGCTCTTCGAGAACCGGGTTCTCGACCATCTCGGCATTGATCATGTCCTTGAGCTCAAGTTTATTGAGCGCGAGGACGGAGACCATCTGCACCAGGCCCGGGGTAAGGATCTGCCTTTGCGAGAGTTTGACGCTCAGTTTGTGCTGCAGCAACACCATAAGATCAGTCGTTACTCCTTGGTCGTTCGCTATTCATCGCAGCCGACTGGCTTTTCGCTTTTGCCAACGACCGACGACTAACGACGCCTTTCTCACACCAGCGAGAAGCTTTCCCCCAGATACACCCTTCTGACTTCCGGATCGCCCGCCAACTGCTCGGGCTGGCCGTGACGGAAGATTCTGCCATCGTCGATGATATAAGCGCGGTCCGTTACCGAGAGCGTCTCGCGCACGTTGTGATCCGTGATCAGCACTCCAATACCGCTGGCTCGCAGGCCGCTGATGATTTTCTGCAGATCGAGAACGGCGATGGGATCGATGCCGGAAAACGGCTCATCGAGCAAAATGAATGTCGGATTGATGCACAGGCACCGGGCAATTTCCACGCGGCGGCGCTCGCCCCCAGAGAGGGCGTAGCCTCGATTGTGGCGAATGTGCTCCAAGCCAAGTTCATCGATAAACTTCTCCATCTTCTCGCGGCGCTCGTGCCACGACAGAGGCTGCGCCTCAAGCACGGCGAGAATATTTTCCTCGACGGTAAGCTTGCGAAAGACTGAAGCTTCTTGCGGGAGATAGCTGATGCCATACTGTCGCGCCCGCAAATACATGGGAACGTCAGTGATGTCCTGGCCGTCATACAGCACGCGGCCCGTATCAGGGGGGATCAAACCAACGATCGCGTAAAAGGTTGTGGTCTTGCCAGCGCCATTAGGGCCAAGTAAACCAACAACTTCACCCTGCTCGACCCGCAGGCTGACACCGTTCACAACGCGGCGGCCGCGGTAAGACTTGCCAATTTCATCCGTGGCCAGAGTGCGCATCAACGTGCTCGCATTTATCGTGCCACTCGCGTTTGTGTTACCACAGGAGTGTTTGCTTCGCCTTCTACGAGCACCCTATCATCGTGTCTAAAGAAAGTCAACGAAACCCCGGTAATCTTGCCCCGTTCGGCATCAAAAATGCTAGGCGGTCCACCGGTGAGGACGAATTTGTCGTCTGCGGCGGTGTAAACCAGGGTGTTTCCTTCCGCGCGGCGTCCCGGCTGATCGATCACAACCTTGCCTTGAGCGACCATGCGATCCAACCGGCCAGGACTCGCAAGTGATTGACTGCTTGCGGCTTGGCTTCTTGGCAGAAGGTAGACATCCATCTCCGCGGAGGTCGCTGTGAAGCCTGTCCCGCGAGCTGTAACCCCTCCATCGTAATGCGCCCGGCGCTCAGGGTCGGAATAGGAAAGCCGCGCCGCACTTATGGCGATGGGGCGGGCTTCGTCAGGCTTTTCGTTAGATTTGGGGTCCGAGTGGCGTTTGCCGCCTCGTGGCACCGGTGCCCGGTCAACTCTTGCTCCGACCGGCGGCGCGGTCCCGGGCCTGCTCCCTGCCTTCCCCTGAACCAATGTTGTCAAAACCCGCTGCGCTGGCGTACCTTGAGCCACAAGAGAACGCCGGTCCCGGTCGAACTCGATCGAAGGAGCCTCGATAAGATTCGCATCTTGCCACAACCGCGCGTTGCCTTGGTAAAGCGCGACTGCCGGGGAGTTGTGCGCCGTCATGGTGGCTGCGGTCACGTGAATCGGCGAGGCCGAGGCCAGCAGCGCTCCGTCGGGTTGCTCCTTCAACTCGTTGTAGGTGCTCTTCACGTCGCCTTCAGCGATTGCATCGTCGGTGGCGCGGTCGATGCGGATCGTCCGGGCAGTCGTGACCATGCCTCCATCCGAGACACACGGGCTTCCGACAAGCACCAGGATCCTGTCGGCAGGAGTGTAGCGCGCTCTGTAGGCCCATGCCTGGGTGCGCTTTTCAGGAGGCATGCCATCGCTGTACGCCACGCTCCCCTGTTGCACGATGGATGCAATCCCTCCCTCAGGGAGGAAGGCCGCATCCAGCGTCTGACTCGTGCTCACACGATCGGGCACGCCGGCAGCAACGTTCACGATTTTTGCGTTGGGAGCACCGTGAATGGAGGTTAACTGACTCTTGCCTTCGGCCGTCGGGACAAACCTTGCGTCGAAGCGGCCGGCAGTAATGACGGTGCGTTGGCCAGACGCCTGTGTACTCGCCAGAATTGAATTCTGCGCCGGAGATATTGTGATCTGCGCCGCCCCGGAAGTTTCCGCACGGCCGAGACGGCGTCCATCCGCAATAAGGAAATCCACTATGGGAGCCTTGAGGTCGAAATCCTGTGGCGTTGAACTCTCGACCGCCAAGGCACCCGCTTTCGATGCGTCGGCCGTAGACGGATTCGTGCGTGCGGCGTGCTGCGCCAATCGGACACCATCCGAGGCATGCACCTTCTGCAGCTGGTTCTGGCCGCGGAAGTCCAGAACGGCGCGGCCAGCGTCGCCCTGCATTGGTTGAGATCCGCCGCGCTCGGCGTGAACATTGCCGGTCAGCGTTGCCGTGTGCAGCAGATTCTGTTTGCCCGTGAGCAAAAGCTCGGCTTCATCGGCGCGGGCACGCGTCTGGTCGGCAACTCCGGTCGCCGACGTCGCGTTCACGTTCCCGCTCGCCAGTACCCGTTCGACCTGATTGTCCGCGGTAAGGAAGAACGTCGCCTCCTCCGCTTGCAGCATTCCGCCCTGGCGATCAAGGTGGGGATTCTCCAACACAACCTCACGGGGATCGCGAGTAATTCTGCCGTGGCTGGCGAACAGGCTGGCCGCATGCTCTCCACTTAACGTCACATGAATTTGCGAAGATAGTGTGAGCGTGTTGTTCTTGGCGGTATACTGCACGCCCACCGCCCAGCCGCTGGCCTGCGGCGTGCTGAAATCAACGCGCGCGTCGGTCGACGCGTTTCCGCTGTTTTGATTGAAGACCAGATCGCTGGTTTTCAGGTGGATGGGATTCTTGAGTTCCTTCGGAGTTGCCTGATCGGGCGAACTCACGCCCGACGGATTTGCTTCCAGATCGATCTGCACGTCCCCCCGCGCCGTAACGTCACCCGATTTCTGGTCGTAGGTAAATTCGTCGCCGTATATCTGATCAAAGCGTGAAGTATCGCGGCCGTAGAGAATGATGCTGACATCGTGAAGCTCAGCGTGGCCGTTGAGCTTAAACTCCTTCACGCTCTTGGCCCGGATGGAAAAAATCGTGCGGCCGGCTTCCGACTTCGAAAACTGAAAGCCATTCGCTGTCTGCTTGATGTCGATGCCGATCTTACCGGGGAATGTTTTGAGGACGCTAAGTTGGCGCAGACGGGCATAGAGATACATGCCCGCGACGACCGTGATGAACAGCACGGCGATCACGATTAGCCAGCGTCGCAGGCGGTAGACAGGAAGAGTCATCCTGCTTCAGTCTAATCCATATGAACTCAGTGATTCGCGGTCGAACTGTCATCCAGAGCGCAGCGTTACGTCGTGACAGCAACGCAACGCGGAGTCGAAGGATCCCTATGATTGTCAGAAGCTTTCGTCGGGCTGCGCCGGAGGACCTGGGGGTTCTAGCGGGGAGACTCGCCCGAATTCAACCCTGTGTTCGAATTTTCCGATCGGGAAACCGTGAAGTCCCGTAGCCCCAATTCCAGCCCACCGAAATCCGGGTGGTCATTGTGCCCGATGGTGAAAGCGATATCGATGGCGTCGCCAGCTAGGAGCGGCGTTTCCTGCAGGCGTTCGGCCATATGCCAGCCGAGGGCGTTAAACACAGGTCTCAGTTCTTGTTTCTCAGCTCGCAGTTGACCGCTCGCGGATTCGGCTTTTTGTGCACGGGTGATGCCTGCGCTGTCCGGATGGCAGCCCGGAGTCGCAAGGATCGCCGCCGCCGAGAGCTCCGCCTGCTCTCCCTCAGAGAACATTAGGTCGCCATTTTTTTCACGCGACTTCAGTTTCAACTTGATGTGTTTGTCTTTCAGGATTTTTGGTGGCGCGATGAGGGACACGCCACGGGCACAAAATGCGGGCTCGTGATTCCCTGCTCCGTACGGTTCGAGTAGACATAACATTTGAAAAAGTGCGGGAGTAATTTCGTCAAGTTCGAGTTCCGCTTCCACGCCTAACACGGGGTCGAAATCTACAAGAGTAAGCCGGGAGCGCGCAAATGCATCGAGCTCAGTACGAAGTTGGGCAACGTTCGCCGATGGCATGGAGAATCCACAAGCGTGAGAGTGTCCTCCGTAGCGGGTGAAAAGACGGCTGCTCGACTCAACGGCATCAAGCAGATGGAAAGCGCGAATGGAGCGGCCGGAACCGAAGGCCTCCTCTCCATCGCGCGAGATGACAATCGCGGGTCGATGATAGCGTTCGACGACGCGCGTAGCCGCAATGCCGATCACGCCGCGATGCCATCCTTCGCCATCGACCACAATGCAATACGCCTCGCAGAGCGCCGGGTCGCCGCTGACGCGTTCTTCGATGGAGCGCAGAATTCGCCGCTCTTCTTCCTGGCGCTCGGCGTTGAGGCGATCAAGTTTGCCGGCGAGGAGGCGGGCTTGATCGGCGTCTTTCACGCTGAATAAATCGATCACATCGCGAGCGATATCCATGCGTCCGGCCGCATTGATGCGCGGCGCGATACGAAAAGCAACTTCCGTTGAGTTCGGAGGGCGCTTCGTGGAAATCTGCGCGACTTCAAGCAGCGCCTTCAAACCAGGATTCACCGCGCGGCGAAGCTGATCCAGGCCGAGCTTGGCGAATACGCGATTCTCGCCAGTCAGGGGCACAGAATCGGCAATGGTCGCGATGGCGACTACTTTCATGAACGACAACAGCATCCGCGTCTGATCTTTCGCGTCGAGCCGCCGCTGCATCAATCCCTGCGCGACTTTGAACGCCACTCCCGCACCACACAGCTGCTTATACGGATACTCACATCCTGCCTGATTGGGATTCACCACCGTCAACGCCTTCGGCACGCCGTCTGGCCCCGGCAAGTGATGATCGGTCACGATGAGGTCTACGCCGAGGCGTTGCGCGGTTTCGGCTGGGGCGAAGGCGCGAATGCCCATGTCGACGCTGATGATCAGTCGAATTCCAGCCGCAGCGGCGCGCTCGATCACGTCGTCGCGCAGGTCGTAACCTTCACGAATGCGATGGGGGACATGAAAGTCGGCGGTGCCGCCGCACAGTTCGATCGCCGTCTTCAGAATGATGATTGCCATCGTGCCATCCACGTCGTAGTCGCCGTAGATCAGCATCGGCTCTTTCCGTTCGATGGCCGCGTCCAGACGATCTACGGCGGCGCGCAGGCCAGTCATTTGTGAGGGCGCATAAAGGTGATCGATAGAGGGAGCAAGGAAACGTGCGGCGGATTCAGGTTCCGCCATACCGCGCCGGATGAGCAACCCCGCCAGCTTGTCAAGGTGACCGCGACCCGCGCCGTTGGCAGATGCGCGGCTATTAAAATTGAAGGGCAATCCCGGGAAATCGCGCAGGCCCGCCGCCAGAGTCCGCGACCGAACTGGATCTTGCGCCGCCGCCAGTTCCCAGCGCACCACTAACTCTCTTCGTCCTGATCGTCGATGGGGATGCCGCCGAAATCTTCCGACATCTCCAGCAGATGCTGGTATCGGTCGTACCATTCCGTGCTGGTCTCGCACAGAAACATCGACCCCTGATAGGCCCAGCCCAGCTGCAGGAATCCAACTTTGCCAATATGCGCCCGCAACCAGCGCGCATCCTCCACGTCATCGCCGTCGGTGAACTCGGAGTGAGAAAGCCGCTGCACCAACTCATCGAGTTCCTCGCGCTCCAGCTTCCAGGAATGCATAGTGAGGAACGCCGTACCCGCGCTTTTGGCCAGCTCTACAAAGTCCTTCCAGCCGTCGGGATTCGTTCCCATCTCCCACATGACACACTGCACCTCGTCGTAATCCACGTAGCCGTGGAAACGGCTCATGCCATGGCCTTCGATGAAGGCAATCATGTCATCTTTAACGGTGGATAAATCGTCTGGGGTGGGTGACATAGTGACTTTACTTACGAATGATTATTGTATGCCGATTGGGCATGAAGGTGCCAGCGGTGGCGGCTGAGGTTGCGGAAGGCGCTAGGCGTGGTCCGCACTTGCCATCTGTCAGAACCACAGAGGTTTCGATCTGACGCTCGGGGATGGTCCAATACTTCTTGAGAAGCCGGTTTTTCTCCTGCGGAGAAACCACCGAGGGGATACGTTTGTCCTTGACACCGCCTTCGTTCTTATCGATGGCCACCTCCCACCACTGTTGTGGAGGTTCGGCAGTTCAAAGCATGGGCCCCCCGGTCCTAATCGCTAAGGCTCGAATACATCCACCCTCATCGAGCTCCGGTTGACGGTTAAACCGCAACCAAAATTTTTTTCTTTATCGACGCAGCCAACGCTAAGGTCAATGACGTGATCTTGAGAATTGGAGTTCGTCACTGTGGCGATTACGGCGGCTGGGTACTGCGCCACTGACGGGAACAGCGTATCAGTTTCGATGTTTGCGCTGAAAATGTAATGGCCTTGCGCGTCCGTTGGTCCGGGCAACGGCGCAGAGCCGTCCACCAGGAACTGATAGGTGTTTGACGGACCTGACGTTCCGAGACAGTCCTCTCCGCCACAGGGCAGCGCAATGGTGACCGTCGTATTCAGTGCTATGTGAAATGTGCAAGTCGCGCCGATCGCGGCAGGGCAAGTGACAGGGATTGACGATAACACTGGCGCTTTCACGCTGCATCCTGCTACAAGGCAGCTTATCTTTACTGGCGTTTTGTTGACCACGAAAGTCGAGGTCACAAGAGTTTCGTTACTGATAATGGTTTGAGCTCTCATGGTGATCGCTGCAAACAGAACTATGGCCGCCAGGGCGCATCCTGTCAGGCGCGTAAATTTATGGGCGTTTGTCATGATCATCTCCTTTGAGCAAAAGTCGAGGTACCTAACGGGGGAGAACAAATTTACGCGGAAACCTAGTTTCCGTGCAAGAGTCTGGGTGGCTGGGCCATCTTAAATCAGGTTCACGACTAGAGGTACCCCCTCGAGGTGGCTTAACATAACTTGAACCACCCGCGCACTCTCACGCACAAATCCCGTGTTACACTTTATGGATTCAAATACAAAGCCCCTGCTGATACAGGACATTCTATCCGCAAATGCTTCTTTCCAAGGAATACGTGGGCTACCTGGCCCGCGAAGTTACCAAGAAATTAATTGCGGGCAAGGCCATCGAAACCACGGCCGTGCCTAAAGTCACCGAGCGCGTGCATGCGGCGCTGCTCGAGGAAATGACCCTCGAAGACCGCATCAACGACGAAGTGCGCGTGATCCTCGAAGCTTATTCCGAAGAGATGAACAAGACCGGCGCCAACTACCAGGAGATGTTCCGCAAGGTGAAGAGCGAACTGGTGCGCAAGTATAAGGCGGTGCTGTGAGACTGAGCCGCGACAAAGTGAACGTGCTGGCACGTGCGGTCGCCGACGCCCTCAAAGCGATGGACGAAGTAGATTTCATCGAAGATCCCAACACCATCCGCCAGGAAATCCGCAAGATCCTCGAAGAGTTGCTCAACCATGAAGAGCGGATCGACCAAGCCGCGCGGCAGAAGATCGAAAGCCAGAAGCGCACCATTCTTGAAGGCTCGCAGGAGTGGGACATCCTTTACCGCAAGTACTACAACGAGGAAGTAAAGAAGCTGGGGATTTAGTTGCGCTCGGCTAAACCTGCGGTTAGAGCTCTCCAGTTATCGCCTGCACAAACAACAACATTCCGATTCCCGCTAGTGAAAGATAAATGTACTTGAGAAAAGCGTCCCCGCGCAGGCGATGATTGATCGCCCTTCCCAGGAACACACCCAGCAGAGTAAGCGGCAACGAGAGCAAATAATACCGTGTTACGGTGCGAGTCCAGAGCCCGGCCAAAAAATAGCCGCCCAGGCCGATGATGCTGGCGGGCAAAAATATCCCTGCAGCGTAGCGCGGAAATGCTGCGCCGACCAGCGGCGCATCGCTCCGTAAATCACTAGCGGCGGACCGTTCATGCCATAAGCGCCGCCGAGCACGCCCGCGCAGAATCCGCATGCCAGGAGCCATGCGCGATTGTCGCGCTTCAGTTCGAGCGGCGCGCGACCGGCTAAAGAATAAATCGAGAACCCGAGAATGATGATTCCCAGCGCGCCTTTCACGATTCTTTGATGACTGCTCGTCAGAAGTAAAAGCCCCAGTGGAATGCCGAAGAGAGTGGAGAATACGAGCCAGCCTGTGCTGTGCAGGTGGATGTGCTTCCAGTCCTGAACGACAACGATGCCCGCGATGGTAATCGACACCAGCACCGCCAGTGGCGCGGCGATTTCCAGCGGGATGCAGAATGCGAGCAGCGGAACGGCGACCAGGGCCTCACCAAAGCCGAATGCCGATCGAATCAGCGTGGCGATGAACACGATCAATAAAACAAGAAAAGTAGTTGTGCTGATTGCGATCTCCCGCAGCGAAATTCGTCAACGGGATTCTCTCACAGCAGACACAAAGAACTTTCTGCCAATCGCCTTGAACGTAACGGAAGAGGCTAGAACTTTTCCCATAAAAAGGCCTCGCGCACTGCGCGCGAGGCCAGGGGGTAGCGCCCTCAGGAAGAATTTCAGGCAGCTTCGCGCCGCTTCTGGATGCTCTGCAGTTGTTGGCGGTATTTCTGTGCGTTGCCCACGATCTTGCGTTGCGGCAGGCTGCTCACCCACAAGTCGCGGGAAATATTGCGGCGTTCCCGGCGAGTACCGACCGCTCCGCGGTTCGAAAGATTCGTCGGATGCTTCTCGGCGGTCTGTTGCTGCCAACCGCTGCCGGAGCTGACGTTGAACACGCCAATGTAGCCGTTTGTCAGCAATCCAAACGGAGTGTGAATTTTGTTCATGCGGTCGAACTGCGTCGAGCCTTCGGGGCGGAAGCTTTCGAACCATGCCGGGTAAACGAAATCGGACAACAAAATATTGTTGATCGAATAGCCCAGGCTGTCGTCTTCGCAGGCGTCGCAGACTTCATAGGCGTAGAGAGTGCCGGCGGTATTGCTGTTCTGTACAAACACGGTGAGATTGATGTTGGGGTCGCCAAGCATTTCCAGCAATTCGTGGCTGGCGGTGACCGTCCACGAGGTGCCGGCCTTCAGATCACTGGCAGCGAAGACCTTGCCGATAGGCAGGCTCTCGGAGGTAAGGTCGTGGTAGCCGAGAGCGTTGGCTTGGTCGGAGTCGTCGAGCAATACCAGCCACCAACTTCCCGCAGGGGGCTGTGAATTTTTAGGGACGATGCTGAGTTCGGCATCCACGCCCCAGACCGGCAGGAAGTCACTGCTGACTTGCTCTTGCAGCGCGGCTACGACCGGCACGACATCCGCGTCGGCCAGCACGGTGCTCTCATTGATTACGGAGATTTTGATGGTGGGAGTTTGAGGCTGGGTAGGTTGCGGCATTGATGTTTCTCCTTTTTAAAGAATTCGGAGAACGCGCAATTTTTTCTGTTGCGTGACTCTGTGAGAAAAAGCTTATACGCTGATGACACGAGCGGGACTGCCTTTACAAACAAAAAGTAGTGGAAGATTCCAAATTGGAACCATTTTCTTCCGCATTTAGTACGAGGCGAGAGCTCGACTAATCTTGATTGGCATTTGCATCCACCATGCTTCGCTCTGCTGAACTCGCCGACATCGTAAGGCAAGCAGCGGCTGACGCTGGATTCGATCTCGTGGGCATCGCTCCAGTCGAAGATGCTCCGGAGCTGGAATATTTTCCGCGCTGGATTGCCGACGGCCACGCGGGAGAGATGAAGTATCTGGAGGCGCGCGACGAGCAAGGACGCCTGAAGCGCGCGTCTCTGGCGCACGCCGTACCATGGGCGCGCAGCGTGGTGGTTTGCGCCATCAACTACAACACGGCGCATCCGTATTCCACAGAGGCTTCCGATTCTCCCGAGAAAGACCGCGGATGGATCTCGCGCTATGCTTGGGGACGGCAGGACTATCACGAGTCGGTGATGCCGCGGCTGCGCCAGGTGGAGGCGGCGTTGAGAAAGTCGTGCGTCGTGACGGACTGCGGAACGCGAGAGCAAGAGAAAGAAGAAGAACTCGTCACTTGCTGTTACGTCGATACCGGGCCGATGGTCGAGCGCGTCGCCGCGAAGTATGCTGGCATCGGCTGGATCGGGAAGAACACTTGCATTATTAATCAGAAGATTGGGTCGTGGATTTTCCTCGGGGTGATTCTTACGTCGCTCGATTTCCGGACCGACGACTTCGGGATCGACGAATTGGGAAGCCGCGCTCCTGCGGGCAACTCTGCCGGATTCGGAGTGCCTGCGCCAGACCGTTGCGGCAGTTGCACGCGCTGCATCGATGCTTGTCCAACCGATGCGCTGATTGCGCCTTATCAGCTTGATTCCAACAAGTGCATCGCCTATCTCACGATTGAAAAGCGTGGCCCGATTCCTGAGGAGCTTCGCGGAGGGATGGGCCGGCACATCTTTGGCTGCGACATTTGCCAGGATGTTTGTCCGTGGAACCGAAAGGCTCCGGCAACGGATGCTGCTGAATTTCAACCACGCCCGGAGTTGGTGAATCCAGCACTCGAGTGGTTGGCGGAGATCAGCGTGGAAGAATTTCGTAAAAGCTTTCGCGAATCGCCGGTGCGCCGGGCGAAACGCTCCGGCCTGCGCCGCAATGCGGTGATTGCCATGGGCAACAGCGGCGAGCGGAAATTTCTTCCGCTGCTCAAAAAACTTTCAGGTGACGAGGATGAAGTCGTGCGGGAGAGCGCCGCCTGGGCGATCGATGCGCTTAAGTAATTCTGTAATCGGGTAAGTTTGTAGGTGAAACTCCTTCAACGTTTGCTCTCCAAGCGTCTCGAGTCACTTATCTCGTACTTATTGGCCTTGCCAGTTTTTCACGTTGACTGACTCACCTGACAGACGGATAATTAACGCCCAAATCTTGAGGAGGGGTTATGAAGTGTTCTCTCCGGTCGGGCAAGCCCTCTGCGGTTTCGGAAGCAATCGGTTCCGAACCCATTGTTTCCGAGTCGAATTTTTTTCAGCCTATCCTTTCTCAACCAGTCTTTTCTGAGTCAATCCGTGCACAACTGAACATGTATGCCCTGGCCGCCAGCGCTGCGGGAGTGGGATTGTTGGCATTGGCGGGGCCAGCTCAAGCGGAAGTCGTCTATACACCGGCAAACCAGGTGATTGGGTACAACGGCGTTTATGGCTTGGACCTTAACCATGATGGAACCGTCGACTTCCTGATTCAACAGTGGAATTACGGAAATTGGGCGTCGAACAATCAGTTGCTAGCGGACCCGGCTGTCGGCAATGGCGTGGAAGGAATTCGCCGGGCGGCGGCTGTGCTGCAGTCTGGCCAGCCCATTGGGCCGAGCCAGAACTTTATTGCTGGCAATCAGAACGGCGAGGTGATGCTCTCCGTGACTCACACCACGACCGGAGGGCCGAGCCATCTTCATGGTTCGTGGGCGAACCTCAGCAATCGTTACTTGGGACTGAAGTTTCAGATTAGCGGCCAAACTCATTACGGCTGGGCGCGGGTAAACGTGCAGCGGAAAGGATTTCACTTTCTTGCGACGTTGACCGGCTATGCCTACGAAACCACGCCGAATACCGCGATCAACGCCGGACAAATCTCTGACGTTGCCGCCGCTTCCGCAGGCCGCGGCCCGTCGAGTGCGGATGCTCTCTCAGGCACTCTCGATGCACTTGGCAATTCCCCGGAGATCCGCCGCTACAAGTCTCTGGGTGAGCTTGCCTTGGGCGCGCAGAACGTCCCGCTAAGGAGGCAGCCATGACGCGGCACGCGCAACCTCGCTTGATTCCTCCGAACTTTACGTCGAAGATACTCGCGATCTTAGTCGCAATCGCACTCGCAATCTCGCTTATTTCAGTCCCCTCGGTGCAGGCGCAGACATTCACGGTGCTGCACGAATTTGGCCAGCCGGGGGATGGAGCTGAGCCGGCATCCGGTGTGATCGTCGATTCATCCGGAAACGTCTATGGAGTCACTCTTAACGGCGGATCCTTTAATTATGGAATCGTCTTCAGCCTGGACGCGGCCGGGAATGAAAGCGTGTTGCATAATTTCCTGGGTGGCGATGGTCTCTCTTCCGACGGAGGTTTGTTCCTGGATGGAGCAGGCAATATTTACGGAACGACCGCCAATGGGGGCACTCCTGAAGCTGGAGGTTGCGCGCACGGTTGCGGGACCGTATTCAAACGAGACGCTGCGGGCGTTCAGAACGAGCTTTACGCCTTCACCGGCACGACGGACGGAGGAGCGCCCGACGCAGCGTTGATCCGCGACGCTGCCGGCAATTTCTACGGCACGGGCTCAATTGGTGGCTCGCAGTCTTGCTTTGGTGCTGGCTGCGGAGTGATTTTCAAGCTGGATGCGGCTAACCAGGAGAGCGTCCTCTACATCTTCATGGACGGCACGGACGGAAAGTTTCCCCATGGCCTGGTTGCGGATCCCTCGGGCAACTTATACGGCGCAACCTATGATGGTGGCACCTACGGCAAGGGAGGCGTGTTTGAGGTAGACCCGGCCGGCACGTTCACCGTGCTCCACAGCTTCACCGGCGGCGCCGATAGCGATAATCCCACCGGCCTCTTGGTACGAGATCAGGCGGGGAACCTGTACGGAACGACAAACAGCGGCCCTTCCGGAGTCGGGTTTGGCATCGTCTACAAGCTCGAACCATCGGGCAAGTTGAAAGTGTTGCATAGCTTTACCGAAGAGGCGGATGGGAAGTATCCCATCTCATTGGTCAGGGATGCAGCCGGCAATCTCTACGGTGTCACGCTCGGTGGAGGTACGAGCTCGGGATGCTACTACGGGGGCTGCGGGACGGTGTTCAAGCTGGACACCGGCGGCAATAAAACAGTGCTTCACAGTTTTACGGGTAGCGATGGGCAGTTGCCCATCGGCCTAACTATGGACAGAGCCGGGAACCTCTACGGCACAACTTTGGGTGGCGGAAAGGGAAGCCAGTGTGCGTACTACAAAGGTTGTGGCGTGGTGTTCAAGTTGACGTTTTGAGGGACTGCTTTGGGTACGGTTCCTCTGCGTAAAGTCGAATGCTGCTCTGAGTTGGATGAGGGTAGAAGAGTCAGAATCCCCATCCTGCCGCAAAAAGCGCGGCAAGGATTGATTGGATAAGAGCGAAGGCTCGATTCGGAACCCGGTAGTCTTTGTTTGAGGACGAAGACGCTGGGAAAGAAAGGAGCCTTCGATGATGATTATAGGGTGTGATTTTCATCCCAGCTGGC
>Ga0210405_10002576_pt1 | contig 18674 bp, 14 predicted proteins | sample IncBWH11MmetaG_FD_155492 | JGI IMG/M metagenome (GOLD analysis project Ga0210405, IMG submission 155492) | Forest soil microbial communities from Barre Woods Harvard Forest LTER site, Petersham, Massachusetts, United States - Inc-BW-H-11-M | ecosystem: Environmental > Terrestrial > Soil >... | reverse complement strand
CACCCCCGAAATCGGCGCAAAAAGGCCAAGTTTTGGACCCCAGTTGGACCCTGGGGTTGGGGTGAACCCCTAAGATGGCACAGTGGGGCGGAATCTCCAACGCGCACTAGGCGTTTTGATTCTGCCCAGCAACCGAAAACTAGCTAATCGCGATCGTCATCCTCGTCACCAAGGAGCCTCTCAGCGACGTGACGTAACCGATCTCGCAAGCGCCTGTGGCGCTGATCATCGTCCTCGCCAAGGTTGAGGTCCATACCTGAGATCTCAAGCTTTTCATACTTCAGACCCTTTACGCGGAGTTGTCCTCCCTCGAACTCATGCTCCCTCTCTTCTTCCTCTTCTTCCTTCTCTTCGTCCCAGGAAATATGGAAGAAAAATGGATCGATGGATATGGCCACCGGAGTGAGCCCGGTGACGTCGAGCAGCGTATTCGTGGTGAAGTCCGCGTTTCGCTGGTAATGAACTCCCTGGGGAAAATTTGCCAGGTCTGGTGTATTGTTGGCGCAAAAAACCCCATAGAAGTCTGTTCCCTGAGTTAGCAGTTGCTCGTAATCCCCAAGATACGGGCCTATAAGCGGATTTGCGACAGGCACGCCGGCCGGCGTGGTTGAGAGTACATAGTCATCCCAATGCGCACCCTTTTTGCTGAACCGGACGTGCGTCTCCCACCGCAGCGTCGTGGTGAGCTGCTGATAGACAAGTCCGACCTTGCCTCGGTCGTTTATCGCGATCGCTGGATTAGTAACATTGGTCACCGTGAGAAGGTCCGTGGGCGACCACGTTTTCCCTCGATCTTCCGAGGCACGAACGTGAAGCGTGTAGACACCAACCTGGACGTCACACCAGGCGATGAAGACGCGCGAGCTCTTGCGTGGGTCAACGGCGATGGTCAAATCATTGCCGACCCGCTCCTGTCCCGCGCCGAGAATTGTGCCGAGAGCAAGATTGGTCACGCCCAAGGCAACGCGTAGTCCTGGAAAGCCGTCCGTGTCGACGAGATCCTGGAACGGAGTCCCGCCAATGCCCCAGTGGTCGTCACGGACGACGACCACGTCGGTGGTCGTGCCAGACGGCGCGCGCCAGCCCATGAAGGCCGCATAAACCGTCCCATCCGAATGGACAGCAGGGCGGACTGCCGGTCCGTCCTGTCCTGCTGCGCCGGTGCTGCGAGACTCGATGACGACGCGGGTGAAGACCGGAGAGGAAGCCTCGCCGTCTGCCGACACATCGATCGAAGACGTCGCTCCAGTGAGATTGAGATTGTTGAAGCCAAGATAAACGCGATCCTTGCCCGTATCGGGCCCGTGAGTGACGGTCATGGTACGCACAAATGGCTGATCGGGCCCAAAAAGAATGACGGGAACCGTGTCGATAGTTTGCAGGCTTGTTGCGGTGAAGGGATCAGCAGTCCGGAGCGCAAGCATGTTCCCGTTATCGGCGCGTATAGGAGTGACGGCAAGCTCCTGCCGGCTGTGGCGCAGGGTGACATCGCCGGTGCCAAAGGTCGTCCCTCCGAACGTGGCTGAACCTGGAATCAGGGGGTTGAGGGTCCAGGTGTGGCCACGGTCACGCGACACGAAGATGGGCGCGAACGTGGAGCCGCCGGGATCCGGAGTCAGCGACGTCGTCGCGGACAATTGCCAGGGATTGCCGGGATGCACCGCCAGATCGGGCTCGGAGTCTTGGTTTGTTTCGTTGCTCACCGACTGAGGAATCATGTTCACGACTCTGATCTTAATTGCCATGGTTACACCTCTAAATAAAAGTTCCCGGGGAAAGATTCTTTTCGACAAAAAGACTTATTCTTTGCGCGAAACGAGTGCTTGGATCCTTGCTTTCGTATCCGAAGGTTGGAAATCCGCGCGGTCGAGCGCGGTGTACGCTTGTACGGGCAGGCCAAATTGCGTCGTTGCTCCCCTTCGGAGGATGAATATCCCTTCCTCTTTCTCGTGGAATTTCGGGGCCAGCGACCAGCGATGGTCGTGACTCGAAGGAAAGAACACGTCTACTTCGCCATTTCCCGTTTTTCCCTTGAGCGCCGAACTGGCACGAAGCACCGCAACCATCCAGTGCGGCGAATGGAACGAAACCGACTCCTTAATACCGCTTGGTCGGGTCCGCACCACTGTGCCCGCGACGACCAATTCGGCTCCTTCCAGTCGCGACCGGAGGTGGCGAAGCGGCAGCCCATCGATTGCCGCCACCACATCTTTTTCGACTTTCCCGCTGGGATCGAGATGCCCTACTTCACGAACGGCGATCTGTGCGCCATAAACCAAGCCGTTCGCAAAGTAAATCGCCTGATCGCCTACACTCGGCCGATTACCATGGAGCAGTTCGATGGTCACCGACCGGCCTGCCAAATCTCCAAGAGCTGAGCCCGCCCGAAAAACTCCGTCTATGCGAGCGAGCACCGACCGGTCGCCCGACGGGAATCCGGGTTCGTTCGATTGATTAAGTTTCGATACTGTTCCCGTAAAGATCAGGCTCGATTCTTCCACAAGCCTTTCAACTTCTTCGACATTCGCAGCCATCTGTCACCTCCTAGGGCGTTGAATTGGACGCCGGGTAACGGGGTCTACAATTTCAGTTTGTCGAGCTACCGCACTTCATTCAGCGTTTTATTGGAACTGCGAAGCGGGGGAGCCTGCCCCTGTTCCGCGCTGATACAGAGTAGTGTTCCTTCCTCGAAAAACGTTTCACTGAAGTGGCAGTGCGCCCACGGAAGGAAAGAATGGCTACCTTTTCACGACGAGAGCTGGAGGGTTCTTGACCAGCGCAACTCACTCAAGGCGCTGCACGGGCAGGGAATCGAGGTGGATTCCACGTTTTTCGCTGCTTTCGCTTTGCAGTCCTTCGCAGGGGAGGGGTGCCGGAGAACCTGATCAAACTGTGGCTACAAAACTTGATGGACCTTTACGCCGCGCAATTACGGTACGACGTGGCCTATCGTCGCGAATGGTGTGAGAAGGCTGGCTTGGGATTTGAGTTGGGCGAATTGGGATACAGATTGGAGGTTCCAATTCGCCCGTCACTCGTTGCGTAAACCTGTCATGAGGCAGGTTTTAGAAAATGGTTGCGGGGGTCAGATTTGAACTGACGACCTTCGGGTTATGAGCAGTACAAATACACATGGCCCGCTGATTCTGCGCGATTTAGCTGGCATTCAGCCAATCTTACTTCTTTCCCAAGTCTTTCTCACGAGAAAGGTTTGTCCCCGGTAAGCGCACTTGAGTGCGGAGGCGTGCGCATAACGCACGGACAGATGGTACGTTTGCATTTCAAACTCAGATTGCAAATAAAAAGCCATGCGTGCGGCTGGACCCTGCGTCGTGGCGGGAACACGAGCCGAAACACCTACGCTCAAGTTCGGTGAAAAGTAGATATACTCGCATCGAGTGGCAATACTGTGTTCATCGTTGCGACCGTACTTTCTCTGATACCGACCGCGCTTCTCGCCGCCGCGTGGCGAAAATATTTCCTCGGCGCGAGAGACATACCGATACCCCGATGGAGGTTATATTCCGGGGGAATTGCACTGTTGCTGGCTAGCTTAACAACTGCGTGGGAGTTGGTGTTTCTTGTTTTTTGGTTTCAGGGTGCTGGAAGTTTCCGCGGCGTGTCGCTGCCGCCCGTAATCTGGAAGGTTGTTGGTGGAATTGCCGTATGGATGTTCTTTGCGAGTATCCTTCTAAGCTTTTTAGGAAAGGGCCGATGGAGATTTTTTATTTCTGTCTGGGCCGTGGCAGTCTGCTTCGTCGTGCCACTCATCTTCGCGCTGGAATTGATTACGAGCAGGTCTTGGTAAGTCGACTTACCGCAAGAGTTGGCCGGTGAGTGGCTTACCCCTTGCGCTGTGTACCCCAGGTTCGGTTTTTGAACCTGGGTCTTGTGGTGCTCTGCGCCTTTTCTAATTTCTCATCCCGGAAAGGAAAAAGGCCGGACGCCTGATGTCCGGCCTGCGAATCTCCAATTGGTTGCGGGGGTCAGATTTGAACTGACGACCTTCGGGTTATGAGCCCGACGAGCTACCAGGCTGCTCCACCCCGCATATTCATAGTACGCGACTTGCCTCTTCCCTGCAACTCTCACTTCTTGAGTGGCTGTGCAGCGTCTTAAATTTTCTTGAAATTTTACAGCGAAGGGGGCCACGCGAATCGCACGAAAATCCTACCAGGTGTTGTAGTCCGTCCCATCAAATCGCGATTTCAGCGGAGAATGCGAATGCACGTCGGTCATTCCCGAGCTTACTTGATCCGGGCTCATGACGACATTGTCGAAAACCGGGTCCCAGTCTGTCGCCTGCGTCATGGGATCCACGGGAACTTCCCGCAGATACCCTGCCTGATGCAGGTCTTCCAGCGATTGTGGCGCGGCCTGCTTGTCCAGCGTGAAATTGTCAATCGCTTCGCGCAACACCTGCAAATCATGTTTCAGAACAGCTTCCCTCGAGCGCAGGATGGTCATGTCATAGCGTCCAGCAGCCAGTCCTAGCAGGATAAATATGATCGCAATCACGATCATCAGCTCGATCAGCGTAAAGCCGCCAGAACCAGAAGAGGACCGCGCCCTGCGCGCCCTAGCGGCAACTCCGTTTTCCATGTATCTTTTGATTTTATTCATCGCAACACCTCGACCCAACTACCAGTCGCTGTACTTCGTACCGTCCAGCGCCGTCCCCGTCGACTTTGAATACACATCGAACACATTCTTCCCGCCCCAGCTCGACGAATCCGGATCGTCGCTTATCGAGCGCAATCCCCAGTCTGCGCGCCCCGTCATCGGGTCGACGGGAATCTTCCGCAGGAATCGCAGTTTCTTGTCGTCTCCGGCTCCCAGTTGCACGCCTTTCACCAGCGTTTCCAAATCCGGCGGATAATTTTCGCTCCCAACTTCTGTCCGAAACTTGTGCTGATCGGCCAGGTCTTTGTACCGGTCGATGGCGTCCTTCATCGTCCGCAGATCATAGTGCAGCTCCGCCTCTTTTTGGCGTATCACGGTATAGCGAAAAACCGGCAGCGCCATCGAGGACAAAACCATCAAGATAGAGCAGGCAATGATCAATTCGAGCAGCGTCATACCGGCTGCCAAGGAATAGCGCCGCCGTCGAAAACTCTTATCAAAACAAAAGTCGCGCTGCCACATCGTTATTTCCTCTTGCTTGGATTAAGGCTGTACCTGCACCGTGGCCTCATTGGTGACCAATGGAATAGGCCGCTGCTGCGAGTCTTTGGCGTTCTGCTGCACGATCGTCAAATTCGAGGATCCGGGCGCGATACCCCTGATCACGATGCCGAGCAACGTACCGCTACCGCTTACCCCTTGCGTGTTTGGCTGGCGCGTCGCGGAAATGATCGCCTGGCCTTTCTCCGTGTTGAGGCTTTTCACGATGGCGATTTCCTGGGTTCCTCCTGAGAGGAATCCTCCGTGTTGTCCTTCGCTCACCGCGTGCTGTACATCTTCGATGCTGATCACCGCCGGATTGTATTGCAGCAACATCGGTATCGAAAATAAGTCGTTCACATTCTCCACAACCACGGCAATTGTCTTGCTCTCGCCCACTTTCACCGAAAGTGCCTGCGGGTCAAATCGCAGTTCACCGGCCGCACCTTGCGGTGGATTCAATCCAGCGGGGTTCTGGGCTCCAGCCGGCATTACTCCAGGGGTTGCCTGTGGCGCTCCAGGAATAACTCCTGCCGGAGCTTGCGACGCCGGCTTTGGTGCTGGTTGCGCAGGCGAGCGGACTTCGCTTGCCAGCTTCACTTGAATAGCTTGGTCGGTTCCCGTGTAGATTCCCCGCAGATTTTCCTTCGTCCAATCCGGCAGCCGCACGATGTGCGGAATCAGCATGATTAGAACTTCGTCTTCCTGGTGCTCGACGCTGTCGCTGGAGAACAGGTAGCGTATGACGGGAATCTTCGCCAGCCCAGGCCACCCGTTCAATGTCTTTGTGTCTGTCCTCTGGATGAGGCCGCCGAGGATATAAGCCTCGCCGTCTCCCAATCGGATATCGTGCTCCACGACGCGCTGGCTGATAATCGGTTGGCTGATTCCGCCGATTGTGGATGTGCCCGTCACGGAAGAGACTTCAATCTTTATTTTTAAGCTAACGTCATGATTCGGGTGCACGCGCGGCGTCATGTCAATATTCACGCCGACATCCTGATATTGGAACTGCGTGTTGACCAGCGGATTCACCAGACCTGCCGAGCCCACTCCGCCCACACCTACGCCAGCCTGGAAGCTGCCCGTCGCGATGGGGATCCGGTCGCCGATTTTGAGTTTCGCCTGCTGCCCATCGACAGAACGAAGCTCTGGGTTCTGAATGATCTTAGTGAACGTGTCGGTCAGTACCGCATTGGCCGTGAAGTTCGGCAGCGTCACGACGTAGTCGCTGCTGTTCAGATGGTTCAGCGTTTGCAACGTGATGTTGTTTGTCGTTGTGGATGGAGTTCCTGTCGCCGTGCCTCCCGATCCAGTGGTTATCGATCCCCCGGTTGTCGTTGTCGCATTCGGATTTATGGCGATCGACGCAGTCTGCCCCGGCTGGACTCCCAGAACACGCAAACGATCCGAACGCGCCTCCAACACTTCCACCTGAACCACCACTTCTGGTTTGGCTTTATCAATGTCGTCAAGCACTTTGCCGACGAGTTTCAGCACATCTGGAGTCGCGCGGATAATGATCGCGTTTTGCGAGTTGAGCTGCTGAACGCGTTTCAAATCAAACAACGAGCGCAGCCCCGTTAGGATTTCCGTCAAGTCCTGCGGTGTCACCGTGTTGGATAGATAGAACGTCTTCAACACTTCCTCTTCATTTTCTTTCCGCTTGGGCTGCGTGTCCGGAATGATCATTAGGATGTTTTCGGTGATCGGCTTCGGGAACGCTTTGCTCTCCAGGCACACAACTTCCAGCGCCTGATCCAAGGTTAAGTTGTTCAAATCCACAGAGATTCGCCGGGCTGGCAAGTCCTGGTCATAGATCATTGTTATTCCGGCCAGCTTCCCGATGGTGTCGAAGACGGTCCTCGTGTCGGCGGTAGTTTTAAACGTAATCGATACGTTGGAGAGAGGTTTGAGCTGCGGTGGCTCCGACATGTACTTCTGTGTGCCGTCCTCAGCGGGCACCCTTGCGTTGTCCGCTGCGTGCGCTTGCTCCACGATCATCAGCAGCGTTTTTTTCAGTTCCTGCCCTGCGATGGCGCTGGACGGATCAATCATTTGTGCCCGCTGGAATTGGGCTGCGGCACCCTGGAGATCCCCGTTATCTCTTTGCTTTACGCCCTGTTTTATATGCACTTCCGCAGCTTGGAAGCGCGTCTGATTGAGCCTGATTTTGAATGCCGCGTTGTTTGGTTCGGCTTTTAGGGCTTTCTGGTAATACTCAAGCGCGGCGTCGTAGTCCTCGATCGTCTCGGCCTTCCGGCCTTTGCTATAATCCGTCTGGCCTTTCGGGCAGCCCACTGCGAACAGACCCATCCCGAGACTTAGAATGACGCTGCACCAACGTCGCATGGACTCTCCGAGGCCTCGACACGAAGCCATTTCAGTCTAACACCCGGTTTAGAGCATGGGCAACACACGGAAGGTTGGCTGTACTTCTTCCGATAATATGGTTTTTTTCATGCCCGTAGCCAAGAATTAACACTCCGGCTATGATGGAAGATTGTGCCGAAGCCTGCGAAAAAACCGGATAAGGACAGCAAAGCCGGCGAGCAAGTCGTCGCGCAGAACCGCGCCGCCTCGTATAATTTTCACCTTCTGGACCGCTTTGAGGCCGGGTTGGTCCTCCATGGCACTGAAGTGAAGGCTTTGCGCGAAGGAAAAGCGAATATCCGCGATGCATACGTGGATTTCAAACCTAGCGGAGCGTGGCTCGTTAACGCACACATTGCACAGTACCTACCCGGCGGCCCGTGGAATCATGAACCGCTTGGTTCGCGCAAACTGCTTCTGCATCAGAACGAAATTCATAAGCTCTCGGGACGTACCCAATCGAAGGGCTTGACCGTCATTCCTCTGCGCATCTATTTTCGAAACGGCCGGGCCAAGATTGAAATTGCCCTGGCGCAAGGCAAGAAATCTTGGGATCGCCGCCAGGATGAACGCGACAAAGAAGCTCGCAGGGAAACTGAAAAAGCTATGTACAACAACCGGAGGCGTTAAAGGACCATGCAAATCTCAGTCGAGCAAAAGCAGTACAACGGACTGGAAACCGAAGCGATCGTTTCGTACGTGTTCGAAGAGACCGACCCCGTCCAGGGTCGCATCTCGGAAATCGATCAAGCAGCCAACGGCTTGCTACGCAACCTAGCCAAGAGCGGAGAACTCACTGGCAAGACCTTGGAAATGACGCTGATTCACGCTCCCGCTGGGCTCAAAGCGGCGCGGTTGTTGCTGGTCGGAGCGGGGAAGCGCGAGCAATTCAGCAATGCCACGCTCCGAAAGATTGCCGGCGCTGCTTTGCGTTATCTCAAAGCGCGTTCGGTAAGACAGTTCGCGTTTCTGGTTCGCGAAAATGCACCGGCCGAAGATTCCGCACAAACTGTTGCAGAAGGTGCGCTGGCCGCCAACTTCGAATCGGACAAATACAAGACCGAAAAAAAGAACGACAAGTCCATCGACACGGTACTACTTGCCGGCTATTCCGATGCGGAACGCTCCACCGCCGAAAAAGGTTTAGCGCGCGGCCGCATCATTGCCGAATCACTGAATTTTGCGCGCGATTTGATCAACGAGCCATCCAATAAGCTCACGCCGAAAATTCTTGGCGAAAAAGCGGAAGCCATGGCCAAGCAAGCCGGCCTCGCGGTTGAAATTCTCGACGAGAAGAAAATCACCGAGCTGAAGATGGGCGCTCTGCTCAGCGTTTCGCAAGGCGGACCCGAGCCGCCTCGCGTAATGGTCGTCACGTACACGCCGGCGAATCCAAAGCCCGGTGCTCCCGTCATTGGACTCATCGGCAAAGCCGTCACGTTTGACACTGGCGGCATTTCCATCAAGCCTGCTGACGGCATGGAAAAAATGAAATACGACATGGCCGGCGGCGCCACGATGCTCGGCGTCATGCGTGCTCTTGCTGCCTTGAAGCCAAACGTAAAAGTCATTTGCGTAGTGCCATCAACGGAAAATATGCCCGGGGGCGCAGCTCAAAAGCCCGGCGATATTCAAACCGCCATGTCCGGGAAAACGATCGAAGTTTTGAACACCGACGCCGAAGGCCGCCTGATCCTTGCTGATGGCATTCACTACGCGAAACAGCTGGGTGCTACGCACTTGATCGACGCTGCTACGCTCACCGGCGCCATCGTCGTCGCACTTGCAAATGTGAATGTCGGCGTGTTCGGTTCGGACCAACCCTTCACCGATAAATTCCTGGCCAGCGCCAAAACCGCGGGCGAAAAAATGTGGCAGATGCCTATCGACGACGACTACCGCGAGTTCATCAAGGGCACCGTCGCCGACATTCAGAATATCGGGAGCGGCAAAGGCGGCGGCGCGATCACCGGCGCTATGTTCATCAAGGAATTCACTGGCGACTCGCCGTGGATCCACCTCGATATCGCGGGGACTGCTTGGAACGACGACGCGAAATCCTGGTTGGCCAAAGGTCCAACTGGTGTTGCTTTGCGGACGCTCGTCCACCTTGTTATGTCGTACTAATTTTCCTTTGCCTTTTGTTTTTCGTTGTAGTGGCGCAGCATGCTGCGCCACTACATTTTCTCGGGCGCTTCGATTCCTAGCAGAGATAGAGTCTCCACCAACCGCGCTTCTACCAGCTCCGTCAACCGCAATAAGAAGGCGCGTTTTTGTTCGTCCGCTTCGTTCAAGATGTGATGTTTGTGGTAGAAATTGTTGAATTCCTGGGCTAATTGAAACGCGTACTTGGCGATGAAAGCTGGTTCTTGTGCGGCGATGGCCGCTTCCACGGCGCGGTCCAGCGAGCCCGCGCTCAATAACAATTCCCACAAACCGTTTCCTTCGGGGCCGGCGAATAGCGTGGCCACAGTCTCTGCGGTTACGGCAACGTTTGTCGCGCCGGCTTCTGCGCCTTTGCGTCGAATGCCGTGAATGCGCACGACAGCGTATTGGCAATACGGCCCCGTCTCGCCTTCAAAGCTCAGAGCATCTTTGAAGTCGAATGCGATGATCGCATTGCGCGTAAATTTCAAGAGGAAAAAGCGCAGCGCGCCCACGGCGATGGAGTGAGCAGTGCGTTTCTGCCAGTCGTCGCCCATATCGGCGTGGCGTTCGTGCACTTCGTCGAATGTGGCCGCCTCAAGCTTGTCGAGTAGGTCGTCGGCTTTGACGCCGAAACCTTTGCGGCCGCTGACTTGGATGAATGGGAGCTTGGCTTCTTCGGGCGTGAGTTCGTAGCCCATTTCGGCGGCGCAGCGCGGAGTGAGGACGACGAAAGCATAGGACAGATGAATGGATTTTTGGGCGGCTACGGTGTGGCCGAGGCGGCGCAACGCCTCGGCGACGACATCTTGCACGTAAGACTGGCGAGTGTCGATGACGTTGTACACCGCAATGGCGGGTTCAGCAAAATGCGGAGCGGAGGTGTCGGACTTGAGAGCGGTAGTGGCCCAAACCGTTTCACCTTCAGGAACGTTTGGCCATTTTTGATAGTTAAAATCTTTGCCGAGAAGACCGAACTTCCAGAGTTGGTAGGCAATGTCTTTTCCTACGTAAGTCACAGTGCCGTTGGAGCGCACAATAATTTTGTCTGGTGTATTTTCCTCGTCCCCGCTCCCTTCGGCGCTTTCTTCTCCCGTTCCGCTCTCTGCGTTAACGCCTGATTCTTTCCATGGCATGATCCAGCAGCCGGCCATTTTTCCGGCGGTAGCCAGTTGAATCACGCCGGCGGATTTTAGTTTTTCGAAAGCGGCGTCCCAGAATTTGAGGTGAAGAATTTCACTTTCGCGCGCGAGCAGGTCGTAGGCAATTCCGAGACGAGCCATGGTTTTCAAGTGCAGGCTGACGACGGCGTCGGCGACAACTCGCGCGACTTCGGCTTCCTCGCCGCGATCTTCTTCGATGGCTTTCAGAGTTCGCCCACGTAGTTCCGCGGCGCGGGCTTTGTCCTCATCAAAAAAGTGCGTAGCTTTGGCGTAGAGATCCCAGCAGTAGTAGTCGAAGTGCGGCTCCATGGCCGCCATTTTTACGCTGACGGGGCTGAGGCGTTCCATGTCCAGGAAGCCGATGACGACGTCCGCCACTTGGACGCCGGTATTGTCGATGTAGTTTTGCACTTGGACGGAATGGCCGGCGTGCCGCAGGATTCGCGCCATGGTGTCGCCCAGGACGGCGTTTCTCACGTGGCCAATGTGCGCCGCTTTATTCGGGTTGATGCTTGTGTGCTCGACGATTATTTTTCCCCGCGATTCACCCGCTTGTTTTTTCTTGTTTTCTCCGCGTTGTTCTTTCCAAGCCTGCTCCCAGAAAGTTGCGCGATCAAAATACGCGTTCAGGTATCCTGCCCCGGCAACTTCAATGCGCGCAACGCCCTGGACTTTGCCGAGTCTAGTTGCGATTTCCTGCGCGATGATGCGGGGAGCCTTTTTCAAACGCTTGGCCAACTCGAAGCACACCGGCGAGGCGGCTTCACCCATTTCGATTTTGGGAGGACGATCGAGGACGACGTCCATGGAGATGGCGTAGTGCTCCTGGATGTGGCGCACCAGGGCTTCGCGAAGGCGATTAGAGAGCGTTAGATACACAGTGCCTCGTTCGGAGGGATGGGTGAGTATAAGTGGCAGGGACGAGTTGGGTCAAAAGGTGACGGCAGGCCTGGGAGTTGCGGGATACCCCCACCCACCCCCGGTATCCAAGAAATGGTCCCGAAGTCTTAGAAAATACAGGGAATAGGTGCGATTCGTGCGTGCGCGCATGCCTGTAATGGATTGAAACGAAAGGGGATGCTAGGGGCTGCGGGTGGAACGGAATACGCGGGATGCCGGCGGAGGAGGGAGAGCTTGCGCGGCGGTTTTTCGAGCAACCGGCCGAGCGAGGCATACGACAGGTTACCATCAGAGGCAATAATTGTCAAGAGTTACTTTATATGTAATAGAAAGGAAAAGAGTTAGGGTGAGAGAGCAAGGGCGGGCAGGTCCAGGGCGCGGGCGGACCCTTTGGGGCTCCCTTCGTTTCTCAGGGCGAGCAGGGTAAACAAGCTCGTCCCCTAGAGGCGGGAACGCTTAGCGTTTAGCGCATTGTTTGACACCTATGGGTGGCGCCGATAGTATCAATCTGCATTCGGGGCGCGGTTTTTGAGCAGAGGACTCATCCGCGTGACGGCCCTCCATGAAACTTGCCTATTTTGATTGCTTTAGCGGGATTAGCGGAGACATGACGCTTGGCGCGGTTGTTGATGCCGGCTGTGCGGTAGAGCACCTTCGCTCGGAACTGCGGGGATTGCAGGTTTTTGGGTGGGAATTAACTGCCGAGAAGGTTTGGAAGAATGGCATGGCTGCGACTTACGTAAAAGTGGTGACGGAGGATCAGTCGAAGCACCGGTCGCTGAGCGCGATTTTGGAGATTTTGGGGAAATCGCAGTTGGCGCCGGGAGTAAGGGAGCGGGCTGGGGCTATTTTTCGGAAGTTGGGAGAAGCGGAAGCGCGCGTTCATGACGTGCCTTTGGAAAAGATTCATTTTCATGAAGTTGGGGCGGTGGACGCGATCGTGGATATTGTTGGGGCGTGCGTTGGGTTTCATGCTTTGGGGATTGAGAAGTTTGCTTGTTCACCTTTGAATGTGGGTGGGGGGACGGCGAAGATGGCGCATGGGGTTTTGCCCGTGCCTGCGCCAGCTACGGCGAATCTGTTGCAAGGGAAGCCGACGTATTCTAACGGCGTGCAGAAGGAGTTGGTGACTCCCACTGGAGCGGCGATTGTGGCTACGCTTTGCGATGCGTTTGGGCCGCAGCCAGCGATGAGTGTTGGCGCTATTGGGTATGGGGCGGGAACGTCGGACCTTGAGGGGCAGCCTAACGTTCTGCGGATCATGGTTGGGGAGGCAGCGGAGAAAACGGTTGCAGGGTTCGATGAGGAGATTGCGGTTGTCGAGGCTAACCTTGATGATATGAATCCGCAGATTTATGGGTATTTTTTGGAGAAGGCATTGGGGGCTGGGGCCTTGGATGTTTATACGACGCCGGTGCAGATGAAGAAGAACCGGCCGGGGACTTTGTTGACGGTTTTGTGTAAGCCGCAGGATGCAGATGCGCTGATGTCTTTGATATTCGCAGAGACAACTACGTTTGGGATTCGGACTTATCGGGCACAGCGTCGTGTGCTGCCGCGAGAATGGGTGAACGTGGCGACGGAGTTTGGTGATGTGCGGATTAAGGTATCGCGCGTGAATGGGCGGATTTTGCATGTGGCGCCGGAATTTGAGGATTGCCGGAAATTGGCGGTGGAGAAGAATGTGCCTTTGCAGAGAGTGATTGCCTCGGCGATGAAAAGCTTCGAGAAAAACTAAGAGAAAAGATAACGCAGAGACACAGAGTGCGCAGAGTTCGCGCAGAGAAGAAAAAGACGAGAGAAGAGAGCGGAGACGAATGGCTTCGGGAAAACCAAAATATTATTTGACGACGCCGATCTACTACACGAACGGTTTGCCGCATATTGGGCATACGTATTCAACGATCGTGTGCGACACCATCCGCCGGTATAAGCGGATGCGCGGGTACGACGTCGTGCTGACGACGGGGACGGACGAGCACGGCGTCAATGTCGAGCGGTCGGCGAAAAAGGCTGGGATTCCGGAATCGGAGTTTGTGGCGAAGATGGCGGCGCAGTGGAAGGCGCTTTGGGATGAACTTGGTGTGCAGGGCGATGAGTTTATTCGCACGACGGATTTAAAGCATGCGCATACGGTGCAGTGGCTTTTCAAGTTGTGTAGGGAGAACGGGTACGTTTATCCGGGTCACTACACGGGGCAATACTGCATTTATGACAACGCGTATGTGGACGTGAAGCTTGGAGAGAATTGCCCGGATTGCGGGCGGCCGACGGAGACGGTGACAGAAGACAATTTCTATTTCAAGCTCTCCGCTTTTCAGAAGCCGCTTCTCGATTTTTATTCGAAGAATCCGAACTTCATTCAGCCCGACGCGCGGCGCAATGAGGTTCTGAGTTTTGTCGAGGGCGGGCTAAGGGATCTCAGCATTACGCGGACGTCTATTCGATGGGGCATACCAGTTCCCGGGGAAGAGCCGCACGTGTTTTACGTTTGGTTTGACGCGTTGACGGCGTATTTGAGCGCAGTGGGCGGGCCGCAATACGAGAAGTCTGGTTATTGGCCGGCGGATTTGCATTTGGTGGGGAAAGAGATTATTCGGTTTCACGCGGTTTATTGGCCGGCGTTTTTGATGGCAGCGGGGTTGCCGATACCGAAGCAGATCTGGGCGCATGGCTGGCTGTTGATGGACAGCGCGAAGATGAGCAAGTCGCTGGGGAATGTCGTGCGGCCGCGGCCAATCGTGCATGTGCTGGGAATGGATGCGCTGCGGTATTACTTGTTGCGCGAGACTGTGTTTGGGCAGGATGGGAATTTTAGTTATGACGCGCTGGTGCAGCGGTACAACAGCGATCTTGCAAATGGGTTGGGGAATTTGGCCAGCCGTGTGCTAACGATGATACGCAATTATTTTGGCGGGCACGTTCCTCCGCCGAATCGTCGCGATTTCGAGACCGACAATTCTCCTCTGAGGCTCCCGATGAGGGCCGTCAAGACAGGATTGATTTCGTTCGCAGGCTCCGATGCAACGATTGGATCAGGGCATTACGACGAGCTCCGTTTCTCTGCGGCCTTGCAGGAAATTTGGCAGTTTGCCTCCATGGTCGACAGCTATTTGACCGAGGAGAAGCCGTGGCTACTAGCAAAGGAACCGGCCAATAAGGAGCATCTGGGAGACGTGCTTTACGAGGCCGCGGAAGCACTGCGGGCAATTAGTGTGCTGGCCTGTCCGGTGCTCCCGACCTCTTGTCAGACACTATGGTCAAACCTTGGGCTACAAGGTCGAGTTGAACATCAGCGATTGGATGAGCTTGAATGGGGTGGATTGAGGGGAGGAGAGCGCATATCAGATGTGACACCACTTTTCCCTAGAATCGATCACGCAGAAGCGATTGAGAGGATGGAAGCCATGGAAAAAGAAGCACAGAACGCACCTTCGCCCGCTGCGGCGGCTACACCTGCGGCTGCACCCGCGCCCGCTACGACAGGAGCGGCCGCTGCTCCGGCTGCTGCACCAGCCGCGGCGGAAAAGATAGGTATTGAGGATTTTGCGAAAGTGGAAATGCGTGTGGGGCAGATCAAGACAGCCGAGCGGATTGTCGGGGCGGATAAATTGTTGAAGCTGACCGTGGATATTGGTACGGAGATTCGGCAGATTTGTGCGGGGATTGCGCAGTTTTATGATCCAGAGAAATTGATTGGGCGGAAGGTGGCCGTGGTGGTGAATTTGGCACCGCGGAAATTGCGTGGAGTAGAGTCGAACGGGATGATTGTGGCGGCGTCGGTCGGACCGGAGGGGCGGCCTGTTTTGGCGGGATTTCCGGATGAGGATGTGGAGATCGGTGCGAGGTTGAAGTAGGCCGGACGGGCACGATGTATCGTGCCCCAACAACATGGAATTGATCGATTCACACGCGCATATTGATGATTCTCGGTTTGATGAGGACCGCGACGCGATGTTTGGGCGGGCTCGGGCCGCTGGTGTAACTGTCTTGCTTGCAATCGGCACTGGCCCGGGGCCTCACAAACTGGATGCGGCGCTACCTTTTGCTGAGGCGTATGAGTGGATTTACACGACCGTTGGGATTCATCCGCATGAGGCTAAGGATGTGACGCAGGCGCATTTGGATGAGTTGGCTCGGTTGGCGAAACACCCTAAGGTGATTGCCTGGGGCGAGATTGGGTTGGATTATTTTTACGATCATTCGCCCCGGGATGTGCAGGAGAGGGTATTTCGCGAGCAGTTGTCACTCGCTGCTGCGGCGAAGTTGCCGATTATTATTCATTGCCGCGATGCTTGGGCGGATTGTTTGCGGGTGATTGAGGAAGTTTGGCGCCCTACTGGGCTTGGCGGGATTTTGCATTGCTTTACCAGTACGCTGGAAGACGCCCAGCGTGGGATCGACATGGGATTTATGATTTCGTTTGCGGGGAATTCGACTTATCCGAAAACACAGAATTTGCGGGACGTTGCGAAAGCTTTGCCGCTGGAGAACATTTTGATAGAGACGGACGCGCCATACCTTGCGCCGCAGCCTTACCGCGGGAAACGCAACGAACCTGCATATGTGGCGGAAGTGGCGCGTACACTCGCTAGTGTGAGAGACTTAGCCGCGGAAGAGTTCGCCGCCAGGACAGCAGGGAATTTCCGGCGATTCTTTCACCTTTCCGAGCCGTCCATGACGGCGGTTGCGGAGTCCCAAAGATGATTGCAGGCCAGGGGAGGAAGGCTATCGCGCTGATTACTGTCAGAGAGATTTTCGATCTCGTGCGAGACGATTTGGTTTTGGTTGAGGAAGAACTCGCGCGACAGAGCGCTGGCGCGTTCGAACCGGTTTCTGAAATCACGAGCTATTTGCTTGGTGGCGGAGGGAAGCGTTTGCGGCCGGCGTTGCTGCTGCTTTGCAACGCGTCTACTGGGCGCAAGAGTCCGGGGGCGATTCGGCTGGCTGCGGTTGTGGAGCTGCTGCACAGCGCTACTTTGATTCATGACGATGTAATTGATAGCGCGGACACGCGGCGCGGGCGGCCTTCGGCGAATTCGCGTTGGGGAAATCATCGCAGCGTTTTGGCGGGGGATTGGCTTTACATGCAGTCGTTTCAGATGGCGCTTGAGGAGAGAAATTTTCGAATACTGGACGTATTGATCGATCTCACGCAGAAAATGGTCGAAGGCGAGTTAATTCAGCTGGCGAAGATTGGGCGGATCGATGTAACGGAAGAAGACGCGTTGCGGTTGGCGACTTATAAGACCGCGTGTTTGTTTAGCGGATGCGCGCGATTGGGTGCGGTGCTAGGCGGGTTGGAAGGCGCGGAGGAAGAGGCGCTTGCGGATTACGGGCGGTATGCGGGACTGGCGTTTCAGTTGGTGGATGATCTTTTGGATTTTACGGCGTCGGCGGAGCAGCTTGGAAAACCCGTTTTGAGCGATTTGAAAGAGGGGAAAGTTACGTTGCCTTTGATTTATGCGATGGAGAACGGGCATCGCGAAGCGCGAGAGTTGGTGGCGCGCGTGTTGGAAGAGAAAGAGTTTCATTCGGTGCGGGCGGAGACGATTGTTTCTTTGGTGCAGGATTCCGGGGCTCTGGGTCGCGCGCGGAGTTTGGCGCATGAGTACGCGCGGCGAGCTAAGGCCTGTTTGGTGGGCCGCGGGGATTCGGAGTATGCGCGGGCATTGATGACATTGCCGGATTTTATTTTGGAGCGCGAGAATTAGGGGTTAGGACACTCGAAGACGGCACGGCCCTTCGAATCTCAGGGTGAACATGCGTGCCCCCCCACGGAAATGCTGCCCTTCAAACTGGTCTACCACAGCGGCTACGATTTAAATCTGGGCGAACACGTTTTTCCTTCACAGAAATTCCATTTGATTGCGGAAACGCTTTTGCGGGAGGGAATCGCTGCGAGCGAGGATTTTCTTACGCCAGATCGTGCGGCGGATGAGGATATTCTGCGCGTGCATACTGCGGAGTGGGTGCACAAGCTGAAGACGGGCACTTTGACCGCTAGCGAGATCATGAAGCTGGAGATTCCTTATTCGCGGGAGGCCGTGGAGGCTTGCTGGCTTGCCGCTGGCGGGTCGATTTTGGCTGGGCAATCTGCTTTGAGGGATGGATTTGGATGCAACCTGGGGGGCGGGTTTCATCATGCTTATCCGGGGCATGGCGAGGGATTCTGCGCGATTCATGATGTGGCGGTGGCGATTCGAAGGCTGCAGCATGATGGTGCGATTCGGAAGGCGATTGTAGTTGATACGGATGTGCATCAGGGGAACGGGACTGCGGCGATTTTTGCGAACGACGAGTTCGTTTTTACGCTTTCGATCCATCAGGAGAATAATTATCCGGCTTACAAGCCGCCGTCGGATGTGGATTTGGAGATGGCGGACCGCGTGGAGGATGACGAGTATCTGGCAGCATTGATTCCAGCGGTGCAGGCGGCGCTGGATGAATTTCAGCCGGAGATACTTTTTTATGTGGGCGGGGCGGATCCCTTTTGCGAGGACCAGCTTGGCGGATTGATGCTGACCAAGAAAGGATTGATGACGCGCGACCGGCGAGTGTTTGAAGAGGCGCGGCGGCGGGGGATTCCTGTCGCGACAACTTTGGCTGGGGGATATGCGCGGCGCGTGGAGGACACGATTCGAATCCATGTAAACACGATTGTTGCGGCGCGCGAAGTGGCGATGGCTTTTCCCTCAGCTTCGGCGGCGAGTCAGGGTTAAAATCGCGCGCGACCGGCTTTCATTTTATCCAAGAAATCGAGAGGTATTTCATGATGCGATTCAGATTGCGTTCTGTTTCGATCTTTTTGTTTTTTGGCGCGCTGCTGGTGCTGGGTTCTGTTACGGCGCGGCAAACTTCGGGGCAGGCGCCAGCGGATTCGGCTAAGAAACTGAAGGTGTATATCTCGGTGGACATGGAAGGTGTGGC
>Ga0210405_10002575_pt1 | contig 18674 bp, 10 predicted proteins | sample IncBWH11MmetaG_FD_155492 | JGI IMG/M metagenome (GOLD analysis project Ga0210405, IMG submission 155492) | Forest soil microbial communities from Barre Woods Harvard Forest LTER site, Petersham, Massachusetts, United States - Inc-BW-H-11-M | ecosystem: Environmental > Terrestrial > Soil >... | reverse complement strand
TGACGCCGCGGGTTGTATCATGCGACGGTAGTGCTACCCCGAAAGGCGCTGCCGGACGGGATAGACTCTCCCTTTCAGTCCCCGTATGCAGGAATAAGAGGTGACTCATGTCGAGTCGCTATTTGTCGTTCGCTCTGGCGTTGGCCGTGGTGTTGGTTTGCGGATGCGGCGGCTCGGGACCGCCGCCGCAACAAATCGTCGTCAACATAAATCCATCTACGATCACCGTACGCATCGGGGATACCCAGCAGTTCTTCGCCACTGTGAGCGGCACGACAAACCAGGCTGTGAATTGGAGTGTGAACGGAGTTGCCGGGGGCGATGCGACAAGAGGAACCATCACGGCCGCTGGACTCTATACGCCTCCGGCTCAGCCACCGAACCCCAATCAAGTCCAGGTTACGGCGACGAGCGTCGCGGACGCGAGTGCGAATCAGTCTGCTCAGGTGACTCTCGCAAATCCGATAGCGCTCGTCAGTTTTGTTTTTCCCCCGACGCTGGTTTCCAGTGCGCCGTTTTCCATCAGCGCGATTGGCAGCAAATTCGTTAGTGGCGCGAAGGTTCTCCTCGGCACCACGGCGCTCACGACCACGTTTGTGGACTCCTCGCACTTGACGGCTACGGGAACCGCGCAAGCAGCACCAGGCGTGCTCAATCTGACGGTCGTCAACCCGATACCGGATGGCACGCCGTCCGCGGCGGTGGCGGTGCCCGTCACCATCGTGAACCAACGAGCCGCGGTGCGCTTCCTCGAACAGAGCACGTTTGGTCCCAACGATGCCCAGCTTGCCGCGGTGGAAACGGGTGGAATGGAGAATTTTCTTACGGCGCAATTTCAGGCCACGGCTTCAACCTACCCGGACATTCCGCCGGGAATGAACGATGTTCATCTCCTGTTCCCGGTATTTTTCCAAAATGCTCTGAACGCGCAAGCCGGCTCCGACCAGCTGCGACAGCGCATGATGTTTGCCCTGAACCAGATTTGGGTGGTTTCCAACAATAAAGTCGGGCAGCCGGAATTTTATGTGCCCTATCTGCGCGTTCTGATGAACGACGCGTTCGGCAACTACCGCAATCTCATGGAAGACGTCACGCTCAATCCGGCTATGGGCATTTATTTGGACATGGTGAACAATGCCAAACCGGATCTCGCCAATGGCATTCACGCCAACGAAAACTACGCCCGCGAGTTCATGCAGCTTTTCACCATCGGTCCCAACCTGCTGAATCCCGACGGCACACCGCAGATCGTGAACGGCGCTTTCGTTCCTACGTACGCCCAGGCTGACATTCAAGCACTGGCGCGCGCGTTTACGGGCTGGACGTATGCCGCCGTTGCTCCTGCGACAAACTGTGCTCAGTATCCTAACTACAATCGAAATGGCGGCAGCCCCATGGTGCCGTGCGATGCGTATCACGACATAGCCGCAAAGACAATTCTGGGCACGACACTACCGGCGGGGCAATCCACTCAGCAAGACCTGACGCTCGCACTAGACACCATATTCAAGCACAACAACCTGCCTCCGTTTGTCGCGCGGCGAATGATTCAGCATCTCGTCACGAGCAATCCCAGCCCAACGTATGTAACGAACGTAGCGAATGCATTCAAGAATGGAACGTTTACACCTCCTTCCAAGAGCGCGACATTTGGCGACGGCACCAGGGGCAACATGCAGGCGCTCATTGCGGCGGTGCTGCTCGATCCGGAAGCGCGGAGGGGGGACGATCCGGCCACGGAAGATCCGGTGGATGGACACTTGCGCGAGCCAGTGCTTTTTGTGACGAATGTGCTTCGCGCCTTCCACGGCAGCACGGACCCTAACAACACCCTCGTCTATTTGGCTTTGGATATGGGAGCCGAATTCCTGTTTAGCTCAGGGAGTGTTTTCAACTTCTTCTCGCCGCTGTATAACATTCCCGCGGCGGATTTTGCGACTCCGCCGGCGGCTCCGCTTTCCGGACCAGAGTTCCAGATCTTCACTTCGGCGAGCAGCCTCGCGCGCGTGAACGATATTGAGGGCGTGCTCTTTTCTCCAACCTTCTCTGGCAATACGCAAATCGATCTCAGCGCGTACGCGTCCATCGCCGGGAATGACAGTGACCTGGGAACCATGGTGGACGCCATGAATTTACAGCTTTTGCACGGCACCATGTCTCTGGCAATGAGGAGCGCAATCCTCACTGCAGTGAGCGCCGTGCCCGGCAGCGATCCGCTGGGCCGGGCGAGGACAGCCGCCCATTTAATCGTTTCTTCGTCGCAGTATCAGGTGCAAAGGTAAGGAAGGGCCAACGCGCGAAGGAGAGAGAACCATGCCACACACAAGACGGGACTTCATCCGATTGAGCTGCTGTTCGGCGGCGACCTTGAGCACACTCGCGGGCCTTGGCCGCTTTGGCATGATGTCCGCGCTGGCGGCCGGACCAACGTGCGCTGACTACAAGGCGCTCGTTTGCATATTTCTTTTTGGCGGGAATGACTCGAACAACTTCATCGTGCCGATGGACACAAGCCGCTTTTCGCTGTATCAGGGGGCCAGGGGCAACCCGTCGATGGGCGGCCTTGCTCTGGCGCAGAGTTCGCTCGTGACTCTTGCGCCCGGCGCCTACGGCATGCACCCCGCCGCACCGGAACTCGCCGCTCTCTACAATTCCAATAATCTCGCGATCCTGGCTAACGTCGGCACCTTGATAAAACCTTTCAGCAGCAAGACTGATTACTTGAACGGAATTGTGCAAGCCCCGGACAATCTCTTTTCGCATTCCGACCAGCAAGATCAATGGCAGACCGTCCAGTTGAGCGGCGTTCCATCCACAGGCTGGGCCGGCCGCATGGCAGACACTATCATTACCAGCGGCACCTGCTCGAACCCCGCGTTTCCACCGATCCTGTCCGTCGCTGGTCAAACTATTTTCTGCACTGGAAACAAAACGCAGCCCTTCGCCATGATTCCTGGCGCCCCTCCGGGCTTGTTCGACTTCGGCGATGGATCTCCGCAAGGGCAAGCGCGCCTCGCGGCCCTCCAGCAAATCTTGACGCTGGACTCAGGCGTCTCGCTGGTTCAGCCCGCGAGCAACGTCACTCAAAATACCATCGCGCAGAGCAAGCATCTCGCTAGCGCGCTGACGGGTGTGCACTCATTTACCACGGCATTCCCGACGACTTCCATCGGAAGCCAGCTCAAGCAAGTCGCACAAATCATTTCCGTACAGGGTCAGCTCGGCGTGAATCGACAGGTCTTTTTCTGTTCTCTGGGCGGTTTCGATACGCACAGCGACCAGATCAACATTCAGCAAAATCTTCTTAGCCAAGTAAGCCCTGCCATGAAGGCTTTTTTCGATGCCACGAACGAGTTGGGAGTGGCGAGCAACGTGACGACGTTTACGCTGTCGGATTTCAGCCGCACTCTACAACCCGCCTCGAACGCCGGAAGCGACCATGCCTGGGGCAGCCACCATGTGATCATGGGCGGCGCCGTGAAGGGCGGCGCGGCCAGTAACGCCGGTGCGGGGCTGTACGGCACGTTCCCCGATCTCACGCTGAACGGGCCTGATGACGCAACCAGCAACGGCCGGTGGATTCCCTCCACTTCGGTGGATCAATACGGGGCAACCCTGGCGAAGTGGTTCGGCCTCGCTAGCGCGGATATCCTCGGCATTTTCCCGAACCTACAAAATTTTCCTGCGATTTCGCAGGATCTGGGCTTTCTTCAGTAGCGGTTTGCTACGGGAAGTCGATGATTGACCGGTTCGAATGAGGGCCTTTATACTGTAGTTTCGCGCTGGAGACATATTTCGCTCCGGCGTGCCTCGAGTCATTCCGGATGCGGCCTTGTTCCTGGCCCGCCTGAATTTCCGAAATTCGCAAGCGTACTAGGGAGCAGTCGGCCCCGACCTGGTCGGGGCCGCAAAAAACGATGAGCAGCGTCAAAGCGACACAACTTCGCCCCGGCATGGTCATCCAGCACGAGGGCCAGCTTTTCACCATCTTCAGCGTGGATCACCGCACGCCGGGTAACAAGCGCGGCTCGATGCAGACGCGCATGAGGAACCTTCGGACCGGCGCGATCATCGATTACCGGTTTCGCGCCGAGGAATTCGTGGATCGCGCTATCCTCGATGAAGTCGAGTTCGAGTACCTGTACAACGAAGGCGACGATTTTCACTTCATGAACACGAAGAATTACGAGCAGATGCAGATGAGCCGCGAAGAGCTGGGCGAGAGCGTGTTTTATCTGATTCCCAGCACGATCGTGAAGGTGGAATTTTTCGAGGAAAAGGCCATCGGCGTGGATTTGCCCGATACCATGGATATGAAGGTGATCCAGACCGAGCCGACGTTGCAGAAGGCCACTGCCAGCGCGGTGATGAAACCCGCGACGCTGGAGACCGGGCTGGTGGTGCAGGTGCCGCCTTTCGTAAATGAGGGCGACCGAATTAAAGTGGACACATCGGAAGCGCGTTACGTCCAGCGCGTGGAGTAAATCTTAGTTCTTTGTTTTTGCGTGCCACTGGTAGATGATGACAATTCGATTTTCCGCCTCCGCAGCTAATTTCAGCGCAAGCCGGAATTAGAAGAGGCAGAACGGCGTCCCGGTTTCCACCGGGGCGCCTTTTGTTTTTCTCAGTGTTTTCCTGCTGCGCCTGCCGCGGATTCGCCGGGGGAATGGGCGCCGAAGACGCGGTCGAAGATGGCATCGACGTAGCGAAGCTGGCGATGCAGGTCGAAGGTATGCGCGAGAGCCTTCGCGTCCAGATGCTTTGTAATGCGCGCATCGCCGGCGACTCGGTCACGGAAACTGCTGTCGGATTCCCAGGCGGCCATGGCGTTTTCCTGCACAGCTTTATAGGCATCATCGCGTGGCATGCCCTTTTCCACCAGATCCTGCAACAATTGTCCCGAGTAAATGAGGCCGCGGGTGAATTCGAGGTTTCGCATCATGCGCTCGGGGAAAACGCGCATCTGGCCGATGACGGCGGTCATTTTGGAAAGCATGTAGTCCACGAGAATGGTGGAATCGGGAAGAATGATTCTCTCGACGGAACTGTGAGAGATGTCGCGCTCGTGCCACAAGGCGATGTTTTCAAAGGCGGCGAGCATGTTCGAACGCACCAGGCGCGCGAGGCCGCAAATCTGCTCGCAGGTGACGGGATTGCGCTTGTGAGGCATGGCGGAGCTGCCGCGCTGTTCGTCGCTGAACGGCTCCTCGGCTTCTCGAACTTCGGTGCGCTGGAGATGGCGAATTTCCAGGGCGATTTTTTCGAGCATGGCGGCGATGAGAGCGAGGGCGCTGAGATATTGCGCGTGGCGGTCACGTTGAATGACCTGGGAAGCCACGGCAGCGACGCCCAGTCCGAGGCGCTTGCAGATGCGCTCTTCCATTTCCGGGCCAAGATGAGAGGCGTTGCCGACGGCGCCGGAAATTTTGCCTACGGCCATTTGCGCGGAGGCGTCATGGAAGCGGGCGATGTTACGCTGATTTTCTGAAAACCAATTGGCGATTTTCAGGCCGAAAGTGATGGGTTCGGCGTGAATGCCGTGGGTGCGGCCGATCTGCGGCGTATGGCGGAATTCGTGCGCACGCAGATCGAGAATTTCCCCGAACATCACCAAGTCTCGCTCGATTAATTGTGAAGCATCGCGAACCTGAAGAGCCTGCGCGGTGTCGACGACGTCATTGGAAGTCAGGCCGTAGTGCAGCCAGCGCGCGGCAGCGGGATCACCGATCGATTCGCCCACTGCCATGGTGAAAGCGATGACATCGTGCTTCACGCGAGCTTCGAGCTGATGGATTTGCGCGACATCGATTTTGGCGCGACCTCGAATGGTTGCAGCGGCGTCCTTGGGGACCTGCCCCGCTTCGGCAAGAGTCTCGGTTGCGGCGAGCTCGACTTCCAGCCACTTGGCGAACTTGTTCGCGTCGCTCCAAACGTGGCCCATCTCGTGGCGGGTGTAGCGTGGGATCAATGCCCTCTCCTAAGTCGCGAAATGAAGTATCTGCCCGTGATTCCTAATTCCATGATACCGCAATTGGAGAAGCCCTCGCTGGACGGTGATGGCTCGGGAGGTGTCCGAAATTGGGATGGGCCATGGCGGAACCGAGCAGTAGGGACTATCCGTCGGAAAGGAATTGTTGGCTAAAGTACAGGGCTGCAAGGGTTTGGGAGACGATGTGGGGCGGCACAGGACTTGCAGAAGGTGGGGATGTAGAGTGTCTACAGGGTGGGAGTAGAACGTCGACAGCCTGGCATGGAACAAAGGGCGGGGTCGCGACGTCATTACTGAGAGTGAAAGCGGGGAATCGTCACGGCAAAGGCGCCTGAAGAAGCCGATTTGGATCGCAAGGCATTGACTGAGGGGCAAAAGATGGCCGAGAAGAGACAGCGGTACCAGAACCGGATTGAGCTTTTGCAGGGGACGCTGGACCTGTTGATTCTGCAGACGCTGCAATGGGGAGCGCAACATGGCTATGGAATCAGCCTGGCGATTCGGAACCGGTCCGGCGAACTGCTGCAAGTGGATACCGGTTCGCTGTATCCAGCGCTACACCGGCTGGAAAAGCAGAAATGGATTGCGGCGGAATGGAGAATCTCCGAAAACAAGCAGCGGGCCAGGTTTTACCGGCTTACGGCGACCGGTAAGAAGCAACTGACGAGGGAGCGCTCCAGGTGGGCGCAGCTTTCGGACGCGATCGCTGGGGTGCTGCAGCCGGAAGAGTGATGAAGAGCAAGGAAGCAAGGAAAGAAGGAAGAAGTGAACGCGGGGGTGCCCTGTGAGTTTTTGGCGACGGAAGAAACGGGAAGCGGAACTTGACGAGGAAGTGCGGAGCCATCTGCAGCTGTCAGCGCAGGAGCGTGCGGAGCGGGGCGAGAAAAAGGAAGAGGCGGAACGCGCGGCGCGGCGGGAATTTGGGAATGTTGAGTTGTTGAAGGAGGTGACGCGTGACCAATGGGGCTGGAGATGGCTGAGAGAAGTCGCCGCCGATGCGCGCTTTGGCTTGCGCATGCTTTGGAAAAATCCAGGCTTCACGGTTGTGGCAGTGCTGACGCTGGCGCTGGGAATTGGAGCGAACACGGCGCTATTCAGCGTGGTAAAGGCAGTGCTCCTCAACTCGCTTCCCTATCGCGAACCGAACCGGCTTGTCACGCTGGCGGAGGGAGACCGGGAAACGCGAGACCCGCTAAAGGTTTCTTACGGAGCAGCGGAGGATTGGAAGGCGCGCAGCAAGTCTTTCCAATCGATTGCGCTTTACAAAGGCTGGACGCCGACTTCAACCGGAGAAGAAACTCCTCAAATCGTCTATGGATTGCGAGTTACGCAGAATTTCTTTCCGACACTTGGTGTGCGGCCCACGATTGGCCGCAGCATTTTACCGGAAGACGATCGGCCGGACCGCTGGCATATCGTGCTGCTTAGCCGCGGGTATTGGATGCGGCGCTTTGCCGGCAATCCGAAAGTGATCGGGACGAGTATCTCTCTCGACCAGACTCCATTCGAGATCGTCGGTATTTTGCCGGAAAACTTTCAGTCACTTTCGTTTAACGATGAAGGAGGTACGCCGGATGTGTGGGCCCCGCTGGGATACGACCTTTCCTTGCCTGAAGCCGGTCGCACATGGCAACACCTGCAAAGCGTGGCGCGACTAAAAGACGGGGTGAGGGTGGAGCAGGCGAGGGCGGAAATGAGCACGATTGCAGGACAACTCGCCCGAGAATTCCCGAAAGACTACGCACCGGATTTGCAAGTGAAAGTAACGCCGCTGCACGAAAGTTGGTACGGAAAAGTGCAGTCGGCCCTGTGGATGCTGCTGGGGGCCACAGCGTTCGTCCTGCTGATTGCCTGCGCGAACGTGGCGAGCTTGCTCTTGGCAAAAGCGGAGAGCAAGCATCGTGAGGTGGCGCTGCGCGCTGCTCTCGGCGCAAGCAGGGCGCGGATTGTCCGTCAACTGTTAACCGAGAGCGCCCTGGTCAGCCTGCTGGGAGGAGCCGGCGGGACTTTACTGGCGGTTTGGGGAACGCAGCTGCTGGTCTCCTGGGGGCCACAAGAGATTCCACGACTCAGTGGGGTACGCCTGGACGCCTCCATCCTGATTTTCACTCTGGTTGTGAGCGTGACGACAGGAATGCTGACGGGGATTGTGCCCGCGCTCCGAGGGGCGCACGTAGACCAGCGAGAGGCGCTGCAACAGAGTTCCCGGAGCTTGGTGGGAGTCTCCAGTGGCAGGTTTCGCAATCTGCTCGTAATTGCGGAGGTGGGTCTTGCGTTTGTTTTGGCTGCCGGTTCAGGACTTCTCACGAAAAGCTTCGTTCGCGCGGTGAGCGTGAATCCGGGTTTCGACGCACAGAATCTGTACACCACGAACTTCGCGCTCTTCGGCCCGAAATACGCCGATGATAAGGCCGTGGTGCGCTTCGAGCGGGAAGCGCTGGAACGGATTCGTTCACTGCCGGGAGTGGAGGCTGCCGGAATCACAAGCACTACACCGAGCGGAGGCGGTTTCGATCAGGCAGGGTTCCAGATTCAAGACCGCCTGATTCCCGATACGCAAGTTCCAAGCGTAGACAGGTATGAGGTTAGCCCGGATTACTTTCGCGCAATGGGGATTCCGCTGAAGCGTGGACGTTTGCTCACCGAAGCCGACGCTGCGGGAGCGTCCCCGGTTGCCGTCATCAGCGAGATGACGGCGCGCGAAATGTGGCCCAACGAAGATCCGATTGGGAAACGAATCCAACTGGGAGGACGCCACGAAGACCGTCCCTGGGCTGAGATCGTCGGCATCGTGGGAGATGTCCATCAATATGGCCTCGATTCCCCGGCGACGCCGCAAGCGTACCTACTCTATTCGCATTGGGTATTTACGCGGCCATGCGTGGTGATCCGCAGCCGGTTGAACACTCAAACGCTGACTCGCGAGGTGGAAAGCCAACTACGCGCTCTCGACAAGAACGTTCCCACATGGAATCCCGCACCGATGGGAGAGATCTTGTCCGGGTCGTTGGCGCGGCGGCGCTTCATGACGGGTTTATTCAGTTGCTTTGGCTTTTTGGCGGTTCTTCTTGCGGCTATTGGGATTTATGGGGTGATGGCTTACCAGGTGGCGCAACGCACAGGGGAGATCGGAATTCGAATGGCCCTGGGAGCGCAGCGTCGCGATGTTCTGACGATGGTCATGAGTGGGGGCGGGCGACTCGTGTCTTTGGGGATGGGGTTTGGTCTCTGCGGGGCGGTTGGTTTAAGTCGTCTGCTCCAGAGTCAACTTTACGGAGTCAGTCCGAACGACCCGCAGACGCTCGGTGGAGTCGTAATACTTGTGATGCTTGTTGCCCTGTTCGCGTGTTTCGCGCCGACGCGGCGGGCGACGCGCGTGGATCCCGTAGTGGCGTTGAGATACGAGTAGAAATTCCAGAGTGGAAAAGAGGGGCCGCTATGAACTGGTTGAATGGACTCTTTGGCAAACGGAAGCGGGAGAAAGAACTGGACGAGGAAGTGCGAAGCCATCTGGAAATGGCGGCGCGGGAACGCGTGGAGCGGGGCACCACGGAGAAAGAGGCAGAACACGCCGCGCGGAGGGAGTTTGGAAACCTGGGCTTGGTGAAAGAAGTGACGCAAGACATGCGTGGATGGCGGTGGGTGGAAGACTTGGTGGAGGATGTGCGCTACGGACTGAGGCTACTGAGAAAGAGCCCTGGGTTTACCGCAATCGTTGTGCTGACGCTGGCTCTTGGAATCGGAGCGAACACGGCAATCTTCAGTGTGGTTTACGGCGTGCTCCTTCGGCCACTCGATTATCCGAAACCGGAGCAAGTCGTCCGCGTGTGGGGCACAAACGCGGCCGGCGGGGAAATGAACTTTTCCGACCCGAACTTCCAGGACATCGCTGCGCAAAGCCACGACTTCCAGGGCCTGGCGCAGTTTTCGAGCCAGATCGCTTCCGTGGTGGGAGGAGTGCTGCCCATTCGTGTCTTGGGTACGGCAGCATCGCGCGATTTCTTTTCGGTTTTTGGCGCGCAGCCGTACGCCGGGCGCGGGTTCCTCGACGAGGAACAGCGGGTTGGCGGCCCTCTCGTGGCGGTGGTGAGCTACGCTTTCTGGAGAGATTCTCTCGGAAGCACATCGGATCTCTCGCGCGTTCAGCTCAAGATTGACAACGAAGCTTATTCCGTTATCGGCGTGATGCGCCCGGGTTTCAGTTTTCCTGGGGAGACCGCGGTGTGGGTGCCGCGCGAACGCTTCCCCGCATTGCCGAGCCGCACCGCCAACAATTGGCGCGTGATCGGGCGGCTTCGCGACGGTGTGAAGCTTGAGCAGGCCAACGCGGACGTTCGGGCCATCGCCCGCCGCCTAAAGCAGCAATATGGCGACGATACTTCGATGTCGGATGCTTCGCTGCTCCGCTTACAGGATGAAGAGGTGCGCAGCGTGCGCCCGGCGCTGCTGATGCTTGGCGGGGCGGCCGCTTTTCTTCTTCTGGTGGCTTGCGCCAATATCGTCAATCTTCTGCTGGCCCGCGCGGCGGGCAGGAGCCGGGAATTTGCCGCGCGCGCAGCGCTGGGCGCGAGCCGAGGACGCCTGCTACGCCAGGGTCTGACCGAGGTGGCATTGCTCACCGTGCTCGGCGGCGCGTTGGGAATTCTTTTTGCAGTTTGGGGCGTCGGAGCGCTTCTCACTCTTGCGCCGGAGAATCTTCCGCGTGCCAATGAGATCGGCCTTCACTTTCCGGTACTCTTGTTTGCGCTGGTCCTATGCGGTGTAGTGGCGGCCGCGGTTGGGGTGAGCACAGCGCTACGCTCAACTGTCAGCAACCCGCTCAGAGGACTCGCCGAAGGCGGACGCGTTGGCAGCGCTTCGAGCCACGCACTTCGTCGGACTCTTGCTGTCGCGCAAGTGGCTATCACTCTTGTCCTGCTGGTGGGAGCAGGGCTTCTCACGCGCAGTCTCGGCAGGCTACTTGCGGTCGACCCCGGCTATCGTTCCTCGGGAGTGGCAACGGCTGATCTTTCCCTGCCGGACGTAGAAAACGATGCCGCCAAAGCACGCCGGGTGCAGTTCTTCAGCAAGTTGATCGTGCTTCTCCGCCGCCTGCCAGGTGTAGAGCAAGTCGGTGCCGCGAACGGTTTGCCGCTGGAAGGAGATTTTGCGGACGGTACCTTCCTCCGGCTCCAGCCCGGCGAGCAGACTAAGGATTTCGTGCAATTCGAGCGGCTCGCACATGATCCAGAAAGAGCCGGCTACGCTACCTACATTGCCGCAAACGAAGGTTACTTCCGGGCGTTCCGTATTCCGCTGCTACGTGGCCGTCTCTTCGATGGCCGCGACGGGATAGAGTCTCCGCACGTCGCCTTGATCAGCGAGTCTCTGGCGCGTGCGGTGTGGCCAAAGGAAGATCCCCTGGGCCGGCTAATCGAGTTTGGCAATATGGATGGCGACCTCCGGCCGCTTACCATCGTCGGCGTTGTGGGAGACATCCGAGCCAACGGTTTGGAAACGCCGCCTGAACCAATAATCTACACCGACATTCTGCAACGTCCACATCAATCGAACGTTTCCATCGTTCTCCGCACTGCCTCGGACTTGGGTGCCTTGAACACCGCACTGCTCGACCAGATCCGCAGATTCGATCCGAATCTTCCCGTGCGTGTCAGGCCGTTCACACAAATCTTCGACGCCTCGCTGGTTCATCGGCGCTTCACGATGGTTCTGCTGGGGGCTTTCGCCGGCGTCGCGCTCCTTCTGGCGCTCGTTGGGGTTCACGGCGTTATTTCCTACGCCGTCAGCGAGCGCACGCGGGAGATCGGGGTACGTATGGCTATCGGAGCCCAGCCGGCCGACATCCTGCGCATGGTTATCGGCCAAGGCGCCGGCATCGTTGCGGCCGGCACGAGCCTCGGCACATTGGTGGCGCTCGGTCTTAGTCGTTTCTTACAGAGTCTGCTGTACGAAATTCGCGCGGCGGACGCGCTGACCTATGCCGGCGTCACGCTCTTTCTCGTGTTCGTCACGCTGCTGGCGTGCTGGATTCCGGCGAGGAGGGCAATGAAGGTCGATCCCATGGTGGCGCTGCGATACGAATAGAAATTGGAAAATGGAAATCGGAAATTGGAAACGAGAGTTGCGATGCGCTGGGTGAGCCGGCTGCTTGGCAAACGCAAGCGAGACGAGGAATTGGACGATGAGTTGCGTGGCCACCTGGAGATGGCGGCGCGGGAACGCTTGGAACGAGGCGTCGAAGCGAGCGAGGCGCAGCGGTTGGCGCGGCGTGAGTTTGGAAATGTTGAGTTGGTGAAAGAGGTGACCAGGAACGAGTGGGGTTGGCGGTGGCTTGAGGATATTGCGGAGGACGCGCGGTATGGGCTGAGAAGGATGCGCAACTCGCCTGGGTTTACAGCGATTGCGGTACTGACGCTGGCGTTGGGCATCGGAGCCAACACCGCCATCTTCAGCCTGGTGAATGGAATCCTGCTTTCTTCCCTGCCGTACCACAAACCCGAAGAGCTTGTGAGCCTAACAGGAGCGCATCCGAAGGGCGCCATCGTGGCGATGCGTGAGCAAGTACATACGATGGACGTGGGCACCTACGACGAAGGTCAGGAACTCAACCTGACCGGTTTTGGGGAGCCGGTTCGGCTAACCGGAACTCTGGTATCTGCCGAATTGTTTTCCATCCTCGGCGCACGGCCGGAGATGGGACGAGTGTTTTATCCGGGCGAGGACATTCCGGGCCAAGACAACTTCGTGATTTTGAGCCACGCCCTTTGGCAGCAGCGCTTGGGAGGAGATGCGAGCATCATTGGGCGGTCGATTGAACTGGGAGGCGTGAGCCGCCAAGTGATTGGCGTGATGTCAGCGGAATTTCGCTTTCCATCCACAAAGACGCAGGTGTGGATTCCCCTGCACAACGATCCCCGGAATGCAGTGAACTTCTGGGCGGGCGACTTCATGCCGGGAATCGGTCGGCTTCGCCCCGGTTCGACGCTCCAGCAGGCGCAAACCGAGATTCGCATGTTTCAGTCGCATGTGGGAGCGCTGTTTCCCTGGCCGATGCCCGCGACCTGGAATGCCAATGCCAGTGTAGTGCCGCTGCAGAACGGCATGGTCGCGGACGTGCGCGCGCGCCTGCTGATTCTGCTGGGAGCGGTGGCGCTCGTTCTGATGATCGCATGCTCGAACGTCGCCAACCTGACGCTTTCCCGCGCGGCGACGCGTGAGAAGGAAATCAGCATTCGTTCCGCGCTGGGCGCCGGAAGGCAGCGAATTACGCGGCAACTCCTCACCGAGAGCGTGTTGCAGGCGTTGCTCGGAGGATTGCTGGGATTGGCTTTTGCCAAGGAGGGGCTCACGCTGCTCAAAGCCGTGCTGCCTGCGGACACGCCGCGCTTGGACGAGGTACGCATGGATTGGCATGTGCTGATATTTACGGGCACGCTCGCCATCCTGACAGGTGTTGTCTTCGGACTTGCACCGGCTCTGCACTCCGCACGCGCGGCTTTCATGGAAGCACTGAAGTCCGGCGGCCGCGGCACGGCTGTCTCGGTGTCGCAACGATTGCGAAGCTCGCTGGCGATCGCCCAGGTCGCTTTGGCAGTGCTGCTGGTGATCGCGGCTGGACTCATGATTCGCAGCTTCTGGGCGTTGTCGCACGTGAATCCGGGTTTTCGCGCCGAACACGTTCTGACTGCGCGCGTCACTCCGAATGAATCGTTTTGCAGTGAACTGATGCGTTGCCTGGCGTTCTATCGCAGTGTTGTAGAGAAGGCCCAGGCCTTTCCCAGCACTAGTGGCGCCGCCCTTGTCAACACTCTTCCTTTGGGCGGCAGGGTGAGCAAGCGCTCACTCGACGTGGAGAATTACAACGTTCCCGCTGGTGAAGACTCTCCGCTTTTCTGGCTCAATGTCGTGACTCCCCAATACTTTCACGTGATGGGGATCTCTCTCCTGTCGGGCAGGGCGTTCAATGATGCCGATGTCTCCGGCGCTCCGGTAGTGGTCGTGACCGCTGAGACGGCGCGGCGCTTCTGGCCCAATCAGAGCGCGGTCGGAAAGCACATCCGTCTGCTCGACGATAAGGACTGGCGCACCGTCGTGGGCGTTATTCGAGACGTACGTGCGTACGATCTTCAGCGAAACGCACCCGACTGGATTGGCGGCACTGCTTATGTGCCGTACAACGCGGCGGCCACCCTCGAAGACGGGCGGATGCCTTCAGAGATGACCATCGCCATTCGAACCGCCTCGGATGATTCGCAAATTGGGACGATGCTTCGCAATACCGTTGCCGCGCTGAACCAGGAAGTGCCTGTCAGCGAAGTAAAGACTATGCGCGCAGTTGTGTCGGAAGCAGTATCCGCACCAGCATCCACGACCGTCCTCTTGGCTGTATTTGCAGTTTTGGCGCTGGTCCTTGGCGCGACCGGCATTTATGGCGTTCTTTCTTTTCTGGTATCGAATCGCACCCGCGAAATCGGGATTCGCATGGCGCTCGGAGCCCAAAGGGGACACGTGCTGCGGTCCGTGATGGGAGAAGGCGCCAAGTTGTCGCTGGCAGGGATTGCGTTGGGAATGACAGGCGCCTTTGCAGTTATGCGAGTTTTATCTGGAGAATTGTACGGCGTGGGCGCGACGGACCCGCTTACATTTTGCGGCGTGGCCATCCTCGTCGCCGTAGTGGCATTGACGGCGTGTTATGTACCGGCACGGCGAGCGATGCGCGTGGATCCGGTGGTGGCGCTGAGGTACGAATAGAAATTGGAAATTGAAAAACTGAAATGAGAGGTCGCGAGGAGAAACCGCGATGAGCTGGCTGAACCGACTCTTTGGCAAATGGAAGCGGGAGAAAGAACTTGACGAAGAAGTGCGGAGCCACCTGGAGATGGCGGCGCGGGAGCGCGTGGAGAAAGGCGAAGAGAAGAAAGAAGCGGAGCGTGCGGCGCGGCGGGAATTCGGGAATGTGGGCTTGGTGAAAGAGATGACGCGGGATGTCTGGGGCCGGAGATGGCTGAGAGACGCAGCGGATGACGCGCGGTATGGATTGCGAATGTTGGCAAAGAATCCGGGATTCACGATTGTCGCCATTCTCTCGCTGGCGCTGGGCATCGGCGCCACGACAGCTATGTTCAGCGTGGTCTACGCGGTCTTGGTGAATCCGTATCCTTACGCTAATTCGGGCCGGATGGTTCATTTGGTGGTCCACGACGCTAACGGTAACCGGCGCTATGTAAACCTCAATGGGCCGCAATTGCAACAGCTCCGGCAGGCCACCTCAGTCGAGAGCTCTGCCGCCATGGATGGGTGGGACCTCACCACGACCGAAGGCGATCTTCCTGAAAACGTCCAGGGCGTGTATCTCACGTCCAACGCCTTCGTTCATTTTGGCGTGCCGACGTTGCTGGGACGCGGACTCCTGCCATCGGATGCACCCGAGGGTCAGGATCCCGAAAATGTGGTGGTGCTGGGTTATCAATTCTGGCAGAGACACTACGGCGGCGATCCCGGCATCGTCGGCAAGAATATTCAGCTAGTCCATAAGAGCTACTCGATTGTGGGAGTGGTTCGGCCCCGGTTTACGTGGGGAGATGGCGAAGTCTATCTGCCGCTAAAGGTCACCGCCGATCCGGTGCGCACTTATTTCCCGATGATCCGGCTCAAGCCAGGGGCCACGCGCGCGGCGGCAAACGCGGAGTTTCAGTCGCTCGTCGAGCAATTCGCGAAGCAAACTCCGACACATTTCCCTGAGCATTTCCGCGTGGCCATAGAAGGATTAAACGACCACTTCGTAACGGATATCGGCGGGACATTGTACCTGCTGCTCGCGGCCGTAGCTTTGTTGTTGCTGATCGGCTGCGGGAACGTTTCGATTTTGTTGTTGGCCCGAGGAACGGCGCGCCAGCACGAGTTGGCGGTCCGGTCGGCTATCGGTGCGGAGGGCTCCCGGCTGCTGCGACAGTTGCTGACGGAAGCGCTGATGCTGTCGTTTACGGGGGCAATCATCGGCGTGGCATTGGCAAGTAGCCTGGTGAAACTTATCGTGAACTGGCTACCGGAATTTTCTTTCCCGCATGAAGCAGACATCAGCATCAATCTGCCGGTGCTGTTCTTCAGCGTCGGTCTAGCGCTGCTGACGGGCATCGTCTTCGGCATCTCACCCGCTCTTCAGTCCGCGCGCCCGGATGTGGCCCGGGTGATGCAAGCGAATACGCGCAAGATTACGGCGGGTGTTCATGGCCGACGGACTCACAGCGTTCTGATCGCGGGCCAGATTGCCCTGACGCTTTTGCTGCTGGCGGGAGCCGGCGTTGCCATGCGCGGCTTCGTGCGCATGATGCGCGTGAACCTCGGCTACGACCCGCACAACACCATGTCGGTCGGAATCCCGGTGCACGACAATACCTACACCACGTGGGAAGCGAGGAGAGCTTACTTCAGTCAGCTGCTTCAGAAGGTGGGCGCGATGCCGGAAGTAGTTTCAGCCGGGCTTTCGACGAACGCCACACCGCCAAACAACGGCTGGGAACAGCGCTTCGAGATTTCCGGAAAGCCAGTGGCAGAACAACAGCGAGCGCGTATCAACTTCATCAGTCCGGGCTATTTCTCCGTGCTCCGCATTCCATTGCTGCAAGGACGAATCTGGGATGAAAGCGAAACGATGCATGGCTCCAAACTCGCGCTGATCAATGAGACGCTGGCTCGCCAATATTTTCCGAACGGCGATGCGGTTGGCAGCGAGATCCGTGTGCCCGAACTGAAGGGCGAGCCTCCTTTTCAACTGGCGATCGCCGGGAGCGACAATTGGTTTCAGGTGGTTGGCATCGTAGGCGACGCCCGAGATGACGGGTTGCGAAATTCCATAAAGCCATCCGTGTTTGTACCGTACACGATCAGCATGCCGGTTTGGACTCAAATCCTCGTCCGAACCAGGGTTCCTCCGCTCCGGATACTCCGTGCTGTGCGCGAACAGATTCACACTGTCGATCCTGACCAGCAAGCATCGAGAAATGTTCGCGATCTCGATGGATGGATCACAGGGCAGCCGGAATGGGAACAGGGACATCTGGTTGCAACTCTATTTGCGGGATTTGCAATCCTGGCCCTGGCGCTGGCCGCCACTGGACTGTACAGCGTGATCTCCTTCGCCGTCAGCCAACGAACCGGCGAATTCGGTATACGCATGGCGCTGGGAGCCAGGCCCAAAGATGTCTTGCTGATAGTGTTTCGTTCGGCGGCGATGAGCGTGACTGGCGGCGTCCTAGCTGGCGTAGTGCTGACGATCACGCTCAATCGCGTGCTAGCGCGCTGGATTCAGGGCAGCTCTCTCGATGTGCTGGTCCTAACGGGCGTGATTCTGCTGCTGGTGGCGACTTCCGGCTTGTCCTGCTTCATTCCTGCGCGAAGGGCGTCCTCGGTCGATCCGGTCGTGGCGCTTCGGTACGAATAAAAATGAGTGATCAGCATTCCGTGAAAAGCTCTGCGCGAAAACAAGCCATACTGTCCCTCCCATAGCATTCTTTGCAGAGCCAAAAAGCGCTATGTTGTTGACGCGAAAGGGCCTAGGCCCAACCTAACCGCCAGCCTCAAATCCTGTCTAATGATTCGGATGCAACCGAGCGTCGAAAGCACCCAGGCCATCGCCGACAGCGACGCCATCGCCGTGGAGCGCACGCTTGCGGGCGACCGCGATGCCTATCGCGTTCTGGTGGAGCGGCACAGCCACAATATTTTCCGGCTGGCCTACCGCATGACCGGGAACAGGCACGACGCGGAAGAGGTGGTACAGGAGGCCTTCCTGCGCGGGTATCAAAAGCTCGGGCAGTTCGCGGCGCGTTCGAATTTCGCGACGTGGGTCTACCGAATCGCGGCGAACTACGCGATCGACCGCATGCGCCAGCGCCAGAAGGAAGAAGCGCGGCGGGAAATGCCGAGAACGGAAGATCAGGACGGGATGGAAAACGATCCATTGACGCGAGTGAAGGACGAAGCGCCGACCCCGGAACGCTTGACGCAGAGCGTCGAATTGCGAAAGCAGATGGAACAGGCGCTGGCCGCCCTTACCGAATCGGAGCGAACCGCTTTTGTGATGCGGCATTGGGAAGGCTGCGGAATCGAAGAAATCGCGGTGGTCTTGAAATCCAGTTCGAACGCTACGAAGAACACTGTTTTCCGGGCAGTCCAGAAACTGCGCCATGCGTTGCAGCCCTTGGTGGAGACAAGAGCGCAAGCGCGCGCGATGGGAACGGAATCATGAAACACATGACGGAAGAAGAGTTGATTGCGTATCGCGAGGGAGTTGCCGAACAGCGCGCAGTGATTTCAGAGCATCTCGCGGCTTGTGAAGAGTGCCGCGGGGAGTTCGAACGAATCGAAGCGGTGCTTGCGGCCCTAGATACGCTTCGTGTACCGGAGCCCGGCACAGACTACGGGCGGCGGGTGTGGAAGGAGATTGCGCCACGACTGGCGGAGAAACCCGGACGCTGGTGGCAGTTGTGGTTCGAACCACGACGGCTCGCGGCGGCGGGTGCGATTGTGGCGCTAATCGTCGCCGCGTTTATTGCAGGACGGTTTACAAAGCGGCTCAACCCGCCTGACAACATCGCGAACAAGGAGCAGGTGCGGGAGCGCATTTTAGTGGTTGCCGTCGGCGAACACCTGGGCCACTCGGAACGGATGCTGGTGGAGCTTTCGA
>Ga0210405_10002574_pt1 | contig 18688 bp, 18 predicted proteins | sample IncBWH11MmetaG_FD_155492 | JGI IMG/M metagenome (GOLD analysis project Ga0210405, IMG submission 155492) | Forest soil microbial communities from Barre Woods Harvard Forest LTER site, Petersham, Massachusetts, United States - Inc-BW-H-11-M | ecosystem: Environmental > Terrestrial > Soil >... | reverse complement strand
CCTCCTTGCCACACACAGCCTACACCCAACTCGGACATCCGGCGACGTTCGACTTCGCGCCGCTGTTGAGAGTATATCGGACATCAAAGGCACCTGATCCGCAACGTCTCATTTTATGAGGACTAGCGGGCCCCCTGGCTTGACGAAGCCGCGCATTGCAGGATCGTGACGAAGACGTTCGGCATCGTTCACATTCTCGTGGCAAGCGAGACGGCCGAACACCGATTGCCACGGCAGGCCGACCGGCGCATGGCGACCGTTCTTGCCGGTCCGCGCGCCCCGATCGAGGGTGAACGGCGACGGTATTCGGAGTCCGCCGCGGTGTTTATGAAATCCATATATTTCAGGCTCCCGCCCCGCCTCGTTTTCAAATGGCGTTTTGACCACATTGCAGCGCGCAGTCGCACGCGGCGACCGCGCGCCATGTGAGCTTATGCCATGCCGTTATTTGCCGGACCTCACGATCCAAAATTGACGCGAGTGGTGAAATCGACCGAGGTGATCGCTCGCTTCTGCCTGCGAATGGTCATTCTCATGATTTTTGCCGCGTTCGGCGGCATCGGCTTTGACCGAAGCCTTGCCGCGCTGCTGTGGATGTCGACCATCCTGAGCGCGGTGCTGGCCACCTTTGGGCGTGAACAACCGCTCGACGCCGTGCTCAACCACTGGGATGAAACCATGGCTTACGCAGCGCTTTGCTGCCTGGTCAGCGGGCTCGACCATTCTGTCCCGATTTGAGACCGCCCTGCGCGGTCTTATGCGGCTCCTATTAGATCGCCGTCTTGCCGCTCTCGAATTCATATCCGCCCCGGCGGATATTTGGAGCATGGAGACAATCAGTCTGCCAACGGCGCCCATACGAACACTGGCACGACAATACCGCGACGGAAAGCGGCCTTTCGGGCGCCGGTCTTGCTCATCATCAGAAGGACTATCAACGTGAAGCTCGTCGAACCTCCCTCGTGCAGCTCTGCATCCACCATCATCTTTATCGGCAAGAACAGCCGCGGCAACTGGGTCGCCCAGGAGCAGAACGGCCTCCATGGCGGCCTGTTCGTCAACCGCGCGCAAGCCTTCAAATACGCGCTCTTTGAAAATGGCCATCATCCAGAGACCATCGTCGAGCTGTCGCGCGAAATCGAGCTCGACATGGGCGGCAAGCCGGCCGCCTCCGATGGCACCGCCCGCGCACGGCGTGTCGCGTGACAAGCCGAACAACGCTCGTCCAGGAGAGCCGAATGCTTCAGCCTCATTCCGCCGCAAGCCGGGAGCAAGTCGTCGACACCATGATCGGGCTCACACGCCTGTCCAGTCTGCAACGCGCCATCGTCGCGGGCAGCGACAGGATGGAGCTGTACCTTGCGCTCCGACGGCGCGGATTCTTGCGGGTAGCGACTTCGGCGACGTGCCGGATTCCCCGAGCGCAGCACGCGATCGGCCTGGTCGCGGGCCAGGACTCGCCGGAGGCTATTGAGGCCGCGCTGGCCGGGATATCGCCTTTTCTCAGCGCCCATGCGGCCGTGGCCGTCCTGATCGATTCGCGCGAAAGCGGCCTCAGCCTCAAGATCCGCATGAGACTGGAGCAAATGGGTTTTCAGATTGAGGCCGGAGTCAGGTGCCAGGAGGGATTGGTGCTTTCCGCGTTCCGACAAGGTTTCGGCCGGATGGAAAACGCCGCGTGAAGTCCGATGACACCCCTTGCAAATTCGACCGCCTGGCTCGCGGGCTACATACCAGATCTCCCCACACCGTTCGATGAGACCGGCGCGATCGATCTGGCGGCATTCGCAAGGCTCTGCGAGCGTCAGATACAGGCGGGTGTCCCGGCGATCGTCGCCGGCGAGACAACCGGCGAAGCCTCGACCCTGACCGTGGACGAGCACGATGCCCTCGTCCGCGCCGCCGTCCAGATCGCGCGCGGCCGCGCCCGCATCATTGCCGGAGCCGGATCGAATTCGACAAGCCACGCCATCGAGATGACCCGGCGCGCCGAACTGGCCGGCGCCGATGCCGTGCTCTCGGTCGTGCCTTACTACAACAAGCCGATGCAGGCCGGCATTGGCTTGCACTTTCGGGCAATCGCCGATTCAACCGCGCTTCCCATTATCCTGCACGACATCCCCGCCCGGACCATCCGCGAATTGTCCGACGACACCCTTGCGAAGCTGGCGCAATCCCGGCAGTTCATCGGCTTGAGGGATGGAACGGGCGATCTTGCACGCCCGATGCGGCTGCGCTCGATGGTTCCGCCGGGGTTTCGACTTTTGTCCGGAGACGACGCCACCGCGCTCGCTTTCTTTGCCAATGGCGGGGACGGCTGCGTTTCCGTCACATCGAATATCGCGCCGGAACTGTGCCAGGTGATTTTTTCGAGCTGCAGGCAGGGACGGTTACAATCCGCCAGATACTTGCAGAGCAGGCTTGCACGGCTGACCGCTCTGCTCGCCGCGGAAAGTCCGGCGGCGCTCAAATATGCGTTGTGCCTGCTCGGCCTGATGCGCCCGGACACCCGCCTGCCGATCGTGGAATTGGCACATGCGGTGAAGGCCGAAGTCGCCGGCGCGCTTGCGGCGATCGGGGAGGAGGAACTGGCCGGCGAAGGCGGGGAAGATCGCCAGCCGGCAGCCGCTATCTGGTGAACCTTGGTCCTCGCGCGTGGCGCGGGATGCGGAGCCAAACTGTTTCCGGCTCGGGTGCCCCGCGCGGATGCCGCACGCTAAGAAAAGTGCTTTTCGCGCCATTTCGGTCCGGGACCCCGCATATAGTGTCGTTCCGGATGATACTTCCTGACGTCCCAGAACGGGCCGAAATAACTCGCCAGCGCACTGGCCGCATGGCGGAGATGAGACACCAGAACGGATGGGATGAACGCTGACTGTCGCATGTGACACTCCACTACGAAGGCTCCGCCTGGATTCCGCCGTTAATCATTTTTTTCTGGCGGCCTGACACCGCGAAGCGCGAGTTCGCGCTCCATCCGCCGCAATTTCGAATCGGCGATCGCCTCGACCATGCGCCTGAAGGCGCCGTTGCCACGCCTCAGAGGGCCGTGGGCAGGTTTGCCACGTGTCCTGCCGAAACGGTAATCGCCCAACGAGTGAGGCGAGTCCGGGCGATGCGACGCACCGTCGTTATCGTAAATCAGCTCGCGATACTTGGCATCGTTGACAAGGAAGAAAGCCATCTTCGATCTCCGACATCGGCCCAGGCACGGGCCGTTGGGCGGAACATGCATGCGACGGCATAGGAAATCGAGACGGCCTCCGGCTCCGTCTCATAGGCGCGTCATAAACGGCAGTTGAGATTCGAACACCGTCAACTCACCCCGCCGTATTCTTATTATTTTCTTATAACAAGCCGCATTCGCCTCTCTCGCATTCCTACGGCGTCATCGGCAAATGATGTGTTGGAGATCCGCGAAGAGGACGCCATGGCCGCAACCATGTTTGTAAATATGCAAACCGTTCTGCGCGGAATGCTCGATGCGCTTGTCAGCTCATGGATGCGGCATTTCGCGGCCGAGGCCGAACAGGTCCGCCTCCCAAACCGTCGATAAGTGCCCTGATCGCCATGCAGCTCACGTGCCCAGATCTTTCGGACCCGCAGGGGCCGATCGCACAGGACGGCCAAGGCTTCGGGTTGACCCCTCATCAGCCGGCAACGGCCCCCACGCCGTTCCAGCCCCTCGATCCAGCAATCCTCAACACGGCGATCCCGGCATTCTTCATCGGCCGTAACAAGGAGGGCTTTTGGCTGGCCCGCGACGTCAAGGGCCAGACCGGCGGAATTTTCCTGTTCGAAAGCTCGGCACTGTCGTTTGCAAGAAGGAATTCCTTGCCTTCGGGATGCGCAACGATCTTTACGTCCGAGAGGTTCGAACTCGATCTCGAAAATCAGGGCAATCCGTTGATCGTGTACCTGAGGCCGCTGACGCGCCTTGCGATGAGGAGCTGGCAGCGAATGGCCGCCCTGATCAGCAAAATGGCCGAACGGGTCGAACGCCAGCGCCGGGATTTTCACGTGCTATGAATTGACCGCGCCGTCAGACGGAGGAAACCCGGACGGCCCTGCGGTCGCCCAGGCTCAAGTTTCACTCACTCCGCGGCGGTGCGCATCTCGATGCGTTCGGCCCTGACCGCGCAGAACTTGAATTCGGGAATTTTGCCGAATGGATCGAGCGCCGGATTGGTCAACAGGTTGGCGGCTGCTTCCGCGTAGCAGAACGGCATGAACACCATGTTCTCCGGCACATCGCGGTCGGAGCGCACCTTGATTTCGACCGCACCGCGCCGCGTTTCCAGCCGGATGAAATCACCGGGGCGCAGGCTCATCCGCCGGATGTCCTTTGGCGACATGAAAGCCACCGCCTCCGGCTCGATCTGATCGAGCACCTGCGAGCGCCGCGTCATCGAGCCGGTGTGCCAATGTTCGAGCACGCGGCCGGTGGACAGCACCATCGGATATTCGTCGTCGGGCAATTCGTCCGGCGGGATCACATGCGCCGGCACGATCTTGCCGCGGCCGCTCTCGGTCGGGAAACCCGTCGCGAAGATGATCTCGTTGCCGGGCTTGTGCGGATCGTCGACCGGATAGGTCACCGCGCCTTCGCGCACCAGCCGCTCCCAGGTGATGTTCTGCAATGAAGGCATCACCTCGGCCATCTCGGTGAAGACCTCGTCCGGACCGCTGTAATTCCAGGGCAGGCCCATGCGCCTGGCTATTTCCTGGATGATCCACAGATCCTGCCGCGCGTCGCCCGGCGGTTTTAGCACTTCGCGCGCGAGCTGCACGCGGCGGTCGGTGTTGGTGAAGGTGCCGGATTTTTCCGCGAACGCGGATGCCGGCAGGATCACGTCGGCATGAAACGCGGTCTCGGTGACGAACAGATCCTGCACCACCAGATGCTCGAGTTTCGCCAGCGCCTCGCGCGCGTGCTGCAGGTCGGGATCCGACATCGCCGGATTTTCGCCCTCGATATACATGCCGATGATCTCGCCGGCATGGATCGCGTTGATGATCTCGACCACGGTGAGGCCGCGAACCGGATCGAGGTCCTGATGCCAGAGCTTTTCAAACGGCTCGCGCAGATCGGTGCGGCCGACCGGCTGATAATCCGGCAGGAACATCGGGATCAGTCCCGCATCGGAAGCGCCCTGCACGTTGTTCTGACCGCGCAACGGATGCAGGCCGGTGCCGGGGCGGCCGACCTGGCCTGTGATCAGCGCCAGCGCGATCAGGCAGCGCGCGTTGTCGGTGCCATGCACATGCTGGCTGATGCCCATGCCCCAGAAGATGATCGAGGCCTTGGCGCGCGCATACATCCGCGCCACCTCGCGTATGGTCTCGGCCGGAATGCCGCAGATCGGCTCCATTTTCTCCGGCGTGAACTCGGTGATACGAGCCTTCAGATCGTCAAAGCCCTCGGTATAGCCGGCGATATATTGCTCGTCGGTGAGGCCTTCGGTGATGATGGTGTTGATCATCGCGTTCAGCATCGCGACGTCGCTGCCCGGCTTGAACGCCAGGTGCCTGTAGGCATGGCGCGACAGCGACTGCGTGCGCGGATCGATCACGATCAGCTTGGCGCCGCGCTTGGCCGCGTTCTTGATGAAGGTCGCCGCGACCGGGTGATTGACCGTGGGGTTGGCGCCGATCACGATGATGACTTCGGCATCCATCGCAGCCGCAAACGGCGCCGACACCGCGCCCGAGGCCAGACCTTCGAACAAAGCTGCGACCGACGAGGCATGACAAAGCCTCGTGCAGTGGTCGACGTTATTGGAGCCAAAGCCGGTGCGAACCAGCTTCTGGAACAGATAGGCTTCCTCGTTGGAGCCCTTTGCGGAGCCGAAACCGGCGAGCGCCTTGACGCCCTTCTCATCGCGGATTTTCACGAGGCCGCGTGCGGCGATGTCGAGCGCTTCTTCCCACGACGCTTCGCGGAAATGCGTGAACGGATTGGCCGGATCGACCTGGTCGTTGGCGTCCTTCCTGGCGTTCGGCAACCGCACCAGCGGCTTCGTCAGGCGATGCGGGTGATGGATGTAGTCGAAGCCGAAGCGACCCTTGACGCAGAGCCGGTTGTGATTGGCCGGGCCGTCGCGCCCTTCGGCGTAGATCACCTTCTCGTCCTTGACCTGATAGGTGACCTGGCAGCCGACCCCGCAAAACGGGCAGAGCGAGTCGACTTTCCTGTCGGCATAGGTGACGCGGGTCTGGTTCTCGTCCAGCATCACCGCCGGCATCAGCGCGCCGGTCGGGCAGGCCTGGACGCATTCGCCGCAAGCGACGCAGGTCGATTCGCCCATCGGGTCGTCGAAATCGAACACGATCTTGGAATCGTGATTGCGATAGGCCATGCCGATGACGTCGTTGACCTGAACCTCGCGACAGGCCCGCACGCACAGTCCGCACTGGATGCAGGAATCGAGATTGACGCGCATCGCCGGATGGCTGGCGTCGCCTTGCCAGCGCTCCGCGGCCGGAAAGCGGCTCTCGGTCACCTCGATCTTTTCCGCCCAGTGCCAGAATTTCGAATCGGGATCGTGCGAGGTCTCGCGCGCCGGCTGATCGGCGACCAGAAGTTCCATCACCATTTTTTGCGCCGCGACCGCGCGGGCGCTCGCCGACTTCACCTTCATGCCGACGCTTGGGGTGCGCTTGCAGGATGCCGCCAGCACACGCTCGCCCTCGATCTCCACCATGCAGGCGCGGCAATTGCCGTCGGGCCGATAGTCCGGCTCGGGCGAATAGCACAAATGCGGAATTTCGCGGCCCTGGCGCTTGGCCACCTGCCAAATGGTCTCGCCATTGACGGCCTCGACCTGTTGGCCGTCGAGTTCGAACTGGATTTTCGTCATTCCGCGGCCTCTTTCGGCAGGAATTCTTCCGGGAAATATTTAATCACTGTGGTCAGCGGATTCGAGGCCGCCTGGCCGAGACCGCAAATCGAGGCGTCGCGCATTGCCTGGCTCAATTCGTCGAGCAATTCGCGGTTCCAGACCGGCCGTTCCATCAAGAGCGCTGCCTTCTGGGTGCCGACGCGGCAGGGCGTGCACTGGCCGCAGCTTTCATCCTCGAAGAAGCGCATCAGGTTCAGCGCCGCACCCTTCACGCTGTCCTGATCGGACAGGATGATGACCGCAGCCGAGCCGATGAAGCAGCCGTATTTTTCCAGCGTGCCGAAATCGAGCGGGATATTGTCCATCGACGCCGGCAGGATGCCGCCCGACGCGCCGCCCGGCAGGTAGGCGTGGAATTTGTGGCCTTCCGCCATGCCGCCGCAGAATTCGTCGATCAGTTCGCGCACGGTGATGCCGGCCGGCGCGAGCTTCATGCCGGGGCTTTTGACCCGTCCCGAAACCGAGTAGCTGCGCAAGCCAAAGCGCTCGTTGCGGCCGTGGCTCTTCCACCAGTCCGCGCCCTTCTCGACGATGTCGCGCACCCACCACAGCGTCTCGATATTGTTGATCAGCGTCGGCAGCCCGAACAGCCCGACCTGGAACGGGTACGGCGGCTTGTGCCGCGGCAATCCACGTTTGCCTTCGATGCTTTCCAGGAGCGAGGATTCCTCGCCGCAGATATAGGCGCCGGCGCCGCGCCGCATGTGCAGCACTGGTCCGCCCGGCGGCAGTTTCGCGATCTCGCGCGTCAGGATTTCGCGCGATGCCGGATATTCGTCGCGGATATAGATGTAGACGTCGGGCGCCTCGACGATAAGCGCGCCGATCAGCGTGCCCTCGAGGAAACGATGCGGATCGGTCTCAAGATAGAAGCGATCCTTGAACGTCCCGGGCTCGCCCTCGTCCCCATTGACGGCCATCAGCCGCGGGCCGGGCTCGCCGAGCACCGCGCGCCACTTGCGTCCCGTCGGAAAGCCGGCGCCGCCGAGCCCGCGCAAGGAGGCATCGTCGAGCGCCTTGAGCAGATCTTCCTTTTTCAATTCACCCGAACGCAGCCGCTTCAACAGCGCATAGCCGCCGCCGGCGACATAGGCGTCGTATCCGACATAGTCGGGCAGATGCGCGTGAGTATCGCCGCCCTTTGCCGCCGCCAGCACGCTTTTGACGCTGGCGTGGTCGACAAAGTGATGGCCGACCTCGGCCGCAGGCGCGGTGTCGCAGCGGCCGACGCAGGGCGCGCGCACCACGCGAATGCCCGGGCCCGCGGTATTTTGCAGTTCATCCAGAAGTTTTTCCGCACCCAGCATCGCACAGGTGAGCGAGCCGCAGACGCGAATGGTGAGCGGCGCAATATCCGGCTCGCCCTCCTTCACCACGTCGAAATGGGCGTAGAAGGTTGCGGTCTCGAACACCTCCGCGAACGAAAGCTTCATCTCGTCGGCAAGGGCTGCGAGATGGACGGCGGAAATCTGGTGATATCTGTCCTGGACGAGGTGCAGATACTCGATCAGAAGATCGCGCCGCCGTGGCCGGTCGCCGAGCAAGATTTCGATCTCGTGCGCGGCGGTCGGGTCGATCTGGCGTCCCTTGGGGGTCGATTTGGCCCGCCTGCGCCCCTCGCCCGGATGTTCGTACGAGCGGACCTTTTGTACGTCATGACTCATCGACACATCTCGTTCCTGCCGCGGCGATCTTGGGGCTGTGCAATTCTAATCTGTGGCATGCCAGATGCCAAGCGCAATTACGCAGCTCTGATAAGCATTTAAGGGGCAATCAGCCTTCGCTGTCATGCCCCTTTTTCAGCCGCCGCTGGCAAAATCGCAGGTTTTCAGGTCCTGTCCATGCAGTCCCCGATGTAGAACCAGCGGTCATCGCCGGCCAGTCCCCGTTGCTTCACCTCTTTGCGGCACGCCCTGAGCTTGCCCTTGTTCGCCTGCCACTTGGCCTTCATTTCCCGCAGCTTGTCAGCCGTCAGCTTCATTCGCGAAGGCTTGGCGGCGGCCGGTGCCGGGCTGGCCGCTTGCGCCAGGGTCGTCTGGGCCGAAGCGGTATGCAGGCTGCCTGCGACAAGAAGCGCGGCAACGAGGCAAGCGATGATGCGAAGCATAGGAATCCCCTTTGGGTAATTTCTTTGATTGATCGCAGAGAAAAATGCGCGGGACACCATCCGATGGGGTCCCGCGGTGAAGTAGCCGCCGGTCAGAAGATCTTGGCCGCGCTTTCCAGTGTCTTCCACACGCCCCAGGCGAGCGGGATGCCGACAAAGGCCCAGAACAGCACTGCCGGCAAATCCAAACCGCCCTTGCCGATTCCAAACGATCCGGTCTCCACCCCGGCCGCGCTCTTGGCGCTTGCGGCCTGCAGCTTTGCGACCTCCTCGGCGCTCATGTGCCATTTGTGGTCGACAGGCTTGATCAGGTAGTTGCAGATCAATCCGGCAATCAGCATCGCGCAAAGGATATACATCGTCGTGTTGTAGAGATGGTCGCGTGGCACGCCGGCCGCGAGCTGGAATTCGCGGATATAGTTGACGACAACAGGACCGATGATTCCGGCGGTCGACCATGCCGTCAGCAACCGCCCGTGAATGGCGCCAACAAACTGCGTTCCGAACATGTCGGCGAGATAGGCGGGCACGGTGGCGAAGCCGCCGCCATACATCGACAGGATGATGCCGAAGCCGAGAACGAACAGTAGTTTTGAGCCCATCGCGGCGAAGGTCGGCGCCAGCGCGTAGAGCGCGATGCCCAACACGAAGAACGTGTAGTAGGTGTTCTTGCGGCCGATATAGTCCGACAGCGACGCCCAGAAGAAACGGCCACCGATGTTGAACAGCGACAGCAGGCCAGCAAAGCCGGCCGCAATCCCCGCGATCAGCGTCCTCTGCTCGACCGAAAGCGCGCCAAAATTCAGGTTCGGCATTCCGATCAGCTTGCCGGCGAAGATTTCCTGCAACATCGGCGAGGCCATGCCGATCACGCCGATGCCGGCCGATACGTTCAAGCACAGCACCCACCAGATCAGCCAGAATTGCGGTGTCTTGTGCGCGTTGTCGAGATGGACGTGATGCTCCGTGATCATCGTCTTGCTTTCGCTCGGCGGCGTCCAGCCCTCGGGACGCCACCCCGCCGGCGTGACCCGGTAAGCAAATGCACCTATCATCATGAAGACGAAATAGATCACGCCCATCGCGGCGAAGGTTTTCCAAACACCAACATCCGTGGGGGTCTTGAAATAGTTGATCAGGATATTCGCCAGCGGTGCGCCGATCATGGCGCCGCCGCCGAAGCCCATGATCGCCATGCCGGTCGCCATGCCGCGACGGTCGGGAAACCATTTGATCAGCGTCGAAACCGGGGAAATGTAGCCGAGACCGAGACCGACGCCGCCAATGACGCCCGCCCCTAACCACATGATCCAGAGCTGGTGCACGTAAACGCCAAGGGCGCCGATGATCAGGCCGCCACCCCAGCAACATGCCGCGACGGCGCCTGCCTTGCGCGGCCCGGCGCGCTCGAGCCAGCCGCCCCAGATCGCGGCGGAGACGCCGAGCAGCACGAAGAACAGCGTGTACATCCAGCCGAGGCTGGCGACTTTCCAGTCGCAGGTGGTGGTGAAGAGCTCCTGCACTAGCGACATGTCTGGACAGGCCTTCGGCGCCGTCAGGCCGATCGAACGCGACAACGGCAGCCAGAACACGCTGAACCCATAGGCCATGCCGATGCACAGATGAATGCAAAGCGCCGCCGGTGGCACCAGCCAGCGATTGAAGCCGGCTTTTGCAATCGTGTGCTCGCGATCGAGAATTCCCATCCCGCCGCCGGACATCGTCCCTGCGCCGCTAATTGTCGTCATCAATTCCTCCCCTGCAGCCGCCCTTGCCGGGCATGTCTGCCGTCCACGATTCCTGTTGTCCTATAGCCCCAGTTCTCGGCGACGAGCCAACCCCCGGATTGCTGCTCCGCACAATTCCCGCATGCGCCCGGATCGCAAAAGCGCATCGAAAACTTGACGAAAACTTGAACCCCTCTTGCGGCGCGTTATGCCACGACGGGCCCCCCGGCGCCATATTGCGAAGTGCACCGCCCATCTCCACGGGCGCGACTTCCTCTGAAAACCTCGCACAGGGCTGAATTGGGGCAGAAGCCCGGGCTCATGTCGATAGGCAAAAGGTAGCGGGTCGGAACCGAAATCGTTAACGCGTTGCGGCCGAAAGGCCGGCCGTCTTTTCGATCAGGAACACGATCCGATGCTCGGCTCGCTCCGTGATCTCGACCCTGTCGCCGGTTTCCTGGATCAGGTTTGGGATATCGATCACCGACAGTGGATCGGTGCAATGAACCTCCAGAAGGTCGCCCGGCGACAGTGCCTTCAACGCCTTGCGCGTCTTCAAGGCCGGCAACGGGCATTTGAGGCCGGTGAGGTCGAGCTTTGTCGTCGTCATGTCCCAACCATGGCGAAGCGGCCTCGCATCGTCAACGAACATCGACGGCAGCGAGCGAGCCTTACATCAGGCTCGCGTAGCCGAGAAATCCAACCATCTGGCCGTGAGCGATCTGTGTGATCTCCTCGCCAAGCTCGACCAATCCGTCGGTGTCCACGAGCGACGACAAGAGACCAGCGCCCTCGCGCGGGAATTTTGTCACCTCGAGCCTGCCGTCGTCCGCACTGCGCAGATTGACCCGCACATATTCGCGGCGGGCGATCTTCTTTTTATAAGTGAAGGCGGCGCGGACCGGCAGCGGAGTCAAAGGTTGCGGCTTCGCGCCAGACAGCGCCAGCACGGTCGGCCGCACGACATGGACGAAGGTGACAAAACTCGCTACCGGATTTCCCGGCAGTCCGATGAACGGCGCGCCGTCGATGATCCCCATGGCGACGGGACGCCCAGGCTTGATCGCCATCCGCCACAGCACAAGTTTGCCGACGTCTTCGACGGCAGCCTTGACGTGGTCCTCCTCGCCGGTCGACACCCCGCCGCTGGTCAGGATCAAGTCGTGGGTGCCGGCCACCTTCTTCAGACCCTGCGCCAGCGCCGCGCGATCATCGCGCAGGATACCGAGATCGCTGACCTCGCAGCCAAGCCGTGCCAGCATCGCCATCAGCATGAAGCGATTGGAATCGAATAATTGCGCTGATTTGCGCAAGTCTCCCGGCGACACCAGTTCGTTGCCGGTCGAGAACACCGCGACGCGGATACGCCGGCGCACGTCGATTTGCGTCAGGCCGAAGGCGGCCGCAAGCGCGACGTCTTGCGGACGCAGCCGCTGGCCGCTTTCGAGCGCGGCCGCTCCCAGCGGAATGTCTTCGCCCTTGGGACGCACGTTGGCGCCGGGCCTCAGACCCGCCGGCAGAACAACCTTGCCGGCGCCATCGAGGCGCACGTCCTCCTGCATGAACACGGTGCCGGCGCCTTCCGGCATCGGCGCACCGGTAAAGATTCGCACCGCGTGACCCGGGCTGACCGGATGTTGCGCGGCGGCGCCCGCCTGAATGCGTGCCGACACCGGAAACGCCGCTTCCTCCCGAAGCGGAAGATCGTCGCTCCGCACCGCATAGCCATCGACGGCGGAATTGGTGAAGGGCGGCAGGGCCAGGGATGCGGAAATATCGCCGGCGAGAATGCGCCCGTCGGCCTTGCCGAGAGGCACGGCCTCGATCTCATGCACCGCGCTTACACGGCTGGCGATGATCGCGACGGCTTCATCGACCGACATCATCGGTCCGCCGAAGGCGAAGCAATCGTCGGACAACTGCGCCATGGTGCTCTCAGGCCTCGCTGACGCTTGCCGCCAGCACGTCTTCGACGGGAATTGCAAACTTCTGCATCATCGCGGCAACCGCCGGGATATCATCGAGATGGGCAACCGGCAGCGTGGTTTCAACGGTCGCATCGGTGGCAATGCCGACGATCGCGGGATCGTCGGGGAACAGCGGCGCCTTGCCATTGGCTTTGCGAAGCACCTCGATCTTGCGATGAGGCTCGGACTTGAAGCCTTCGACGACTACGAGATCGACCCGCGACATCTTCCTGAGCAGTTCCGGCAGGTGCGGCTCCCGAGCACCGCGCAGTTCGTGCATCAAGGCCCACCGCTTGCCCGAAGACACCAGCACCTCCGCCGCGCCCGACTGCCGATGCACCCAGGAATCCTTGCCGGGCACGTCGACATCGAAAGCGTGGTGGGCGTGCTTGATCACGGAAACGCGAAGCCCTTCCTTCAGGAAATGCGGGATGACGCGCGCCAGCAGCGTCGTCTTGCCGGCGCCGCTCCATCCGGCCAGGCCGATCACCTTCATCTATTTCTCCGAACCGGCACAGGGGAACTGGGGGCTATGTTTTGTCCAGGGGGGATTTATATCGGGCCTAGGGAAAATGTCATGCTAACCTCGCCAAAATGACCAAGATCGACAAACCTCCGGTCCCCCTGATCCTGCCTAATCCGCAGGATCCGCGGCTGACCGAACGCGTCGCCGGCACCGACCAGACCGGGGCTGCGGTCGAGATCAACGTTCCGGTCGAGCGGCCGCTGACGCTTTACTTGAACGCCCAGGAGATCGTCACCATGATGACGATCGGCGATTATCCGGAATACCTCGCGCTCGGCTATCTGCTCAACCAGAACATGCTGAAATACGACGACGTCGTCACCGAGGTCGAATACGACGATGATCTGCAGGTGGTGGTGGTGCGCACCGAGCACCACACCAATTTCGAACAAAAACTAAAGAAGCGCACGCAGACATCGGGCTGCGCGCAGGGTACCGCTTTCGGCGACCTGCTGGAGGCCGTGGAAAGCGTCGCCCTGCCCCAGGCCGAATTGCGCACCTCCTGGCTCTATCAGATGACGCACGCGATCAACACCACGCCCTCGCTCTATCTTGAGGCGGGGGCCATTCACGGCTGCGTATTGTGCAAGGAAGGCACGCCCGTCTGCTACACCGAAGATGTCGGCCGCCACAACGCGGTCGACAAGATCGCGGGCTGGATTTATCGCCACGGCGTCGATCCCGCCGACAAGATCCTCTACACCACCGGACGGCTGACTTCCGAAATGGTCATCAAGACGGTGCGGATGGGAATTCCGATACTCGTCTCGCGTTCCGGTTTTACGGCCTGGGGCGTCGATCTGGCGCGGCAGGTCGGACTGACTCTGATCGGCCGCGCGCGGGGCAAACGGTTTATTGCGCTCTCCGGCGAGGGGCGCATCGTCTACGACCAGAATCTCGCTTTCGTCGAGGAAGAGTCCGCACGGCACAAGCGCAAGGGCACTGAGCGTGACGACTGAAATTCCGGCCACGCCCGCAGTGTTGCTCGCCGGCGGCCTGGCGCGGCGGATGGGCGGCGGCGACAAGCCGATGCGCCAGATCGGCGGCCGAACCATCCTTGAGCGCGTGATCGCGCGGCTGAAGCCGCAATGTGGCGGGCTCATTCTCAATGCCAATGGCGATCCGGCCCGGTTTGCCAGCTTTGGCTTGCCGGTCATTCCCGATTCGGTGGCGGATTTTCCAGGCCCGCTCGCCGGCATTCTCGCCGGCCTCGACTGGGCCGCGGCCAACCGGCCCGAGGTATCGTGGGTATTGAGCGCGGCGGCGGATTGTCCGTTTCTGCCGCGCGATCTCGTCGTGCGCCTGCACCGCGCCCGTTCCGAACAGAATGCGCAGCTCGCGGTCGCCGCTTCCGGCGGCCAGTCGCATCCGGTGATCGGATTATGGAGCGTTGCCTTGCGTGACGAGCTTCGCCATGCGCTGATCGTGGAAGACGTCCGCAAGATCGATCGCTGGACCGCGCGCTACCCGCTCGCCACCGTGGCGTGGCCGGCTGAACCGCTCGACCCGTTTTTCAACGCCAACACTGTGGATGATATCGCAGAGGCCGAACGGCTGGCAGCGCTGGATGGGTAACCGACGTCCCGGCGAAGCGAGCGAAGCGAGTGCGAGCGGGGACGCGGAGTGGGCTCACGCCGGCCGAAACCCCGCCTGCGCGAGCGCGGCGCGGCCTTCGTCCGACTCAAGCGCGTCCAAAAACGCCCTCACCGCGGGGCGCTGCTTTCGCGCGGTCACCAGTGCAAAATCATAATGCTCTTCGGCCAGCGGAATGAAGCCCAATCCCGCACCGTGCGCGACCGGCGCAATCGTCACGCCCCAATCGGCGCGGGCTTGCGCGATTGCGGCTGCGACCGCGTTATGCGAACGCGGCTGATTCCAGTAGCCGTCGGGGCGCGCCTCGCCAAGCAGGCGGTCGATCAGGATGCGGGTGCCCGCGCCCTGATTGCGGTTGACCATGATGCAGGCGGGATCGGCGAGCGCTGAGCGTACCGCAGCCTGCGCGCTCAATCCCTCAAAACGCGCATCGCCGACACGGAACACGATGCCCTGCATCCGCCGCCAGCCGGGCACCAGTTCAAGGCCATCGCTGAGAAACGGCGTATTGTAGGATTCCGAGTTTTCGTCGAACAAATGAATCGGCGCGAGGTCGCACTCGCCGCGTTTGGCCGCCGCCAGTCCGCCGAGGCTGCCGACCGCGATCGAACGCACCACCAGACCTGCACGCGCAAGTGGGGTGGTGACGAGATCAAGCCCGGTGCAATGGCTGCCGACAATCACCAGATCAGGCACCCGCACATGCGGCGTGAACAGCGTGACCTCGGCTTGCGCGCCTGCGGGCATCTGATCGGCCAGCGCGTCGATCTTCAGGAAGCCGTCGGCCTGCGCGAACGAAGTGATGGCGCCACTTCCCTTGCCGGAGGGATAGGCGATCAACCCGTCAGCGCCTTCGACCAGCGATACCATGACGAATTCGGTGCGGCCGAGTTCCGATGCGATCCGCACCGGCACTTTGGCCGTCACCTTCGCGTCCGATCGCGGCGGCAGGCCTGCCATCCGCCGCAGCACCGGCACGATCATGTCGTGGAAGGTGAACATCGCCGAGGTCGGGAATCCCGGCAGGATCACCACCGGCTTGCCGTCGCAGACCGCAAGACACAGCGGCTTGCCTGGCTTCAGCGCGACGCCATGCGCGATGATGCCGGGTTTTCCGAGCCGCGCGATGATGCGGTGGGATACATCGCCGGCCCCCTTCGAGGTGCCGCCGGAAAGCACCAGCATATCGGAGGTCTCGAGCGCCCGGCGCATCGCCGCTTCCAGCTGCACTTCATCGTCGGCGATGGCGCCCAGAAAGGCCGCTTCACCGCCGTTCTCATCGATCGCCGCGCTGACGATCGCGCCATTGGTGTCGAAGATCGCGGCCGGGCGCAGCTTCTCGCCCGGCTGCACCAGCTCGTCGCCGGTGGAGATCACCGCCACGCGCGGTCGGCGCACGACGGACACCTTCGCGATCCCGCAGGCGGCGCACATGCCGATCTCGCGCGACCCGATCACGGTGCCGGCGCGCAGCACCGCCTCACCGCGCGCGATGTCGGAACCGGCATAGGATACGAATTGCCCGGGCGAGGCAGCGCGGCGAATCTCGATCGCGCGGGCGCCAGCCGGCTGGGTATGCTCGACCATGACGATGGCGTCGGCACCCCGCGGCAGCGGGCCGCCGGTTGCAATTGACGTGGCGGTGCCCGACAGCACCGGCCGGACCGGCGCGGTGCCGCAGGCGATGACTTCATCGTTGAGCACAAGGCGAACCGGTGTCGCTTCGGAAGCCGAGGCGAGATCGCCGGAACGCACCGCAAATCCGTCGACATTGGAGCGATCGAACGGCGGCACGTCGATGTCGGCGGCGATATCGTGCGCCAGCGCGAAGCCGAGCGCATCCGCCAATGGCCGCTCCTCGGCGGGCGTCGCGCGTGGAAACAAGGCGGCTTCGAAACGCGCCAGCGCATCCTCGCGCGACAGGATGGTCAGGAATTGATCCTGATCGGCGCCGTCACGGTTTCTTGGCGAGGGAGCGTTGGTCATGCCGGAACCCATATCTGTCAGTCCCGCATTATATAGGCATCGACCGGCGCGCCCGCAGCGAAGCCCTCGGAGCCGCTGGGTATCACGAGCCAGGCATCGGCACGGGCGATTGTCTCGAGCGACATGTCGCCGACGGCCAGCGGCCTCCAGGCATCTTCAACCTGTTCGAGCAGGACGATTTCAGCGATGCCGACGCTTGAGGCGATCTTGCGCTGAAGCGGCAGGGTCAGCCTCGCTCGCGGCCAAAGGCCGGACAAGCGGTCCAGCACCGGAAGCACGAGCGTCCACCACGCCGCGAGTGCCTGATCCGGCGCGCCCGGCAGAGCTATGGTGGGGATTTTTTCGATCCTGCCGATCGCGGTAGTCCGGCCGGGCTGCAGCGCAATGCCATGCGCGACGACCTCACCACGCTGGGCCAGGGCGGCGATCGTTGCATCGGTACGGCCGACGCCGCTTCCACCGATGGTCACCAGCAGATCGCAGGCGCTGGTATCCAATGCCCTTGCGATCGATGCCGCATCGCGGCCCGTGGCGTCAGTGCGGAGGACGCTCGCACCTGCCGCGTCGGCGTTCTCCGAAATCAGCTGTGCCGTTACAGTTTGGCCGGACGATGCGGGAATATTGATGACGCGCAGGCGCGGGCGGCGCACGTTCAACCTTTCCAGACCCGCCGCCCGCGCGACCAAGAGGTCGAGCGGGCGAATGCCACGGCCGGCGGCGATGACAGGAGTTGCGCCAGCGATATCCCCGCCGGCGCGGCGGACGCCCTGCCCCGGTATGGCTTCCGCGAGCACCTGATACATCGGACCCGCCCGATCGATGGAATCCGAATCCATGACGCAATCGCAGTTATCCGGCATCGGGTCGCCAGCTTCGACCCAGGCGGGCGACGCGGGGAGAAGCAGGGGCGAATAGGACGACGCGCCGACGAGATCGCGCGCGCGCAAGGCCCAGCCGTCGCAAACTGCGACATCGCGCGAGGGAAGCGGCTTCAGCGGCAGCATCTCCGCAGCGGCGCAGCCTGCGGCCTCGTCGAGCGGAAGCTCGACCGGCTCGACCGGGGCGAGGCCATGCAGCAACGCCGCAAGCGCCGCATCGAGCGGCGTAAGCGAGGCCGGCAGGCGCTGGGTTGGAACCATGGCCCGCCTATGTACTGAATCAGGCCCCAAATATACAGCAAAATGCTGCGATGCATTTCCGGAGGGCGCGGTGGCTCGCGTTGACGGCAACCATCGAATGAATGCACAAAAGGCAGGACCCGCCCGAGTCAGGATCCCGGCCAACCGAATGGCCAATGCGCCTTACGCAATGGGAGGAACGAGATGTCCGCCAGAAGCATGACCGCGGCTGGAGTCCTCGCCGCATCGCTGTTGTCGTCAACCCTGGCCTTGATCCATACAGCTTCGGCCCAGATCTCGGATGACGTCGTCAAGATCGGCGTTCTGACCGACATGAATGGCCCGGCCTCGACCGCCACCGGCCAGGGATCGGTGACCGCCGCGCAGATGGCGGTGGACGATTTCGGCGGCAAGGCGCTGGGCAAGCCGATCGAGGTGACCTTCGCCGATCATCAGAACAAGCCGGACATCGGCGCCACGCTGGCGCGCCAATGGTACGACGAAGGCATCGACGTGATCGCCGACGTCCCGACCTCCTCGGTGGCGCTGGCGGTGGAGGAGGTCTCGCGCGACAAGAAGAAGATCGCGCTGATGTCGGCGCCGGCCAGCTCGGACATCTACGGCAAGAACTGCTCGCCTTATACGGCACAATGGACCTTCGACACCTACTCGCTCGCCCATGTCACCGGCGGCGCAGTGGTGAAGAACGGCGGCGACACGTGGTACTTCATCACCGCCGACTACGCCTTCGGCCATGCACTG
>Ga0210405_10002572_pt1 | contig 18702 bp, 18 predicted proteins | sample IncBWH11MmetaG_FD_155492 | JGI IMG/M metagenome (GOLD analysis project Ga0210405, IMG submission 155492) | Forest soil microbial communities from Barre Woods Harvard Forest LTER site, Petersham, Massachusetts, United States - Inc-BW-H-11-M | ecosystem: Environmental > Terrestrial > Soil >... | reverse complement strand
GCGGAACCTCGCGGACGAATGCTTCCACTTGGAAGTAATCTTCGACGTCCACACTCAATATATGTCTTATGCGCGGGCTTTCTTTTGTTGCGTCTGCGATCTGGGCGTTGTCCCAACCGTCCTCCGGCCGCGGCGAATGTGAGGACGGAACTGGTCGCCTGAGCTCTGCAGTTTGCGAAAACCTCGAAAGCAAATTGTCCACTGATTTACTGCTCATGAAAATTCCGAACGATGGTTCCTGATTTCCGCTTGTCTGCCCCGGTAATCGCATCACCGCGCGTTCCAGCCTGTTATGCGGCGGGAATCCGATGAGCTTAGCTACTTCGCCCCGCGACCGAAAAGAATCACGTTGAAAGTTGCCAGGATGATTGCCAGGTCCAGTTTGAGAGAGAGGTTCTTAATATAATAAAGATCGTATTCGAGCTTGCGTTCCGTCTCTTCGATAGTGGATCCATACTGATATTTTACTTGTGCCCAGCCGGTGATTCCCGGCCTGACGCTGTGCCTGCGCCAGTACATCGGAATTCTTTCATCGAGCATCGCGCATAGCTGCGTTTGTTCCGGGCGCGGACCCACAAGACTCATCTCACCGCGCAAGACATTGAATAGTTGCGGCAGCTCATCCAGCCGAAATTTTCGCAATAGGTGCCCGATACGGGTGACACGCGGGTCGTTCTTCAGAGCCCAACTCGGCCCCCCCGCTTCTGCGTCCTGGAACATCGAACGGAACTTCAAGATGGTGAACGGCCGTTGACCCAACCCGACGCGTTGCTGCCTGAATAAGATGGGCAACCCTGTTTCCAGCCAGATGGCGAGGGCGATCACTCCCATTAACGGCAACCCGAGGATTATTCCGAGCAGGGATACCGCGATGTCTAAGCAGCGCTTCGCGGCCAGGAGAGACCGAGACTTACGAAAGCCGGCGGACAGGAACAGCCAGCTCGGCGCCAGGTTCGTCAGCAGGATTTTTCCCGTCACCTTCTCGTACATACTATGCGCGTCCTCGACCTGCACTCCCGAGAACTTCAATTGCAGAAGCTGTTCGACAGGTGTGCACCCTCGCCGTTCGTTGAGGGACAGAATCACTCGGCTGACCCCCTTTTCTTTCACAATGTCACCAACCTGATTCACGGAGCCAATGATGGAAGGGTTGACGAGGGACTTCCCGATATTCTCCCCCTTCTCGTCGAGAAACCCGACAACCTTGAGATTAAGCTCGGGGCGCACGAGGATTTCCCGCACCAGGGTAATCCCCGCCTGTGCAGTGCCAAGAACGAGCACTAGCTTCTGATCATTCATACTTTGTCTCTAAGTTTGTGCGTTAGGGGATGGGCCTCAAAAGTGGTAAGCGACATGGGAATCTCGCCGATTGCTTCCTCGGGCGCGGTTGCCGTCAAATTTGCACGCCCTCCTGTGTCAGGAAATCAGAAGGATTCTCACGGTAGCTCGCGCCCCTGATGAGTGAACTCCGGCGGCAAGGGCTCAGTGTGGGGGCTCACCTTGCGATTGGAATTGAAAAGCAGAACGAGCCTTGCCGTTGCTCTTTGGCAGAGTGGCCAGCAGTGGAATTTCGAGATATTCCTTTACCTCCTCGGGCGTCCTGAATGATGGGTCGAGATATTCCATCAGGAAGCCGAGGCCCATACTGCCTAGTATGGCGATCACCACGGCCAGGAGCAGTTTGACACCTGTCGGCAAACTCGCCGGCACCAACGGCGCCATCGGTGCCTCCGCGACCGCGGCATTGATGATCTTCCGTTGATCGAGAGCATCCGCGATGCGGGCTTCTTCGCGCTTCCTATGATAAAGGAGATAATTCTCCTCGTTGGCTTTGGCGGTCCTCAACAAATCTTGCTGGAATATCGACTCGCCCTCCAACTTGTGCACTCTGCTCTCAAGCGTCTTCAGCCCACCGGCCATGGCCGAGGCGCGGGCTCGCAAACCCGTTAAGTCCGCCTTGGCTTTCTCCATCTCCGTTTTGACCCAGGCATGTGCTGGGTCTTGGTCCGTTGTCTCTTCTCGAATGCCTCGTCTCTCGGCCTCGGCGATCGAAGTACGAGTCTCCGAAATCTTGGTTTCCACTTCTTGAACCAGCGGATATGTTGGATCATACCTTTCGAGCAATTCCGTCCGCTTGAGTTCCAGGTCGAGCAGTGTCGTTTTCAGATTGGCCATGAGCAGGGGATTGTCCGCCACTTTAATCTGCGTGGTTACGCGCGCTGGGACCGCTCCATCTTCCGCTTCGAGCGTGCGAAGCCGCTTCTCCGTTTCGGCGATTGACGCAAGCGTTTGCTGCAGGGTGAGATCGAAATCGTTCATCTTCTGAAGTGTTACCTGCTTCTCGAAATCAGCCGAAACAACTCCGGTTTGTTGCGTGAAACGCACCAACTGCCCTTCCGAGGCTGCCAGTTCTTTCTCGTATTGCTGCGCCTGCTGCTGAAAGAAGTCTGCCGTCCCTTGTGGGCGACGGATCGTCGTATGCTTGGCCAGATACAGATCCCCCAACTCCTTAAGCACCTGTGCGGCAAGTTGCGGCGATTCGGATTGATAGGTGACCTTAATGATATCGGAGGCGTTGAGCGGGATCACCTGCAGGTCTTTCGTCTCCATTTTGAGAACCGCTTTGTAAATCCTCGTCTGTTTGTCCGGCGCCAATCCCAAGGCTCCCAGCACCCGCAGTTCGATGGCTCCTATGGACCACGGGTTCCTGGGCTCATAAAGCCTGCAATCCAATATCGTTTTCTCCAGAGAGTCGCGGCTTTGGAACAGTTCGACCTCTGAAGTGATTTCGTCCAATGTCAAATTGCGGTCGGACTGGTTGACGTTCGGTTCGGTGGATACCAACGGGTCTACGCGCTCGCGTTGTACCAGGATCTTCATCTCGGCCTCGTATGTAGGAGGCAAAATCAAAATCGCTAAGATGGATCCCACCATCAGCCCTGCGAACGCGAGGACGATCACCCGGCGTCGCCGGAATGCCATCCCCACCAGATCACGCAGCGTAAAGGAATGTTCCTGTTTCCCGTTACCGTGACCGTTACCGTTACCATTTCCGTTTCGATTTCCATTTCTGTTTCCATTATGTCCGTTCTGCTTCTCGGAATTCACGTTTTTCATTTGGCTTCCTCCTACGATTTCTGTGTCCCCAGCCACCAAACCCTAGAACGTTTTGGGATTCAGCTACGTCCCAACCTTGGCCACTGCGATTGACCGGTGGATCTTTGCAAGCGCGTTCTTCGGCACATACAACTCGTTATCTCGACCAATATCAGTCCGCGTCTGGTCCCTGCGAATTTTTCGATTGCTCTGAAAGGCGACCGTGGCAGGATGGCAGTTGTCCTCAACGTCGTTTGGCCAATGGGTGTGCTTTTTCTTTGATAGGCTTGCGGCGAACTTATCTTTGCCGAAGTCTTGCTAGAGCTTTTTATAGAGGGTTTCGGGAATGGAAAACGTGTGGTTGTTGAGCACTGCGCCTAATATCTTCACATTTGCAGCGGCCAGATTTTCTTTGGCCGTTCGCGCAGTCTCACGGCGTGTAACCATGGACTCTAGAATCAGAATAACTCCGTCAGCGATCTGGCCGAGGAGCATTCCACCAACATGCTGACTCGCCTGTGGGCTGTAAACCAAGATATAGGAAAACTCTCGGCGGAGTTCTGCAATGCGGGATCGCAGGCGCGCGGATTTCCAGGGAGCTTGCAACTCCCCAGAGCGAGAGCCGCCCGGGAGCACCGATAGATTACCTTTCGGGAGGCAGTGAACGAAATCTTGAATGGGCCCGGATTCGAGGAGGGCATCGGTGAGTCCCCGGGAGTTCTCCACACCCAAGAATTTATGCAAAGAGGGGGAATGGAAGTCCCCCTCGACGACGCACACCGAAGAGCCTGTCTGGTCGGCCAGGATCTGTCCTGCACGAGCGCAAATGCCGCCGGCTCCATCACTCTGTCCAACTCCACAGAAGACCACCACACGTGGCACTTCATGAGCGGGCAGCAGGAACACCCGCTGAACCAACTCGGCCTCTTCTGCAAGGCCAATCGGGTCGATGGGCATGGGCGGCCGCCTTACTTCCGCGCTTTTTTGGGAAATGCTTTTTGACCAGAACAGTTCTGTTGCTTCTTTGGCTCGTAAAAGTACTTCGATATTTTTGCTCATGCGTCATGCCTCCCACAGGCTTGTCCTAACCAATTCGGATTCACCGGATGCCTTCGCGCTAAAAGTTCAGCCGGATCAACACTGCCTCCACATACAGCTTGTTGTCGCACAGCCAAGTCGTTGGCTGTACCTGATCCAAGCATCTCCATATCCAGATCATCAAGCACCTCGGTTAGGATCGATGCGTCGATTGTCTTTTGACCATTCGCGAACGCCAAAGTTGAGGCATGGAAGCAGAGATTGTTGATATTCCGTGGTATTCCCTCGCTTCGAGAATGAATAATCTCTAACGCGTCAGCCGTGAACAGCGGTTTGCCTCGATAACCAGCGACCTTGAGCCGATGGTCAATGTAATCCGCAGTCTCGCTGGGGCTAAATTGCGTCAATCGGCTCAAAATCGAAATTCGCTGCCGTAATTGAACCAGGTCTTGCCTCGCCAGCTTATCTGCCAATTGCGGTTGGCCGGCGAGGAGGATCTGGATCAATTTCGTTCCGGGGATCTCGAAGTTGGACAGCATCCGCACCTCTTCCAAGACGGAGTCCCCAAGGTTCTGCGCTTCATCAATCACGACTACAACGCGCCTGCCAGCGCGCACTTCGCGGATCAAAACCTCGTTCAATTTGCGGTGCATGCGCCCGAGATCATCGTTCTGGTCAAGGACGCCTAGGTCGGCGATAAGGGTGCGCAGAAACTCCCGCGGGTCACTGTGCGCTTGGAACAAAAAAGCAGTCCGGGCGGAGTCTCGGAAATGTTCCAAAAGGTCAAAGAGCAGAGTGGTTTTGCCCATCCCTGGCTTGGCAATCAGGGCCATGAATCCCCGCCGGCATTGGATCCCATAGAACAAGGATGCCGCTGCTTCAAGATGGGAGGGGCTGAAGTAAAGAAAATGAGAGTCGGGAGTAACCCCGAATGGTTGCTCGCGTAGACCGAAGTGATCGAGGAACATTGGCTCTACCTACCGCCGTTACTTGAAAGGGCAACCACCAACGGAATGTCGAGAAATGCGTTCAATGAGAGGCCTGCATAAGAGGGCACCGTTACTGGCCATTCAGGCTGACGCGGTCATAACCCTGGATTGAACTACGTTCCTAGAACATACCTGGATTGAGATACGTTCCCACTGTGGCGACCGGAATAAAACGTTTCATCTTCGAAAGGGTGTTCTTGGGAACGTACAACATGTCCCCAGGACGCAGATGCGCGTCTTCCCGCAAATTTCCGTTCTTGAGCATTTTCTTCAGGTCCAGCTGCTGTGTTTCCACCCAATCGTTCGAAACACGTCGGAAGAGCCAGACTTGTGAATGTTTCGAGGTTTCTGTGAAACCCCCCGCAATGGCTACCGCCTGTGTCATCGTCGTGTCTCCCCGCAAGTCAAACTTGCCTGGATGTCCCACTTCTCCACCCACGATGAAGTACGGTTTTTCGAATTCCATGAGCCGGACCGTGATGATGGGGTTGTGCAGTGTTTTTGCGTAGGCAAGACGAATCGATTCAGTGACGTCAGGAATTGTTTGCCCTTCCACATGTAGGTCGCCGACACCCTGTAAAGTGATGTAGCCATCTGGCTGGACAGTGACCGTCTGATTCAAGTCTGGCGTCAAAGTGAAATTCAGCTGTAGGACGTCGTCTTTACACAACTGGTATCGCGGATTTCGCCGATGGAGCTCTGGACGCTCCCGTACATCTTGAGCAGCCGTTCTGGGCCCCCGTGCTGCGCTCAGTCCGTCGGCTGTGGAGGCCGCCGGTTTTCCTTGGGCTGCGCGTACATATACTGCCGTCACAAGAAAAATGCCGGCTCCGAAATAACAAAGTATCTTGCTTCTCATAGACATTTCTCCTCGTCTTCCCCTTGCGCGATTCTCGGTGGTGTCGCCAGAAGCAGCGGTCTACCGTAGCGTCAGGTGGAGACAATGAATGCTGTAGGGGATACCTTTTTGTGTGGACAGGCCTGAAAGCGCGCTCCGCACTTCCTGGTCGCAGGCTTTTCTGGCCTCTGGAGGTATGGAAACAAACTGCCCCTCGATGCGCACCCACCAGCCCCAATGTCCTTCCAGCGAATCGTAGTGGGTTTCGTAGGATTCATCGGCGGAAACCCGACGTGGATCGAAGGTTTCGCTGAACAAGCGAACAGCGTCCTCTTTGGTAAGCTGAGTGCGCATCCGAGCAGATTCCAGAAAACGTGCCGGACCCATGTATTTCAGGAAAATCGGGCTTGTCTTGCGAATGAACTCGTGGCCGTTGTTTCTCCCGATGAAGAAAAGATCCGCGCGGCCGTCCTGCTTAAGTACGCGGCGAATCTCCCGCACCGAGGCGCCCAGGTCGGTCACCCAGTGAAACGCAAAAATGCTGAATAAGTAGTCCACTGACTGAGAGTCGATCGGTATCTTTTCGAAGCAACCATCGACAATACTGATATTTTGGCGGCCCGCGATTCGCCGCTGCGCGCACTTGCGCATATTTTCGGCCGGTTCGATCCCCATGAATTGAACGTTTGGCCGGCTGCGGCTCGCCAACTGGCATAGCGCCCGCCCTGTGCCACAACCTACATCGAGCACAACTTCGTCGTTATCCTCGATGACCAGGGAATTCTGGATTTTGTCGGCGGCGCGGCCCCAGCACGACTGCAGGTTCAATTCGTAGTCATACTTGTCCGCCAGCCGCGAGTACGTTTCCACAACTAGGTTCGACATGTTCACATCCATCCATCGATTGAGAGATATTGTTCCCCAGGGCGATTCGGCAAAGATTCTTCACCACGCAGATATCCTCGGGCTCTACGACTTTCAGATCAATCGGGCGGCCTGTTTGTTCCTCGACAAATAAGAGCAGATCAATAAGGCCCATGGAGTCCAGCAGCCCGTTGGCGATGAGATCAATATTTTCGGTGATGCCGGCCGCCTCTAGATTTCCCGGCAGCTTGTGCTCTTTGATCCACGTTAGAACCGAAACAACCAATGCATTCTCTGGTATAAGATTCACGTTTGAACCCTCTCGAGCATGCGAACGAGTCCCCTCCGATCAACTTTGCCGTTCACATTCAGCGGCAAAGCGTCGAGCGCGTAAATTCTCTGCGGCACCATGTAGCTGGGCAAATACGTGCGGCAGTAGTTCAGTGCGTCGCCCTCGTCGAGCGTCTCTTGCCCTGAGACGAAGGCAATCACACCGTCGGCACAGCCATCTCGGACAGGCCAGGGCACCGAAACAACTTGATCGGTCCCGCAGGCCTTTCGGAGTACATTTTCAATTTCCTGCAATTCCGCCCGATAACCCCGGATTTTCACCTGATCGTCGATTCGTCCAAGGTAGTAAAGACAACCACTACCATCTTGTTTGACCAGATCCCCCGTCCGGTACCAGGGTGTGTCTTCGAAACTACCTATGCGCACAAACTTCACTCTTGTCTTCTCCGAATCATTCCAGTACCCGCTGGTCACCTGCGAACCGGAAAGCAAAAGCTCACCAGCCTGATTTCTTGAAAGAAGGTTGAAATCCGGGTCGACAATGCTGGACCGCTGTCCCGCAAACGCCCATCCTATCGGACAAATTCCGTTTAAACATTCTCCGGGTGAGTGGTTGTTGTTCCATTTGTAGCGAGAAATGGCGATCGTGGTTTCGGTGGGCCCATAGAGATTCTCAACGATCGAATGTGGTCCTGCGTTTTGCCACATTTGTGCGTAAGATGCGGCCAGAGGCTCTCCACAGAAGAAACTGTACCGCAGCGAAGGGAAGAAATCAGGCTCCAGAAGTTTCGTCTTGGACAACACGCTAATCACGGATGGTGCGGAGAACCAGGCGGTCAATGCGTTATCGCGGATGAACTTTGCCGGCAGCAGGACGGCTTTTTCGGGCAAGGAATACAAACACGCGCCCCGTTCCCAGGCGACAAAGATGTCATGAACACTCAAGTCGAAGGTCAGATCGAAGTGCTGAGAGAAGCGGTCGGTTTCATTCAGATCGTACCGGCCGCACACATAGGCGATGTACGATTGCACATTCGAGTGGGAAACCGGCACTCCCTTCGGTTCGCCTGTCGTGCCTGACGTGAACAGCAGATACGCAATCGCCTGAGCGGGCACGTCTGTTTCGAAAACCGAGTCCCGGCTCTCGCAGACGTCTTTTGATGACAGATACCGGTGGAGAGGAAAGTCCTTTTGTAGGCTGGTGGCGTCAGGTGTTTCCGGAAGTATTACGGTCAGGGGCCGTTGAAATCCTTGCAAGAGCTCCCTCAGACTCCCGATGCATTCCTTTCCAACGATCACCTGGCTGCAGCCGGATAGAAACATCATTCTACGGGTCCGCTCCGTTGGAAATTTGGGGTTCAATGGCACGTACCCTTTACCGGCGCCAAGAATCCCCAAAATTCCTGCATAAGCCGTGACGCTCCGATAGGCCAGAATCGCAGTCAGTGGAGAATCGCTCGCGGCGGTTTGTAGTAACAGAGAGGCGAGCTTGCCTGCCGGTCGTCTGAGGTCGCGATAGGTGAGGCGTTCGCCGTCGACAACTAAAGCGGGACGCGACGCGAACCGCTCGCTCGATTCCAGGAACCCATTGACGATATTGCGCAACTCTATGCTCCACTCATCCACTGGATTGGAATTGCCTTTTCGGCATTCCCGTTTCCGGCGTGCGTGGTACGAAATAAGCGCTCCTCTTCCTGGGGCGCTGCCACGGCTTCGAGAGTTGACCGATCATGCTCGGAGAAATGCGACTTATCGCAGGCGAGATCGAAAGCGATGCGAGCGTGCTGCAAATCTTCTTCGCACAAAGGAACATCGAGTATGAAGCTGCGGCAACCCAGGGCCAGGTAGCCGGCTATTTCTTCCGCGACTTGTTCGTAGCTGCCCACGAGGTAAGGACAGAATGTCTTGTAATTCTCAAACGGCGCAAGCCAATAGCTGCTGCGTCTAGTTTTGCTTTCTTCAATGGCGCTCGATAGCTCGTGGTGCCAAACGGAGTCTGAAACCTTCATCGCCAACTCATGAATCATTTTCCCTTTCTTTTCCTCTGGAAATCTTCGATGAGCTTCCTTCCAAGCCTCCTCTTCGCTCGAGCGCGCCATGACTCCGATGCGAATCCCGAAATGTCCGCCGGTATTGACTGCCGTGGATGCACAGTCCTTTGCCGGTTTGGCGTAAAGGATTGGCACTGACCCGAGGAGACGCGCGGCGGAGAGCCCGGCTTCCGAAGAGCCGGAAATCAGGTCGCCAGGAAAGAGTGCCTTCGGCAACGGTGGCGTCATTTTGAGTTTGTCGACCCGATAGTATTTGCCTTGAAAGCTAATCGCGTCCTGATCGGCAAGCAGGCTCTTAATGATGGTGGCGTATTCGATCAAGCGGTCGTACCGTTCATCGTGCGGCGCAGGATCGTTTAGTGCAGCCAAGTCGTTCTTGAACCCGCCTGCCACCAGATTTAGGTACGTACGGCGGTTGTACAGAACGCTCAGCGAACACACCATCTTGGCGACGGTATAAGGATGCATGTAGACGGGCTGCACAGCGACAAGAGGAGCGAGGTGTTGTGTGTTTTGGACGATCACCTGGGAAACCAACCAAGGGTCTACCTGAGAGTTGTCGGTATAGACCAGAATCCCTGTGCAGCCCCACTTCTCGCTCCAGCGAGCTGCTTCAGCTACGGCCTTGGAATATTCAGCGGCCGGAGTGTTACCTAGAGGCGGACACGTGCTAAAAATCTCCACATGCGTCTGGGATGAGCGCATTCCCACTTCCGTGTGTTGTCGGCCGTTATCTGGGTTCGCCATTGAGCCTCCTTGAAACGCCGCCCGGCAGGCCACCACGCCGGTCGAGCGGAGAGTTGTGGGATATGTCCCAGGAAATATTGTCTGGATCAAATCGCGTTGGTTCCCCGAGCACGGACTCGAAGGTGCTCAGTTTCAAACCGCGTCCCATATTCTGCGTAGTCAGGCCCGAGTCTGTCCTGCCGAACCTTAAGCACCACTCGCCATCGAGCCGCGAGAGGAACGCGCTGCCAGCTTGAATATGGCGCGCTAGTTCGGGATCGCGAGAATGTACGAGCAGGCGATTACCAAGAAAATAGAAACAAGATTTCCCCAATGATTCCTGTAAAAGGTAGGAGTCCAGCCTTCCGTGAAGAGCAACGGCGCCATGAGTCCATGCGTCGTAAGAGAGGTGATCAAGTACCGCTTTAACCGAGGAATGGGATGCCCCAACTTGGACGACTTCGCCGAGGCCTCCCCGATTCAAATAGTAGAGATACCAACCGATAATCTTACTTGCCTTATTTCGCAAAAGTACTTTTCGAAGACTTCCAAAGGCGTTCATTTGGCCCATGAAATCCAGAAGCCATTTGACGGAATCCCGGTCATACTCTGGCCGTAGCGAACCGGGCTCCGAGAAATCGCGCATGCAGGCGAGCAGCGTTTCCACCGTTAGTTCTTCTTCGGTGATCGAAGACGGCTTCTGGAGAAAAGGGCTCGATAGGATCCTCGTAGCGATAGCGTCTACGATTTTGCAAATGGGCTTGGAACTGAGCACGAAAGCCCTAGATAAGGGACCTCTTCTAAGCCGAGACGCGGCATAGGCAGCATACTGGGCTGGCCGAAGCGGGCGCGACCAATGGATGGAATACAACGAAGCTGTACTTCCTCCTAGCCGAGTCCATAATTGTTGAGTCACCTGATTTGCCGTGTCGGTCATCGCAAGATCCTGCTTTCCAGAGAGAAAGCACTTGATCAGCTTCAGGCCTGCCATTGTGGACCGACTTTCTGGGTCGACGACCAGGGATGAACCGACCGCAGCCTCAGTAGGCTTCCCGTGGAATGACATGCGACGTCGTGAGATTCCCAGAAAGCCCACCACTCTTCCGCGTTCGTTTTCACAGACCAGTGAAGGGAGAGTTTTCTCCGAGAATGGTCCGTGAAAGAAAAGCTCCCGGAAATAGCTTTCCATCGTTGGGGGCGGTGGACCGCTGCCGTTGTGCAAGAATCTCCACTTAAGCGTTGCTACCTGGGGAATGTCTTCCTGGACGAATGTTCGTACCCAACTCACTTCTTTATGTTCTCCCTCCGCTTAAGAAGCGGCAAACTCACCATGTCTGCAAAAAGCAACTAGATTAGGCAAAATCTGCTGGCTCACGCAAATCTGACATTTGGGGATTTGCCGTTCCACTGTGAACGCGGCATCTCGGTGTGGCTTTGAAGCGACGCCTGCGACGGCGTTGGCCTACACCGTGGACATCGAATACCGTTCGTCTGTCCGCATGGCAATAAAGTTGCCCTGAAGGCTGAGATCCGTGCCAAGCGCCCCCGTAGGTATGCGCTCAACGTCGGTTGCATCAGTCTCTACAGCAACGGATTTTCCGAGCATTTCCACCGAAAGAACCAATCGAGCCACGTTCTTCTTCCGAAGCAATATGCCTTCCACCCCTGCAATAGGGCCGTACTTGACTCTGACCCGGTCACCGGATTTCAAAAAGGGATGAGGTTCAACGCGCAGAGTACTGTCGACAACCTGTTTTACGCCTTCGATTTCTGAAAACGGAATTGCGGCCGGCTGGCCCCCGCAGCTGACGATACTACTGACCCCCGGCGTGGTGAGGATCGCAAGCCATCTCCTGAAACCCTCCCTGACAAACAGGTAACCAGGGAAAAGCGGGAGACTGACTTCCGTGATCCGGTCTTTCCATCTGTGGCGTGCTTTATACAGCGGTAGAAAAACCTCAAACTCTTTATACTCCAGGATTCGAGCCGCAGTTTTTTCGTGCTGGTGGCGAGTGCAAACCGCGAACCAGTTGTGGTTGACATCCTGTTCTGTCATATGGTCTCCGTCTGAATTCTCAGGGGCCGTTTGATGCAGGCTTTTTCACTTCCGGCCACTTGGAATTGCAAAAAAGACATAGCTTCGCCCTGTGACTTACATACGATCTATATTCCCGGTTCGCTATCTTTCACGGGTATGGCTTCATCCGTACCGACCAATGGATCCCCGTACCCGAAACCATGTTAATGTTCTGACCCTTCAACTCACTTGCGACTTCTTCTCGCTACGCTTTTCTAATTCATAGGAATCGTCGCTAAACCTCAACAGGGTGTGCCGAGTCGAGATCGCAAAGCCATCACGCCCCTCATGCCCGCCGGCCTGTTCAACTCGCAGAACCTGCCCCACGGCTTCCACTTGTGCTTTGGGCTCAAATCCAGGAAGAACCGGCAGGAAGACCTGGAAGCAGATTTTGATTCCCGAAGGTGGGCAGGTATGGGCAAGAACGAAGGCTCCCATTTCGCTAATGTCATGAGTGCGGCCCTCACTCCTTTTTTCAACTCCTGTGTCCGTCCACCAGAACACAATCGGCGCCTCCAAGGGAAACCGTATGGCTTTTCGGGCGTGTCTTGTGGCTTCCACCCGTGACCTCAACCGAAACTTTTAGAATTCACCTTCAAAATTCACCGTGAATCGTAAGCCCGCCCCGGAGCGACCACAAGAAGCCGAATGTCCTTTTATGCGAAGGCATTTGTCTGGCGTGATTGATCCAGCTTGTCTTCCCACGCCGCGTTGGGTACAAAAGTCAGCTAGTGTTAGGTACAAAAATTTTGTTCCTTTCCCGTTCTTGCCCCACTCGTGTGCGGCGACCGCTGTCATAACGTTGCGAGAGCGCCCAGAACACCGGTTCGCAGCCCCATCTCTCTTAGTGGATGAATGACTCTGCGTTCGAAGGACATTCCGCCCTTGCGCTCGCGCGAAGGCTCGCGCAGCGTGTGTGGCATGAATTCGTTTCGTCTGGAATTCGGCACTGGCAGATGCATGGATTTTATAAATCACCACAAACAAAAGGGAACCGTATCTACTCAGCAGGGCATGTTGAGCGGTGGGGCGCGAACGCGAAGTGTAAGGAGAAGGGAACCTAGCAATTCAAGTTCGGCTCCGGAACTGTACTATCCCGTGGGTTCACGCCAATCTTTCGCCGATTCTCTGGCTGGCTTTCAGTCACCCTATGACAATTGATAATCCTTGTGGCGGGGTCGAATCGCGGTGACCTCATCACGTGGGCAAATCAGTGGCAAAAGTTGGCAAGACGATTCTCAATCGGAAGACGGGCATTCCCTATCGTATTGATTAGAAAACGGTTACATTGTATGGAACAGTGGTGTCCCAAATGCAGAATTCATTCTAGCTTGCGCTGGGACCGATTCGCGGTCCGTTCAGGGGATCGTTCCGGCGATGAAGACCAACACTAAAGAGTTTAGTTAGCCACCTGAGCTCCTGATTCCTTTAAAGCAGGTCGCTATTGGGAGCCTGGCCCAATGAAGACGATCTCGAAATCAGGGGAACCCGTCAGGGTCTTTGTCGGGGACGCCAACGTGATGGCGTGTCAGTTGATGGTGCGGGCTCTTGAACAAAGCCGCGAGCCGATTGTGGTGGCAGGTTCGGCCTCAGATCCGGTTCAGATCCTCAAGGGACTGCGTGAGAACCCCTCCGATGTTGCTATTATTGGTGCAGATTTGAAAAACGGGCCCATGACGGGCCTTGGCGTGGTGAAGGAGGCGCGGGCCGCTTTTCCCCATACCCGTATCATTTTGCTGGTCGATTCTCCCGAGCGCGCCCTGGTGGTTGAAGGGTTTCGGGCGGGGGCCGACGGAGTATTTTCCCGCGCCGAAACCTTTGAGATGCTGTGCAAGTGCATCCGTGCGGTGGGTGGGGGCCAAGTCTGGGCTAACGTTAACCAGCAGCGTTTTATCATTGAGGCTCTAGCTGCGGGTGGACCGCAGCCCATCAAAGGAGCCAGCGGGGCCAATTTGCTGACGAAGAGGGAGGAAGAGTTGGTGCGATTCGTGGCCGAAGGCCTCACCAACCGCGACATTGCGCGCCAGTTGGGCCTGACTGAACATACGGTCCGCAATTACTTGTTTCGAATTTTCAACAAGCTGGGCACTTCAAATCGGCTGGAACTGGCCCTGTACGTCATCAAACAAACAGGAGCGCATCCAGCTTGAGATTCAGTTTATTAGAAGTAGATCTTAGCAAAAGGATCTAGAAACAGGCAATTTCTCCTGGCAGACCTCCGCCAATCAAGCAGGTGAAACACCTTCATCCTCTACGGGGCCGTCCGTCCATCGCTCTGGTTGTTGACGCGCAAAAGGGTGTGCCGAGACAAAATCGCAAAGCCGTCCCTTCCCTCGATCCCACGCGCTTGCTCAACACGCCGAACCTTCCCTACAGCTTCAACCCGTGTTTTAGGTTCAAAGCCAGGTAGCACCGGCAGGAAAATATCGAACCTGATCTCAGTCCCCAGTGGCGGGCACATACTGGATAGAACGAACGCTCCTATCTCGCTGATATCGTGAGTACGCCCTTCTCCCCGTTTTTCAATTCCGCTGTCCGACCACCGAAACACAATCGGCGCTGCCAAGGGAAACCGAATGGCTTTGCGGGGCTGTCTTGGTGCTTCCGGTCTCATCCGCGTCACATGTGAACAGCACTCTAAAATACCCGACCAATTTGCACGAATGTTCGGGGGGCGTGCATGACAACACCCGGGCCTGTGGGCGCAATCCCAGCACGGCCAATCAGGATGATGGGCGATGTGTCATGGATGGGCCTGGCAACCAAGGCGCTAAATATCAGCGTCTTTAGTCGTTGCTGCTCACGGCTACCGAACCGGTATCACGTGCCGCCCGCCCTGCGCCCAAGCCTCGTACAGGCTCTGCCAGCCATGTCCCGCCGGAATCTGAACCTTGAGATGCTGCTCTTTGCTTGATGACATAAAGTGCCAGCTCTAGCCGGTTCGAAGTGCCTAGTTTGTTGAAAATCCGGAACAGGTAATTGCGTACCGTGTGTTCCGTCAGATTGAGCTGGCGGGCAATGTCGCGGTTGGTGAGGGCTTCCGCCACCAACTGCACCAACTCTTCCTCTCTTTTTGTCAGCAACTGCGTCCCGTTGGCGCTTTTGATGGGCTGTGGTTCGTCCTTGGCCAGAGCTTCAATAACATAGCGCAACTGTTCGCTGCTTGCCCAGATTTGCCCCTCGCAAACGGCGCGGATGCACTTGCACAACATCTCAAAAGGTTCGTCGCGGAAGAATACCCCATCTGCCCCTGCCCGAAACCCTTCAACCACCAACGCACGATCAGGAGAATCGGCCAGCACGATCATACGAATATGGGGGCAAGAAAGCCGTGCCTCCCTTATCACCCGAAAACCGGTGATAGGTCCATTTCTTAAATCCGCACTTATAATTGCAACGTCGGAGCGGTTCGTAACCAATCCCTTGATGATCTCCACAGACTCCGTAGCAGAGCCCGCCACCTTGATCGGTTGACGGCTCTGTTGCAGAGCTCGCACCATCAACTGGCAACCCATGCTGCTCGAATCTGCGATAAAGACCCTGAGAGGTCCCCGCATCGCTGGGCTTTTCTTCATCTGCGGAGTTCCTAACTTCCATTCGAGGTCTGTTCGCTTGAGGGCTAGCGGATAAACCCCGACGGTACGCTAGTCGTTGCAGGAAGGCTTTGCCATCCGGTGAATACCCTAAAATTTGATCAGGGAATTCTGTCTGATATGCCGGACGCAGGTGAAGCCGCAATTGGGTACTAGCCGTACAGGTCTTTATGAAGTAGGGATTCAATTTCTTCGAGCCGAGTTTGTTGGTAAGTTCCAAGTTGCCGACAATTTGCCCAAAATCTCAAACACGATAACAACTTGAGAGATCAACGAAGATAAGCAATATTTGGGAGCGGGTGACTCCGCTGCTGTACGTTGTTGATGCTGTAGTAGCCTGTCGACGTGACGGAAATCGTAGTCAAGAGCCGCGCCACGCTCTCAAGGCGCGGGCTGAGGCTGGAGTAGAGGTTATGGGCGCCGCAGATTCGCAGCAGGGTTCAGAAGCTGCAGGCCCACCTGTCCTTCCTGCCTAGATCCTGGTTTGCCGATCCATATCACGTGGCACTTGAAGATATTCAGTGGGTCTTCGTCTGGGATGATTTCGACAACTTGTCCGCGTTTCAGTCTGCAAGCCGCCATGAGTCTGAACCCTGACGAAAACTAGATGAGCCGGCCACCCCTCGAGGTGGCCGACATCATCCGCGCTGCGGGAGAGGCTCTCATAGAACGACACCGTCATTGGCTTCGCTGGAGGCACGTCAAAGTGCTGTTGGCCATTCGGCGGTGTCGTACCGCCGCACTCGGCGGTCATCTCGACGAGTGCACCCGTTGCGGACATCGTGCCACCATCTCTTATAACAGCTGTCGCGATCGCCACTGCCCAAAGTGTCAGACCGCTGCTCGGGAACGGTGGATCGCCGCGCGTCGACGTGAACTTTTGCCGACCCGCTACCTGCACGTGGTCTTCACGCTCCCCAGCCGCTTGGCGCCACTGGCTCTGCAGAACAAGAAGATCCTCTACGATCTCCTGTTCCGTACCAGTGCCCACACCCTTCTGGAAGTCGCTCGCGATCCGAGACACCTCGGCGGAGAGATTGGCTTCTTCAGCGTGCTGCACACCTGGAGCCAACAACTCAAACTTCACCCCCACATTCATTGTGTCGTTCCTGCCGGCGGTCTCTCCCCCGATCACACCCGCTGGATTCGCTCACGAGACAACTACTTTCTTCCCAAGAAAGTGCTGCAGAAAGTTTTTCGCGGCAAGTTCGTCGACGCTCTTGAGCAGGCTTTCCAGAATGGCCAGCTCATCTTCCAGGGTGACTTGAAGCTCCTGGCGCAACCCAAAATCTTTGCTGCCTGGCTGCGACCACTGTACCGGCAAGACTGGGTGGTGTACTTGAAACGCCCCTTTGGTGGTCCCGACTATGTGCTGCAATACCTGGGCCGCTACACCCATCGCGTGGCCATCTCCAACCATCGACTGGTCTCCTTCGTCGATGGCCAAGTTACCTTTCGCTGGCGTGATTCCGCTGACCACAACAAACAGAAGCCGCTGCCTCTAGCGGTCGACGAGTTTCTGTGTCGCTTCCTGCTGCACATCCTTCCGCAAGGCTTCGTGCGCATCCGGAATTTCGGCTTTCTGGCCAACCGGCGGCGCAAAACGCTTCTGCCGCTTTGCTTTCAGTTGTTGAGTTCAGCCCAAGAATCGCAAGCTGAACAACACCTTGCTTCCACGGAAGACGCGCCCGGTCTTTGGCGCTGTCCCAAGTGTGGTGGCCCCATGAAGGTCGTCGAACGGCTGACGGCGGCCGAAATCCAACTCCGCTCTCCGCCGCTGGTCACCGCCGCAGCATGAACTCACTCTCTGCAATTCGAGTTCTTCGCGTGTCTCGGCACGGTCCGTACCTCTCCGCCCTTTCACCGAACAGATCTCTTCGTTCAGTGTCTTCAGTCAAGCTTTTCAAGATACTTTGTCGCCGCAGCCAACACATGGCCCCGTCCTGTCGGGTGTTGTGCTCCGTGGCACAGTCTCCGCGCACCCCAACACCGCTCCTTCCCACATTCAAATTTGCATAGTGCCCGCGTCCGCCGCAATCACGGGCGGCCACGTCGTATGCCGGGCAGGTTCAGCAGCTAGGAGGTGTAAATCCTCTACCCAACCTGATGGAGGTGAAGGGTTAGCGACGACGCAAGGGCTATCACCGCAAGGGAGGTCTGAAGGAAGCGTCAAGCAAATGTGCGAGTCGATGAACAAGAACCGAATATAAGGCGTGAGCGTCGGACGAGCGGGCAACTTACTGCGAAGTCCATAATCCATCAAGGATGCGAAGCGTAGATTCGGCGACTGTGCACAGAAGGCGGCTGGAATTACCCCGGGAGATCTACCCTGTGTCGCTTCGGCGACTGAGAGAGCCGTGAGGCAATCTGACCGCAGGGCAGAAGTCAGCAGAGGGTGTAGTAGATCACGTCGTCGGCGAAGCTAGTGAGGCACTCCAATACCGAAAGGTGGAGTCAACAGATAGGCCGAGCCGGGAACGGTGATTGAAGACCCGAACGAGAGGAGAGGCGAGTAGGACATGAATCTCAAGCGCGACAAGCGGCAGAACATCCAAAAGAAATTGGACTTCTCATCCAAGCAGAGGGGTGAAGCCCGCCGAGCCGGAAGGGAAGAGACCGAATCGCGTCAGGCGATGCATGAACCCGAAAGCCCAACTAACACCATCCGACTCATGGAGGAAGTATGTGAGCGAGAAAATCTGTTGGAGGCATTACGACGGGTGAAGGGCAACAAAGGTAGCGCTTGGGATCGACGGGAGGACCGTCGGCCAACTCAGTGGCTACCTGAAGGAGCACTGGCTCACCATCCGGGAACAACTGCTGAACGGGACCTATGAACCGCAACCGGTAAGGCGCGTGGAAATCGAGAAGCCGGACGGAGGGGGGATGCGAAAACTTGGTATCCCAACTACGCTCGATCGATTTCTCCAGCAAGCGGTGATGCAGGTTCTGCAGCGGCGTTGGAACCCAACGTTTTCCGATCACAGCTACGGTTTTCGACCGGGACGATCCGCACATCAAGCAGTAACCCAAGCACAGCTGTATCTTGCGGAAGGTTACGGCTGGGTGATCGATCTCGATTTGGAGAAATTTTTCGATCGAGTCAATCACGACAAATTGATGGGGCAGATCGCGAAAC
>Ga0210405_10002571_pt1 | contig 18706 bp, 22 predicted proteins | sample IncBWH11MmetaG_FD_155492 | JGI IMG/M metagenome (GOLD analysis project Ga0210405, IMG submission 155492) | Forest soil microbial communities from Barre Woods Harvard Forest LTER site, Petersham, Massachusetts, United States - Inc-BW-H-11-M | ecosystem: Environmental > Terrestrial > Soil >... | reverse complement strand
AGTGTGCTGGGGAACGGATCGGGATGCATCGGATTTGTTCAGGACAGCGGAACAGGTCCCCTTAGTGAGGCCCACGCGCTCGGCTATCATTTTCAAGGTCACGGGAGAGTGCCTTGTGCTCTCCCCCTTCTTCTTTTGGATTTTCATCCGCTTTCGCTCCTGACGCACTATGAAAATCGCGTTTAGAACGGCACCAGGCCGGTCGGCCTCATTGCGAACATTCTACCCCATTTGAACCTTGCCGCGCAGCGAACAGGCCTGCTCGCCAGGATGCCGAAGAATACCGGTTATCCAACCCACGAGACTTTAGAATACCGGTATTGTTCGCTTGACAACGCAGGGACAGTAGCGCTAAATGGCGTCACATGGGAGTAGTGTTAAGAGATGAAGGACGCTGGCAGCGGACTCAGCGAAGCGATTAAGAACAAATCCCTGCGAGCCATCACGGCGGTGAGCTACCAGGACATTGCCGGCGGACTGGCTCATGAAATGATGGGGCTTATCAGGCCAAGCGAACTCCGCAAGTGCAGCCCGCCTTTCAAGATGCTCATTATCGACAGTAGTGGCACGGTCGTATTTGAATGCAGAGTGAGCAAGGACGGAAAGGTGCGGCCCGTGGGACTGGTGCCCATGGTGCAAGATTCCCATTTTCCGGCGACGGCTTTGCTCACGGACAGTTCGTTCGTCACACGCACATTCCGCATCGAGCACCCAGCGACCAGTTGTCCTTACAACTAACCGCTGGTTCTGTGACTTCCACCGCTTCGCATTACTTAAGGCATTGCTAGAATACCGGTTTGTTAGTAGCATCTGCCCTGATTGGGACTAGTCTCCGGGGAATCGATGAGCAGACCCTTATTGGGGCGACTGCGGTACAGCCGAGGCGATCAGATTTCCATGATAGCTTGCAGTGTCGCAGCGTCTGCCTGATCGAGGCAGACCGGTGAGGAGAGGGCTCAGACTTATGGCTTCCAAAATGCGTTCGGTTCGTTTTTTGCTTCTGACTGTTGCTTCCGCGTGGCCCTACGGATTGCTGAGGGCGCAGTCTCCGCCACGGTTGGACGATGCTGCAATCGAGCAGCGCGTCAGCCGATTGCTCGGCCAAATGACACTGGAAGAAAAGATCGGCCAAACCGTCCACTTCGCCGATAGTTCCACCGGACCTGGTTCGGCCCATGCCGACTATCGCGAACAGACCGCCCAGGGCCGAGTGGGCTCCTTCGAGAACATCACGGGAGCGGCCGAGACCAATTCCTTGCAAAAGCTGGCCGTCGAAAACTCCCGGCTGCACATTCCACTCGTCTTCGCGTTGGACGTAATTCACGGATACCGCACCATTTTCCCAGTACCGCTGGCCATGGCCTCGACCTGGGACCCCGCGCTGGTGGAAAGCGCTTCGCGCATCGCTGCCAAGGAAGCCACCAAAGAAGGCATCCGCTGGACATATTCGCCCATGGTTGATATCGCGCGTGATGCCCGCTGGGGACGCATTGTGGAAGGAGCGGGAGAGGATCGATACCTGGGCTCCGCCATGGCCATTGCTTACGTGCACGGATATCAAGGCGCTCGCCTGGACGATCCGGAATCCATGCTGGCCTGTATGAAGCATTTCGTTGGCTATGGAGCCGCCGAAGCGGGGCGAGATTACAACTCGGTGGACATGTCCGAACGCATGTTGCGTCAAGTCTATCTGCCACCCTTCCACGCCGCCCAGGAAGCTGGCAGCGGGTCGGTCATGAGCGCCTTTAATACCCTAAACGGCGTGCCCGCTACTTCCAACTGGTTTACGCTGACGCACATCCTTCGCGAAGAGTGGGGATTTGCGGGAGTGGTGATCAGCGATTACGGATCAGTTCGGGAAACGATCGCCCACGGTATTGCCGCGGACGGCAAAGCAGCGGCGCGCAAAGCGATTCTCGCGGGCCTCGATGTGGATCTTGAAGGCAACGAGTATTCCCGCTATTTGGCGGAACTGGTGCGGTCAGGAGACGTACCGGAAGCCGCCGTGGATCAAGCTGCGCGTCGTATGCTTCGTATAAAATTCGCGCTCGGATTATTCGATCATCCCTATACTCCCGAGCCGGCAAGCGGCGGCAAGCCTCAACTCGATCCTGCCGACGTGGAGTTCGCCCGCAGTGTTGCGGAACGTTCCTTTGTGCTTCTAAAGAACGGTAACGCGGGAGGGAAGCCGCCTCTCCCATTTGGTCCGGACGTCCACAACATCGCCCTCATCGGCCCTCTAGCCGATAGTGCCTCCGATATGCTGGGTCCGTGGCGCGCAAGGGGCAATGCAGCAGACGTAGTGACGTTGCGGACAGCCCTGACCTCGCGCGTGGAGCAATCGAACGGGCGAGTACTCTACGCCAAAGGCACCGAGATTCTGACTGTCGAAGATAAGGGCTTTGCAGAAGCCGTTGCGGCGGCCAAGCAGGCTGACGTTGTCTTGATGGCCCTTGGAGAAGACTCCTTGTGGATGACCGCCGAGGGGGCTTCCCGGGCCCATCTCGGTCTGCCGGGAAACCAACAACAGCTTTTGGAAGCGGTGGCCGCGGCGGGGAAACCCATGGTCCTCATTGTTTTCAGTGGCAGGCCACTGACCCTCAACTGGGCCGCGAGTCACGTACCGGCGATTTTGCAAGCTTGGTTTCCAGGAGTGCAAGCTGGACCGGCGCTCGTACGAACACTTTTTGGCGATGTGAGTCCGAGCGGGAAGCTTACCGTTTCGATGCCTCGCAGCGTGGGCCAAGAACCCCTGTACTATGATGCATTGAATACCGGCCGTCCTGCGGATGGTGTTGATCTCAGTCGTCCACCGGCCAACAACCACGAAAAATACCATTCGCGCTACGTGGACGAAGAAAATGTGGCGCTCTTTCCGTTTGGTTACGGACTCAGTTATACCCGATTTAGTTACTCTCCTTTGGAACTGAGCACATCCCGGTTGAGTGCAAGCGCGCTCAACGAGAAGACCGAGCAACCGCTGCATGTGTCCACCACGGTAAGGAATGCTGGATCGCGCGCTGGCGATGAAATTGTAGAACTCTACGTCCGCCTTCGGGGAACCAGCGTCGCTCTTCCCGTAAGACAACTGGAAGGATTTCGAAGACTTGCTCTTTCGCCCGGACAATCTCAGCGGGTCGAATTCACCCTGGGACGCAATGAACTTGCATTCTGGAACATGGATATGCAAAACCTAGTGGAGCCGGCACAAGCCACCGTGTGGATCGGCCCCAGTTCCGCGGAGGGCGAGAGTGCAGATTTCGTCATTGCAAAGTAGCCGGTCTTTGCCAATTCATTCGCGCACCTGCCCTCGCCGCGTCTCGCACGCCGAATGGCATCGCCAATCCATGTCAACGAAGAAGGTCCGGCCAATTCTCTGCCAAGTAGCGAATCGCTACTTATTGCCAGTCGTGCGATTCGCGCAGGTTGCGAACGACCCGCGTTTGCAGGCCTGTACCGGAGGTGCAGGCGCGAGCGGCACACGTTGGAGCATCCGCGTTTACAAATCAATTGCACACGAATCTTTTTATAGGAACGGCAAATGAAATATCGCAAGATCGGCCGCACGGGATTTGAAGTTGGTGAAATCGCGCACGGATTATGGGGCATGGGCGGGTGGAGTGGATCGGAGGATAGCGAGTCCGTGGCGGCACTCCAACTTGCGGTGAAGCTCGGCTGCAATTTCTTCGACTCAGCCTGGGCGTATGGGGAAGGCAAAAGCGATAGCCTGCTTGGGCAGATCATCGGATTGAATCAGGAAGAACGCCTTTATGCCGCATCTAAAATTCCGCCGATGAACCAACGTTGGCCCGCGCTGTCGAAATATAAGTATAGTGAAGTTTTTCCTCCGCAGCACGTTTTCAAGTACGCCGATCTTATTCGCAAGAATATCGGCACTGATTCGATTGACCTGCTTCAATTCCATGTGTGGTCCGATCATTGGGCCGATGAGGCTGATTTCCGCAACACAGTGCAGAAGTTGAAGCGAGATGGAGTCATTCGCTCTTTTGGCTTGAGCCTGAACCGCTGGGAACCGGAAAACGGAATCAAGGCGATGCGGACTGGCCTCGTGGATTCCGTGCAAGTCATCTACAGCATCTTCGACCAATCACCCGAGGACGAATTATTTCCCGCGTGCCAGGAGTTGAACGTCGGAGTCATCGTCAGGGTGGCGCTCGACGAAGGCAGCCTGGGTGGGAAGCTGACCAAGGACACGAAATTTCCCGCTAGCGACTGGCGCACCCGCTACTTCAATCCCGAGAATCTCGCCAACACCCTGGGACGCGTAGACAAACTCAAACAAATTCTGCCGCGAGGAATGTCACTGCCGCAGATGGCGCTGCGCTTCGTGCTTTCTCATCCTGCGGTGAGCACGACGATTGTGGGCATGAGGAAATTGGAACATGTCCGCGAAAACATCGCTCTGAGTGACCAGGGCCCGCTCCCTTCGGATCTCCTTCGGGAGTTGAAACGTCATCGTTGGGACCGCAAGCCGGCGCCTTGGTCTGATTAGCCGAATGCACCTCTGATGATTTTTCTTGCCAAGGCGCGGGACAATGAGTGAACACGAAAAGGAATTAACATCCAACGCAACCGGCAATACAACGCATTGCGGAATGATCCTGTGCGCAACAGTCAGATTCTCGAGCCGATCCAAGCAGGCCGCCGGGGCGAGCCGAACGATGTTGCTGGTGCGTTTTGGTAAACAATCTTGGAACGTTCATCAACGCGGGGGCAACGTAAAATGCAATCACATCTCGAACTTGGTGAGGCAGAAGCGCGCCTCGCTATTGACGCCTGCTCTGCCGAGCTTAGGCGGCGAAAAAAAGTGGGCTCCATCGCCGTCGGTGACAAGCATGGCGAGTTGATCGCGCTTCTGCGTATGGATGGCGCCTCGCTGCCGTCCGCAGGAATAGCGGCCAATAAGGTATTCACATCATCGCGCCTCCGTCAGCCCAGCGGCGCTTTGGGGCGCGCCGCACTCGCTGAGGGTTGGGACGTTCATTACCACGGCGACGCCCGCTATCTCGGCTGGGACGGTGGGGCCCCCGTTTTTTATCGAGAGCAATGTGTTGGCTCTGTCGCGGTCAGCGGACTGACGGGCGTGGAAGATCTCGAAATCGCCGAAATTGGCGTCAACGCTATTCTCGCAACACTGGATTAAAGGCATGGCCTTTCCCTTCCATGCTCAACCGCTGGATCGAGGAGCAACCCACTTTACCCTATGAATACACTCCACTCCCCTGATTACGTTGTCTTTCTCATCTATTTCCTAACCGTCGCCGGCTACGGGTATTGGATCTACACGAAAAAAAAGGCCGCCGCGGTTTCCTCGACTGATTATTTTCTAGCCGAGGGCGCCCTGACTTGGTGGGCCATCGGCGCCTCCCTCATCGCTTCAAACATCTCTGCCGAACAGATGATTGGCATGAGCGGTTCCGGTTTCAAGATGGGTTTGGGTATCGCGACCTACGAATGGCTCGCGGCGGCCACGCTCCTCATCGTGGCCGTGTTCTTCATGCCGGTGTATCTGAAAAATAAGATCTACACCATGCCCCAGTTTTTGCGGCAGCGCTACAACGGCACGGTGGCGATGATCATGGCGGTCTTTTGGTTATTGCTCTACGTGGTGGTGAACCTCACCTCCATTCTTTACCTCGGCGGTCTCGCGGTCCACGGGATCTCCGGAATCGACCCTGGAACCTGCATGTATGCGCTAGCGATTTTCGCCGTGATCATCACCCTCGGCGGAATGAAGGTCATCGGTTACACCGATGTGATTCAGGTATTCTTTCTCGCGCTCGGCGGCTTGGTGACGACCTACCTCGCCCTGAATTTGGTTTCGGATAAATTCGGCACAACCGGAGTCGTGAACGGATTCAACCTCTTGAGGGAGCACGCGGGCGATCATTTTCACATGATCCTGAAAAGGGACAATCCCAACTATTCGGATCTGCCGGGATTGACGGTCTTGATCGGGGGAATGTGGATCTCGCATCTGAGCTACTGGGGCTGCAATCAGTACATCACCCAGCGTGCGCTCGGGGCCAGCCTTCCCACGGCGCGCGCCGGTCTCCTGTTCGCCGCCTTCCTGAAATTGCTAATGCCCGTGATCGTCGTGCTGCCGGGCATCGCCGCTTATGTGTTGCATCAGCAGGGAAGCTTTCAAAGCGAGTTGCTTCTGGGTGGCCAGGTGCAACCCGATCAGGCCTATCCCGTATTGCTGAACCTGCTGCCGACCGGTCTCAAAGGCCTCGCGTTCGCTGCGCTCACCGCAGCGGTCGTCGCCTCTCTCGCCGGAAAAGCCAACAGCATCTCCACCATCTTCACGCTCGATATCTACAAGCCGTATCTGCACCCGGGGGTGGCCGAGAAGAAAATCGTCTGGATAGGTAAATTCGCGATCGTCGTCGCAATGGCTGTCGCGGTATTCCTCGCCCCGAGGATGGGCATCGGTGAGAAAGGCGGATTTCAATACATCCAGGAATACACGGGTTTTGTGAGCCCCGGGATTTTCGCGATGTTCATCCTGGGCTTTTTCTGGAAACGGACGACTTCAAACGCGGCGCTCTTTGCCACCATCGGTGGATTCGCGTGCTCCTGTTTGCTGAAATTTGTTCCAAATTTCATTGACCTTTCTGGACTCGCCTCCAGCGGCTTTGCCAAGGCGAATGACACGGGGGTTTACGAGATCCCTTTTTTGGATCGGATGGAGATCGTCTTTATTTTCTGCGTGTTCGGGATGGTGGTCATCAGCCTGCTCGGGAAAAGGCCGGCCGCCCCGGGCGGCGAAAGCTCCTCCGGAACCTCGTTGGCGGTGGATGCCGGCATGTTCAAAGTATCGAATGGATTCTTAGCGGGCACGCTGATCGTCTCTGGCGCCTTGGCGGCATTGTACGCGGTGTTTTGGTAGGATGAAGCCCAAGCCTGTCATAGTGCCCCTCGTAGCCGTGAAGCCAATCTGACATAGCTGTTAATCCTCCAGTCTTTTCGTCATCATCCTACGGTACGGTGTACTAAGCAATGCGTGCAGCGCGATTCTGAACCGCGTCACGCTGCGGACTGCCCACCACGTGCCCGTAAATTCCCAGCGTAATCCGTGGGTCACTGTGCCTCAGTTGCTTCTGCACAACAGCCGGGGTTGCGCCGTCTGCAAGCAGGGAACTGGCTGCACCGTGACGCATGGAATGGAACCCGCCACATGGAATGCCTAGCTTCTCCAACAGCGGGTGAAGTTGCTTTTCCCGTAGCTTGTTCGCCGAGAAGGCACGCGCATTTCGATTGACGAACAGCAGGTCACTCTTGCCTTCATGCTTCTGAAGGTGAGTGCGCAGCGCGCGGTGTGCGTCGGGGCTGGTGTGGATGACGGTGGACTAAGTGCGAAAGTTTTCCCGTGCACGCGTGCAGCGCCTGCGGACGAGGCCTGCGACCTCGTCCGAGACCTTATCTGCGATCTTGATTTTGTCTAAAGCTCCGATCGCAGCTGCGGCCAGTTCAGGAACGCGGCGGCGGACAAGCGGTTTGGCAAGCTGCGCATCCCCCGCCAGTTGCTCGAAATCCTTTGGTGTGACTTTATCCGAAGAGTATTCGCGCCCGATCCGCATGGCCATGTCAGTGTTCAGTTCGGGATAACAAGTCGTGCTGATCGCATCGTAGAGGGGCGCCAGGCTGATTTCCTTGTCCGGGTATACGAGTGAAAAATTCTTGCCGTGCGCATCGTTGTTGCCAATGAGATAGTTGAAAATCGCGGCGTCCAGAAGATTCGCAAGGTCAATGACCGGTGCGGTCGATACGTTGCGCAACAGGGTGAAGCATTGCTTGAATGACGGCCCACCTTCCTTCTGGTATTTCAGTTCGGAGACGATGCTCTGCGCCTGGCAGAAATCTTCCTGATGAAGGCGCTCGACGCCGGGCGCGCCGTCAATCGTTGCGCGCTTGCGGTCGTACCGTTCGACCTGTAGATACTCGACATCCTCGACTTTTCTGATTTCCACTTTCGCCGCAGGAAGATTCATATGCGCTGCAAGGGTCATACATAGCGCTTCGTTAAACACTACACCTGCAAAGCGCTCGACCGCCGGCTTGAGGATGTGCGTGCTGGGCGCGCCGCCCAAGGGCAGCGAAACTTCTTCACCCTCGATACGCACAGCGACTTTGTCCTGTGCACCAGCCAGCGAAAGGCGAATGCCTTTCTCGCCCGCGAGCAAAGGCCGTTTGGGCAGCTCTCTGAGAATTCCGGCCAGCTCTTTCGCGTCAAGCTTCCGATAATGGTAATCGCGCTTGGGCAACCCCTGACCTAGGGGAATGAACGTCACCGCTCCAGCACATTCGCCACCGATCTGTTCAAGCATGGCGTAGTCGTTGCGCGCGCTGATACCCAGATTGCGGGCGATGATTTCGCGTTTGCTCTCTTCCGGCAGAATGCCACCGAAAAATCCCCGGCATTCCTTCTCCGGAAAACGCTCCTTGTGCAGCGGCAGGGATTGCGATAATGCCGCCGCTCCCGGCTGTGCAAGCCAGCTTTCGAGATATTCAAAGGAAATCTGGCCGCCGTCGTCCTGAATGAGATGTCCGACCAGATGTTCATACAAATAGACTTCAAGCATGCGCGCCATTGCCCTATCCTCGCTTTGTGGCCGCTGGCGGCTGCGTGAGTGTTAATTGAATGCCGAGCGTTTGCAGAATCGTCAAAACTTTACCGATTTCGGCGGTCTCTTTCCCTTTTTCGAGTTCTACGATGAATCGTAGGCCGGTGCCGGATGTCAGGGCGAGTGCCTTTTGCGTCACGCCAAGCCCCTTGCGAGTCTCGCGGATTAGCTTACCTATGTCTTGTGGTGTGTATCTCACGACTTGCATTCCGTTCAGTAAGGTTACCGTACGGGAACATTTTAGCTGTTTTGGGGCGAGAGTCAAGAAACTATTACCGTACGGGAACATTCACCATGTTCAGGCATTGGGCAGCCTGAAATGTTCCCGCTCGGGAACATCGTATATTACCAATATATTCTGAAAGGACTTATCTATTAGGGATGTAATTTCGATCCCCACCGCCCCTACCCGCCGTTGCGCGTCTCCGATGACATGCGCGTACTTTTGCAAAGTGATACGCGAATCACTGTGACGCATTTGTCGCTGAACCACTGAGGGTGTCCTTGGTGCATCAAAGACGTGGTTCGGACTTTAGTGCCTGGGATCGAGGTCCAACAATGGTTCCTATCAGGAAAATCATGTTTCCCGTGGATTTTTCCATATCGTGCGTCGCTATGTCTGCATACGTGCAACGAGCGGCAAAACTTCTTGGTGCGACGGTTTCGCTGGTGCACGTGGTTAATCCCGCCGCGTTTGACGTGTTCGAAGCCTTAGAGCTCTATGAAAGACCGATGTCCGAAGTCTCCGAGGACCACAAAGTTCTTGCGGGTCAGAAGCTGCATTCGTTTTTGAAGGAAGAGTTTCCACTCGTTGAGTGCTCCCGGATACTTGAATCGGGAGATGCAGGAACGCGTATCGGCGAGATAGCAAGAGACGAAAAATTCGATCTCATCATCATGCCCACGCATGCCGGTCGATTCCGGCAGATGCTGCTGGGTTCAACTGTGGCGAAAGTCCTCGACGATGCGCCTTGCCCGGTGTTGACGAGCAAACACGCGCAAACGATCGCGCCGAGGCCTTTAGAACATCGCGAGTGGCTCTGCGCAATCGATCTGTCGCGGTATGCGGAACACGTTCTACGCACCGCCAAGCGAATTTCCGAACAGGCTCGTGCCAACTTGTCGTTGATCCATGTTGTGAAAGAGGAGAGCCAAGCGGCGTCGAATACTTTGGGTTTAGAAAAAGACAGACCTACGAAAGAAATGCGAGAAGCACACGAACGACTGATGAAAAGTGCGAACGAGGTTGGCATTTCGGCTGCGACACGGATAGCACGGGGACCGGTGAAGAAAGCATTGCTGGAAGCGGCGGCGGAATTTGACGCGGATGTGCTCATCATTGGTCGCACCTCGGACGGGGAGTCCGCCGGACGACTAAGAGATTTGACGTACTCCATAGTCAGGGACTCGCCCTTCCCTGTGTTGAGCGTGTGACGGCTTACCCACGATGACAAAAAACATTGAAGCAGGCAGACTAACCGCTGCTCGCCCATCGCTAATGACTTGGAGTGGGTAGTAGTCGGACCGCCTTCCGCAGTTCTGCTCTATTTCCGTCTCGACGTTCTGGCATAGATGAAGTGACGGATGCGCAAGGGCTCCCGAACAAAACGGAATACCTGTTCTTCAACGGTTCGGTCAGCAATTGTAAATCGATCGTGTTGGCGCTGGTGTTCCACCCAAGAATCGACGAGGAAGGTCTCGACATAGATCCCTGGGGATTCGGAGTCATAGTAGACGCCCCAACGCGTCGCGCCGTCGCGGCGGCGAATCCGTTGGTACTTGTGAATTGCTTCGAGAAACTCCGGTGCTTCGACCGGGTCGATCTTGTATTCGACGGTGACGAGAACGGGACCATCGCTGGGTTCCGGCTCCGCGAACATTGTGGGTCTTGGCCAGTGATTCCATACATCCAGAGTCGCGCTGGGTTCCGGCAGCGAAAAGGGCAAACGCAAAAGCAGGCAGGTGGCGATTCCCACCGCAGAAGCGATAAGGGCTTTTTCCAAACCGGCCCGTTCCGCCAACACGCCCCAAATGACGCTGCCAATCGCCATGCTGCCCTGAAAAACGAAAAGATAGACGGCGAGGACGCGCGCACGAACCCAGTCGGGAGCCAGGCGTTGGATCCGCGTGTTAAAAATGGACATGAAGATGGTCCACGCTGCGCCGCCGAAAAAAGAAAACAGTGACAGGATCCAGAGACTGCGCAGGAGTGCCGCGCCGGCGAGGACGCAAGCGAACACCGCGGTCGCCACCGCAAGGACGGTCTCGACGGAGTAGGTTTTTCGCAAACGCTGGAGAAGCACAGCTCCGAGGACGGCGCCGGTGCCAAAGAAGCCGAGTAGCAGGCCATACCCTAGAGAACTGTGACTAACGATTCTGGCAACAGCCGGGAGCAAAGCCCAAAAAGCGCTCGCAAAGAAAATAACGCAGGCCGACCTGAGCAGGAGTCTCTGAATACCAGGTGAATACCGCACGTATCGAAACGCGGCGGAGGTAGCTCCTGTGAAAGTTTCCGCAGGCAGGGTGGCTTTCGGAACGGGGCGTTTCCAGCGGGCAATCACAACGATAACGCCGAGGAAAGAAAGGACGTTCAGAAGAAAGACACTCCCCACGCCCGCAATCGCAATAATGAGGCCGCCGAGAGCAGGACCAACGGCACGAGCAAGGTTGAACTCAATCCCATTCAGGGCAAGGGCTGGAGATAAGTCTTCCTTGGGTACGAGTTCCGGGAAGATCGCTCTCCACGCGGGCGACTCCAGTGCATCGCCGATCGAGAGCGCAAAGGTCAGCAGCAGCAACACCCAGGGAGTGATGAAGTGAGCGAACGTGGCCACGGCGAGCAGGCAGGCGATGGCCAGCATCCAGTATTCGGTCCCGAGAATCAGCTTGCGGCGGTCTACGATGTCGCCGATAGAGCCAGCGGGGAGCGCGAGAAGGAAGAAGGGAAGTGCGGAAGCTGTCTGAATGAGTGCAATCTCAAGAGTACTGCTGCTGAGTGAAGTCATGAGCCAGGCCGCGCCCACGGCTTGCATGAAGGCTCCTACATCGGAGGCGAAGTCAGCGATGAGCAGATTTCGGAATAGGGGGATCCGAAGCGGCCGCCAAGGGCTCGCTGCGTCAAGATGGATGTTCTTGCCATCGGGCATCATTCGAGACTTTATACCAAGCTGGGGCCTTACACCTTACTCCGCATTCGGCCGACGGCTTAGATTTGCGTCGATAGTTTCTCCACCCTATCCAACTCGACCTAGCAGCTTGTCTCCGAACGACTGGTTCCCAACGTGTCCCGTTTCGTACAGATTATCAGACCCCTCTTTTGGTTAAATCGAGACGGAATCTCAGAGGCCATGAAGGTGTAGCGCAGTGAACGCACCGCATTTTGGTGCCGTCGAGGTTCGCCATGAGCGGGAAAAACTTTCGAGTCCAACACACGGGTAAACGGACCAACATTGAGGGGAAACATGTAACGAACAAAGTACTGTTGGCAACGCCCGACAATGAATACCAGTTGATGCGCGCCGACTTGACGTATCTCGTTATGCCAGATCATCTTAGCCTGCATGAGCCGACGCAAACTATCCAGTTCGTCTACTTTCCGAACCGAGGAATGGTTTCTCAGGTGGTAGTGACCCGAGACGGTCGAACGGTGGAAGTGGGTGTAGTGGGAAGCGAGGGCTATGTCGGGGCAGGATTGGCAGTTGGCTTGAGCAGAAGTTCCGTGCGTGAAGTAGTCCAAATCGCGGGCGATGGCTTCCGAATGATTGGGAGTGCGCTAGAACGAATTCTGCAGTCGGCTCCGCAGTTGCAGATGATCTTGGCCAGGCATACGGGGCTTCAAGCGATGCAAGTGGCACAGACGGCGGCGTGCAATAGACTGCACGATATACAGCAGCGTCTCTCGCGGTGGCTGCTGATGACGCAGGACAGAGTAAATTTGGGAATACTTCCGATCACCCACGATTTCATTGCGACCATGATGGGGACAGACCGATCCACGGTGAGCGTCGCAGCGGCCGTGCTGCAAAAAAAGGGAATCATAGAATACGTGCGAGGCGCGGTGAGGGTCGTGAACCGCAGGAGACTGCAGACCTCCGCCTGTGAGTGTTACGGTGTCATTCAACAGTTCGAGGACGACCTCGGGTTGAGATAGCAATTCTTGCCAGTGTTGGATACCCCACAGACAGCAACCTATTTCTGTCGCTAATCTTCAGGCCTTGTGTATCCACTTCGATTTGAGGTGTGTTCAAAAAGCAGTGACGTGGGCAGGACCTTGCTCGAAGGCAATGAAAACAGTCGTTTTTGTCATCGCTGTACCGTCGAAGACCAATGCTACACCGTGTTTCAAAAAAGCATAACCGCACCAATTTCGAGGTGTCCCATGGAGGCGATGCGTCGCAAACTGGTATGGGTCGAAAGACAGAATTTTCAGGGCTGGGCTTGCGCTCAATGCGCATGGGTGTTCAACCCTTTCGGGCCGCTCGTTGGCGAATCAATTGAAGAGATGAAGATGCAATACGAAAAGCAGCGCGACAATGAGTTCGCATCTCATGTCTGCGCCGCGCACCCGAGACCTAAGGCATGAAACCTAAGAACAAAAGCGCCTTCGATGCACAGGTCTTTCTCGAATCGGTCGGAGCATCGAGAAGGGTTGTGGAGTTCCGAAGGCGACAAACCATCTTCTCTCAAGGTGACGCTGCCGATAGCGTTATGTATGTCCAGAAAGGTGGCGTGAACTTTACGGTGGTGAATGAGAGCGGCAAGGAAGCTGTCATTGCGATTTTTGGCCCTGGTGACTTTTTTGGAGAAGGAGGCATGGCGGGCCAGACGCTTCGCATGGGGACGGCGACAGCAACCGTGCCGACCACGGTCCTTGTCATTGAAAAGGACGAAATGATACGCGTGCTCCACGCGGAACACGAACTGTCCGACCGTTTCATCGCTCACATACTTTCACGGAACATCCGGGTCGAGGCGGACCTGGTCGATCAGCTCTTCAACTCGACGGAAAAGAGATTGGCCCGGACACTTCTGCTGCTCGCTCGCTTTGGCAAGGAAGGCCAGCCCGAGCGAGTACTTCAGAAGGTTTCTCAGGAGACGCTAGCGGAAATGATCGGTACAACGCGCCCGCGGGTAAATTTGTTCATGAACAAGTTCAGGAAGCTAGGCTTCATCGACTACAACGGCGAAATCAAAATCAACAAGTCCCTTCTCAGTGTTGTCCTGCACGAGTAGAGGCGTCAACACAGCAGAGCACGACGCTCCTCTTTGAGCGGCCTCAAGCCGCAGTCCTTTGGAAAGCTGCTGAAAGGCGCGGTGAGACGTGCGAACTCCAATCTCCAACGCACGTGCGATTCGCCCCGCCACGCGTACGCGTAGGGTGAAACTTGACACCATTTGACAGCAATTGGAAGAAGGGCAGCGGCGCTACGCCTTTGACAACTCAAGACTTGTGAAAGTAGATGCAATTTTCGATCCCCACCGGCCTACGGCCTCCAGGACTTTCGGAACAACCACCAACCCAAAATCAAAATCACACCCAAATACCACGTGCCTGCAAATCACCTTTGGAGGAAACCATGGAAGCGGACATTTCTACTTTGCCCCACTGCGCTAAGCGTGGACAAGCTGACTGACGCGCTTGACGTGAATCTGCTTCTCTCGCTTTCGAGTTTGGGCTATGTCGTAAGAAGCCTGCATGCGCATAAGCGTATCCATCTTCACGCCAAACGCCTTTTCGATGCGAAGAGCCATATCTCCGGAAAGATCGGCCTTGGAGTTGAGCAGGCTGGACAGTGCAGGACGGGAAACCTGAAGCGCGGCCGCGGCGGCGGTCACCGAAAGGCCAGCGGGCTCGATGATCTCGGTGCGAATAAAATCGCCGGGATGCGGTGGATTCTTGATAGCCATAGCGTCTACTCCTTCGTTTCTAGTGATAATCTTTCAAGTTCAAATCGCAGATTTCCTGCTCTGTTGTGTCGATGCGAAACGTCAGACGGCGGTTGCGCGTGACGCTAAGGCTCCAAGTTCCCTTGCGATCTCCGGTCAGCGTGTGTACTTTCCAAGAGGGGAGGGCGCGGAGCTCTTCCGGCTCTTGCATGTCGTCGAGAAACGCCAACATCTTGCGGAGCTTGTCCACAGTGTCGGGCGGCACGCCTTTGGCGTTGTCCTCCGCGTAGAGCCGTTTCATGCCCTTATGGACGATGTTCCGTATTTTCACGCAAAGTCAAGTGTAGCCTGTAACGTAACACTTATCAAGGCAATTCGCCGTCGGACCGATATCATCGAGCTACAAGATTTGCGGTACAACAGGGCAAGGAAGCAGAACCGATGACAACATGTCGCAGTGGGCCTCCTACTTCCTGGCTTTCCCGCCGCGGCTTTTTTTGCGCCCTTTTTCTGCATCCAAACGACTCTCTTCGGCGGCGATCGCTTCATGAGGAATGACGCCGATCGGAATGTATTTTGGCTGCCGTGAAAGGCTGAAGAACTTTTCGTCTCCTGTCGGCTCGTTCTCGCCGACAGTCGCAAAGTGCCGGTATTCGTCGCAGAGAAAGAAGACCTGGCGGAAGTATCGCTCCGGATCGGCCTCGATGACAGGGATTCGATTGAGGACGGAAGCGCTGGAAATCGAGCTTCATCATCACTCCGAGAGCCTTCGCTAGTCCGGGATTCATGGCTATTGGGCAGTTCAAGGCACAGACGGGCGGGGGAAGGCGCCTGTCCGTCCGCGCCGTCAAGCCCGCGGGGGAGACGTTCATCGGAGCGAAGCGCAGAGGCTTGACGGAAGACGTGCGTGACGACAGGTTTTGCACGAAAGTTCCGCAGCGCGTCGGTTCGCATCGTCTACCGGCACATCACCAAGAATCTGTTTTTGGGGCTTTGAGGAAAAGCGCACGCGGCGCGGGTCGTACAAAATCGCGGAGCCGGAAAAAAGCGCCGCTCGACTGGGTATACCTGCAACGTCAGGAAGGATTGCCGGTGGCGCTCGACGAGTTGAGCCTGAACCCAATCGACAAGAAGAAACTGCAGAAATACGCTTTGCAGTACCCGAATTCCGTTCAGCGGACGGTGCGGGAGTGCCGTGAGCGGTAGCGTCTTCGGGTGATCGGACATCCGCACCGCTCCTGTCGAGCGTTCGACGTTTTGACATGAAGTCGAGACTTCGTCATCGCTCCATGGATCGCTGGCTCTGAACACAATTCTCTTACGCGACTAACCGACTTGAAATGAACTCTTTGGCTCTTGCGAGAGAGGCATTGAGATTTGGTATTCAAATTGCCTCCAGAGAAAACTGAGAAGAACGACTACCGCTCGAAAGCAAAGGCAGCCGATAAGGACACCAGGGGTGATCAATGACAACAAAAGGCGCACGCAGCGCGTTTCTGCGCAGTTATCACATCCCTTCAATCCTGCTGCACTATCCGCGCCTCGTCCGCTCAATGAGGCGAGTCGCCATCCTCGATGAAATGGCGGCCGCTACGTGCATCCGCGACCTCAAGGCACGGCGCCGCTGGAGTAGCGATGCTGTTGATCGGTGTGGCGGAACTCATAAGGTTGCGACTGAGGCATGGAAATATCGCAGAGCAATAAGCCTCCCCTCGGGAAGCGTTGCGTGAAATGGGCCGCGAAATGTTTGCGGCGGAAGGAAGAGTAAGGATGACAAATGAACCGACGACTAGCGTGTTGCGGGATGAATCTGACTCGACGCTAGTCGCTGCGACAAAGAACGGTGAGAGTCAGGCCTTCGAATTTCTTGTGAAGCGACATGAAGCAAAGGCTTTCTCTCGCGCTTTCAGGATAACGCGCAACCGAGAGGACGCTCAGGACGTCGTGCAGGAGAGCTTTCACAAAGCGTTTATGCACCTCGACAGCTTCCAAGCGAAATCGTCTTTCTCCACTTGGTTCACGAGGATTGTAATTAACGAAGGTCTGATGTGTCTGCGGAGGAATCGATCCCGGGGGGCAATGTCTCTTGACGACGTAAAATCAGAGTCCGCGGACCTGTTCCCGCCAGAGATTCCGGATAGAAGGGAAAACCCTGCGGAGATACACGAACAACTGGAGAACGACCGCATTCTTTGTGAAGCGATTAACCAGTTACATGCGAAATTGCGGACCGTCGTCTGCCTCCGGCTGGAAGAACGAACGGTCAGAGAAACAGCCGAGATTCTGGGCGTAGGGATCGGGACCCTGAAAGCCAGATTGTTTCGAGCGCGGCAGAAATTGCGCGTGCTGCTTACACGCGGTCCCGAATTCCGCCGTGGTCGGCCAACTGCAAAGTCGCGACAGCGTCGTGACAGCGGCCGCAGTTCGCAGCTCACGGCGGAGGAAGCGAGGCGCCGGGACTCCCGAGCTGCTGGAAGTAAAGTCCGGAATGCAGTCGCCGTGGGTTGGCCAAAGGCCACTCGGGAACGGTCCTTGCAGAGCACCGAGTCCAGGATGCTAGACGTATCATGAGCTCTGAATATCCATTTAGAGCGAAAACAATTGTTTGTGCCGCGCCATCGACGCGACGCTCGGTGCAATTTCTAGTGGCAGCGTACATTCACGCATTGATGCTTGTGATTCTCGTGATTTTTTCGCGAAACGTGTTCTCCACCGCGATCCGCACCGCGCTCTCGCCATTGCTTCGTTAAGCTATCTCATCCAGAAAAACCTACTCGACGCGTGTGAAACCACCAAACTGAATTGAGCCGAACCCACCAGGCTCAGTCTACCGCTGCCGAACGAGTGTGGCGACGCCCGATGAGCCTCGTGGTTGGTTGTGCCTCTTGACAGGCGGGAAATACGGGCAGATAGTGAGGCTCTGCCGACGCTAGCCGTTGTGTCTCTACGCAAGAACGCAAGTCTTGTCGGCGGATATTTTTATTTGATTCGGTCGCGGTGTCCTCCAGAGCCTGCTCAGGCCTCTTCAAGAGCGGCAGCTCTAAAGCCGCGCTGTACCTTCAGCCCTTTGGGTGAGATTACGAGTCCGGTCAGGGAACCGCCCGGGTAATCGCGGCATAAATCTCGACGGTCGCCGACGTGGCCTCGAAGACTCTGAGCCGCGTCAGGTCGGCGAACACTCTCTCATAGCTTTGTCAGTCTGAGGAGTAAGTGGTATGCCACACGCAGAACCCGCCCCACCTCACAACGGACCGCCCCAGCCTATCGAACAGCGATGGATAACCGCATTCGAGAGATCAGCAATCGGCATAGCGATGGCTGACTTCGCAGGTCGCTTCTTCGCGGCGAACAGCGTCTTCCGGAATATGTTGGGCTATACAGAATCAGAGTTGTATCAGCTGAGCTACCTGGACGTTACCTACAAGGAGGACCGAAAGACTAACCAGGAGTTAGTCGGAGAACTCGTGGAAGGCAAGCGACAACACTTCGAAATCGAGAAGCGGTACTGTTGCAAAGACGGCACGTTAGTTTGGGTGCGCAACAACGTTTCTCTCGTTCCAGAAATGGGCGGCGTGGCACCATTTTGGTTTGCGGTCGTCGAGGATATTACCCGGCGTAAAGAGGAGGAATCTGCACACCGCTATACCGAAGAAAAATACCGCCTCGTGGTCGAAACGGCCAGCGATGCCGTGATCAGCTTGGACGAGACCAGTACAATCCTGCTTGCTAATCCCGCCACCACGCGAGTCTTTGGTTATGACCCCGCGGAGTTGATTGGGAAACCCTTGACCATGCTCATGCCGGAATTCCTGCGCAAGCTGCACGAGGCCGGGTTCAAGCGCTACGTGGCTACTGGCCAGCGGCATATCAACTGGCAAGGTACCGAATTGACCGGCCTGCGCAAGAATGGCCAGGAGTTCCCCGTGGAGGTTTCGTTTGGAGAACTGACCAAGGAGGGGCACCGGGTATTTACCGGCTTCATCCGCGACATCAGTGAACGAAAGCAGGCCCAAAGAGCAATCCAAAACGCGCAAGCTGAGCTTGCGCGCGTGTCTCGACTCACAACCATGGGGGAATTGGCGGCCTCGATAGCGCACGAAGTCAATCAGCCTCTCACGGCCGTCAACAACAACAGCAACGCGTGCCTGCGATTGCTCGCCAATCAGAACCTC
>Ga0210405_10002569_pt1 | contig 18710 bp, 19 predicted proteins | sample IncBWH11MmetaG_FD_155492 | JGI IMG/M metagenome (GOLD analysis project Ga0210405, IMG submission 155492) | Forest soil microbial communities from Barre Woods Harvard Forest LTER site, Petersham, Massachusetts, United States - Inc-BW-H-11-M | ecosystem: Environmental > Terrestrial > Soil >... | reverse complement strand
GTCTCGCAGCCGGCAATCACCCTGTGCATCGAATCGAGATCGAGCAGATTCCCGACCACGACCTCCGCACCCATGTCGCGCAACGCCTGCGCGCGTTCGTCTTCATTTCGCACCATCGCACGCACCGCTTTGCCTTGCTTCAACAGCAGTCCGGTGACCGTGCGCCCTACCGCGCCGACGCTGCCCGCCGCGCCGGTGACCAGAATGGGATTTGCCATGTTTTTTCCTCCTATGCGCTCACCATAAATCGAAAGCAAGTCCCGCCAAGCCAAATTGGATAACGCCTTATCCGTCGATGCAGGGTGGATTCCGCCGTCATCAACGGGTCCCAGGACATCGCCCCCGGTCGCCAGTTTAAAGCCAGCGCGCATAAGGGGCTGGACCCGGTCGTCGCAAGTGGCCGGCTGGTTGTTGGTTACGAAGCCGACATTCAGGGATTCGATCCCGCGAAAGCTCAGACTGCTATGGAACAGGCTCTGACCAAACTAAACGACAAGGTCGACGGAGTGCTCGTTGCCAATGACGGCATGGCCGGTGCTGTTATCACGGCGTTGACCGCCCGGCGCTGGTTCGCAGCCCGGCCTCGGGATATCTCACCCAAAGTCAGAGTGTATCGCTCGGAGTGGCGGCGCTGGTTTGCGTCGCCGTTGTTGGTTCACCGAGCGTACCGTCACCGGTCGGCACATTTATGCAATTGGGGGGAACGCCGAAGCGGCACGGCGGGCTGGCATACCCGTGGGCGCCGTCCGCATCGGAGTGTTTGCCCTCATCGGGATGCTCGCCGGGCTAGGTGGCGTGCTGAGCGCGTCGCGCCAATTCGCAGTCTCTATTGGGACCGGCGGCGGCACGCTGCTGCTGGATGCTATCGCGGCTGCGGTCATCGGCGGCACTAGCCTGTTCGGTGGCCGTGGACGGATTTACCACGCAATTCTGGGCGCGCTTGTGATTGGCAGCGTCGCGAACGGGCTTGATCTTCTGGGTGCACCTTCCAGCACGAAGAACATTGCTACTGGCATCATTTTGGTCGTCGCAGTGAGTATCGACGCGCTGAGCCGGACCCCGAGGTAAGCCGCTTGCCCTCGGCTTTCGCGTACCCATGAACGCGACGACTAAAACGCCCCGCCATGCGCATGAGGTGTGTGTTGTCCAGATTCTCCTCTGACCCGGTCAGGGTCCCCACCATACCCCGGAAGCCCCCCGCACAGAGTTTTCGCGTTCTGAAATCCTGTTCGCATCCGAGATCGACGAGAGCAAATTTGTTAGCGAACTGCGGAACTGCTGAGGCCGTCGGCAGAATCGTTTTTGATCATCGAATTTTCCTTGTGGTAAACACCTCTAGTCTTAACTAATCAAGGAGCATGCAAGATTTGGCGATCGCATGGCCGGGGCTTCTGATCGGACTCCTAGAATTTGTGCTTGGTGTGCTCTGGGTATTCGCGTCGGTCCTTCAACGGCGCAAAATTGGTTTTATTTTACTCGCCGTGGGAACGCTTGGATCCTCGGCCGTAATCGCTAGCGAACAAGCGTACCGCGTCATGATGATGTTGCATCACGCACCAGGCATGAGCGCGGCACAGATTGGCATGGCTATTGCGTGGGGCGCACTTCTGTTTTTGTGTCTAAGGACAGCATGCTTCGCGCTACTGATCGTCAGGGCGTCGTTCTTGGCGTTTGCCCCCCGGAGCCAAGCCGCAAAACCGGGCGCCGCAGACGGTCCGCTTTGACTGTGGCCATCCGCAGCGGGTGGAGATTCTAGCTGGGTCGCGTCGAAGGTTCAAACGACACCAGGCCGAATTTTGCTGGCCTGATCTACGGTCTGCGTATCGCCAGGAGTCGGCGACTCCAACCGGGCCGCAGAATCGATCCGACGATCGCATCTGCTTTGAACGGTTTCGACCCATTTAAAACGGCCACGAAGCTCGCGGCCGTCCTCTTCGTCGTACGCGTGCTTTAAAACGCCCGCCCGGGTGAGATGCTGGATCCGGCACTCGCTTGCTTAGCTAAGAAGAGCGGAACCTTCATGCTTTCAGACGCTATCGTTTATTCCGTCATTGGGATGTTCGCTGCGCGTGTTCGACCGCTCTTGTCCAAGCCTTGGGCGGCACGCACTACCAGCCGCGTTAGCGGAGTGGCGATGCTCGGAGACGCAGTCCGAACCGAGGCGGAGCGGTAGGACAAGTCCCGTGACTGTGCATCCGCGGGCGGCCCCGCGCCGTTCAAACCGCATCCCAGGTCTCCCGGATGAATCGATATCCCTCCGTTACGACTTCTTCTGGTTGTTTGAAAAAGTCGCGCCAAACTCGAGTTGGCTCTACCAATTCCGGAAGCGCTCTTCCGAACGCCTCAATCGTCAACCAGCCATTGTAGCCACTCGATTTTATTACGCGAAAGATAGCTGGAAAATCGATGTGTCCGCGCCCTGGTACGCCGCGGTCGTTGTTTGATACATGGACATGCGCAATCTCCGCGACGTTTTCGGAAAAGGCCTTCAGCAGATTTTCTTCTTCGATGTTGGCATGGAAAGTATCGAACAAGGCCTTGAAATTTGGATGCCCAACGCGCCGAACGTAAGCAGCGGCAGCAGCGGCAGTGTTCAGAAAGTAACATTCAAAACGGTTCAAAAACTCAATTGCCAGACATACACCCTGACGTTGGGCCTCATCTGCTACCTCGCGGTGAACATCGGTCGCGAATTTGAACTCTTCTTCGGTCGGTCCGGATCCGGAGAATACGCCCAAAGCCTGATGAAACGGCCCGCACAAGACATCGGCACCGAGGATGGCGGATTGGCGGACGATCGTCTTCAACCGTTCTGCCGCCGCTTTTCGGATTTTTGGATCCGGGCTGATGGCGCTGGCCTCAGGAGTTGCGACCGCGACGGTGGAACTCTTGAGTTGCAGTTCGTCCAACTTCTTACGCAATTTCTGATAGTGTGCGTCATCGCCGCCAAAGATCGGGATTTCAACTCCATCGAATCCAGTCGATTTGATCTTTTCCAGGTGGGGGTAATGCTCCTCGGTCACGTGAGTAGCCCAGAGCAACAGGTTCATGCCGATTTTCATATTTGTTCTAGTGGGGGGATGTTGAGACAATTTCGACTAACCTTTTCGGGCTCATTGTTCGAGTTGATTCGGCTGTATTAAAACAGGATTCGAAAAAAAATTGGAGTTCGTAGGCGCATCTTTTTTTCGGGGGACGAGAGAGACCAGCGATCTAGCGGCACTCGCGAAAAGTCGACGCGATCTTTTTGGTACCCTCCGGATCTTTAGCCCAGCTGGCAGGATCGGTCGCGGAATCGATGCGGACGATTCCATACGGTCTAATTCCGAGTTCGCGCAGCTTTTCAGCTATCCCGCTCGCCTTCCTGACTTGTTCGACAAACCGGCGCCGGTCCTCCGGCGAGCCCATAGCGGACCCACCACTGGTAGGTGGCCAAACCGGAGTAACCACCGACCCGGCAACGAGGTTCTTGGAAGCGATTCTATCCGCGAGTTCCTTTAGCTGATCATCGGTCGAATCGATGCTGATATGCGGATCGGCTAGGAACAAGTCGACCCCTTCCGTTTGCCGCCGCTTTCGGCGCCAGCGGTGAGATCGAGCATGCGACGGAAAAGGTTATAAATGCCGTTCTCCGGTCAGCAAAATCGGATAAGTGGGAAACGCGTCCTAGGCCGCATTTCTCACAATTTTGAAACCTCTGAGATATTCGGGCTAGAATCGCGCAGAACTTTGCGAGAGCACCTGGTTGCGTTTGGCGTCTTGACAGTCGCTTCTGGGGTTTCTACTTTGAATACGTCCGGTCGGAATATGGTCTTCGCGACCGAGGCCGGGCATTTTTTTAACCCCCCAAACAATATGATCAGGTGGCTTCTCAAGTCAGTGGGCATTACCGTGCTTTTGGCTCTTAGCACGGCCAGTTACGGAGCGGAAAAACTTAACATCCTATGGGCGCAATGGGATCCGGCTAACTATTTGCAGGAGTTAGTCAAAGACTACCAAAAAGAGACCGGCGTAGAGGTCGTGGTAGAGACCACGCCATGGCCCGACTTCCAGACCAAGGCGTTCACCGAATGGAATGCCCATGGCGATGCTTACGACATGGTGGTCGGAGACTCGCAGTGGTTGGGCGCGGGTTCAACCGCAGGGCATTACGTCGAGCTGACCGATTTCTTCAAGAAGAATGACGTCGCCAACAAGATGGCGAAGGCGACGGTGGTCGGATATGCGGAATATCCTGGCAAGAGCGGCCATTACTGGGCGATTCCTCTGGAAGGAGACGCGAACGGTTGGGCTTATCGCAAGGACTGGTTTGAAGATCCGAAAGAGAAAGCGGCGTTCAAAGCCAAGTATGGCTACGAGCTTGATGTCCCGAAAACCTGGGCTCAGCTACGCGATATCGCCGAGTTCTTCTACCGGCCCAAGGAAAAACGTTACGGTCTGACCATCTACACCGACAACTCGTACGATGCGCTGGTAATGGGCGTCATGAATACGATCTTCGGGTATGGTGGTGAAATGGGAGATTACGCGACCGACAAAGTAGAAGGCATCACCAATTCAAAAGAGTCGGTCGAAGGGCTCAAGTTGTATAAGGAGCTTTACGGATTCTGTCCACCTGACTGGAGTAAGACTTTCTTCCTCGAAGCGAACCAGGCGTTCACTAATGGACAGGTGGCGATGAGCATGAATTTCTTCGCCTTCTTCCCGGCGTTGGCCAATGAGGCTACCAACAAATACGCCAAAGTCACGGGGTACTTTCCCATGCCGGCTGGTCCCACCGGCAAGCGCTTTGCGGCTCTCGGGGGACAGGGGCTGTCAATCGTAAGCTACTCGAAGAAACGTGATCAATGCTTCAAGTTCTGCGAGTGGTTCATCCGTGAGGATGTGCAAAAGAAGTGGGGCGAACTTGGCGGCTATACCTGCGACGCTAAGATTCTCGCATCCGAAGAGTTCCGCAAGGCCACCCCTTACAATGAGGCCTTCTATGAATCGATGCAGATGGTGAAGGATTTTTGGACGATTCCCGAATACGCTGACATGCTCTCGACGGCAAATAAACATTGGCACCCATACATCGTTGCCAATAAGGGAGGGTCAGCCCAAGACGTACAGGACGCGCTGATGAAGGATTGGGAGGCCATCCTTAAGAAAGCAAATCTGCTCAAATGATGGATTTCGTTACGCGGGAGCGAAACGCTCCCGCGCGACCTTCCCGCTTTGGCGGTAGGTATCGATGTACCGCCGCATACGCCCCTTACGATTGCTGCTCAATAATAAATGCATAGGGCTCAAACCAAAGGATCGTCGCTGGCAAGGCAGGGGATGTCCGATCTGGCGATCCGCAACTGGTTCATCATTCCGACAATCGCCTTCTTGATTGTCTTCAACATCTTTCCCTTGCTCTATTCGCTCGGCTTTTCGTTCACGGACTATCGAGCGGCAAGTAACCGGCCGGCCCACTTCATCGGCCTGGAGAACTACCAGGAGTTGTTGACCGATGACGGGATCTGGAACAACTTCACGATTACCGCGAAGTACGTGATCATATCAGTTGCTGGGCAGGTAATAGTGGGCTTTGGGCTGGCCCTGCTGCTCAACCGTCCCATCCGGGGCAAGGGCCTGCTAACGACAATATTGCTGCTGCCCATGATGATGTCGGCGGCAGTGGTGGGTTTGTTTTGGCAACTACTGTACAATCCATCGTGGGGCATCGTGAACTATCTTCTCGGTCTGGAAAAAATGGAGTGGCTCTCCAACCCCGACGTGGCCCTGTACGCGATCGCGATCACGGATATCTGGATGTGGTCACCCTTCGTGATGCTTCTCTGTCTCGCTGGACTATCTGCTATTCCTTCTTCCCTTTACGAAGCAGCGGCGATCGACCGTGCACCGCCCTGGTTCGTGTTCAGGCGTATCACTCTACCTCTCGTCGCCCCGCTTTTATTGATTGCGATCATCTTTCGCACGATGGAGGCGTTCAAGACTTTCGACATCGCGTTCATCATGGCGAGTTTGGAGGAAACCGAGCTGGTTTCGATCAGACTCTATAAGCTGGCTTTTCAGGAGTGGCAGACAGGCCGTTCGTGTGCTCTTGCTTACATCGTCCTCTTGGCGGTGCTCGCGATCACGACGATCTATATTAAGTACCTGAACAGGCTCAAGGAGCGCTAAAAACGTGGCGGCCGTTCAATCAAAAATCCAGCGCCTCTGGGACCGCGTCGCGGTCGCCCTGGTCTTCGCAGCGTTGTTGGTCACGATGATTCCGCTCTATTGGATCGGTTCAACGGCGTTCAAGGCGTTGGCCGATGCTACCACCGTACCACCAACAGTGTTCTTCAAGCCGCAGGTCACCGCTTTCATCAAACTCTTTACCGCACGCGTGGAGAGGAGAGGCGCGCCGAACAAGGAGGAGTACGCTAAAGCGCCGTGGTGGGAAAAGCTCGTCATGGACGGCGGAGAACGCTTCATTCGGGACGACAAAGGGAATATCACAAGCTCTGGCTATGTCGGCCGGTTCACCAACAGCCTCATCATCGCGGTGATCAGTACATTTTTGGCAGTGGCCATGGGAACAGTCACCGGGTATGGGTTTTCTCGCTTTAAAATGCCCGGGGAATCGGACTGGCTGTTCTTTATTCTTTCCACTCGTATGTTGCCTCCGGTCGTAGTGGCTATCCCGATGTATCTCATGTATCGCACCGTTGGTTTGGTCGACACACATCCTGGGCTGATCATCCTCTACACTGCTTTCAATCTGTCGTTCTCGGTTTGGGTGATGAAGGGCTTCATGGATGAGATTCCGAAGGAATATGAGGAAGCTGCCCTGGTCGACGGCTATACGCGCATGGAAGCATTCTTCAAGATCGTACTGCCTCAAGCGGCAACCGGCATCGCTGCCACTGCGGTGTTCTGCTTCATCACCGCTTGGAATGAATACGCATTTGCGCTGATCATGACCCTCCGGAAAGCCCAGACTGCGCCACCCTATATTCCCTCTCAGTTGGGCTCTGGCCTGACCGACTGGACCACGATTGCGGCAGGCGCCGTGCTGTTTCTCCTGCCGGTCATGATATTCACATTTCTGCTGCGGAATCACCTTTTGCGCGGAGTCACCTTTGGAGCCGTGAGAAAGTAGATGAGACGGTACGCCAGAAAACTTGAGCTGTTGTCTATGTTAGTGATGATATTCGGTGTCATCGCCTTGTGCCAGCCTTGGGATTTGTTTCTCCACAGCTACGGTGCAACCATCATTCTGGTGGGCTTGATCATGTTTAACATCTTTTCCCGGATAAAGTCACCACCGGGAATGCCGCAGCCAGCCTCGAGAGATTTGCCTAGGCCGGAGCACTAAGACAGGATCACACTGTGGCTGAAATAGATCTGACCGACGTCGACAAGCATTTCGGTGCTAACTGGGTAATCCGCAAACTCAACTTGCGAGTTGATCACGGGGAATTTGTTGTCCTCCTTGGACCGTCTGGCTGCGGCAAGACCACGACATTGCGCGCGGTCGCCGGCCTAGAGGAGATCGATAGCGGCGAGATCCGCATTGATGGCAAACGCGTCGAATCGCTACCGGCCAGCGACCGGGATATCGCGTTCGTCTTTCAACTTTACTCTCTCTATCCACACCTGACGGCTTTTGAAAATATCGCCTTCCCACTACGCGCATTCCGGATGAGCGACAGAGAAGTTCGGGACCAAGTGAAGGCGGTGGCCAAGGTGTTGCGTATCGAACACCTCTTGAGTAAGAAGCCGTCTGCGTTGGCGGGCGGCGATATGCAGCGGGTAACTATCGGTCGGGCTTTAGTCCGGCGGCCCAAAGCTATCCTGATGGATGAACCGATTGGCGCGCTAGACGCGAAAATGCGGGAAGAAATGCGCGTTGAGTTGCGGCGCCTGCACATCGAAAACAACTCCACGACCATCTATGTCACGCATGATCAGATCGAAGCCATGTCGATGGCTGACCGGATTGCAATCATGAACGACGGAGTTTTACAGCAAGTTGGCAGTCCGACCGAAGTTTACTCAAGGCCCGCTAACCTGTTCGTTGCTCAGTTTGTCGGCAGCCCGATCATGAATGTCGTCGATTGCCGCGTTGAACCAGCAGATTCGGCGACGAACGTTCGCCTGGATGGGATGCAGTCGGTCTTCCGTTTTGACAGTGACGTACATCGTCACGTAGCCGCAGTCGGGCACGAAGAGATTGCGCTGGGTGTGCGGCCCGAGGCTGTGTTGGTCGAACGAAGCGACCGAGCCGGTTATGTTCCGGCGGAAGTTCACTTGATCGAGCCTCAGGGCGCTTACGATATTCTCGATATCGGTGTCGGCAAAGCGGTGGTACGAGCGCGGACCGAAAGCCAGTTCGTAACGCGACTCCACGAGCCGGTCTGGGTGCAACTGGATCCAGAGCGAACCCATTTTTTTGACAAAAAGAGCGGTCTTGCGCTTCCAATTGGAGAGTAGTCAGAGTGGCAAAATTAACCCTCAAGAATCTGTCCAAGAGCTACGGCGAGATCGCGGCTTTGCGTAATCTTTCGCTCGACATCCACGACCAGGAATTCTTTGTCTTGCTAGGACCGACCGGCGCCGGCAAGACCACTACCCTGCGCTGCATCGCCGGCCTGGAAAAACCCGAAGCTGGCGAGGTTTGGATCGGCGAAGATCTGGTAAACAACTGGAGCGCAGCAAACCGAGATGTCGCACTCGTTTTTCAGCAGTATTCGCTTTATCCAAATTACACGGTCCGCAAGAACCTGGAATTCCCGCTCAGATCAAAGCTGCGGCGGATCACGGCCAAGGAGATCGGTCTTCGGGCGGAGAAAGCCGCAGAGACCTTGCGCATCTCGCACCTGCTGGATCGACGTACCGATCGCTTGTCGGGTGGTGAGATGCAGCGAGTCGCGATCGGCCGGGCAATCGTCCGCGAACCCCGGTTGTTCTTGATGGACGAACCGCTTTCTAATCTCGATGCGAAGTTGCGCGAACTGCTTCGATCGGAGTTACAGGAACTGCACCTGAAATTGGGAGCAACACTGGTATTCGTTACTCACGATCAGGTTGAGGCAATGACCATGGGTGATCGCATCGGCGTGCTTTGCGAAGGACAACTAGTGCAGGTGGGTACGCCTTATGAGGTCTATAATATGCCACGAAACACGTTCGTGGCGTCGTTTGTTGGGACTCCTCCAATCAACCTGTTCGACGCTACAATCAATGACGAAAAGATTGTGGTGGCACCGGAAAAGTTCGAATTTTCGTTGCCACCGGCTGCTCGTTCGCGGCTGTCTAAAGTCGCCGGCGACCGAACCAAGTTGTGCGTCGGTGTGCGGCCTGAGCACGTCAAGCTCGTTAAAACGGGCGGTATTGCCGGAACATTATATGGCGCCGCCGATCACGGCGTCGAAATGATTATGACGATTAATGTCGCGGACCACCTCATTCACGCGACGACGCCGTCGACTACCCGTATACCGCTGAACGAGTCCGTGCGTATCGCTTTCACGCCGGACAAAGTTCACTTCTTCGACCCAGAAACGACCGAGAATTTGGCGCGTGCCGGGAATGACCCATGAGTATTTGGCGATCACATAAGACTCCTTTGATCGACCGGAATCCAGTTGTTGTTTCGTGTGCGATTAAGAAGCGGGATTCCGCGGTTGCGTCTCCCTTCCTCGGCTTGCTATCGATAAAGCACCACCGCCGGACTTAGGAGGAACGCCTTGAATGAAAATGAATCAGTTTTTGACAGTGACCTTCGCACTCCTTGTGCTAACTGCAGCCGTTCAAGTCCGCGGGCAACGAAAGGAAGCCGGCGTCCGTGAAAGCCGCAGCGAAAGGTTTGAGGAAGCGCTGCGGTGGAAACTGACTAACGGCGACCCGTCCGGGACTACCAAAGTTGAAGTCAGCGGTAACCAAGTCAGAATCACGTTGACCGGGGGCAGATCTTGGAACGAAGCGACTGCGGGCTTCGATGCGAAGTATTTCGGGCTTCTCTGCTTGTTATGGGACATCGAAACGCAGGAAGAGACTCGCCGAGAGTATGTGCTGAGCGACTCGTTCGAGGTTACGTTGTCCCAGGATCCCGACAAGACGGCGGCGAGAGCAGTTGTGAAACGCGCCGATTTTCCGACGCTCTCCGCATTGAACTCTGCGATCCTGCTTACAAAATCTCAAGTGCGCGACATACTCAAGGGACAAGCCGTCCAGTCGAGTACGCATCATTGAAGGCCGGTGAGAAACGCCGGGAGCGCCGGCAACTTGCGCCTGTCGGCGCGAGTCGCCGGAGGGCCAAAAAGCACGCAATGAATCAATGAATAGCCTGGCGTTATTCGGGCTCAGTGTCCTCATGAGTGTTGTTGGTGCGTACTTTCAGGCGCACTCCTGCAGCCCCTGCGGGGCAAAGACGATCCCGATAAAGCTTCGTTGCCCGCACCTCCAGGTTGGAGCTAACCTTTAGTTTTGCTACGACTGTCGCGACGCTGAGTGTCGGCCAAGTGAACACGTCAGGACGTGGTCAGCAATTCCACTGACGCAGGTCGGACGTATTCATAAAGACAATTAGCGGTGATTATCTAGTCTTGACGGCGAATTATCGATAATCGATGATTTCCGCGCTCACCAATTCTCGCCCCCAGAATATGTTTGCAGCGTTTCCATCATATTTTGCTCCAACCAATTCCCTGGACGCCGTTCGGCTCCTCGAACAGTTCAACGAGCGAGCCGTCATTCTCGCCGGTGGAACGTTGACGATGCCGGAGATCAATCTCGGCAGTTCAGGCCGTGAAGCGGTCATTAGTCTTGATCGTCTCGGCCTTGATCAGATCATCATCGATGATCGTACTGTGCGGCTCGGAGCCATGGTCCGCCTTGTCGAATTGGCCTCTGCACGAGCCTTGATTCCGCTGCACAAGGCGGTGGCCTCAATTGGTGGTCCGGCCATTCGAAATATGGCGACCGTCGGTGGCAATATTTGCGCCAGGCATCCTTATGGAGATCTTGCGACGTTGCTCCTCGCTTTGGACGCGCAGTTGACCTTCTCAACAACTCGCGGAACGGAAGTTGTAGACTTGGCGGCATTCTATGCCGCAGAAGATCGTCCGAGACGAGGCAGATTGATCCTTTCGGTTCAGTTTCAGCTCCCGGCGTCTCAAGAAATTGTTTTTCGGAAACTAGGGCGCCGATGCGTGAACACTCCGTCGATCGTGACGGTGGCGGCGCGCGTTACTCGGAATTCAGCCGGGGTCGTGGATCGTGCCTGCGTTGCTTTGGGTGGGGTAGGCGACAATCCGGTGCGCAGCTATGCCGCTGAAGAGGCGCTTACCGGGAAAAACCTGGACGACGAGAACATAGAGTCAGCTGCCCAGAAAGCAGCCACCGGGATCGCTCCTCTTACAGACTCCTATGCGTCCGCCTGGTATCGGAGTCGGGTCATTCCGATCCAGGTGCGCCGCGCCTTGTCGGAACTGCAAGCCGTCGCAGCATGAAAGGAACGATGTCCAGTCAAATTGAGCGGTTGGCGATCGAATTAAACGGAGAAGAACGATTCCTGCTGGCAAATCCGCTCAATTCCCTCGCCCATACGTTACGAGATCAATTCGGGTGCAGAAGCGTCAAGATAGGTTGTGAACAGGGAGGCTGCGGTACGTGCGCTGTCCTCTTGAACAATCGGCTGGTGCTTTCGTGCCTGGTGCCGATGGCCCGGGCTGATGGAGCGAGGGTCCAAACCGTTGAGGGCTTGTCCAAGGGGAATCAACTGGACCCGATCCAGGAGAGTTTCATCCGTTGTTACGCAGCTCAGTGCGGTTTTTGCACATCCGGGATGATCATGAGTGCCAAGGCGCTTTTGGACTCGAACCTCCAGCCGACCAGGGAGGACGTCGTAGTCGGAATGTCAGGCAACATATGTCGCTGTACCGGATATCTGCCAATTGTCGACGCCGTGCTGGAGGCGGCCAAAGGCCGCACCGAATTAGTTCCTGAGAGCGCCGAGCCAGGGAAGGGGTCGTGTGCTCTCGAGAAGTCGATCAAAGTTCTAGACCTTCAGATTCCCGGAAGCACCGGCGAACCCGAAAACTTTAAGGAAGTCGGCAAGTCGGTGCCGAGGCGCGATCTACGAGGGCACGTGACCGGGCGAACAGCCTTTGTCGAAGACGCTGTCGTCCCCGGTCTGAGATACATGAAGATCGTGCGGAGTCCGCATCATCATGCCAGGATTCTTAGAGTTGATCTGTCGGAAGCCACGCGTGTTCCCGGGTTGATCAAAGCGATCACGCATCAGGATGTACCGAATAACTTTTATACGATCTTGAGGTTGATCGGAGTTGAGCCGAATGACGAACCCGTGCTGGCGGACGATCGTGTCTTGTATCGTGGAGAGCCGATTGTGGCGATCGTTGGAGAATCCCCTCAAGCTGCCGCGGAAGCAGCTCGTCAGGTCAAGATCGATTTCGAACCGCTCGAGCCGGTGTTTGATGTTGAAGAGGCCCTGAAACCGGAAGCACCGCGGGTCGCCCGTCAAGGAGTGAATCATTTTATCTACGAAGGGCATCACTGCCGGCGTGTGAGGTTCGGAAACGTCGCAGAAGGTTTTGCGGCGGCGGATATGATCATCGAGCAACGGTACGATACCAGCCCCATTGAGCACGCCGCTCTGGAAATGACCGGTTGCATAGCTAAACCAGAACCGGATGGACGGGTCACGGTCTATACGAACACCCAGGCGTTGTTCTTTTCTCTTGATAACACGGCATTGATTCTGGGGGTGCCACCCAATCGCCTGCACTTTGTTGGCGGGACAGTGGGAGGAGGTTTTGGGGGAAAGGTCGACGTCATTGTCGAGCCCTTGGCGACACTCGCAGCGATACTGATCGATCAACCAGTTAAATATTTCTTTTCCCGTGAAGAAGAAATGCAGGTTTCCTCAACCAGGGCGGGCGAAAGATTTTACTTCAAGGATGGGGTTCTCCGGGATGGCAGGATTATTGCCCGGCAAGTAAGACACTATATGGATGCCGGCGCCTACGCCCGGCACACTCCCTATGCAGCCACCAAAGCCGCGGCTCATCTTCCGGGTCCGTATGCGATCCCGAACGTCTATCTTGATTGCCACTGTGTCTATACCAACCACACGCCGACAAGTGCTTTTCGAGGGTTCGGAGTGACCTGGGGCGACTTTGCCATCGAATCCCAGATGGACCTGATAGCGAATCGGCTAGGGTTGGACCCGTGGCACGTCCGTCTCAGTAACGCTTATCGCGATGGCGACATTAAGGCGCACCGAAAAAGGGTGTCAGACGCGGCGCTGGTCGAAGTGATTCAGGCCGCCGCAAGAATCGCAGGGAAGGAACTTGAACCCGCGTTTTCTGAGATGACCTCATTCAAGCGTTAGAACGATTCGGAGAAATGCGATGGCAATTAAACGAGGTCAAGGAATTGCTGCAGTGAATTATCCGACGGGAATGAATCTCGGCGGAGATCCTACCCAGGCCCTTATTCACTGCACGCCGACCGGCAGTTTTATCATATCACTTTCGAGTGTCGATCTTGGCCAGGGAATCAAGACTGTCGGGGCCCAGATCGCCGCCGAATCCTTAGGTGTGCCGGTTGATCTGGTTCGGGTAGATCTCGGCGACACGGATACTGGACCGCATTGCATGGGTACGTTCGCCAGTCGACTAACGCATCGTGCCGGCAATGCCATCATCATGGCTGCCCGGGAAGCTCGCAATGTCATGTTGGAAGTAGCTGCCGAGGAGTTGGAGGTGGCGCCGGAAGATCTCGAAACGGACGGTGTGGGAAATGTCCGCGTGATGGGCGCGCCGCAACGAAGCATTTCTGTCATGGATGTCGCGTTGGCTGCCCACTTCAAACAAGGAAGGACTATCTCCGGGCGGGGGATTTATATGAAACCGAAAAGCACTCCTGATCCTGAGACCGGAGAGATGGATCCCGATTCGGGACACGCCCATGCCTGCACGGTAGCAGAGGTTGAGGTGGACACTGAAACCGGGGTAGTGCGGGTCACCCGCCTGGTTAGCAGCTATGAAGTGGGCCGCGCCATCAACCCGGCAATGGTTCAGCAACAGATCTTTGGAGGCGCATTTATGGGGATGGCTCACGCGTTATACGAAACCACTGCCCCTTACTACCCCGATCCGGAGAACGCGCCGAAAGATTGGAGCGAATATATACTCCCTGGTTGGGGGGAGTTAGTCGACATGGACAGTATTATACTCCAACGCCCACTGGAATCGGGACCCTGTGGAGCAAAAGGTGTTGGGGAGATGACCGCCAATTCTCCGATCGCGGCGATTGTCAATGCCGTGTCCGATGCTATTGGCGTACGAATCACCAGCGTGCCGATTACTCCAGAGAAAGTTTTGCGTGCTCTTGATGAAGTTGCGGAACGCTGACCCGGAACGGAATTCATGGAGTCCGTTGAGCAGATCATCGAGTGTTTGGCGCAGCAGAGATATCTGGCTGACGAAGGGTTAGGGGTCAGCCTTTATCTTGCCATCCAGTTGGGACGTCCCTTGCTGATCGAGGGAGTTCCTGGCGTGGGTAAAACCGAGGTTGCCAAAGCGCTGGCCGCTTCGACTGCCCGCCGATTGATTCGACTGCAATGTTACGAAGGAATCGATGTACCCCAGGCATTATATGAATGGGATTTTGGCCGTCAGATGTTGACTTTAAGAGCCGGGGAAGCGTCCTCTTCGGAGCGGACGCCGGTTGATCAATTCTTTTCTGAACGTTTTCTGATCGAGCGTCCGCTCTTGGCAGCGCTTCGAGCCGGATCGAACGCGGTCCTCCTGATCGATGAAATCGATCGTGCAGATGACGAGTTCGAGGCCTTCTTATTGGAGTTTCTCGCGGAATTCCAGATCACCATTCCGGAATTAGGTACCGTGCGCGCTCAATCGCAACCCATCGTTGTCCTGACCTCGAATCGGACACGTGATATTCACGACGCCCTGAAGCGCCGATGTCTGTATCACTGGATCGATTATCCTTCGCATTCTCTTGAATGCCGGATTATCGCGGCCCGCGCGCCTGAAGTGCCGGCGAGATTAGCCGAGGAAGTGGTCTCTGCCGTTTTTCGATTCCGCGATCTTGAATTGTTGAAACCGCCTGGCGTGGCGGAGTCGATCGATTGGGCCCGAGGATTGAAAATTATGGGTGCCTCGACCCTGGCAGATTCAGTTCCGGTTGAACGCACCTTGGGACTCGTCTTGAAGGAAAAAGACGATATCACTCGAGTCCGGAGAGATGGGACGCTCCAAGCTATTTCGGGGATGGGACGCTAGATGAACGAAGTCGATCAATCGCTGGGATTGTTTTTGGGATTTTGTCGGCAACTGCGTGAGGCGGGCCTCCCGGTTGGGCCCGATCGAACGGAAAGTTATCTCCGCGCCCTTGTGGCAATCGATCTGAAATCGATGCGGCGCGTCTATTGGGCGGGCCGCATCATCCTGACTTCCCGCAGAGAACATGTTGAAATATACGACCAGGTTTTTGATTTCTATTTTTTGGGGCGCGGGAACGATTCGCTTCCCTCGAGAATCGACGTCGCCAAGACAGACAACGCGCCTTCCACCGACCAGGAGGCGAAACATCACCAGGCTCAACAAGCGGTACGGGTCCAAGCGGGTAAGTCCGCCTCTCCTCTGGAACACTACCGCGAGAAAACGCTGAGATCAGTCGATCGGTCGGAACAGGACCAAGTAGATAGACTGGCAGCAGCATTCGCCCAGTGGCGCCTGGATCGGCGGTCACGGCGGAGAAGAAGTCACGGAACGGAAAATCCCGTTGCCTTTCGAAAAATGCTTGCCGAGTACCGGAGGAACTATGGTGAGTGTTTTCATATCATTCGGACCGCGCGAAAGATTCGGCCGCGCCGGTTGGTGTTTTTACTCGATGTATCCCGCTCGATGTCAGCGCAGAGTCGAACCAACCTGCTGTGTGCCTATGCAGCCTGCCAGGGACATCGATTGACGGAAGTGTTCAGTTTGGGAACTCAACTCACGCGCATCACTTCTCATTTGATGTTGAATGATCTCGCTACGTCGCTCACCCGGACGGCGCGTCACGTCCTCGATTGGGATGGGGGAACCAGATTGGCCGACGCCTTTGCCCAATTACTTGAAAGTGATCGTCTTTCCAGGCTCCTTCGGGGTTCGATCCTCGTCTTGTTTTCCGACGGTCTCGAGAAAAAAGGCGGCTCGGTGTCTTTGGGTATGATGATGGCGAGAGTTTCCCGCTTGGTGCATCGTGTGATTTGGGTCAATCCTCTCTGTGCCGATCCGGAGTTTCGTCCCATTGCCTCAGGAATAAGAGCCATTCTTCCCCATGTAGACGCCATGGTAGGTTACACCTCGCTCAACGCCTTGTTGAATTTACCCCGTGACTTGGCAGGTTCCGTAGTAATCGGCAAATCCGTTTCAATTCCCGGGGAGAGCTAACGTTTCACTTTTTGACGAGACTATGATCATCGATGCACATCATCACATCTGGAGAAAAAATGATCTGCCCTGGCTGAGAGACGAACCGCAACCGCGGATCTTCGGAGAGTACGCTTCGATTCGCCGGGATTATCCGATTGAAGAATATCTGGCCGATATTCAAGCCCAGCACGTTGAGAAGTCCGTCTACGTGCAGACCAATTGGACGCCTTCGGATGGCGTTAAGGAAGTAGCTTGGGTTCAATCCGTAGCGGATCGGTCAACCCATCTCAATGCCATCGTCGGTTATGCTGATTTGGGTTCTCCAAAAGTCGAGGAAACGCTGGCACAGCAGCGGCAGTTCACCCGATTCCGGGGTATTCGCCAACAGCTCCATTGGCATACGAACTCTCAATATCGATTTGCCTCGCGTCCTGATTTGATGAATGACTCGGGTTGGCGTCGCGGCTTCTCTTTGCTGGAAAAATTCGGCCTGATCTTCGAGTTACAGATCTTTGCAAATCAAATGAGCGATGGTGTCGCGCTGGCCGCCGCCTTTCCAGGGATCAAGATTGTCCTCGAGCATGCCGGGATGCTGGAAGACCGCAGCCGTGAGGGATGGGAAAGGTGGCGTGAAGGAATGCGCCAATTGGCGAAGGAACGGAATGTCTATGTCAAGCTTTCGGGACTTGGGACATTCGAACGAACCTGTTCCAAAGAGTTGATGCGGCCGGTGATCCTCGAGACGGTCGAAATGTTTGGTCCAAATCGATGTCTGTTTGGAAGTAATTTCCCGATCGAGAAGATTTGGACTAGCTACGCTGAGCTGCTTGCCGCCTATCAGAGCGTCCTTGCCGACTTCTCTTTGCAAGAAAGAAACGAGATCATGGGAAACACCGCCGCAACTGTCTATTCGCTCTGATGCGCTTATGGCTTTGCAGCGTGTCACCCTCAAGGATCAGATCAGACAAGAACTCCTTCGCAGAATCCTAAGTGGGGCCTACAAACCCGGCGAGCGCCTCATCGAGATGAAAATCGCTGAAGAGATGGGTACCAGTCAAGCTCCTGTCAGAGAGGCGCTGCGCGAACTCCAGAACATGCGCTTGATTGAGTTCTTCCCGCATAGAGGAACGCGCGTGAGACAGCCGAGCGCCGCTGAGATAAGCGAAATCTTTGCGGTAAGAAGTGTACTTGAAGAACTCGCGACCAGGCTCGCGACCAGGCGATCAATGCCGATCGGACCCCTTCGGGACTGTCATCAAGGCATGCTTAGTGCCGCCAAAAGAAATGATCTGGAAGGATTAATCCATGAGAGTGCCCGATTTCATCGCTTGATAGTCGAGGGGTCGGGCAATAAAATCCTGTTCGAAACCTGGACTTCTCTGCGTATTGAAGCTCATACCTTGATGGGGTTGCTGCGAACAGATATCGACTATGTAGCCGTAGCTGACTCTCATCTGCCGATTCTGCACGCGATCGAACGTGGCGATTCCGACGCCGCGGGAGTAGCAGCGCGTGATCATCAAGAGTTTTTTGCTCAGCATCAGGGGTGCCGGTAAGAAGCCAGGATAATTCGTCATATCCGTCAACGCCTCCGTGAACTCGCATGTGTTTAGCGCCCGGCATGCGGCCCTTTGGGCCGCTAAACAGCTATTCTTTTCTCCACTGATCCGAGATTTAAATCTCGAACAACAGATTCTGGGAGCTTTCTGTCGTGAGCTTCTGCCTGTGAGCCACAATCGGGCAAACGCGCTTACTTGCTTCTTTGCTTGTTCGGGATTTCGCCGTTTTAAGAATGAGTGTGGAAAACGCCTTGCGGAGTACCACGACTCATGGAGGCAATTTTTCGTCTTCAATCAAATCGTAGACTGATGCAGCGCCGCGACGAGCAGGGTAGGGAAGGGAACAGCAGGGAGCGCCAACCGAATTCTCCGGTCGTTGCCATTTTAGTTAGATTAGAACAGGTTGGATGATGTTAGAGCTTCCCCAGGATTGATCACTCACCGATTTAGCGGGCGTTTTGTATCGAGCGACTCCGCAAGATCGAGGACTATCTGCGTGCGCACCTCGCAGAGAGCATCTCAATCGAGATGCTGGCCGAGTTTTCCCCAGAATGGGAAACTGATATCCACCTAAATCGCCTCTTTAGGAGCGCTCAACGTTTTACTGTAGAACCCAGACCGGTCGAAGCAGCAGACGCGGCGCTTCCCGGCAGCTAGCATAGAGCAGGCATTTTTGATCCGCCGCGCGCGTTTCTGGCTGCCTAGC
>Ga0210405_10002568_pt1 | contig 18721 bp, 11 predicted proteins | sample IncBWH11MmetaG_FD_155492 | JGI IMG/M metagenome (GOLD analysis project Ga0210405, IMG submission 155492) | Forest soil microbial communities from Barre Woods Harvard Forest LTER site, Petersham, Massachusetts, United States - Inc-BW-H-11-M | ecosystem: Environmental > Terrestrial > Soil >... | reverse complement strand
AGCGAAGCTCGGTGTTGATCGAAAGAGTGGCGAGCCGCTTCCCGGCTGCGGCGGCCAATTCCACGGAACGCGCAAGCTCGGATTGCAGCTTGGAGGCAAGCCCGAGCAGGTAGTTCGCAGATAAGGTGTCCGCCACTTGGGCGGGGTCGGCGGCAAGCTTGCCCAGCAATTCAGGTGACAAGACATAGCCGCGCGCTGTGGCTACATAGCATTGTTCAAAGAGATGGCGGCGGCGACGGCGGCCTGCGCGGGCCAAGAAGCGAGCGCGAGCCAGTTCGCGGACATGGTAATTCACCGTCTGTCTGGGGAGCTTCATACGCCTGGCGACGCCGGTGGCGGAGTCGGGCTCGAGGAGGGCGGCGAGAATTCTTAGCCGGAGCGGATGATGGAGCAAGATGGCGGCCTGGGCAGGCTCGCGCACAAGGTCGGGGCCGGAGCCCGCAGCGGCCCCGGAGGCTTGCAGGGGGCGGGTGCTGGGGATTTTCCAATCGCCGCTACGGGTGATGCGCATGGTCTTCGCCAGGATCTCCTGTAAAATACACGCGCAGTCTCTAATAGACCATATATTTTGTCAAGACCTGTTTTCTGGTCCATTAGTGCTCTGGCGTTGCAGGCCTCTTGGGGGTCTTTCCGGCTGCCTGAACTCGCCCGGTTAAGGCTGTTTACCTGCTCCCCTGAGGAGTAGTAAAATGAGATGTCCCACTAGTTTCGGACAACATCCACTCGCATTTGAGACGCGCGTTTATGGACTGTAGCCCAGTTTCCGGACAGACACGCTAGGACGAGCAGCGCGACAAGGAGACAATGATGGCCACCGCAACGATTAGCAAAGCAGCCGCCAAGGGCGGCAGTTTTCTCCTAGAGACTCCCCTTCCCCAGGAAGTATTCACACCTGCCGATCTCACCGACGACCAAAAACTGATTGGCCAGACCGCGGAGGAATTTGTCGTGAAGGAAGTACTTCCGCTGGTGAAGGAATTGGAGAACAAGAAGCCCGGGCTGATGCCGCAGCTTGTGAAAAAAGCCGGGGAGTTAGGTTTGCTGAGCGGTGGAATTCCGGAACAGTATGGCGGGGCGGGGCTAGACAAGATCGCTGCGACGGTGCTCACGGAAAAGCTTTCCATTTATGGAGGATTCGCGGTTACGCACGGCGCGCATGCGGGCATTGGAACGCTCCCAATCGTCTATTTTGGAAATGAGGAGCAGAAGAAAAAGTATCTGCCGAAGCTCGCGACGGGCGAATGGATCGGCGCTTACTGCCTTTCTGAGCCGCAGGCTGGTTCGGACTCGCAGAACTCGTTGACGCGCGCGGAATTGAATGCCGAAGGCACGCATTACATTTTGAACGGCCAGAAGATGTGGATCACCAACGGCGGATTCGCGGATGTCTACATCGTGTTCGCGAAGATCAACGGGGAAAAGTTCACGGCGTTCATCGTTGAGAGGACTTTTCCTGGATTCAAGCCAGGGAACGAAGAGCACAAGATGGGGATTCACGGGAGCTCGACGACGCCGATCTTTCTGGAAAACTGTAAGGTGCCTAAGGAAAACGTGCTGCATGAGATTGGCCGCGGGCACATTGTGGCGTTCAACATTTTGAATGCGGGGCGGTTCACGTTGGGAGCTTCTGCGGTTGGCGGGTCAAAGAATGTGCTTCGCGACTCTTCCAAATACTCCAAGGAGCGGAAAGCTTTCGGAAAGCAGATCGGCGACTTCGGCTTGATGAAGGAAAAGCTCGCGGAAATGGCCATTCAGATTTTCGGCGTGGAGTCGATGGTTTACCGCTCGGCGGGGAACATTGAAGCGGCGATGGTGGCGGCGTCCGGCTCCGGAGACAAAATTCAGAACACGATGAAAGTGCTCGAGGAGTACGCCATCGAGAGCTCCATCGCCAAGGTGTATGGAAGCGAAATGCTGGACTATGTTGTCGACGAGGGCGTGCAGATGTTCGGCGGCTACGGCTTTCACGAAGACTATCCGGTGTGCCGCGCCTACCGCGATTCGCGCATCAACCGAATATTCGAGGGCACCAACGAAATCAACCGGATGCTGATCATTCAGATGCTAATGAAGCGCGCGATGGGCGGACAGCTAGCACTGATTCCCGCGGCCATGAAGCTGGCGGATGAAATCCTCGCTGGGCCTTCGTTCGAGGAGGCTCCGGAAGGCGTGCTGGCCGAAGAAGCACGCGTCGTAGCCAACGCCAAGAAAATGTTCCTGCAAGCGGCGGGCGGAGCGATGCAGAAATTCCGCGAAAAGCTGGCCGAGGAACAGGAACTCATCGGCGCGCTTTCGAATATTGTGATGGAAGTGTACGCGATGGAGTCTAGCCTGCTCCGCACGCAAAAAGCGGCTGCGGCTAAAGGCGAAGCGGCGACGCAGACCATGATCGACGCGACGCGCGTTCTTATCGCTGACGCTGCGGAACGTGTCGAGCACGAAGCCAAGCGCGCCGTCGCGGCGGTTCACGAAGGAGATATGCTTACCACGCAGATGGCGGTCTTGAAACGCTTCGGCAAACGAGCTCCAGTGGACACGATTGCGCTACGCCGGCGCGTTGCTGCCGCAGTCCAATCGCAGGACCGTTATCCATTCGAAAGCCGCTAAGACTGGCGCGGCTGCTGGCGGCAGAATCTGGAAAAACAGGGTCAAACCGCTGAAGCGAGCACGCCTCTATTTCGCGAACCGGCGAACGCTGAAGGAAATCGGCAGCCCGACCACGATCATGTGCACAGCCAGCCCTAGAATCAGGTCATGAAGTTGGTAAGGCCCTTTGGCGTGAAGCGCGGAGAGCGGCAAAACGATAAGATTCATTACCTCTTCCACTGCCGCGCCAAAAAACAAGCCGCACACCAGTGGATGCTCCGTCATAAAACGGAGCTTGCGGCTTGCCGCGTAGTAAACAGCCGCTGCTGAGCAAGCGATAAAGAAGTGCAGTATGACACCAAGGACATAGGTGCCGGCGCCTCCCTGGATAGCCTGCCGCCCGAGAAGTCCTGCAGCAATCACGAGTGGAATGTCCCATCCAAACAGAATGCAAGCCTGTAGAATGTCCAAAGTTCCGGCAATCCCGCCGCCCACTGCGATTGCCAATAGAGCTTTCCTTTTCCCTGACGGCCTAGGTGCAGAATCTTCAGTCATCCGATATCCTTTCTTTCACCTCTGATTTTTTTGCAATCCGCAATGCCACGATATTCAGGTGAGACGCAGGAAGTCCTGCGCCAGAGTCTGAAACGCTCTGAATACTTCTGAATTTCACGCTGCATCGGCGGTGGCGCGGTTGGGTACCGCCGCTAAGCGGAAGATTGGCGGGAACGCAGTCGGCATTTCTATACGGTGTTGGTATACTCGGCCAGCGCCGCCTTCTATTCAAAACGGACGGCAAGAAACGCTCCTGCATGGAACGGCCAACCACGACACTGCTTCGCATCGGCGCCTGGTGCGTCAATCCGGCGTCCGGACAGATTTCTCGAAATGGAGAGACCGCTCGGGTAGAGGTGCGGACGATGCGGCTGTTGGTGTGCCTCGCGGAGCGCGCCGGCGAAGTTGTCAGCATCGATGACTTACTGAGCCACGTCTGGTCTGACGTCACTGTCGCTCCGGACTCCGTCTACCAGGGTGTGGCATCGCTCCGCCGTCTGCTCGGCGACGACCCCAAGCAGCCTACGTACATCGAGACGGTGCCGCGACTAGGGTATCGGATGGTGGCGACGGTCAGTCCCTGGGCGGATCAGTCCGTCGCCCTGACAGGCGCACAAACCAACAAAATGCCGGCGAACGCACAGGCGGGTTTTTCGCTGGCTTCGGGCAGCGAACATGGCACCCCAGCGACCACGGATGTGCCCGATGCGTCGAAAAAGTCCGGTCCGCGCATCAGAGGCGGCTTCATGTGGGCCGCTGGCGCGGCGCTTTCCATCGTCGTTGCATTCCTGTTCTACGGGGCTTTCCTGTTCCACGACAAGGTCGGGAGCAACAATCCCTCTGCCTCACCCGTCGTTACTCCGCGGTCACAAAAATCCATTGCTGTGCTCCCGTTTCTCGACCTGACCGACGACATGAACCAGGAGCCCTTCGCCGACGGCATGACCGAGGAACTGATTGACAAACTCAGTAAAATCCCAGGCCTTCGCGTACCGCCTCCCACGTCCTCGTTCTATTTCAAGGGCAAACTATGGCCGCGTTCGCACGGGACTCCGCAAGTAACCATCGCCGATATCGCCAAGACGCTGGGTGTCGCTTATGTACTCGATGGAAGCGTGCGCAAGTCGGGCGCAAGAGTGCGGGTCGATGCGCGGTTGATTCGCGCGGACAACGGCTATGTTATCTGGTCCGAAATCTATGACCGGCCATTCGACGACATTTTGATGGTCCAGGACGACATCGCCGGCGAAGTAACAAAAGCGCTGAAGGCATCCATCGGGGCTAAGCCGGACTAGCTCGCAATTTGAACGAGCTCGGGCTTTTTACCAGTCTGAGGACCGTTGGAGCCCCAGCGTGAAGGCTGAACTCCACGACGGCGCACACGGTTGACGAACGACCCGATATTCACGGACCCGCCCACAAAGTGTCCGACGCGAAGCGGGCCGGCCACCTTGACGGTGCGAATCCAGTGCAATCCGCTGCTGGCGGCGCATCCGCATTCGGCGCAATTCGGAGAGCCGCCGAAGACGCATGGCTCAACGCGCGTCTGCAAATCGGCGGAATAGTTTGCGGACATTTTTGCGAAAAGACAGTCGGCGGGATTGCGCGGAGGATCGACGAAAGCGCGCGCGATGCCATCGTTCATCAGGAACTTCGGATGTTTTTGCGCTAACAACGGCAACACTCGAGCTACTTCCTGTCGGTCTTCCGGGGTCAGCTTTTCCGCACTCTCTTCGCCGATCTGAGGGGTGTAGAGGCTCACCCAAATGTGATCGACCTCGGGGCGGGCATTCCAGAATGAGACGTATTCTTCCAAATAGCCGGGCCGCTGCAACATTGGGCGCGTAATGACCCAGTGGACGTTCACTTTGCGTCCATCGATATTTTTCAGGATGCGATCGTAGGTGGCGGGCTTGCGGCGAATATCGTGGTGTTCGGGCAAGCCGTCGACGGAGATGGCCACGCGAACGCGCCGCAGGTCTATCCATTCCATCGGGATTGGGATAACGCCGCTGGTAACGACCAGCGAAAAAATATCCATGGCGCTGAGAGCGGGCAGGATGGCGCTCAATTCGCGGTGGCGGACGAGCGGTTCGCCACCCACTAGTGAGACGTGCATGGGCTTGGTTTTGCGCACTAAATCAAGGACGCCATGGACAAGCGCGTCGCCCCGAAAATCGTTCAGGTCGGTAAGGAGTTTGCCGCCGCCAAGGTGCGTATCGCCGTAGGCGTAGCAGCCGGGACAACTGAGGGGGCATTCGCGCGTGATCTCGATAGAGAGCATGGGCGCTTTGCCGCTTAGAATTTTTCCCCAGGCGCTCAGGATTTCCCGCGGCGTAATACTAGGATTTGGCTGGGCGATGGTCATGCGATTTGGATGCCCGAAGCCTGCTCCAGGCTGCCTCGTTTTTTAGACTAGTTCCCCGTGTTGATTTCAAATGTTTCAAAAGAGAAAAACTGATGCGCCTGCCTGATTCCTTTGTCAGATTTGGGCAGTCTGGGAATGGAACACAAAAGGAAATTCGTCAGGCGATTGTACGCCAGTTTGACCCGTTACATTCAAAGGCACGCGTCCGAGAACAGCCAATCTTACGTCTAGTAATTCGGTTAAGCTAGAACTCTTAGGCCCATTCGTATACAACTCTGAAGGAACAGCAGGAATGCCCCGAAAGCTCCTCATTCTTGCGGCCACCCTTGTCGGCGCTCATCTTGTGCAAGCGCTGGTTCTCGGCGTGTCTCCTGCCGGTACATTCATCGCGAACCTCCTGGAAGTTTCAGCCAGCGCTCTGGCGGCGGTCATGTGTTTTGGGGCGTCGCGACGGGCGCGCGGGATGGCTCGGCCGTTCTGGGCCCTAGTGGCCTGCGGAATGGCTATTTGGGGCGTGGCGAATATCGGATGGGCGTTCGACGAGCTCGTCCTGCACACGACGCCGGCACCTGGTTCACCAGTGCGATTCCTGTTTAACGTGCAGGGCGTTTTCTTCGCCATGGTGCTTTTCCTTGGCCAGGAAAAAGACTCCTCGGAGTTCGAGCCCGAATTTCTCCTCGATTTCGCTCAGATTGCGATTGTTTTTTTCTTTCTCTATCTCGGCCTTTATCACCTGTCTGAGCTGGAAGCCCAGCAAAAGAGCGTCACTGTGCGGCGGCTTTGGGTGGAGTTTGGAGAAGTTGGCGGGATCCTGGCGCTGGCGTGCTTCCAGATCATCCGCGCCCGGTCGGCGCGCATCCGTCAGCTGTACTCCGGCTTTGCAATTTATCTCTCCCTGTTCATTGCGGGCATGGCCGTGGCCGAATATGGACAGGCGGTCCACGGGGCACCCACTGGAACGCTGTTCGATATCGGCTGGACCGCCCCGTTTCTTTGGGCGGCGTTCTGGGCAGCGCGTTGGCAGCCTTCGCCCGCGCCGCAAACGCCGGGCGCCGAACGAAAGCTGACTTTCAGCGGAGTCGCGCTAAGCAATGCAATGTTCGCGGTGGCTCCGCTGATCGTTCTTGTGCAAGTGGCGCAGTTTCCTTCTGAATGGCGGATCCTGCGATTTTCCCTCCTCGGCGTATCCATTCTGTGCTTTGCCGTGCGTTTGGGGATCAGCGGGTACCGGGAGGCCAATACCGCGGAGACGGTGCGCAGGCAGGCTCTGGCCATGGATTCCGCGGCCGATGGAATCTCCATCATCGGAGAGAATGGTCAGCACATTTACGTGAACGCGGCCTTCGCGCGCATGATGGGTTACGAAGGTCCGGAGGCCATGCTGGGCGTGCACTGGCAGAAAACTTATCACGCCGGGGATGTCCAATTAGTGCAGCAGCAGGTTCGTGAGTCTCTCGCGGCAGGAGGCAAGTGGTCCGGCCAAATCAACTTGCGACGCCGCGACGGAACGGTGATCCCTGTCGAAATGGCGATAACGTCTTTGGCCAATGGGGTTACGGCGTGTATTGGGCACGATATCAGCGCGCGAAAAGAAGCGGAGAAGGCGCGTGTTGACGCTGAAACCAAATATCGCACGCTTGTGGAACAGGTTGCGGCGATCAGCTACATCGCGGAACTCGGCATCCAGGGCCAATGGCTCTACGTCAGTCCCCAAATCGAGGCAATCACGGGCTACTCGCAGGACGAATGGCTGGCCGGCTCTCGCAATTGGATACGTCGTATCCCAGCTGAGGATCACGGAGTCATTGAGGCGGCAGAAGCAGCGAGTTTGCGCGGCGAGCGTTTTCAGGCGGAATACCGAATGGTGCGCAAGGACGGCGCAGTGATCTGGGTGAGCGACACCGCGGTGGTGGTTTCGGGAAGTTACACGCATCCGGTGATGGAAGGAATCATTGTCGACATCACGGAGCGCAAGCTGCTTGAGAACCAATTGCAGCAGTCTCGGAGAATGGAAGCCGTTGGCCGGCTCGCGGGCGGTATCGCGCATGACTTCAACAATCTATTGACGATCATTAAGGGGTATGCAGAGCTGGCGGTGCAGCGCGCGGGGATTCAGCCGGAGCTGCGCGCTGATGTCCAGCAGATCGAGAATGCCGCGGAACGCGCTTCCACCCTGATCCGCCAGTTGTTGGCCTTCAGTCGAAGACAAGTTCTGCAGCCCAAGATTCTGGACCTGAACGCCATCGTGCTGGGACTGGACAAATTGTTGGGCAGGCTGATGGGGGAACACATCGAGATGACGACGCGGTGCGGCGCGAACGTGGGACACGTGAAGGCGGACCCGGCGCAAATCGAACAAGTCATCATGAATCTGGTCGTGAACGCACGCGATGCCATGCCGAAGGGCGGGCGGCTGATGGTGGAAACGGCGAACATGGATTTGGACTCCGCGTATGCTCGCGACCATGTCACCGTCAAGCCGGGGCCTTATGTCATGCTGGCTGTCTCGGATAGCGGGATTGGCATGAGTCCCGAGACCGTGGCGCATATTTTTGAACCTTTTTACACGACGAAGGAGAGTGGGCAAGGAACTGGCCTGGGACTGTCCACGGTCTATGGCATCGTGAAACAGAGCGGAGGGTACATCTGGGTGTACAGCGAGCCCGGCAAAGGAACCACTTTCAAGGTGTATCTGCCACGCGTCGCGGGCCAGGTGGATTCCAAGCCGGAGGCTGTGGAAATTCCCGCAGCGGGCAAAGGCAGCGAGACTATTTTGCTGGTCGAAGACGAAGAAGCTGTGCGCGAGCTGGCCAGCAGGATTCTTTCCGCGAAGGGTTATTCCGTTGTGGCCGCAAAGAGTACGAAGGAAGCGGAACAGTTTTCCGAGAGGCACGCCGGTGAAATTCACCTTTTGTTGACGGACATTGTTATGCCGGGAACGAGCGGGCGGGAGCTGGCTGGGCGGATTACCGGGCGCCATCCGAGAACGCGCGTCCTTTATATGTCTGGTTACACGGACAACGTGCTGGCGCAGGGCGGCGTGCTGGAGGCTGGTCTCTCTTTCCTGCAAAAGCCTTTTACGCCGAGCGCCCTTGTCCAAAAAGTGCGCGACGTTTTGGACTGTCGTGTTCACGCAAAATAAGGCGCGCATCCGGCGCGCGCTGGCACGCATTATTGCGCTGCGCCAAATATAGAGTCGTGCGGGTTGATGAGAAAAGCGGCAGCAGGGCTGCCGCACTCCAAATTGCTCGTTCATTGTTTATCCGCCAAGTGAATGGTCTTCCCTGTGGCGGCGGATTGGCGCGCGGCGTCCAAGATCTCCGAGACGACCATGTTTGTTTCAAGCGATGAGAGGCCTTTCGGTGGCATTCCATCCAGGACGACCGCTCTGAGATAGTTCACCGAATCGCTTTCGCTGGGATCCAGAGGCTTGGCGTCTTGGAGTTTTTCCACCTGCTTTGGAAGCCGGACGCGCACCGCGTCGCGTTCTACAGTGATCGCATAGCCAGTCTGTCCGTAGACTTCCATATCTTTTCTGGAGAAGGGCCAGTTCCAGGAAGCCTGGAGAATTGCTTGTGCCTTGGGATAGGTTAGGACAATTGTGGCCTCGTCATCCACGTGCGCATAAATATCGGGCTTGATGCGCTGCGTGACTGCGGTGACGGTGTCGGGCCTGCGGTTGTCCATGAGCCAAGTCATTAGATCGGCGCCATAGCAGCCGAAATCGAAGAGGGCGCCCCCGCCGTTAAGTTTCGGATCGGTGAGCCAGGCGAGAAACCAGGGTTCCACATTGATTTCTTTGGGGCCGGAATGTCCGTCATGGACGACAACTTTACGTACTTCGCCGATGGCGTTTTCGCGGACGAGGTCGTAGGCGGCTCGATTGCTGCGATACCACGTTGTTTCGTAGTTTACGAGGACCTGGATTTTTCCCCGCTGAGCGGCGGCTTGCATAGCGCGGGCGTCTTCGAGGCTCACGGCCAGGGGCTTTTCCATCATCACCGGGACGCCATGACGGGCGCAGGCCTCGACCACGCTGCGATGGTCGAATGTGTTTGTGTAGACGAGCACTGCTTGCGGCTTGGTCTTCTCGATCATCTCATCGACGGTGGCGAAAAAGATGTTGTGCGCCAGGCCGAATTTTGACTCATAGAACGCGGTGAGATTGTTGTCCGCCTCGGCGACTCCGACGATTTGTATGTCGGTGCGGTGCTGGATTTGCTGGAGAAAACCTCTGACGTGTCCGTGGACAAGGCCGGCGATGCCGACGCGAAGCGGGGATGAGGAAGGTGTCGTTTGGGCCGAGAGAGCGGAGGCGGCGAGAAACGCGAGGACGATGGTGCGTAGAAGCGTGGAAAGGTAGATCTTAAGCACGGTTGGCTCCTAGATGCGGAGGGGATAGTAACAGAAGGAAGTTGGAAGTCGACAGTTGACAGTTGGCCGTTGAGGACTTCGGAACTGAAGAGGAGGCTTGGGATCGAGAGAGGTACCCCCACCCCCCGTGTTTTTTGTAAGAGTGGCAAACACAGGACTTAGGCTTGACGTACCTCGTAAGAGTGGCAGGGAAAGGAGTTACGGGAACAGTGGCGAGTGGCGAGTGACGAGTGGCGAGCAAAGAGGGGCGAGGCGAGGGCAGTAACGAGTTGCAAAACTTTGGGGCGCGTGGGTGGGACCCCCTCCCTGGTTTTTTGTAAGTGTTGATTCTGGGGGAGTTGAAGTGGAGTGGAATCAGCACTTGCAGAAGTGTTGATTTTAAAGAGGTTAAGAGCGGGTGGCTCTTATAAAGTAGTAACCCGGGTGGGACTGAAGATTTTCGGGGAATTTGAAGGACCGCGCGGCGGAGGCGCATGAGTTGCGGGGCACGGTCAAGCCGGTGCCCTATTAGACGCACATAGTATAGCTGATTGTTACTATTTGTCAAGGATAAACTGTAAGTGGTTTGTTTGGTGCGCGTTGACGGAAGGATAGTGAGTAGTGAGGAGACGGAGAACGCGGAGCTTTCCCAGCCCTTCGGGCTGGGTTAAGTTGTGGCGCGCCTAAGGCGCTCAAGAAATTCGAAAACAAAGGCCGTGGGAATCAATTTGAGTCCGGAAGTTGTGGACTATTTCAAAGGACTGGCGGAGGAGACGGGACTTCCTTTCCAGAAGCTGATCGATCTGTATCTCCTCGACTGCGCGAAGAAGCGGAGGAAGCTGATGATGAAGTGGCGGCGTAGTGGCGGGGCACGATTGAATCCGGGTTGAGGGGATGCGCCACCCGCCGGACGCCTGCCGGAGAGCAGGCGTGTCAGATACCGGCGTACCAGGCGTAGCCGAATTCGGGGGCAACGGAACCGAGGCCTTTGCCGAATTTTTTCAGGTCGTCGGTGACGGTAATGTGGGTGATGAATTTAACGTTCTTGTAGCCAAGCTGGCGGGGGACGCGCATGCGAAGCGGCCCGCCGTGGCCCACGGGAAGCTCGTGGCCATTCATGCCATAGGTGAGAAAAGTCTGCGGGTGCAATGCGTCGGCCATATCGATGCTGTCCCAGGTGTCGGGTTCTATCGAGAAATAGACGACGTATCTGGCCTGCGGGAAGACTCCCACAACGTCCAGAACGCGGGACAAAGGCGTGCCCACCCATTCGGCGATATACGACCATCCCTCTTCACACTGCAGCATGGTGATCTGGGTGTGAGACGGGTAGCTTTTGAGCTGATCGAGCGAAAACGACGCGGGTCGGGCGACCATGCCGTTGACCGAGAGGCGCCACTCAGCGAACCCTCCAGCCTGAAGGCGCTTGAACTCGTCAGTCAGAGGCTCGATTTCGTTGGCGAAGGGAGGCTTCGAAATCTGGCTGCTAGAGAATTCACGCGCCAAAGAATGCCGGGTCAGCAGGCGCTGAGAAGCGTAGGTGAGCGTTTCGCCGAGGCCGTAGATGCCGCGGTGATCAGGCGGAACGAGACCATAGTGTTGCGCAAGACGCGCGGCCACACCGAGGCCCGCGGCGCCGGCGGCGAGTCCGGTTACGATGAGTTTGCGGCGGGAGATATTGCTCATGTGCCCTCCGTGCGGGTGCCGGGCCGGCCGGTGATCATGGCGCGCGTCCGGCTCCAGAATCCGGCCATAAAAACCATGGCGACGTGGACGAATAGAAAGAGAACGAGAGCGAGGGAGACGAAGAAGTGCAGCGTGCGGGCGGATTGCTGGCCGCCGAGCGAGTTGACAGTGAACGGAAACGCGGAAACAAAGGCGGGGGACATGGCCAAGCCAGTCCAGATGACGAGCGGGAACAGAACAAAGATCACGAAGAGGTAGGCGAGCCGCTGGAGCAGGTTATACGACCAAGCTTCGGCAGCGGGCGGGCGACGGAGGCGCAAATTTTTAGCGAATGCAGTCCAGAACGCCCGCAACGAGAGATCGGATTTGGCGGGGAGCAAGTTCTTGCGCAAATGGCCTGTGAAGAAAAAGGATAGTACGTAGAATAAGCCGGTCAATATGACAATCCAGGCAGATTGAAAATGGAGGTAGCGGCTCCAGCCGTTCTGGTCCGGGAGGACGTAGCCGTAGCCGGAGGGGACCAACCTGCGCGAGGCGGGGATGTGGAGTTTGAAGAGCGGCGTGGTCAAGTCGTTGCCGGTTTCGCCCCAGTAGAAGCGCGGGTGAGAGATGACGAGTTCGGCGCCGGTGACGAGCAGGGCGAGAAAGCACAGGGTGGTGATCCAGTGAGTGACGCGGACGAGGAGAGAATGGCGCGGAGGAACCGTCGCGATGGGGACGGAGGAGGCAGAAGTTGAGACAGAAGCTGCCAGCGGCGCGCTAACGGATTCCAAATCCGCCATGTTTAGACTCCTGCTGAGGCTGCGACTTGCCTTCCAGGTTAGACGGCATACTACCACCGACGGTAGCTAGTCGTTGGGTTTTTCGGGGGTAGGGTCGTTGGGATTGGGCGTGGTGGCTGGCGCGGGGGGTTTGGGTTGGTTGATGGTGGAGAGGGTTTGGACGTTGAAGCGTTTGTAGTCGGAGTAGTGGGTGACGGCGTTGACGTTGAAGCCTTTGAGGAGGAGGAGGCGGACGCCGACGTGGGCTTCCATGTAGGTGGGGAGCCAGATTTCGTTGTTGATGTAGGCCTGCTCGAAAATGAAGCTGGTGCCCTTTTGCAGATTGGCGAGCAAGCCGCCGGCGAACCTGAAGTCGCCTACGAAATAGGCTTCGAGACGGGCCACGTCGTGCGCCTTTTCGTCAATCCAGATGACTCCGGCCAGTTTTTGGATGATCTTTTCGACCAGTTTGTGCGCTTTGTATTCGGGATTGGGCTCGAAGTCGAAAACGAGGACGTCTTCGCCGCGGAAGCGCTCGCGGCGGGGGTTGACGAACTGGCAAGCGCGGAGGAAGGTTTCAATGCCGACGTCGTCGTCTTCCTTATCTTTCTTGGCTTCTTCTTTAGCTTTCTCTTCTTTGGCTTCTTTCTTGGCTTCGCGCTTCTGAATGTCGGCGATTTCTTTTTGCGTTTTTTCGCTTTCTTTTTTCTGCTCGACGTCGCTCAGCGGCTTGCCATCTTTTTTGACCAGCGTGGAAACTTCGTCGCCACTAAGGTAGAAGAAGGTGTACTCGTTCACCGTAGTCTTTTTGACCTTGCCATCCTTCTCGAATTCCGTTTCTTCCTCGACGCGAGTGCCGGCATAGTTTTCTTTGAGCTTATCGATGGCTTTCTGGTTGTCGTCGATCTCTTTGAAGAGCGCCTTGAGGTCGGGCAGCTTGACTTGCGATTTAATGGGGAAATCAAAAACGCGTTCGCCTACGGTGCCGTTGATAGCAGCGCGGGCGATGTCGATGGAATAAGCGTCGTGGCCGCGGTGCAATTCGATCTTATAAGGCAGCTTGACGCCGTCTACGGTGCGGTACTCATCATACAAGAGCTCTTCATCGACTCCGCCAACGGCACCGGTTTCTTTCACGATCAGATGGGTTTGCGGATCGAAGAAGACTTCGCGCTTCACTCCGGTTGGGGCGGTGACTTCGAGTTGCAGGGAATCTTTTCCGCGCACTTGCGCGTGCCCGACAAAGGCCAGCGCCAGTTTGTGTTTCTTGAGATTCAGGAGACGGGAATTGTAATAGCTCGAAGCAGCTTCGAGCTGGAGGCCTTCCTGGCCGAGAAGTGTACCGAGTTCGCCAGCCGCGGTCCGGTGCCAGGCGGACTTGCCGTTGTAGGCCTCAATCACGTTTTTGTCGCCGAGAACCAGTTCCGAGTAATAGCGATTTGGCAATTTCGTATCCAACGTGTAGGTGCCGGATTTTCCGTCGGCGGTGTTGGTGAAGGTGCCTTCCAACGTCATGGTTTGGATTTTGGAGAGGACTTTACTTCCGCCTGCGGCCTTCACGTATTGATCGGCGATCTTGGCAGGTTCCTGGGCTTGCAATGTGCTGGAAGCAAAAGCAATGCTTAGGGCCAGAGGCAGGAAATAGGAGGTATGGCTCATAGCGCTTACCCTTCTAAACGCGAGTGCGGGTCAAAAGTTTCGCCAAAAGGAGACCCTACTTGCATAGACGCTGAATTTCAGCGGAGATTAACGCCCAGCTTGCAATTTTTGGCGCTGCCAGGTCCGAAAAATGGAGAAGTACCGAACGGCTGCTATTCGTAACGCAGGGCGACCAAAGGATCGACTCGGGTTGCGCGACGCGCCGGGAAATAGGATGCGGCGACCGCAACCATGGTCAGGATGACCGAAACACCAATAAATGTGAGGGGATCGTAGGCGCTGATACCGAATAGGAAGCTTCGGAGGAGGCGGGTCAGGGCAAGGGCCGTCACGATGCCAATCCCCACGCCCGCCAGAGCGAGGCGCAATCCTTCGGCGACGATGATGCCAAATACGTCTTCCGGCTGCGCGCCCATGGTGACGCGAACGCCGATTTCGCTGGTGCGCTGCGTCACGGTGTAAGACATGACGCCGTAGACGCCCACCGCGGCGAGCACAAGAGCCAGCACGGCAAAAATCCCGATGAGCCACGCGCGAAAACGCGGCTGGGCCACGGTGGTGGCCATGTTTTCTTCCATGGTGCGGACTTTCACGAGTGGTTCATTGGGATCGATCTGGGAAAGCGCGGTGTGAAGCGCGGCCGTCTGGAGCAAGGGATCGCCTGCCGTACGCATCACGATCGAAAGTTGAAAAACCGGAAGGAGTTGATCCGCCTGGCGGTACGGCAGATACATCTCGGCTTGCGGATCAATGCCCAGGCCGGGGCGAACGTCGCCGACCACGCCGACGATTTCCATCGTTGGGACGTCCTTCTCCGGCGTCGCTCCAAGCTGCATATGTTTGCCAAGCGGATTTTCGTTGGGGAAAAAGATGCGTGCCATGCTGGTATTGATGACCACAACTCCCGGAGCGCTTTCGGTATCCGCTCCGGCGATCAAGCGGCCCCGGAGCAGAGGAACACCGAGAGTTTCGAAATAGCCCGGCGTTATGGCGCGGTAACCGGCCGCAATAAAATCATTCGCCGACTTTGGCGGGCGCCCGACGATGTTGAAATGAATCACCGAGCCGCCACCGCTCACGGGCAAAAAGGTCGCCGCTCCGGCAGCGCGAACTCCGGGCAGCGTCCTGGTCCGTTCGACAAGGCGGTCGTAAAACTCAAAGCGCTGCTCCGGCTTGGCGTAGACCGCCCGGGAAATGGGGATATCGGCAACGAGCAAATGATCGGCCTGAAATCCGGGCGGCACGTCTTGTAAACGCGAGAAGCTGCGCAACAATAGCCCGGCGCCGACAAGGAGCAACATGGCTAAACAAATCTCCAGAGAGACCAGCGCGTTGCCCAGACGGTGATGTCCCGGCCCAGCGGTGGATCCGCGCGAGCCTTCGTTCAAAGCCTCTCGCAGATCCAGTTTCGCCGCGCGCAACGCCGGGACGATACCGAAGAGAAGCCCGGTGAAAACCGCGATGGCCGCGGTAAACGCCAGGACCCAACCGTCCAAACCGACCACCGCAGTCTGCGGAAGGCTGCTTGCGGAAATTTTCAGGAGCGGTCCGATGGCGCTCCAAGCCAAGAGTAAGCCGAGTCCTCCGCCCATCATCGAAAGAAGAACGCTCTCTGTCACCAATTGCCGCAGCATGCGCATGCGACCGGCTCCCATAGCGGTGCGGATGGCGATTTCCCTGCCGCGGGAAGCGGCTCGAGCTAGCAAAAGGTTTGCGACGTTCACACAGGCGATCAGGAGCACGAAACTCACAGCGCCGAGCAGCAGTATGAGCGCTGGCCGCGAGCTCTGCACGAGCTGGTCGTGTGCGAGAATCACGTCCGAGCTGCAGCCATTGTTGTAAATCGGGTACTGCTGCTCAAGCCGTTTGGAAATCGTCTGCATTTCGGTGCGCGCCAGCTCGATGGTCACGCCTGGTTTCAAGCGCGCAACCGGTAGAATCCCTGGATGCCAGTTGCGATCATCCGGCAATGTTTTGGCCCACGGATGGAAAGGCAGATACACGTCGGCAATCTGAAAGAATTGAAAGCCGGGCGGGAGCACGCCTATGACTGTGTAGGACTGCGCGTCCAGATCAATGGTCTTGCCGAGCACATCGTTGGCTCCGCCAAAACGTCTCTGCCACAGGGCGTAACTCAGAATCGCAACTGGTGTGGCTCCCGCACGGTCTTCCTCTGGAACGAAGTTGCGGCCAATTCTGGGAGATACGCCCAGCAAAGGGAAAAAACCGGCGGTGACCATACGGGTGACCAGACGTTCGGGTTCGCCTTTCGCGGTGAGGGTGGTGTTGGTGCCGTAAATGGCTTCCATGGACTCGAAGGAATGGCTTTGATCGCGCCAATCGAGGTAGTTCTGATAGGAGACCGTGATGGTGGGAAATTTGCTTTTTTCTGTCACCAAAACCAGACGAGACGGGTCCTTAAATGGCAGCGGACGCAGGAGAACGGCATTGACCACGCTGAAAATCGCCGTATTCGCACCGATGCCAAGCGCCAAGGTGAGGACCGCGATCACCGTGAACGTAGGACTCTTGGCAAGCAGCCGCAAAGCGTAGCGCAAATCGTGGAACAGTGTGGGCATGAGTTCCCCCGGACGGAGAATGATCCTAGTCGGTCAGACGGATGCCCGGCGCAATCGTTACCAAGACTGACGCGCTCCGTCGTGATCTAGGCGCCTTAGTTCGCGGCCTTTGGCCGGTGAAAATACTTCTCGTAGAGCCTCTGGTGGCGGTTCTCCAGCGAAGCGGGTTGGCCTTTTATGAAGAGGTATTTTACTTCGGTGGTTAGTTCGAGCGGGTCGCCGGTGGTGACGATGACGTTGGCGATTTTGCCGGTCTCGAGCGTGCCGATTTGATCGGCGATGCCAAAAATTTGCGCCGGATAGACTGTGACGGCTTTCAGCGCTTCGTCGTACGGCAAGCCGTAGGCGACGGCGTTCGCAGCTTGCTGGCCGAGGCGTCGCGCGAAGGAATTGTCGAAGCTGCCGAAAGCAAACTTCACACCGGCGGCGGCGAGTTCGGCGGGTTGGGAGAGCAAACGGTCGTAGGCGTCGTCCTCCTCAGGAGGCAGGCTTAGCGTGGGGCGCAGGATCACGGGAATTCCCTTGGAGCGCAGCAGATCCTTCACCTTGTAAGCTTCCTCGCCGCCCGCGAGAATCATTTTTAGTTTTTGCTTGTCGCAAAATTCGACTGCGTTTCGGATATCGCGTGCGCGATTTGCGAACACGAGCACGGGCAACTGGCCGCGCACGACCGGGGCGAGCGCTTCGAGCTTTAGATCGCGCTGAAAATCCGATGGGCCACCGTGGCCCATGGCCTGCGCGTAGTGGCGAGCGCGATCGAGGTAGTCCGTCAACTCGTTGACTTGCTTTTCATAGTCCTGTTTGGCTTCGGTGAAGGGTTTTTCTTTTCGCGAGAAGGTGGCGAAATCGAAAGTGCGGGTTTGGATTTCGGGCCAGGAGATAACCATCGCGACGCTCTTCTTGATGAGCATGTCGTCGATCGTCCAGCCGGAGAGGTGAATCGCGGAGGCTTGGCCACCGATGACGCCGCGTGAGCCGCCGGAATCGAAGCCGCCGCTGTCCGGCACGGTGAGAACTTCGGTGATACCCGAGGCACGCGTCACAGGAATGTGTTCGCTGGACGGCGACACTGCTGTTGCCGCGACTACGTCTGGGTTATACGCTCCGGTTTCGGTGGTGTCGACGGTGGCGTTCACCGCGGAGATTTCACTGAGGCCCATCTGCGTGATGGGATCGAAGAGGCCGGGATAAATTTGCAAGCCCTTGGCGTCAATGACCTGCGCGCCTGCGGGAACCTCCACGTTTGCGCCGATCGCGGCGATTTTGCCGTCTTTAATGACTAGCGTGCCGTCCTCGATGGGCGTGCCGGCTAGCGTGAAGATTTTTGCATGCGTCAGGGCGAAGCTGGAGGGCGGTTGCGATTGCGCCGGTGCATTCGGACTGAAGCAGCAGGTGGCTGCGACTGTCGCCGCGAAACGCAGGATCATTTTCATGTTGATGCTCTTCACAGAGCACCTCCGGAAACGGCGTCTGCTTGCGGAGGCTTGGGCTTGTCCTCTGGCTTTCCTGCGCTCGGTTTGCCTTCACCTGGCTTTCCTTCGCCTGGTTTCTTTTCGCCAGATTTTTTCTCCTCGGCCTTCTTTTCCTTTTCCATCAGGGCTTTCTTCTCTTTTTCGCGGGCTTCGCGTTCGGAGATGTCGCGTTTGCGGTCGAAGTACACACGGCCATCGATCAGTGTTTGTTGGACGACGGCGTAGGCGCTGAGCGGGTCGTGATTGTAAATGACCAGGTCGGCATCCTTGCCAACGTCGATGGAGCCGACGCGCTTGTCGATGCCAAGCTGGATGGCGGGATTCAGGGTGACGAGCTTGAGCGCTTCGTCGTGCGTGAGGCCGCCGTACTTCATGGACTTCGCCGCTTCCTGGTTGAGGTGGGTAGCTTCTTCCGCGTCGTCGGAATTGATGGAAACGACCACGCCACGGCGAGTCATGATCGCCGCGTTGTAGGGGATCGCATCGTAGGCTTCCACTTTGTAGGCCCACCAATCGCTGAACGTGGACGCTCCCGTTCCTGCGGCGGCGATTTCATCGGCGACTTTGTAACCTTCCAGGACGTGCTGGAGGGTGCGCACCTTGAAACCGAATTCTTTTGCAACGCGGAGCAACATCAGGATCTCGTCTTCGCGGTAGCAATGCGCGTGGACGTAGCGCTTACCCTGGAGTACTTCGCAACGT
>Ga0210405_10002565_pt1 | contig 18731 bp, 13 predicted proteins | sample IncBWH11MmetaG_FD_155492 | JGI IMG/M metagenome (GOLD analysis project Ga0210405, IMG submission 155492) | Forest soil microbial communities from Barre Woods Harvard Forest LTER site, Petersham, Massachusetts, United States - Inc-BW-H-11-M | ecosystem: Environmental > Terrestrial > Soil >... | reverse complement strand
AAATGCCGTCAAACGTCCCCGCCCCGCCGATCGAGGCCACGGGAGCGCCGAGGCTGCGCAGGCGGCCGAGGTTCAGGAGATCGGCGCCTATCAGCACGCCAAGGTTGCCGCCAATATAGGCGATCGGCGCCGCGAATCGCCACGATAGCACCAGCGCCACGCCCGCCGCCAGCAGAGGCGGGGCGAACGTCGGCACCGATATGCCCACCCCCGGGACCGGCGTCGCCATCCGATGGACCACAAAGGCGACAATCGCCGTCGCCACAGCGCCGGCCGCCCAAAGGTCGTAGCGCATGAGGAGATAGAACGAGAGCAGAATCGGTATCACCGCCCCGCCGACATTGATCGCCAGGATTGTGCCCGGCCAATCGACGGCGACCGGAGCCAGAAACGGGACGCCGAAGATTTCCACTACCTCCCGCGAGACGATTCGCTGCTCCGGCAGCCGCGCGAGCGGCAGATTGACGTAGGAGCCGAGCAGGGAGGCGAACAGCACCAGCGTCGCGACGCGGGGATCGAGGCCGAGCGCGGAATAGGCGCGACCGAGCAGCCTGATCTGGATGAAAAACAGAAGGCCGAGCAGAATCGCGAAGAAGAGGGTCGCGACGCCGGCGCCGAGGGGGAAGTAGTGCATATGGGTCAAGGCGTCAGCGTCCGAGGTTGACGGACCGGCAGTCGGCCGGCGAATGCTTACACGTGAGCCAGCGCGGCCATGATCTTTTCCGCGTGCGGCTTGAGCGTCTCGGCGCTTTGGAATGGCCCTCCTGGCGGACGGATCGCAACACCGGTCCAGCACGGCAGAAGATGAAAATGCAGATGGAAGACCTGCTGGCCGCTCGCCGGTTCGTTGAACTGCTGGAGCAAAAGCCCCTCCGCCTTCATGCCGGCCATGACCGCGCGCCCAACCTTCTGCACCGCGGGCATGAACTGCGCCAAGTCTTTGGGATCGAGATCGAAGAGCGTGCGCGCCGGCGCCTTTGGGATGACCAGCGTATGGCCTTCGGTGCGCGGCATCACGTCCATGAAGGCGAGCGACACATCGTCCTCGTAAACCTTCACGCAGGGTGCTTCGCCGCGAAGAATCTTGGCGAAAATGTTGTCGGACTCATACTTCGGCGTCAAAGGCTTCTCCCATTTCTTCGGCCCCTTGCGCGCCGTCGCCGCGGCGGAAGGGCGCATATTCCTCATAATGCGCGATCGTGCGCTCGACCGCTTCTCGCTCGTGTCCGAGATAGTCAGCGATCGCTCGGCTCAAGCGCGCGTCGGCGAACTCGTGCGCCGAATAGGTGAGGGTCGGCCGATAGCCGCGAGCGAGCTTGTGCTCGCCCTGGGCGCCAGCCTCGATGCGGCGCAATCCGCGCGAAAGCGCAAAGTCGATCGCCTGATAGTAGCAGACCTCGAAATGCAGAAACGGCCGGTGCTCGATCGCGCCCCAGTTGCGGCCGTAGAGCGCGTCGTCGCCAATGAAATTGATGGCGCCGGCGATATACCGTCCGGCCCGACGCGCCATCACCAGGAGCACGCGGTCGGCGAGGGTTGAACCGATCAATTCGAAGAAGGCGCGAGTGAGATACGGGCACCCCCATTTTCGCGAGCCCGTATGCATGTAGAACTTGAAGAAGGCGTCCCAGTGTTCGGATCGAATCGACGAGCCGGTCAGCGGCTCGATCGTGACCTCGCCGTCCAGAGCGTCGCGCCGTTCGCGTTTGATCGCCTTGCGCTTGCGCGACGCCAACGCCGCGAGGAAGTCGTCGAAGGTCGAAAAGCCGTCGCAAAAGAAATGAAATTGCTCGCCATTGCGGATCAGAAAGCCGTGTTTGGACAGGCGTTCCGTGTCCTCGACGGTCGGGAAGGTGACGTGGATCGACGACGTCTTGGTCTGTCTGCGCAATTGGCCGAGCGCACCGATCAGCGCGTCACGCGCGCCCTCGGGCGCATCGGCGGCGACGAGGAGGCGGCGTCCGGTTACCGGGGTGAACGGGACGGCCACCTGGAGCTTGGGATAATAGTCGCCGCCGGCGCGCTCGTAGGCGTCGGCCCAGGCGTGGTCGAACACGTACTCGCCCTGACTGTGGCTTTTAAGGTAGCAGGCCGCGGCCGCGACCATGCGTCCGCTTGCGTCTTCAACCGTCAGATGCGCCGGCGTCCAGCCGGAGCGGCCGCCGACCGATCCCGAAGCCTCGAGCGCATGCAAGAAGGCGTGAGCGATGAACGGGTTGAACCGTTCGCCCGCGGCCTCTTCAAACGAGCGGCCCGGCGGATTGGCGCAGGCGTCCCACGCCGCCGCGTCAATGGTGGCGATGGACGGGACAACACGCGCGGTGAAACTGGAGGACATGGGCGGTCAGGCGGTCCGATCTGGCGGGATCGCCCATCTTAGCACGCATGGCGCCGTTTTCGTGGTGAAAGCCTCAAGCCTCGCGCTCGTGCGGAAGTCCCGAGCCGCGACCGAGGCTCGCACTGGGAATTTCAGGCCTCGTGGCGCATCGTCACCTGGAATCGCGCCCGCGAAAAGCGTGGCACGGCGGATCCGCGGGATCCGGCGAGCTGTCGCTCTCGTCCAGGCCGCCGCTTCAAATCTTCTTCTTGAGATCGACGATCACGCCGAAATCGCCGGATTTTGTCTTTCCGTCCGAAATGTCGAAGCCCTCCGCCGCCAAACCCCGCCGCAACAATTCGCGAACCGCTGCTGCGCGGCTCGGCATGTGACGGCTGAACCGCCATTGGTCGAGAGCGGCAAGCTCCTCTGACGTCAGCATGATCTGGAGACGCTCGCCGCGAGGGTCCGCCGACATGGGTGCTCTCCTTCCGAAAAGTCTGCGTTTGCTCACCTTGTGTCACTTACTCATAATTAGGCTTTTCTGTCGAGTGGGTATGATGAGTTAACGCCCAATGTATAGCCGATTGTATAGGAGGCGCATACTGAGGCAATGCCTTGTTTTACCTAGGTTAATTAAGTAATATTCTTGCTATAGCTCGAGTTCCGTTGTAGGTATCAAGCGAAATGGTGGTCGCTATGTTAACACTAATCGAAGCAGACATTTCCACTGGTGAACGTTCTCATTTTTATCGAAAAGAGGCCGAGCACCGGATTGCAAATAGTCTCCAACTCATCAGCGCTCTGGTTCGTCAGCGAGCCAGGAGTCGTGATGTATTGGATCCGCAGACGTTTCTTCTCGAAATTGCCGACCGTATAGAAACGGTCGGAAAGCTTCACCGTTTCTTGGGTGAATCGACGACAGGAACAGTCCAGCTAGGCAAATATTTGGAAGAGATATGTAATCGCCTGCGGGGCGCTCTCACGCCGGCGGCGACATCATTTTCTTTTGACTGTCCGGCGGATTGTCAGGTGCCGGCAAAGAAAGCGTTGTCGCTCGGGCTCATCACCGCAGAACTCATCTCCAATTCGTTGAAATATGCCCATCCGGCCGGGTTGCCGACGAAAATCTCCCTTTCCTGCGCTCATGAGGAAGAGGGGCGCCTCATGATCGCTTATGAGGATGACGGTGTGGGATTTCCCGAGGGCTTTGACGTCAACGAGGCCGGCCACATGGGGATGAACTTCATTCGGCTTCTTAGCACGGGCCTCGACGGTCATCATGAATGGCATAGCGATTCCTTGGGGATTCGCTTTGAAATCGTGCTCCCGATAAAAGCTTAGCGTCCTGCTCCGATTCTTCATGCGACCGCGCGAAAGCGACGGTGCCCGCTGCGCTGGTCGCCATCCTTCCGCGCCATCACAGACTCGCGGTAGGCAAGGCCTTCGATCCGCGCAATCTCGAGACTTTCATCGGCATATCCGAGATTCCCCGCGTCCTGCGCGACGCGGTCAACCTCTATCTCAAACGATCGGGAATCAAGGTCGCACTTCGTTTCGGGATCGACAATTTCGCCATGGCGATGTCGCTGGTTACGTCAGAGCGGGGCGTCGCGCTCCTGCCAATTTCCATAGAAGCCTACCTGCCGCCGCCTCAAGGGCGAGCAGCCAACCGTCGATCTCATGATCGGCTACCGCAAGGGCAATGCCTCGCCGATTCTGAAGACGTTCCTCTCGCGAATCGACGGATTAGAGGCCGTACGCCGCACTCCGGCGCCAAATAGCCACCGTTATCCTCAGCCTTTGCTTGGCCAAGCGGACATTGCCGCCGCCACAACGCCTCTCAGTTCCGCCGCACCTGCGCCGTCCCGCGCCTGGACGGCCATCCCCTGGTAGACGCTGAGATAAAATCGGCTGAGGCCCTCGATGTCCGTGGTCGGCGGCAGCTCGCCATTGGCCACTCCAGTTTCCAGCCGCGACCGCAGCATGCCCAGCATTTCCACCCGGATTTTCCTGACGACTTCGGCGATTCCCGCCGGCCATTCGTCGCTGACGGCGGCCAGCGCCGCCATGCAACCTGCTGGCGTCACGTGGGATTCTGGCAGAATTTCGGTCGCGGCGAGCAAAAGATTCTCGACGCCGGCGCGAGCGGTCGCACCCGCCGCGAGCCCGTCCCAGACCGGGGGTCCGAAGATCTCAACGTAATGCTGGATCGCTTCGAGGTAGAGCGCCTCCTTGCTGCCGAACGCCGCATAGAGGCTCGGCGAGCGGACGTCCATGGCGTCGCACAGATCGTTCATCGAGGTCGCGGCGAAGCCCTTGCGCCAAAACGCGAGCATCGCGGCCTCTAGCGCCGCGCCGCGATCAAACTCCCTGGGTCGGCCGATGTTTGCCATCACGGTTCTTTCTGTGATGAACAACACATAATTCCCTTGACGCCAGGAATCAACTCATTATGTAATTTTGTGTCGGTCATTACAAAAAGGAGACTGCGATGACCCTGACAGGAAAACGAGCTTTGGTCACGGGCGCGAGCCGAGGCATCGGCGCATCCATCGCCAAGGCGCTGGCCGCCGAGGGCGCGGACGTGGCGATCACTTACGAGAAATCGGCGGAAAGCGCGGCGGAGGTCGTCGCGGCCATCAAGGCGAAGGGGCGCAAGGCTGTGGCGATCCAGGCTGACAGCGCCGACGGCGCCGCCGTGCAGGCCTCGGTCGAGAAGACGGTCGCGGCGCTCGGCGGCCTCGACATCCTCATCAACAATGCGGGAATCCTTCGGGTGGGCGAACTCAAGGACATCTCGCTCGCCGACATCGACGCGCTCCTCAACGTCAACGTGCGCGCCCAGATCGTCGCCAGCAAAGCGGCGCTCGCCCATCTCGGTAAGGGCGGCCGCATCATCACCATCGGCAGCTATTTCGCCGATCGCGTCCCGGCGTCGGTCCTCAGCGTCTACGCGGCGACGAAGTCGGCTTTGGCGGCGTTCACAAAGGGATTGGCCCGCGAGCTCGGGCCCAAGGAGATCACGGTCAATGTCGTGCAGCCGGGTTCGATCGACACCGACATGAACCCGGCTCACGGGCCCTTCGGGGACACGCTGCGGCAGTTCATGGCGCTGGGCCATTATGGCGCGCCGGAAGACATCGCCGACGCGGTGGCGTTCCTGGCGAGCCCAAAGGCGAAGTACATCACGGGCTCGACGCTGACTGTAGACGGCGGCGCCAACGCCTGATCGCTGTCGTGGGGGCTGAGCGCCCCCCAAAGCGCGCCGCGCCCCTTAATCGTGCGCCCTCATCAACCTCGCGCGGCCGGAAGGCTCGTTAGCCGAACGGCTCTGCTCGAAAATCTGGAGAAACAGCCATGAAATTTATCATCGCGCCGCTTGTCGTTATCGCCAGCATTAGCTTGAGTTCGGCCGAGCCCGTAGATCGGGCGCCTCCAAGTCAAGCGAGCTCCGTCACGACGGAATATCCGGCGCTCCACCCGTTCCATCACACCGTGGGTCAAACATCTTATATCGGGTACTATTTCAACGGTAAGCGGTCGAACTGTTCTGTGCTCATATGGTCAAAGGCCAACAACGAAACCCCGGCGGATGAGACGGCGCATCAGCAAGTTAGGATCGACCTCAACGCGAAGCAGGCAATAACGTTTTTTGCCGACCACCTTGGCTCGAATCTAAGCTTGGAATGCTCTGCTGACGCCAAGAGCTTGTCGGTAAGGCAAACATCCATTTCACTCACCCAGTGAGCGGCGAAAAAACGGTCCAAAAAACGGTCCAAGCGGAGTCGTTGCTCGAGGCGAAAATTGTCAGCGTTGTTTCAACCTCACTCTTGCGCGGCGTCGAAGCCTAGCTGGACCTCGCCAAGAGCGCGCCCTTCCGCAACCTCGCGATGGCGGGCCCGCGCTTTCCGGGGCCGGCAAGCTTGGGTATTCCTTAGGTGTAAGGATAGCCGTCCGAGGTCAGCGGCCGATGCGGCAGCTGGTCGCGTCGTAGGAATAATCGAAGGTTACGCTTGAGGAGCGGAAGGCGCGTCTGCGGCGGGACCTGGCTGCCGGAGATGTTCATCCGCCAGGGGCGCGCCTTGGCGCTCTGATGGGCTGGGTCTGGTAATTCATTCAGGCCGTCGACATTTGCTTGCCGAAATCAGAAAGGCTGGCTAAGATCGTCCCTGATGACGAACCTGCTTGGAGCGAGTTCCGTGTCCACGCGGCGGGCAGGACGCTGTGCCGCTTTTTGCAACCAGAGCGGGTCTTGATGGCGAGAAAGAATTTTTTTATTTGGATTCGCCGTAACCCTTTGAAAAGCCCCGATTCGGCCATGGAAAAACAAGGAAATCCAAGCTAGTTTGCTTGGTTTTATTTGGTTTGACTTGCTTTTATTTGGAGGCGGTTCGCGTGCCGGGTTGCATTTCCGGACTTCGCGTGGGCCGGCCGCTTACTCTGGCGCCTTGCCGAACGGGATGCCGTTGATCTTGATCGACCGCTCGGCGTCGAGCTCCACGAGCCAGCTCAGGCTGCCATCGCTTTCGGACTTGGCGAGCCCCTTGGCCAGCGCCAGGCCCGGCATCGCTTTGGCCGAGATGTCGGGGCCTAGGTCTTTGACCGCCGCCATCGTCTTGTCGAAGCTCCGCGCGTGGATCGTGATCGCCGCCGTCGGCTTGTTGTGATCGAGGCGGATCAAGCCGGCGAAGTCGGCGTTGACCGCCGGCGCGACCACATGCGAGGGGGCGAACTCGATCTGGACCGGACCCGAGCTTATGAAAGCGGCCTCGACCTTCGCCGCGTTGTCGTCGGAGAGGAGCGGTCCCTCACCCTGGAGGCTCAGCTCGGAGATCCACTCGTTGGCGGCCGCACTGATGTCGATTCCCTTGAGTTTCGCCGAAATGTCGATCTTGGACGGCGTTAATGCGCTTGCATTAGGGGGCAGGAGGCCGACCGGCAGGCTCAAACCGTCGGCTGAAACGCTGAGGTCGATCGCGCTCTGCGGTCCGGCGTTCGCCGCGCCGAGCTGATACTTGAAATCCCCCAGAGCGATCGCGCCGAGCGAAGCGGTGATGACGGTCTTCTGGGCTTCGATCCCCTCGTCGAGCTTGAGCCCAGGCGCCGCCAGCTCCTTGAGCAAGCCCTTGAGTTCCGCCTCGTGGCTGGCGAGGTCGGCGCGCGCGGGGTGCGCCGCCAGCAGGCCCCAGAGGTCGAACGCCTTGCGGCTCTTGAAGCCGTCGACGCCAAGACTGATCAGCGCTTTTTCCGCCCTGCCGCTGAAATTGATCGGGGTTTCATTGTCGCCGGCTCCGACCGCCTTGAGGCCGAGCTCGGCGACCTCCTCCTTCACCTGCGTCGACACGGAGCCATCGGCGTCCACATTGGTCGCGATGGTCTCCTGAACCGGTCCGAAATCGATCGTCTGGGTGATCTTCGGGTTCTGGACCTGGAAAGTCCCTTTGTCGATGTTCGCCGAGCCGGAGAGAAGCCAGGCGATCGCCGGACTGATCAGCGCCGCTGTGCGAAAGTTCGTGAGTTCGATGGCGCCGGTCGCGTCCTTGGAATGAAAGCCGATCCGAGGAAGCGAGTCCATGGCGACTCGCCAATTGCCGTCGTCCTGCTCAACCGCTTGGTAGACGATGATTGCGGGATCATAGGAAATGCCTGTCCCAGCGAGCAGCGCATTGAGCGCGCTGAGGTCGGCCGAGACGAGATAATGCGAGCCGTCCGGTTTGACCGTCACAAGCGGGGTGGCGCCGGCCTGCGCAGCAGGCAGATATTTTGCAATGAGGGCTCTCAGCGCATCGGCGCCCTCGGGCGTGGCCGGCTTATCGGCGGCAAGGGCGGGAAACGCCCATAGGAGCGCCGCGGCCAGCGACAAATGCGCAAGACGGCGGCGCAATTGGCCCGGGTGAAGTCGGATCGAAGGCATTGGGCGGCCTATTCGGTTCAGCGAGGATAATCCCGAGTCTACGCCCAGCCTATTTCAGATTCTTCGACGCCGCGCGACAATTTCTCCGTGAAGCGCCCGGCCGGGCGGGACTCGCTGACCGCGGATCACCGAGCCGGCAACGCCGCCGGCTGCCGATTCTTCGGCGCTTGCGCCTTGGCGACGCCGGCCTTCACCGCCTGCTGCACCTTCTCGAAAGCGCGCACCTCGATTTGCCGCACCCGCTCGCGCGACACGCCGAATTCGGCCGAGAGCTCCTCGAGCGTGATCGGGTCGTCGGCCAGCCGGCGGGCCTCGAAGATGCGCCGCTCGCGCGCATTGAGAACGCTCAATGCGCCGCGCAGCGCATCCATGCGAACGTCCGATTCCTCGCGGTCGGCGAGCAGCGTTTCCTGATCGACGGCGTCATCGACCAGCCAGTCCTGCCACTCGCCCTCACCGCCCTCGCGCAGCGGCGCATTAAGGGAGGCGTCGCCACCGAGGCGGCGGTTCATATCGATCACGTCCTGCTTGCCGACGCCGAGCCGCTTCGAAATCGTTTCGACCTGATCGTCGCGCAGATCGCCTTCGTCGAGCGCGGAAATCCGGCTCTTGGCCTTGCGCAGGTTGAAGAACAGCTTCTTCTGGCTCGCCGTCGTGCCCATCTTCACGAGCGACCACGAGCGCAGAATGTATTCCTGGATCGAGGCGCGAATCCACCACATGGCGTAAGTCGCGAGCTTGAAGCCCTTGTCCGGCTCGAAGCGCTTGACCGCCTGCATGAGGCCGACGTTGCCCTCGGAGATGACCTCGCCGATCGGCAGGCCGTAGCCGCGATAGCCCATGGCGATCTTGGCGACGAGCCGCAAATGCGAAGTCACGAGCTTGTGCGCCGCCTCGCGATCCCCATGTTCGCGCCAGCGCTTGGCGAGCATATATTCTTCCTGCGGCTCCAGCATTGGGAACCGCTTGATCTCTTGCAGGTAGCGGGCAAGTCCCGATTCGCCCGCAATGATGGGAAGCGACGCGGCCATGTTTTCCTCTGATTGGGGAGCCCGGCTGTTGGCCGTCTCCGTCGGCGCTAGGGCCGGTTAGATATATTGTGGTCGAGCAAGCGTGGCCGAAAAAGGGCCGCGCCTAGACACTTATTCGCAAGGGATATCGAATTGTTTCAGTAGCGCTTCCGTCGGATAAAGCGTCAGGCCGCCTGCGTAGCTCGTAATGCTTTGAGCAACCTGGCAAAATCTTTCGGCGGCTGGCTTTTGAAGCGAACCGTCTTGCCGGTCGCCGGATGGTCGAAACCCAGTACGGAGGCGTGGAGCGCCTGTCGTCGGAGAGCGGCCAGCGCGGAGACGGCGCGATCGCCGAGCAGCGCCGCCTTGGTCTTGAACCCTGAACCATAAACCGAATCACCTAACAGCGGATGACCGATCGACGCCATGTGGACCCGAATCTGATGGGTCCGCCCGGTCTCAAGCTGGCAAGCGATCAGGCTTGCCGGGCCGAGGTTTTCCTCAAGCCGCCAATGCGTCGTGGCGTGCCGACCGCGCTCCCCGCTCATGACCGCCATTTTCTCGCGATGGCGCGAATCGCGGCCGATCGACGCCACGACCTTTCCTGCACGCGCATCGAAGCCGCCCCAAGCGAGCGCCAGATATTCTCGCTCGAGCGAGCCGGTGCGGCCATGATCAGCAAAGAGTTCGGCCAAGCTCCGATGCGCTGCATCTGTTTTGGCGACGACCAGAAGCCCCGATGTGTCCTTGTCGAGCCGGTGCACGATTCCGGGCCGCTTGACCCCGCCGATTCCCGACAAGCTCGCTCCGCAATGGCGGATCAGCGCGTTGACCAGCGTGCCGGCCGCGTGGCCAGGCGCCGGATGGACGACAAGCCCGGCTGGCTTGTCGATGACGATCAGATGCTCGTCCTCGTAGACCACGGCGAGCTGGATGTCCTCGCCGATGAGGGGCGAATCCTCCGGCGCTGGCGCCTCGAAGGCGATGCGCGCGCCCGCCGTGAGCCGCGTCGAGGGATCGCGCGCAACGCTTTCGTCGATCCTCACTTCGCCGGCCTCGATCAGCGCCTTGAGCCGGGTGCGCGACAGCGCGATGCGCCGTGCGGCCGCCGCTTGGCCCAGGAAACGGTCGAGCCGCTCGCCTGTGTTCTCTACGCCGACGTCGAAAACCTGCTTACCTTCGGGCGCCGTGAGCGGGACGAGGGGCTTCGCATCAACCGGAATGACTTGCAGCTCGCCCTGATCGCCCTCGGCCGCATGACTCCAGGCGCGCTGCTTGGCCTTTGCGTTCACGTACGTTCCCGCCGGCGCGGCCGGCTGGGGCCGGTCTCCGTCGCGGGCGGCGCTACCAGCGGACCAAGCGCTGCCACGATCGCTTCTAGGTCCGGACGCCCGCCGGCTTTGTGGGCGTCGAGGCCGCGCCGCATAGCCGCGACATGGGCGGGACTGTTGCCGCAGCAACCGCCGACGATGCGCGCGCCGCAGTCAACCGCGAGTCCTGCGTAGGCCTCCATCAGCTCCGGCGTTCCGGAATAGTGGATTTCGGCTCCATGCCATTGCGGCACGCCGGCGTTGGCCTTGGCGATCAGCGTCGCGCCTGGCGCCATCCCAAGGATCGCCGCCAAGAGGTCGGACGCGCCGACGCCGCAATTCGCGCCATACGCGACAGGCGCTGGGTCGAAAGCTTGGACAAGATCGCCGAAGGCCGCGGGCGCAATGCCCATCATCGTGCGGCCGGCGGTGTCGAAACTCGCGGTGACTGTGTAAGGCATGCCGCACTTGCCCGCGGCGACCGCCGCCGCGCGCATTTCTTCTGGCGCCGACATGGTCTCGATCCAGGCGACGTCCGCGCCGCCTTCGCGCAAGCCCTCAATCTGCTCGATAAAAACGTCCATCGCCTCATCTTCGCTCAACGGTCCGAGTGGAGCGATGAGGTCGCCCGTCGGACCGACCGATCCGGCGACAACCACGGGCCGCCCGGCGCTGTCAGCGACTTTGCGCGCGCTCTGGGCGGCGAGACGATTGAGCTCGCGCGTCCGCCCCTCGAGCTTGTGCAGCATCAGGCGTCGGCGGTTGGCCCCGAAGCTGTTGGTCAAGATGAGGTCGGAACCCGCATCGACGAAAGACCGATGCAGGCTCTCGATCCGGTCCGGATGCTCGGCGTTCCAGAGTTCCGGCGAATCGCCCGAGGTCAAGCCCATGGTGAAGAGGTTGGTGCCGGTCGCCCCGTCCGCCAGCAGCGGCCGGCCTTCGGCCAGAAGGGATTGCAACATATTCTTGTCTCTCGGGGGCTGGCGACGCGCTTCCCACGGTATTTAGCGTCCTGGCGGGTCGGCGCAAGCGGCGCAAGGGCCCTACTTGTACTCCCAATCGAGCCCAATGCCGGCGCTTGACCCTCCGCTCGAGTCCACGCCCGCCTGGAGCCTCACATGACGGGTGACGTCGAAATTCAAGTTCACTCCGTTGTCCTGGGGCCTCGCTCCGGTCGTGACGCCGACGCTCACTCGGTCATTGATCGCGCGGGTTGCGCCGACCAGAGCGCCGCCCGTCGCGCTCGTGCTGATGTCCAGGCTGTCGACGCCGAGTGATTTTCTCACATTTTCGAACGCGTCGGCTTGGCCAGAAAGAGTCGCGACTGCATTGGCCAACTGAAGCGCCTGGAAGGCTGATAAGCTGCCCGACGACTTCTGAAACAGGATCCGGGAAAGAACCTCATCCTCCGGCAGGCTCGGATTGGAGCTGATCTGAAACGCCGGTTGCACCGCGGGACCAGTTACGGCGATGCGGGCGGTGACGCCGCTCGTGCTCGTCTCGGCTACGAGATCGAGATCGGGCATCACATCGCCATGAAACCGGACGTCCCCACGGGTGAAGGTCAGACGCGAGCTCAGGAGCATGAGTGAGCCGCGCAAAAGCTCGAAGCCCCCCGTCACCTGCGGGTCTCGGGCGGAGCCGTTCACATGCAGGTTCCCGCCCAGTTCGGCGTAAATGCCGCGGCCACGAACGAAAATGCGGTTCATCGCGGAGATCGTAACGGCGAGCGTCGCATCGAAGAGCGGAGCGCGCGCGCTAGACCCTTTCGCCTTCGCCGCGAGCGCAAGGCGCGCCCGCGCTGTCGCGGTTGGGTTCAGATGTTTCGTGCCGGGGAGCGGCGAGGCGACACTGTTGAAGCGACTGGGTACGGAGATGTCCATGCCGACAATCGTGATGTGTCCGTCGACTTTTGGCCTTTGGCCGAGAGGACCCGAGATGTCGAGCGCCATATCGGCGGTCGCGGAGAGAATGTCGTTGGCGACGAGCTGCGCGTGTTGGCCGGTCAGGCGAATGGAGCCGGGAAAGCCCGCGGCCGGATCAAGCTTCACTTCGCCGGTGGCGCTGATCGAACCGGCGTTCGGCGTTGTCCCCGCGAAGTGATCGATTCGAATCGCGCTGCCGTTCGCGACAAATGTCCCAGTCACTCCGGTCAGCTTGAATCCCGTCTGATCGTCTCTCAATTCGCCGCCGCTCAGCCGCGCCGATCCTTGCGCCTGCGGTTTGGCCGTCGTCCCGCGAATCTGAAAAGCGATCGCGAGCGAGCCAGCCGCGTGGCGACCCGACACGGACAGCATGGAATTGACGAGACGAGCGTCGAGATTACCGTCGGCCTTCACGTCAAGCGCGCCGTCAGCCGTCAGCGGCGCAGATCCCGACAGGCGCACGGCGTTGCCCGCCCCCGCGTTGATTGCAACATCAAGCGACGTCCGGCCTCCTGCGAGCCGGCCGGAGCCTGTGAGGTCAAGCGGGGGCAAGCCTGCGTTGCGCATTTGCGGCGCGATCAAATGCTGCATGCGCATGCGCCACTCGCCGGTCGGATTGCTTGGCGTTCCCCCGATCGTCGCCTCGCCGTCGGCGACGCCCGATAGACCGAGGCCAGGCGAGAATAAGTCGAGCGCCGCCAGCGGCAGGCCCGCGGCGTTCGCCCTCAGCGCAAGCGTCGATCCGCTATGGCCGGAAAGAGACAGCCGGCCAGCGCCGACCCTAAACTCGAGATCCTTGATGTTGAGGCCATCGCCTCCATAGGTCACGGTCGCCGGCGCCGCGAGCGTGATGCGCTGGCCGCCGCCCTGCGCGGCAAAACTGGCAAGTTCAAGCCGCGTCGGCGGCAGCCCGCCGAAAAGCCGCCCGCGCGCGTTAATCGCGAGGCCGCGTGCGTTCCCGCTCAATTCGAGATCGCTGGCCGATGCGCTGCCTGTCGCCGTCAGCTTGACGCCCGTGATTGACTGCCCTCCAACTTCAGCCCTCGCAAGCTGCGCGAACCCGGAAATGATTTTGGCGCCCCACAGATCGGCGAGCTTGAAGTCGACTTTGAGGCCCTCGAGGCGATTGGCGCCTATCGTCATCCGGTCGCTATTCGCAGCGACCGATAGCAATTGCTTCCCGTCAGCCGTGGAGGCGTTGGCTTTGGCCTCGAGGGCGCCGGTTAGCTTCGTGAGAACGAGCGGCGACAGGTCGTCGAGATTGGTCGCGCTGAAGCTCAAGTCGCCCGTCGCCAGGGTGTCGGCGCCAACGGCCAGCGCGCCGGCCAACCGCGCCGAAGCGAGGCTCAGCGCAAGATTGTCGATGGCCCAGCCGCCGTCGCTGTGTCTTGCGACATGCGCCGAGCCTTGGAGAGGATTGCCGTCGACATCTCCGGATAAGGACGCGTTCGCGTCGATGAGGCCGGTCACGTGATTGGCGAGCGCTTCCAGGGCGATGCCGGACGTCTTGCGATCGAGGAGCTTCCCCTCGCCCAAGTTGGCCTTGAGCGCGGCCGTGAGATCGGAAGGCGTGCCGCTGAGCGCGCCGGCGATCTCGGCCTTGCCCGTAACGCGCGGGTCGAGGACTTGGGTCTGTGGGATCTCGATGCGCGCGCCGAGGTCCACCATGTCCCGTCCGTACTCCCCATTGAGGCGCGCCGAGCCATGTTGTCCGCTCGCCAGAAGATCAGAGAAGCCGAAACCGCCGCCAGGTGTGAGCCGCGCGGCGCCCGTCACGTCGAGGGTTCCGCCAGTCGCCTTGTCGAGCATCGGATAGTTGGTCGCAAGTTTCGTCGCATGGGCGTCAATGGTCGCGCTCAGCGCGCCATAGCGGGGGGCGCCGTCCAAATCTGTGGCGATGCGCGCTTCGCCTTTGAGCGCACCCCCCGCGAGCAGGGCGAAGCGGCTCAAGTCGCGGGCGACGATATTCGCCTTGCCGTGAATTTTGGCGCCGGAGAGAAGACCGGAATATTGGGCGTCAAAATTGGGGGCCGAAAGATCGAGAGTGTCGAACGTCGTTTCCCCACTCGACGCAGCCGAGCCGCGCATCGTCAGTGTCAGATCGCGGCCGACCGCTTGGGCGAAGGCGGGATCGGCCAGCGCAAGGCCCTTCACCGAGGCCTGGCTCTCAAACAGGATTCGCGTCTTCTCTTCGGTCAGCGGACCATCAGGGCTCGCGCGGAAGCTCGCCTCGACTCGTTCGACCGACCCTTGCTCGACACGGATCTGTCCAGCGTCGAAACCGCCATCGATCGTTGGGCGCGAAAGGGGTCCATTGATCGATGCGTTGAGGTCCAATTTCCCGACCGTTGTGGAGCCCGGAATTGCGCCGGCATGGATCTTGAAATCAAGAAGGCCATTCGCAGACCGTTCGCCTTCAAAGTCGAGCCGCGCGGCGGCCGACACAAGATGCAGGCCGCCGGGCAGGGCGATGCTCGAGTCGTCGTTGAATTGGACATCGCCCTTGAGCGTCGTCTGGCCAGCGAAGACCGGTTGAACGACGCCTGGCGCAAGCCCCTCAAGCCGCGAGTCGAGATCGAGCGTAAGCCGCCGCCCTGCGCCTTGCCGCGCAACGATGACCTGCCCGTTCGCCCACACGTCCGCGCCTGCGTTGAAATCGAGCTTCGCCGTGAAATTGTCCAGGGCCCCTGCGCCATTGAAGGCGAGCTTGACCGGCGGCAGGCCGGGAAGATTCGCGAGATGCGCAAATATCCCGCCAGCCGGCTCGGCAGAGTTCACGTTGAGCCTGAGCCGGTCGGTCGCGGGAATGTAAGCGAGCTGCGCTTTGAAATCGCCCGGCGCATCGAGCCGCTGCGCAGTTAGGGTGAGGTCGAGGCCTTCGGACGGCGGCCCGAGCGTCGCCCTGCCGGAAATGCTGAGGCGAGCCGCGACGCCTACGACCGGCTCTCCAAGCGAGAGCTCCTGCACGCCGAACTGCTTGACGAGCACCTTGACCGGCAATTCGGGGAGGATCGGCTGCGGCGCGCCAGTGTCTGGCGGCGGAGTTTCTGAGGGAAGCGGACGCCGCAAAAATTCCATGCGTCCGATGGTGAGCTGATCGACCTCGAGCCGGCGGCTGAACAAGGCGAGCCGGTTCCAGACGAGTCGAACCTTGTCGACCTTGAGCCAAGGCCCGTTGCGGTCCGAGAGGACGATGTCGCTGATCGACGCGTCGGAGGACAGCACGCCGTCCACCGCACCGATGGACACGCTCATTGATGGCGAAGACAAAGCCCGCGAGATCAAGTCAGCGAGCACCCCCTTATCGCTTTCTGCTGCCTGTGCGCTTGCGCAGAGGGCGAGCAAGGCGATCAGCGCCAGAGCTTTCAGGCGGGAAAAGAGCTGCGCCATCAGAAGGACTGCCCGATGCTGACATAGATCGCCACCGGCCCCGTGCCAGCGTGCCGCTCAAGAGGAAAGGCGACGTCGAGACGAATGGGGCCGACGGACGTATAGTACCGTAAGCCGAGACCCGCCGCCGCGAACAGAGGCTCGTTGAAAGTCGGGAAGTTCGAGGTGAAGGCGTTTCCGATGTCGAAAAATGGAACGACGCCGATCGTGTCGGTCACTTTCACGCGCAATTCCGCCGACGCGTCAAACACACTGCGCCCGCCAACGACCGCGCCCCACCATACCGTCGGGCCGAGCTCGTTATAGGCGTAGCCGCGCACTGAGCCGCCGCCGCCCGCATAAAAACGCCAGTTGGCTGGAATTGCGTCGAGTTGCGGGCCGCCCATCGCTCCGGCCGCGACCCGCCCGGCCAGGACGTAACGCGAGTCGGCGTCGATGGAATAATAGGCGGAGGCTCCCGCTTTCACCTGCACCAAGTCAAGGCTCGAGCCCAGGAAGGTGCCAAAGCCCACAGCGGAGGCGTTGAGGCGGACGCCGCGCGTCGGGTCAAGTTTGCTGTCCGTCGTGTCGAAATTGGCGGACACGGGAACGCCGACCAGCGTGTAGTTGACCGTTCCCAACGCGTCTGTGGCGTCGCCCTTTTGCGCTTCGAGGCCTGCCTGAACCCAAAAGTTCTGGTTGAAGCGGTGGCGAAGCGAGGCCGTCACGTCCGCGTCCTCGGCCTGGTAGCCGACAAAACCGGCGCCGCTCGTGCTCACCTTCTCCGCCAGGGCGTCGACCAGGAGATCGTTGGTCGTGCCCCACAAAGCCGGCTTGAGGAAACTTGCGGATACGCGCCCGCCGATATCGTTGGACGAGAAGTGCCGGAGACTTTGCGACGCGATAAACCATGGCGGCGCATAGAAGACGTCGGCCTGCAGACGTAGGCGCTCGGCGCCGCCGAACACGTTGCGGTCTTCCCAATAAACCTGGCCCTCGGGCCCGTTCGTCGTCGAATATTTCATCGACGCGCCGACCGCGTAGGGCAGACGATCCTCGACGTCGATCTGATAGGGCAGGCGGCCATAGGCGTCGAGCGCCGTCCCTTCGGTGATGCGCACGCCGCCGACCGCAGGAATTTCGCGGATGCTGTTCCGCGCGTCGGCGATCGCGGCCGGCGAGTAAGGGTCGCCCGGATGGATGTAGAGGAACGAGCGCACGATCGCGGGATCAAAAGTCTGAGGCCCATTTATCGTCGCTTCGCCGAACGGCGCGATGGGACCAGGGGCCACGGTCACGGTCAGATCCATAACGGCCTGCGCGTGATCGACGATCGGCGCGACGGACTGGATTTTGGCCAGCGGCCGCCCTTGTTTGCGGAAATAGTCGATGATGCGGGTCTCGGCAGCGCGGATCTCGCTCGCGACCGCCGGGTCTCCCGGCTTGAGCCCGACAATGCGCTGCGGCAACTCGGCTTCCTGGAATTCCACGCCGAGCGCGTCAAGAATGTGCACCGTGCGGAGCTTGAACAATGGGCCGGGCTCGACCTTGATGACGACCGGGGCGGGCGCGCGATTGCGATAGGCTTCAGCGGCGCGCGCGAAGGCTGCGATGTCGGTCGAACCAATAGCCAAGCTCGCGCCGTCGATCGAGATCGTCACCGCGGCGTTGTAATAACCCGCGCCCCATAGCGCGTCGATGACCGGCGCGAAGTCGCCTTGGGCGCGTCGCGCAAGGGCTTCACCGTCGGGAGGGGCGTCCTTCCGCAGACTGTAGAGCGACGAAGCGTCTTTCACGCTGTCTTTGAGCGCGGAGGCGTCGCCTGTGACCTGGACGGTAAAACTGTACGGAATAGCCGCCCGAGAAACCGCCGGTGGCGTGTCGTCCAATCCAAAGAGTCCAAAGAAATCAAAAGCCTCAGCAACGGTCCAGTCGCTGAACACGATCACGGTGGCGGCAAAGGCGGCAATCAGACGCAGGCTGACGTGATCAAGCCGTTTCGCGAAACGCTTGCCAGTCAACTCGAACGCCCTTCCCTGACTGACCAAGGGTTACCAGCAATGATTTTGAAGCACACAGCCTCCCGCGTCAAAACGATTGGGTTTACATGGCTCCGAGCGGCGACGCTTCACGCCGGAGCGAACCGAACGGACCTTATGATGTTGGTCGCAATTACAGTCCTTCGAAAGTAAACCCGCTGGCCGCACGTTTGCCGAAACTGTGGACGCCAAGCGGACGCTAAGGGTCCTCTCGCAAGGCGCAAATCTGAGCGAATGGTAAAAACAACGTTACGCGCTCGCCCGCGCGCCTATTCCTGCGACTGGCCGCCTGCGAAGCGAGCGACCATCAAGGATCCCAGTATGATCGCGCCATAGATCGCTTGAATCCAGAACGACGGCACCTGCGCAAGCGTCAAGAGGTTGCCGACGACGCCCAGGAGCAGCACTCCCGTCAGCGCCCCAAACATCGTCCCCTTGCCGCCATCCAGCGAAATGCCGCCGATCACCGCCGCCGCGAAGACGGTGAAGATGAGCCCATTGCCCTGATTGGCGCTGATCGCACCGACATAGCCGGTGATGGCAAGGCCGCCCAACGCGGCGAGCATTCCGGCCAGCACGTAGACGCCCCACGTAATTCGTTCGACACGGATGCCGGCGGCGCGGGCGGCTTCGGGATTGCCGCCGATCGCGTAAAGCGCGCGGCCCAGGCGATGGTACCGCAACATCACGCCGGCAACCACGAACGCGAGGGCCGCGAGCCACACCGCGAGCGGCAGGCCAAGGAAGGTGATGACCATCAGGCCGTAGAAGGCGGCAGGGAGGTCGAACAAGGTCCGCCCGTGCGTCGCGCCCACCAACATGCCACGCAGGATGATCAACATCG
>Ga0210405_10002564_pt1 | contig 18735 bp, 12 predicted proteins | sample IncBWH11MmetaG_FD_155492 | JGI IMG/M metagenome (GOLD analysis project Ga0210405, IMG submission 155492) | Forest soil microbial communities from Barre Woods Harvard Forest LTER site, Petersham, Massachusetts, United States - Inc-BW-H-11-M | ecosystem: Environmental > Terrestrial > Soil >... | reverse complement strand
AAGGGAAAAATGGTGCAACTGGCCGAGACTTAGAGAACTCCCTGACGGGGCGCTGCTGGATGTCGCCTGGGCATGGGGTCCCCTTCGACTTCGCTCAGGGCAGGCTCTCGACTTCGCTTGCCCGTCCTTCGGACGCTCAAGCTCCGCTCGGGATGACAGAGCGGAGGTGGATGACAAAGCCGAAGTGGGGAGGGTGGGCAGCCGCGCCGTCAAATTAATATCTTTCCGCTTTAATATCTTTCCGCCGAAAACCACGAATCCAAATCTGAAGGCATGTTAATTGTTCCGCCCTGCCTGACGTCTCCCGTAGCCACGTCGAAGCCATAAATCTCAATATCCAGCGCGCCATTCACATCGTTCACGCCGTAGGCAATCGTTCCATCGGGGCTGAACTGCTGCACCTCGTAGGGAATTGAACTCGGCTGCATAATCTGCTGTGTGCTGAGATTGACCGCGCCGATATCGGTTACGTTTGTCGGATCGGTCAGGAAAACATATTTCCCCGAGGGATGCGCCAGCCCAAAAACGAAATCACCGCAAACTGCCAGCATGGAAGTGGTGCAATTGATCTGCGGCGTGCTTACATTCGGCAGTTGGTAAACATCAACGAGGTTCGCATTCGGCCCCTGGTTGTAGTTGGCAACGAAGGCGAACATGAGATTACCTTCGAACTGAACGCCGACGTACTCGCTCGCGGCATAGGAGCTGTAGGCATAGATTTGTTGATCTGGCCCCAAGTCGCCGGTCTGCGGATCGACCGAGCGCTGGTTGTAGGTGATAGTGGCGCTGGCATGAGGTCCGTAGCAAAAAATACCGTCGTACATCTCGGTTCCGGCAACATCGAATCCTAAAACAGATAGAGAGCAATCGTTTCCGCTGGGGTCCGAATCCAGTTGATACTTCGCCTCGGTGACTGGAGAGCTGAGTTTTCCGTTCTCGGGGTTTATCAAGTTGCGCACGATGGCGTATGGAGTTACGAATTGCGGTGAGGTGGGTCCCACCGCTATCGAATACAGAAACTTGCCGCTGGGATCGGGCACCAGGCCGTATGACTGCGTCGCCTTAAGTTGCTGCACGGGATTCGGACCGGGCACTCCGGAAGCATTCGTATCGTAAACGTATAGCTCGCGATCCTGCTGCGAGTCGTTCAGGTAAGCAATGTAGTAAAAGAATCGCCCGTTGGGAGAAGTCACCACGGTTGGATAGGTCGACTGCGGCAGCGTGAGCGTGCCCACCGCCGTAGCCTGCAGCGTGTGCGGATTGACATTGTAAGTGGTCAGCGTCGAGCCATCGACCACGTAAACCACCGGCACCGCCGATGAGTGCGGCGAAGTGGAAATAATCTGGCTGGAGTTTTGAGCGAAAGAAAACGCGGAAAGGCAAAATAGCAAACAAAAAGCAGTAGTACGTAGCATATCCCGCCCTCATTCGGACGTGAAATCTGATGAGGCTGGGAAAAAACAGGTTGCCGTGGTATGGAGAAAAACCGGGAAGGGGCACGGGTCTCGCGGGCAAAGGAGTGTGAGTGATGGGGCAGACGGCTGGCCGATGGAAAGTAAAAATCCCTGCGCCCACACTTCGCGGACGCAGGTAGGGATGCTTCGGCTGCGCAGGATCGTCCTTCGGACGATTCCACTGCGCTCAGCATGACAGGGCACGTTTTAAACTTCGTCGCTTTCTTTCAGCTTGGCGATTACGCCGAAATCTTCCAGAGTGGTCATGTCGCCTTTGACTTCGCCGCTGCTGGCGAGTTCGCGGAGGAGGCGGCGCATGATTTTGCCGCTGCGAGTTTTGGGGAGCGTGTCGGTGAAGCGAATGTCGTCGGGCTTGGCCAGCGATCCGATTTCTTTCGCGACCCACTTGCGCAATTCTTCTTTCAATTCGGGAGTTGGCTTGCGTCCCTGCTCGAGCGTCACGAACGCCGAGATCGCTTGGCCTTTCAGTTCGTCGGGACGGCCGACCACCGCGGCTTCGGCGACCGCTTCGTGGGCTACGAGGGCGGACTCAACTTCCATGGTGCTGAGGCGATGGCCGCTGACGTTGAGGACGTCGTCGACGCGGCCCATGATCCAGAAGTAACCGTCTTTGTCTCTGCGGGCGCCGTCGCCGGTGAAATAGACGCCGGGAATCTGCGACCAATATTGCTTTACGTAGCGGTCGGGATCGCCATAGATGGTGCGCGCCATGCCCGGCCAAGGTTTGGTGATGACGAGGAATCCGCCGGAACCGAGGGGAACGGGCTGGCCGTCCATGGTCATGATTTCTGCCGCGACGCCGGGGAAAGCTTTGGTGGCCGAGCCCGGCTTGGTCGCAATCGCGCCGGGAATCGGAGCGATCATGATGTTGCCGGTTTCGGTTTGCCACCAGGTATCGGTGATCGGGCAGCGGTTGCCGCCGATCATTTCGCGATACCACATCCACGCTTCGGGATTAATGGGTTCGCCGACGGTGCCAAGGAGGCGCAGACTCGTCATGTCGTGCTTCTTCGGCCACTCACTCCCCCACTTCATGAAGGTGCGAATCGCGGTAGGCGCGGTGTAAAAAATGTTGACTTGATGCCGCTGAATGATCGACCAGAAACGGTCGGGGTCGGGATGATTGGGAGCGCCTTCGTACATGAGGCTGGTGGCGCCATTCTGCAATGGTCCGTAGACGATGTAACTGTGGCCGGTGACCCATCCGATGTCGGCGGTGCACCAATAGGTGTCTTCATCTTTGAGATCGAAGACCCACTTAGTGGTGAGATAGGTGCCGACAGAATATCCGCCGGTGGTGTGGACCAGGCCCTTCGGCTTGCCGGTGGTGCCGGAGGTGTAAAGAATGTAGAGCGGGTGCTCGGCGTCGAGAGGCTCGGCCGGACAAACATCGGAGGCGGTAGCCATGAGTTCGTGCCACCAATGGTCGCGGCCGGGCTGCAGGTTGATGGGCGTTCCGGTGCGCTTGTAGACGACAACATTCTTCACGCTGGGGCAGGACTTGAGCGCTTCTTCGACTGCGGGAAAAAGTTTGACCTCAGCGCCGCGACGATAAGAACCGTCCTGAGTAATGACGGCAGTTGCCTCGCAGTCGTGGATGCGGTCGATCAGGGCATGGGCGGCGAATCCGCCGAAAATTACGGTGTGGGGCGCGCCGATGCGGGCGCACGCCAGCATGGCGATGGGCAGCTCAGGAGTCATGCCCATGTAGATGGCGACTCGGTCGCCCTTCTTTACGCCGAGTGTCTTTAGAACGTTTGCGAACTTCTGAACCTCACGATGAAGCTGCTGGTAGGTGAGGGTGCGGACTTCTCCGGGTTCGCTTTCCCAGATGACGGCGGCTTTGTTCTTGCGCGGTGAGTGGACATGGCGGTCGAGGCAGTTATAAGAGAGGTTAATCTGACCGCCGACGAACCACTTCGCCCACGGGAGATTCCACTCGAGAACCTTGTCCCACTTCTTGAACCAATGCAGCTCACCGGCAATACGGCCCCAGAATTTGTCGGGCTCGGCGATCGATTCGTTGTAGAGATCTTCGTATTCTCCACGGCTCTGAATGTGGGCGCGGCGGCTGAATTCGGCGGGCGGCTCGAAGCTGCGCTGCTCCTGAAGAATGGAATCGATGCTGCTGGCCTGAAGATCGGCTATCGCTCTATCTGACATGAACAGAAACCTCGACTTGGAGGAATATGAAAATCGGTTGCGCGAAGATCATTAGTCGTTGGCGCGTTTGCCGCGGGAGCACCGCGATATTTTACTACTACCGGTCCAGAAAGCGGCTGTGATCCTGAGCGCGAGGTAATGTGCATACGTCGGAGCGCCCGAAGATGCGGTAACGGTGGCAGGCGCCGTCGTAGAGGAGCTTGAGGGAGGCATCGGATGGACGGGACAACATTAGCATCCTAAACGAACCATCCTTGTTCCCCCACGAAACAGAGGGAGACAAGGACGGCAGCGTGCGCAATATTCGGCGAGAAGGCGACGTCCGACGCAAGGCTGGTACGCCGGTAAGTACAGGCAATCAGTTACACATCAGTACAAAAGGGAAGCGTTGAAAAAATCGTTAAGATCCGAAGTCACGCCCGTCCCAGCCAAAGTCAGCGCAAGGGTATGTTGCCCAAAAGTCAGATTGAAACCGATAAACAGAGTCGGCAACGCGCGGTGGGTGCTTTGTCCATTCGAGAAAATCTGGCCGGTAGCGATTTGAGTTCCGTCCAGCGAGACAAAAAGTTGCAGAGGGACATTTGGAGCCGTTGACCATAGAGTGCTGGTTACGACGAGCAGCGCGGGGCCATCAAGTGGAGCGTTGAACTGCGCTTTTAGAGGTAAGGGGCCCGGTTGATAATCTGCAGTACTTGCATTGGAATCTCCTTTCAAATTCGTCCTCGACTCGTTACCGCGACAGATTCTCTCTAACTCGCGCAAATGTTTCGGGCCCAGCGCTAAGTCTAATTAGTCGAATCAGTTGTTAGTGTCGAGTTAGCGGACGCCGGGATTGTAGCACGGCAAATCGACCTAGCCCGCTTAGTTTCAGTTTCAACCTGGCGGAGACTGTTGTCCACACTGATGATACTGAGCGGGCGCAATCGGCGATTGCTGATTGATTGAAAGTCTCATGGGTAATGTAGGCACTTTTTCTATTAGCAATCAACAAATCCGGAATCAATAATTTATTTTGAGCCGAGGCGGATGAGTTCCGCACGCAGACGCGCATGATTCTGAGTTTGGCGAAGATAGAACATTTCGCTGCTGGCAGATTTAGCGCGGATGATTTTGATTACATTTCGCTTCTCTTGTGGAGACCAACGGGCGAGGTCAGGAATGAGACCTAAGACCAGCGCCCAATTTTCCAGAGACTGTTGCTCGTTTAAGGGCCAGCGGTCTGTGTTAATTCTTAGGGCCCGGGCTACAGCGGCCTTCGAAGCTCGACGGATCTTCTGGCTGTCTCCGTTAAACTCGCGTGCCATGCGGCGGTTGATAAGCAGGCCCAGGTTGCGGATGGAGAAAGTATCCCAGAGACCGAAGTGGCCCTCGGGGGCTAAAGCCCAATCGGAAATTCCAACCTTGAACGCAGGCCTAGAAGGCCTGCTCCACCGATTCAGCTCGCTCCGGCAATCGAACTCGTAGAACATATGCGCTTCGGCCAGCCGTTTCAAAGTACGCCGCAGAGTTCTATACTTCGGATTTGCGGCGATCTTTTCTTCTTCTTTCTCACACAAGTTTTGCAAATCCTGACGGCCCGGCCGGAAGCCCAGCTTGCGATAGAACCAGAAGGCTCCGGAGTCGATGGCTTCGTCGTTGTTCTGGCCGATCTGGTAGGGATAAATCGAAATACACTCTGCGCCAGTTAGAGCGCGCAGACAACGTAGCGCCTGCGCGTAGATCCATGCGGTTTCTCCCTGGCGATAGGTGTAGAAAGTATTGAAGCCGACCTCGATCCACTCGCAGAGGCCGATGGCTTCGATGTAATTGATGGGCACTCCATTCTTGAGCGTATAGCCGGCAACGTAGGCGCGGAGCGGGAGACGGCGGTCGGGGGGAAGTCCCCAAAAATGCATGACGACGCCACGGCCCAGGTCAGCGCGGACTACGGAGCGGGGATCACCCAACGTAGTGCCATACAGTTCGCGGTAGCGGACGACCATGATCTCGCGGATGGCTTGCATGACGGATTCTCCGGCGGCGACAGAAAGCTTTTCGAGTTTGGGCGCGGGCCGGGAGAGTTCGCGAGCGAGCGAAACTTCGCTGCGCTGGATGAGCGGGGCGTCATGAAAATAGAAGTGGCGAGGACGCGCCCAGTTGCGCGTACGGGAAAGCTTCAGGTTCTCGAGTCTCCAGCGAATGGGCAGGCGAAGCGAATCGTAAAGTTCGGCGCACTCGGCTGAAGCAAGCGGAAGTTGGTGGAAGCGGTCTAGCAGGAACTGGAGTGCGTTGTGGCGGCCGCGGGCAGCATCCATCCAACTGGACCATGGAATGTTGGCTTCTACCGCGGCGTCCTCTTCAAGCAGCGGGATAAAGCGCGGCCAGGTGTTGCCGCAGGAGCGTTCGCCCTGATAGTCATCCCAATAATCGTTCCAGACAATCTCGACGTTGCTGGGAATGCGGCCCGCGAGCCAGCGAGCGACGTCGAAGGAAAGAATGTCCTGCATGGTGGTGCCGGCGATGCCGGAAGTGTCGAAGTCGTCGAACGCTGAGGGGTCGGCGTTGAGGTCACGCAGATTTTCGATACGTCGATGGAAAGTATCGAGTAGACGCTCGACTGTAGAGACCTGAGAGGCGGCATGCGGAAAGGCGCGCAGAAAGAGCAGGCACTCGTGGAAGCGAATCAGTTGATGAGGGTCAGTGAATTGGAACTTCGAGAGTTGGGCCAGAAGTTTAGTGATGGCGGAAGCGTGACCTGGATCGAAGCGATTCTTAGCGGCTTCAAGTTGGGTGAGAATATCCTTCGGATCGCGCGACATGGCAGCGACCTAGTGTAACGCAGGCAGGCTGAGCCTCTTCGACAAGCTCAGGACAGGGCTCTGCCGGGACAGCCGAGGCGGCTGTCCCCACATGATTTTAGGAGAGATGGGAAGCTCCAGACTTTGACCGCCAGGCAACAAGGGGGACTTGCTGCCTGGCGAGTCTGGTCGGGCGGGATGGCTCCGGTTTGGAGGGCCGCCACGAAGGTGGTTCAACTCAACTAGTCGCCAACGCCACAAGTGCAAACACCCTTCTTGCTGCCATCCAACTGGATCGCGAAGCACTGGGTCTGCAGCCTGCTAACTTCTGCGGCGCTGAGAGTCGCATCTTGCGAAGCGGTCTCAGTAATCGTGAAGTTGCTGTTCTGGATGTGCGTTCCCCACGAGCGAATCGCCGGAGACGGGTTCAGGCGAGTCGGAAGCGGGCAGATGCCGCCCACTGTCGGAGTCGACACAATCTTGATCAGGCCGGTGGAAAGAACGACGCCGGTCAGCGGATTGCCAGTCAGGTCCGTGTTAACCGAAAGCGTACGCAGACCATCGGGAGACAGGAAGCAGCTGCAGCACTCGGTGAGTTCCTGGCTAGGATCGAACACGAAGATCGCGGCGCAGATGTTGCTGTTGGCACCCACCGTGCCGCTTACCGGTTGATAGGTTCCAGGGTTGGTCAGGCGCACGGTGCCATCGGGAGCGCCGGCGGTGTTGGCGTTAGCGAAATAGTCTACCTTCAACGTGTCGGGTGCCGGCGTGGTGGCTGCGGCGGCTGATCCGGCACAAAGGGCCAGAGCTAATAGACACACTACGACTGTAGTGAAGTGACGCATTATTCTTCCTCCTACGGGTTTACGCCGCCCTGCTGGGGAGGAGATTAGCTCGGGCTATATGGCGCTTGGTTACTTTACCCTGAATCGAAGATCGTACAAGTCTCCAGGTGAGCTAACCCAAAGGCACTAACCCGCCAAAACTTGCTACCAGCAAGGCTTTTGGGCCGAGTTAATAATTTTGCCGGGTTAGACGGGTGGGTCATTGATCGAATTAAAAGCGAATAAACAGCGATTTTCCTAGGTGAGCGTGAGCCCGCAATGACCTCTCTAGCTTAACTAAAGAGAGAGGAAGGACGGAGTGTGCAGCCAGGTCGGGAATATCTATGGTTCTGCTTTGCCATCGGCTGCAATGATGGCGTGGATTCTACCTGATGGATGATTACCGCGAATCAAGCACACTCGACAAGACAGTTTGAGTGCTCTTATCGCGCAAGCGCGCCGTCCCCGTATTTGAAAAACTTAGGCGTAACCCTTTTTCTTCCAAACTTCCCAGTCGTCACGAACAGCTTGGAGCATGGCTTCAGCGGAGTGGTGCAGCCACTTCGCTTTTTGCTTGTCGATGTGATGCAGGATGAGTTTGCGCGCGCTGGGCGTGCCGAGATGGATGTTGGCGGTTTCCCATCCCATGGCTTGCAGTAAACGAAGCTCAGTGTCGGGGGCGGTCAAGGAAGCGAGTTCGATGCGGGAGCAATGGGGGCCGAGGCGGCGAACGATCCAGCGTCCGCGGAGTTGGACGAAAGGGTCGGGACATCGGACGGCGCGGTTAATGATGGTCTGGTAAAGAATTTCCGCGGGGCCTTTGTGTTCTAGTGCCCACGAGGATGCGGAAGGCACGAGAGCTTTGGCTTCACGCGCGATGCGTCCGCCATGCCAATCGGCAATTGCAACATAACGCGCATGGCCGAGACTGCCGAGCCCAGCTATGCGGTGAGCGAGGCGGTAGGGGATGCCCGGCGCAGGCATGAGATGTTCGATGGCATCGATGGCGCTGATGGGAGCTTGCGTTTTCAGCGTTGCAAGTGCGTCGATTCTCTTCCAGAAGTGGACGGGATCGCGCAGCTCGCCTTCCGCGATAAGGCGCAGCCATGTGTGCTGCTCACCGAGGACGAACGGCTGGCCTTTTTCGTTGAGGCTTTCGCGATAGCCTTTGAGAATGGCGTCGCAGATATCGGCACGTTTGACAGGGAGACGTCCGGCCTCGGCGGCAAGATGGGCGCTGACGGCCAGGCGCACCAGATCGATGGTGCAGGCCATGGGCCAGGCTTCGTCGAAATCATTGACTCCCCAGATGAGCCGGCCTTCAACGTCGCGCCATGTGCCGAAATTTTCAACATGAAGATCGCCGACGGCAAGCACGCGCGGGGCCTGCGCGAGATCGGGACAAACCTGCGGCCAGACTTGCGCCCAGCGATAGTAAGTGGCGCGGAAAAACATGAAGACGTCCGCCTTCATGTTGGTGTGCTTTAAGACGAGATCTTTGCGATCGATGCTCGTGCGTTGAGCCAGCCAGTCTTCAAATTGGCGCGTCGCTTTAACGACGTTCATGCGGGCAACGATAAAGGGCGGGGAAATGGGAAGTCAAATGGCCGTGGGAAAGAATTTTTCACCACAGAGGCACAGAGAAAACAAGAAGAAGGCTAAAGAACATTAAGGATTTTCTCTGTGTCTCTGCGGATCTGTGGTGAGGACTTCCTGATGATGAGATCACGCAGAACGGTGACAGCGATAACGGAAAACTGCGAGTTGGTCGTGGCAGAATGCCTTCACTGAATTAGTTCTTACTTGTTGAAGATCGCCCGGCTCCACCCACAGAACCCCACAGAGCCGTAACCCCAGACGGCAGGGGCTGGGCGCCTAAAAACCCCGTTACTTCTTATCGACCTTCAGTTTCGCGAATCCCGACACTTCCGCACGATTAACCAACTGTGTTGGGCCAGACACACTGACCTGGATTGCCCACTGATCGCTCCTATGCAGCACCAGATAAATCCTTAGCCTTCAATCTCATGAAGAATGGCGTTCGTCCTGCAAGTAAGCGGGTGTGCCGCAAGCAGGACACGGGGAGGGCGGCGTTATGCAGATGGCGATCACTTTTATGGCGGTGGTGGCAGGCTTGATTTTTTCGATAGCGGTGGCGTTGCTGGCGGAGGAATTAATTTTCGGTCAGGTGTTCCGGCTGTTCTTCTCACAGCAAGCGGCCGCTTTGAAAACGGAGCAGAAGCCGCTGAGGCGCAAAGGAGAACGACGATGCTGGCGTTGAGGTATTTGCTGATCACTTGTGGCGTGGGAATGATGATCGCGGCCGTATGCATTCTCACCTACGATCTTTATCGCGAAATGCTGTACCGGAGATTGCTGCAGACGCCGGGAGGAGCCGTAGGCGCGGTTCCCGTGACGTTACGGTGGCGGACTTCTCTGGCGCTCGGGATGCTGGCTTGGGGACCTCTGCTGGTCGCTTTCAGCATTGTGGTGGTGCCGAGCGGGATGGCGGGCGTGCGAGTGAGCGAAATGAGCGGGACCGTGCCGGGGACGTTGTATCCGGGGGCGCACATGGTGGTGCCGCTGGTGGAGGATGTGGCATTGTTCGATACGCGGGATCAAGTTTTTACTACTGGAGTTCCGGAAGACGGAAAGGCCGCGGCTGCTAACGTTTCTGCGAAGACTCAGCTTCTGGATGTGCAGGCTAAAGAAGGTTTGACGCTGGGACTGGCGATCACGGTGAGGTACCGGCTGGATCCGAAGAGGCTGGACTATATCCAGGGGAATTTGCCGCGTCCGGTGGAAAAGGAGATTGTACCGCCGACGGTGGCCAGCGTTTGGCGGGAGATTGTGCCGAACTATACGGTGCGGGATGTTTTTTCTGTGAAGCGCGAAGAAGTGCGGCAGCAGGCGGCGGGGTTGATCACGCAGAAGCTTGCAGCAGATGGGATTGTGGTGAAAGAGGTGATGCTGCGGGATATCCAGTTGCCGCCGGAATATGCGAAAGGGTTGGAGGAACTTCTGTTAAAGGAACAAGAGAATGACCGCATGGGTATCGAGACGGAGCTGAAGGGCAAGCAAGTACGGATCGCCGAGCTGGAGGCCGAGGCCGCGAAGGTGCAGCAAGTGAAACAGGCGGAAGGCGAAGCGCAGGTGCATGTGCTGCAGGCGAAAGGTGAGGCGGATGCGATGCAATATACGTTGCCGCTCAAGCAGAAGCAGATTGAACAAAGCCGGCTGGAGGCGCAGGCGCGGAAGGAAGCCACTATTCAGAACGCGGAGGCTGAGGCTCAGGCTAAGGTAATCGACAGCAAAGCTGAAGGAGAGCGAAGGACGTTACTGGCCGAGACAGAGGCGGGTCGCATTCGTGTGACGGCGGCGGCGGATGCGGAGCGATTGAAAGGCGAAGCGGCAGTTTTGAAGGAGAATCCTCTGCTGATTAACAAGATTGTGGCGGAGCGGCTCTCGGATAAGCTGCAAATCATGATGGTACCGGCGGATGGGAAGTTCTTTTTCGCCAACGATGTGCTAAGAAGCATGAGTGTGGCGAATCAGAACGGGCAGGCGGAACAGCGATAAGCGTGAGTGGTCGATTTAGCGAATGTCGAGTAACTGCGACGGGCAACGATATGGGTTACACGATTCTTCATCGGTTACGTTTGCTTCGACCGGCGCTGATTGTTCTTCTTATCTGCGGTGTGGCGAGAAGCGTTGCCGCTGGCGACTGGAATGTCCCTGCGCAACAACTGGCTCGCAAGATTGTCACCGTAACGGGGCCTGGGGCCGTGGCGGTTACAATCGAGAACCGATCCTCTCTCGGCAAGAAAGATCTGGATACGATCAGCAGCTTGTTGCGCGTGGAATTGGAAGCTGCGGGAGCGCGTCCGGCTGCAGCCGAGCAGTCGGCTGCAACGGCGATGGTGACTCTCTCGGAGAATCCTCAATCTTACGTGTGGGTCGCCGAGATTCGCCAGGGAGCAGGAGAATCTGCGGTGGTCATGGTGTCTATGCCTCGCAGGGACCAAGCTGGATTCGGGCAGGAAACTATGCCGGTTACTCTTCGAAAGATTCCGCTGTGGGCACAAGAGGATCGCATTCTGGATGTTTTAGTGCTTGAAGAGGACACTGTGCCGAAACAAATCGCCGTGCTGGATGGTGACAAAGTCGCGATCTATCGTTTGAAAAACGGAAAGTGGCAGCAGGAACAGGTTCTGGGGATCACACATGCGCGCCCGTGGCCACGCGATTTACGCGGGCGCGTGATCGGATCGAAGGATCATTTACTCGACGTTTATCTTCCCGGCGTGTTCTGCCGGAGCACAACCAATCTGCCGCTCGCCCTGAATTGCCGCGAGAGCGACGACCCATGGCCGCTCACATTAAGCGACGCGGCGATTCCTCCGCTGAGAGGCTTCTATTCCGCATCGCAAAACTTCTTTACCGGAGCGTTGACGCCTGGAGTTGGAAAACTGACAACGGTAGCGAAGTTTTATTCGGCCGCCGCCGTGCCCCGCGACAAATATGTGCTGTGGTTGTTCGCGGGGACGAACGGCCAAACTCATTTCGTGGATGGTATGACCGACCAGGCCGCGAAACTGGGCTTGGGCAGCGACATTGCGAGCGTGAAACCCGCGTGCGGAACCGGCTGGCAGGTGCTCGCAACAAGCGCGGAGGATCGTAACCTTCAACAAGACCCCGACTCCGTGCGGGCCTACGAGATCACGGATCGAGAATTCGTTCCGGTAAGCGCGCCTTTGGAATTTTCTGGCGAGATCACGGCGCTGTGGGCGGAGGCGAAAGGCGACAGCGCAGTCGCTGTCGTCCGGAGCTGGGAGACAGGAGAATATGAAGCGTTTCGCCTGGCAGTGGGTTGTAATCAGCAGCATATTGCTGACGGCGGCAGCCAAGGCTGAGACGCGTCCGCAATACGGCGGAACGTTGCGCGTTGCGGTGCGGGAGGCGCCAGTGTCCCTCGATCCGTTGGCTGGTGGGGCGGATGCGACACGGTCCGATTCCTTTGCGCAGCGGAACTTGCTGGCTCTCATCTTCGAAACATTAGTCACGGCGGACGATCGGGGAAGACTCCATCCCGGACTGGCGGCCGATTGGCAGGCAGCACCAGGAAACCAGCGGTGGCAATTCCGGCTACGCAGAGGCATCAGATTTCATGACGGCGCACCGTTGACGGCGGAGATTGTTGTGTCTTCGCTGAGAACAGCGAATCCTTCATGGAAGGTTTTCGCGGAGGGTGAGTCGGTAATCGTGGAACGCGACAAAGCCGACCCTGATTTGCCCGCGGAACTAGCGCTTACGTGCAACAGCATTCTGAAAAGAAACAGCGGAGGCAAGCCGAACGGAACTGGACCTTTCCACATTGAGGATTGGCTCCCGGGTAAGAAACTAACATTGGTCGCGGAAGAGGACCACTGGCGCGGGCGAGCTTTTGTGGACAAGCTCGAAGTGGAAATGGGTGTGAACCTTCATGAACAGCTCGTTGAGTTGGAGACTGGCAAAGCGGATTTGGTGGAGGTTGCGCCGGAGCAAGGCCATCGAGTGACCATGGAGGGCAGGCGGGTGAGCAGTTCGCAGCCAATGGAGTTAGTGGCGCTAGTGTTCGCCGGTAATGCTCAAACGCCCGATGAAAAGCTCTTGCGCCATGCGCTCGTGAACAGCCTGGAACGAAATTCAATGCGAAGCGCTCTGCTGCAGGGCGCTGGACAACCGGCAGCGAGTATCCTGCCAAACTGGATGAACGGATACGGATTCACGTTTTCAAGCGATGCCGACCTGGATCGAGCGCGCCACGAACGCGCACAGGTCCGCGCCGCACCGAATTGGACGGTGGGATATGATGCGAACGATTCGGTTGCGCGGTTGCTGGTGGAACGCATCGCCCTGAACGCCAAGGATGCCGGACTTGGATTGCAGCCGACTGCACTAGCGACGGCGGATTTACGGCTGGTGCGGATTCCATTGGAGACGGCGAATCCGTGGATCGCATTGTCGATGGCGGCCAGCATTCTCGGCATGGCGATGCCGAAACGAAACGGAGATACGGTGGAAGATTTGTACAACGCAGAACGTGAGTTACTGGCAGGCCAGCGCGTGATTCCGCTGTTTGATTTGCCGGTGGAGTGGGCGTCGTCGCCGGCGCTGCGAGATTGGCGGCCTGGTGCGGACGGAAGTTGGCGACTCGATGACTCCTGGATGAAAAAAGAACAACCATGATGTTTCGCCGCAAACTGCTGGCCATGTTCGCCCTGACCGTATTCCTGTCGGTAGCCACTGTGGCGTTGATCGTCTCGGAGGTGACACGGCGAGCGTTCGCACGCACCGACGACGAAAGAACTGCCGCGCTGGTTGCGCAGTTCAAGCGCGAGTTCAATCAGCAGGGCGAGGAAGTGGTCCGGCGAGTCGATTCGATTTCCGGATCGGATGCGATTAGCCGAATGGCATTGGCGTTGAATCGTACGCCGGCGGATTCCGGTCCTTATTTTGAGCTGGCAAAATTGACGGCGGAGAATAGTCGACTCGACTTTTTGGAGTTCGTAGAGAGCGATGGGACGATCGTTTCGTCGGCACAATGGCCAGCTAAGTTTGGATATCCCGATGAAGCGTTCGGCGGTTTTGCTGCCGCCTGCCAAGAAGGAGCGTTTCTAAAGCAGGAGCCATTGCAGGACGGAAGCTCGCTGGGTTTGTTCGCGGTGCGCGCGACCCGTTTGGGAGAGCGTCCTGTTTACGTGGCGGGCGGGAGGCGGCTGGACAAGAATTTTCTCTTCGGACTGGATTTGCCACCGGGGATGCGAGCCTTGCTTTACCAGAATCGAGGAGACAAGTTTTCGGCGGAAATGCTGATCGATCCTCCCGCGTCTCGCGCAGAAACCATTCATCCGCCAGAAAAGTTGGAGCCGTTGGTCGATGCCGTGCGGCAATATGATCAGGAAATGACGGCGGTGGTGTCGTGGTCAGGGGACCAAATCGACGATGAGGTCTTTCATGCGATTCCACTGCTCGGAGCGAGCGCAGCGAATATCAAACAACCCCCGCTTCTGGCAATTCTGCTGATCGCCAGTTCGCGGCGAAATTATGTCGAATTGAAGCGGCGCATCCAATCGGCGGCATTGCTGGTCGGAGGCGGAGGAATTGCGATCGCGATTCTGCTCAGCAGTTGGGCGGCGGCACGAGTGACGCGTCCAGTGGAGCAGTTGGCGCATGCGGCGCAGGAGGTAGCTGCGGGCAATTGGAACGTGCGGGTAGACGTGCTTGGCACAGATGAACTGTCGCAGCTAGCAGATTCTTTCAATCGAATGACCACGGAATTGCTCGGGCAAAAAGAACGCCTGGTCCAGACGGAACGCGTGGCGGCGTGGCGTGAGTTAGCGCGGCGCCTGGCGCACGAGCTCAAGAATCCGTTGTTTCCGCTGCAGCTGACAGTGGAGAATTTGGTGCGTTCTCGTCAGCTGAGTCCGGAACAGTTCGAGGAAGTGTTCCAGGAAAGTTCGCGGACCTTGTTGGCTGAGATTTCAAATCTTAAGGGAATCATTGAACGATTCAGCGAATTCTCCAGGATGCCGCAGCCGCAATTCGCGAGGGTACAGGTAAATGACGTGATTCGGGGCGTGGCGCAGTTGGTTCAGGCGCAGTTGCAAGCGCCAGATCGTGCGAAGATCAATTGCGAATTGCAGCTCGACCCGCATCTTGAGCCAGTCCTGGCAGATGCGGATTTGCTGCACCGGGCGATATCGAATCTCGTGCTAAACGCTATCGACGTGATGCCACAGGGCGGAGAGCTGACGCTGCGAACACGCAGCGACAAGAACGTGCTGATCGAAGTAACGGATACCGGAGCGGGGATGACAGCCGAGGAGTGCGAGCGAATCTTTACTCCTTATTATACGAAGAAGAAAAACGGTACAGGCCTGGGGTTGGCCATCGCGCAGTCGGTGGTGAGCGATCATGGCGGAAGAATTCGCGTGCAAAGCCATTCGGGGCAGGGGACGACGTTTGTGATCGAGTTGCCGCGAAACAAAGATGCGGCGGAAGACGCCAGTTAAATTGTAAGGATCAAAGATCGGGAGGATGGTTGCCGACGAAAGTGCATCTGTTGATTGTGGACGATGAAGCGAACACGCTTGCATCGTTATCGCGGGCGTTCCGTCTCGCCGGGCACGACGCGACCGTGTGCGACAACGCAACGAAAGCCACGGAACTCGCAAAGTCTCAGAATTTCGACTTGATCTTATCGGACATGGTAATGCCCGGAAAAGGCGGCATGGCGCTGCTCGAAGAGTTGAAATCGCAAGGAGTGACAGCGCCGGTTGTCATGATGTCAGGGCAGGCGGATATCGAGATGGCGGTCCGGGCCACACGGTTGGGCGCGCTGGATTTTCTGGAGAAGCCGATCTCCACGGAAAAACTTTTGCTGACGGTTGAAAACGTGCTGAAGCTGCAGCGGCTGGAAAGCGAAAACAAGCAACTCAAGCAGCGGCTGGGCAAGCACGAGATCATATGGCAAGGCGCTGCGATGCAGCGCGTGATGGCGCAAGTGGAACGGGTGGCGGCGAGCGAAACGCGAGTCTGCATTCTGGGAGAAACGGGCACAGGAAAAGAACTGGTGGCACGGACGATTCACGAGCGCAGTACGCGTGCCGCAGGCGCGTTTGTAACGTTGAATTGTGCGGCGGTTCCGGCGGAGTTGATTGAGTCGGAACTTTTCGGGCACGAAAAAGGCTCGTTCACCGGAGCCGCGGGAAGGCATATCGGCAAGTTTGAGCAAGCGAATCACGGCACGATATTTCTCGATGAGATTGGCGATATGCCGCTGGCGATGCAGACGAAACTGCTGCGAGTGCTGGAAGAAGGGGAAGTCGAGCGTCTCGGCGGCGATAAGCCTGTGAGCGTGGAAGTGCGAGTGGTAGTGGCAACGCATCGCGATCTGGAAGCGCGAGTGCGCGAGGAGAAATTCCGTCAGGATTTGTTTCACCGTATTTATGTCTTTCCGTTGTTCCTCCCACCTCTACGTGAGCGGCGAGAGGATGTTCCGGCGCTGGTCTCGCACTTCGCGGCGCAAGTAAGCGCGCAGAATGGATGGAAGCCGGTTCCGTTCACGCCCGAAGCGATCGCGGTATTGCAGTCGCACAGCTGGCCGGGCAATGTACGTGAGTTGCGAAACATCGTTGAGCGCTTGATGCTGCTGGCAACCGAAGGCCAGGTGGATCTTGCGACAGTGGAAAACGCGATGCCGCGAATCGGTGGAGACCGAGTCACAAATTCCTCTGGCTTTTCTTCAGGAACGCTGGCCGATCGCGTGGACGGTTTTGAGCGCGAGGAAATCCTGGCGGAGTTAAAGCGCAACCATTCCAACGTGAGCATGGCGGCAAAATCACTGGGCCTCGAGCGGAGTCATCTTTATAAGAAGGCGGAACAGTTGGGAATTGACCTGCGCGCCATGCGACGGGAACAAGGTACGCCGCAGGATTAGTTTTGGTCGGCTATTGACTTCTGGCTGCTAGCGGCTAGCTTCTGGCTTAGTCATCTTTTCATGTCGTCTTTTCAAAACATAGTTCAGGAGAGTGAGTTGATCGGACCCGCGCGTCGTTGGAGATTCCACATTTTTTTCCTCGGCCTGGTTGCTTCTCTCTTCTCCATTATATCTACGACTGTTTCCGCGAGCGAGCCTCCTTCGCCGCCTGCGTACGGGGTTCGCATGGAGCAGGCGTGGATTCCCATGAAAGATGGGGTTCGACTGGCCGCAACGCTCTACATGCCAGACGGGGCTGTGTCGAGTGAGAAATTCCCTGCCCTGCTGGAGTACTTGCCTTATCGGAAAGACGATGGCACCGCGGCTGGCGATTATCCCAAGCATGCTTACTTCGCGCGGCGCGGGTACGTGAGCGTGCGCGTCGATATCCGCGGATTTGGCGCGAGCGAAGGTGCACCGCCAGAGCGGGAATATTCCGAGCAGGAACAGGTGGATGGAGAGCAGGTGATCGCGTGGCTGGCGCATCAGCCTTGGTCGAATGGAAACGTAGGAATGTTCGGCATTTCCTGGGGAGGCTTCACCGCGCTTCAGATGGCCATGCGGCATGCGCCAGGATTGAAGGCAGTTCTGGCGACATGCGCGACCGCGGAGTTGTTTCACGATGACGTGCACTATATCGACGGCATCGCGCACATCGATGAATTCGAACTCAATATGGATATGGCGGAAGGATGGACGGGAGCTCCGGACTATACGCTCGACGATAAAGTTTTGGGATCACGTTTCGACACACCGCCATGGTCGCTGCTTTATTTGAGGCATCAGCGTGACGGGCCGTTTTGGAGGGACAGGGTGCGTCCGCTGAAAGAAATCACGATTCCAAGTTTTCTGATTGGCGGCCTGTTCGATGGATACCGCGACAATGTGACCGACATGCTGATGCAGTCAAGCGGGCCGGTGAAGGCAATCGTCGGACCGTGGAACCACACATTTCCGAACGACGCCGTGCCGGGTCCGCAAATCGAGTGGCGCAACGAGGCGGTGCGCTGGTTCGATCACTGGCTGAAAGGGCGCGATACAGGCGTGGAGCGCGATCCCCGGCTGGTGATTTATATGCAGCACTGGCATCCGCCGGAACCGAGCCTCGAAACCGTTCCCGGAGAATGGCGACGCGAGGATGTGTGGCCGCCGAAAGATGCGCAACCTTCAACTTTGTTTCTGCAGCCGAATCACACATTGGCGCAGACGGCGGCGCAGCCTGACAAGCATCAGATGAAGTACGTGCCGTCGATTGGTGTGGAGGCGGGATTCTGGTGGGGCGAGTTGCTGAGCGATGTGCGGCCGGTGGACGCGTTTAGTCTGGTTTATGATTCCGCGCCATTGCCGGAGGATGTGGCGATCCTCGGTCGGCCGCATGCGTTGTTGCAAGCGTCGGCATCCGCGCCGCTGGCCGATTGGGTCGCGAGGCTTTCTGACGTGGCACCGGACGGAACGGTCACGCAAATTACAGGGGCAGCGATTAACGGTGCGCAGCGCGAGTCGATGACCGAACCACGCGGTCTGGAACCAGGCAAAGTCTACGCACTCGACATCGAAATGCATTTGACTTCGTGGGTCTTTCCCATAGGTCATCGCATTCGCATGGCAATCTCGAACGCATTGTGGCCAATGATGTTGCCAACGCCTTACTCCATGACGACTTCATTGGAACTTGGCAGCACCGGTGGCTCGCGCATCGTGTTGCCGATTGTGCCTGAGCACGGGACTCTTCCGCCTGCTTTTTCTCCGCCCGAACCCTCCGAAGAACGAGCCGACGTTAAGACCGAAGGATTTCCATGGCCGGGTGAGTGGACGGTTGAGCGCGATGAAGCTCGCCATAAGACGACCGTACACTGGAAGGGAAAGGAGGAAGCGGCATATCCGTGGGGTAAGGAGAGTGATTACGAAAATCTGACCTACGATGCAGATGACGCGCATCCTGAGACGAGTTCTGTGCAAGGCGAGGCCGAGACTGT
>Ga0210405_10002563_pt1 | contig 18735 bp, 19 predicted proteins | sample IncBWH11MmetaG_FD_155492 | JGI IMG/M metagenome (GOLD analysis project Ga0210405, IMG submission 155492) | Forest soil microbial communities from Barre Woods Harvard Forest LTER site, Petersham, Massachusetts, United States - Inc-BW-H-11-M | ecosystem: Environmental > Terrestrial > Soil >... | reverse complement strand
AAGCTCGAACCGAAGATGATGAAAATCGCTGCCGAGATGAGTACTCGGTGCATAACGTAGCGCCTAAGTTAGCACGGGCTCAGGCGGCGCGCAATCATCTACGCTTCTTCGCTCTGAGAGCGGGTGAGCAGCTCACCCTTCGCAGCACAGCCTTCGCACAGCACACGCAGTCAATTTCCGTCGCTGCCAAACAACGCTGGGTGCCGCGCCCTGTGATTTCCAGGGTGCGGGTTTTTCTTGCGGTGTATGCCCGCCTCGCCTAACGACCGCGTCGGAATCCCTCCCGGTTACCCCCCGCAGATCTGCGTATACATGATTTCCACAATTGACAGGAAATCGTAACCTGGTTTAGCGTGAGTCGGGGCACTTTTCCGCCCCGTGAGGAACGAACATGGTGACCGGCGAGGAAGGAACATGATGACCCCGTGACGAAGGAGCATGACGATCCCGTGACGAAGGAACATGAGAACCAACGAGGAAGGAACGTGGTGAAGCGCTTAGAGGTTCAGGACAGCGAGCCGAGCGCTAAGAGGCGCTCAGCCGAGAACGTCGCAGGACGCGACCGACGCGCGAATCAACATGATCGCCACGAATCCGCAAACAAAAAATGACGCAACTCATTGAAAACAAACCTCCGCGACCCGCGCTAATCGCCACACTTTTGCGCTCTTGGCCAGCCCGCCGCCTCGTCCAGTCCCGCTGCATTTCTAATCGCAACATCGCGCGATTAGAAACACACTTAACCTCTGCAAAATCAATACGCGCGCACCTTCTAATCGCAACAAAACGCGACATGCGCTTTTCGCGTTTCGCGGAGCGGCGTCTTGCGGATCACTCATTCTCGATTTCTCCCAATTCCCCGTTGACATTCTTTTTGCTTCGGTCAATAGTGAACCATATGGTTAAGCATTCAATCGCGGCTCTCGACGCCACCTTTGGCGCCCTCTCCGACGCCACGCGCCGCGGCATCCTCGCGCAGCTCGCTCTTGGCGAGACTTCCGTCAGCGACCTTGCCGCGCCTTACGAAATGTCTCTTCCGGCCGTGTCGAAGCATCTGCGCGTGCTCGCGGAGGCGGGACTCATCCAGCGCCACAAAGATGGGCGCGTGCATCGCTGCCGGCTCGCTCCCGAGCCGATGAAGGGCGCAGCCGAATGGATCGCTTACTACCGCCAATTCTGGGAGCGGCAGTTCGACGCTCTCGAGCAATACCTCGCCGACTCGCAAACTCCCGCGCAACAAAAGGAGAAGCAATCATGGCAAGCCCCACACCAGGCCCCGGTCTCTCCCTCCAGATCAAGCGCACGTTCCAGGCGCCGCGCGAAAAAGTCTGGGCCGCGTGGACCGAACGCAAAGGCCTAGAGCAGTGGATGTGCCGCGACGTGCCCACCCACGATCCCAAGTACACCGAGCTCGACGTCCGCCCCGGCGGCCGCTACGCGATTGAAATCACACAGCCCGACGGCGTAATCTATCGCGGCTCGGGCACGTTCCGCGAAGTGAAACCTCCCGAAAAACTGGTCTTCACCTGGGCCTGGAGCCGAACGCCGGAAAGCGGGAAAGACCCGATACAGGAGGAGACAGAGACTCTCGTCACCGTGCAGCTGTTCGAGCGCGGCAACGCAACCGAGATGCTCTTCACGCACGAAGGGTTTGATAGCGAAGCGGCGCGCGAATCTCACAACAAGGGCTGGACCGGCTGCTTCGAGGTGCTGGCAAAGTATTTCGAGGCTGGAAAGTGATAGATTCGAGGCCCTCAGATCCAAGGACAAAATCGAACAGGAGAAAGAAGATGAAAAAGATGCTTGGCCTGGTCGCGATGGGACTTTTCGCAGCGGGAATTCTGGCCGCGCAAGAAAAAGGAATGCCGCCATCGAAGCCGAACGCAGGCTTCGACCGCTATAAGACGCTCGTTGGCACCTGGGAAGCGCCGAGTCCCGAGGGCGGAGTCACCAGCAGCACGATTCGCTTGGTTTCAGGCGGCACAGCCATTGAGGAAGTTTTCCAATCGAAGGCCGACAATCAGATGGTCACGCTATACACGCCCGACGGCGTCCGGCTTGCCATGACCCACTACTGCTCGATCGGCAACCAGCCGCGCATGGAAACGAAAGCGGCGGCTACGGCCAATCAAAGCGACTTTGATTTCTCGTACACCGGCGGAACGAACATCGGCCCCAACGACGCGCACATGCATCACTTGGCCACGCATTTCATCGATAAGGACCACTTTGACGAGGTATGGACTCTTTCCGCGGGCGGCAAAGAACAGCCGTTCACGTTTCACTTCACGCGCAAGAGCTAGCCGCCGCCGACGAAGTGAACGATTTCGAAGCTGTCGTTCGGCTGGATTTGCGTGTCGCTCCAGCGCGCGCGCGGAAGAATATCGAGATTCCGCTCGATGGCGACGCGGCCTGCCGTCATCCCGAGATGCGCGAGCAAAGCCTCGACGGTCAACCCGTCAGGCACCTCGCGGCGCTCGCCATTGATCGAAATAGTCATTTCGAAGCGATCATTTCGACGAAGTCGACGAGGGTGTCGGCGCGGAGTTCGGCGAGGCGCCTGACGGGGAGCGCGGCGAAGAACTCGAAGGCGAGCTCTGTGAAGAATTCGGAGGCGCGGTCGCGGGCGGGACTTTCGATTTGCTTCGCATCGTGAAGCGAATCTCGTCTTGCCCTGCTTCTGCCTTTGCGTGAATCACGAGCGCGAGGTCGTTCTTGCCGAGCGGAGGCAGCGGAAACTCGATCTTCACGCGGCCCGTTCCATCGCTCGTCCCGGAATGGCGTGTTTCCTCGATTGCGCCTTCGATCGTCGCTTCCACTTGCGCTCCGGCTTCGGGCGCCCGGTCCGCGCGCCGCACGATTTCCAAATCCAGCGAAACAGTTCCCGCGGAGAGCCACGAAGTCGCGTTGAGCAGCTGCACCTGAATCCCGCCCGCGCGGACCGCCCGTTCGGCCGATGCCGCGATTTCGGCGTCGAGAGTTCCCGCGCGAAGGTCGTCGATCGCGGTGCGGTGCTGCTGCTCGACGAGCAGGCGCAGTTCCGCCGGGCTGAAAACCGGCGACGCGGCAAATTCCCCGTACTCGGAAGAGCGCCGGTGAACGACCATTCCATTGTGGTAGATCACGGTGTCGATGATGGGAGGCGTGGGACCGCGGTCTTCGGTCTGAACGTGAAAGACTTTTTCGCCGACGCGCGCGTCCGTGTTGAAGCCGGAGCTCATCGCGCGGCGGTGGCCTTCAGCGCAGGCGCGAGGAAAAGCGGCGGAACACGAAAATTGAGTGGCATCATTTGACCAGCGCGCTCTCGGGCCGCTATTATACCAGCGTCACAAACATGAACGGCAATTACCTCGACAATTATGGTTCGCTGCTGCTGATGTTCGTCCTTGCGGCGGGGCTTTCCGGCGTGCTTCTGGTGTTGTCGGCGCTGATCGGAAAGCACAAGCGAACGCGCGAGAAGGACATGCCGTATGAGTGCGGAATACGTCCCACGGGCGACGCACGCGAGCCTTTTTCCGTGCAGTTTTACATGGTGGCGCTGGTTTTTATTCTGTTCGACATTGAAGCAATCTTTCTCTACCCTTGGGCGCTCGTCTACCGCGAACTGAAGGTGTTCGGCTTTGTGGAGATGGTGCTCTACATTATAATCCTGCTGGCCGGTTACATTTACCTCTGGAAGAAGGGCGCGCTGGACTGGAATCGCTAGCGCTCTTGGGAATCGTGCACATCGTGGAACCGCAGGAAGAAACCAAGAATCCGGTTGTGCGCAAACTGAGGGAATGGGACGCTCAGGCTGTCGCCGAAGTGCTGGAATTTCGAGGGGAAACGACGGTAGTGGTTCATCGGGAGCACTTGCGGCGCGCGGCCGAATATCTGGCGGCCGAACCTTCTCTTCGCTTTTCCTTTCTCTCGGACATCACGACGGTGGACCGGTATCCGATCGAGCCACGCTTCGAAGTGAACTATCACCTTTTGTCGCTAGACAGACGCGAGCGATTGCGCCTGAAACTTCGAGTCGCAGGAAACGACCCAACGGTTCCGTCGGTGACTTCCACCTGGCCAACGGCGAATTGGCACGAGCGCGAGAACTTCGATCTCTTCGGGATTCGCTTTGAAGGCCACCCGGACTTGCGCCGCATTCTGATGCCGGACGATTGGGAAGGCCATCCGCTTCGCAAGGACTATCCGGTTGAGGGGTACCGCTGATGCGTACCGCGAGCGGCGAACTATGACCACAACTGTTGAAACGGCGACCGGGCAACCTCAAACCATGGTCCTCAATATGGGGCCCCAGCACCCTTCGACCCACGGCGTGTTGCGCGTGATTCTGGAGCTGGAAGGCGAAATAGTGGTCAAAGCCGAGCCGGTAATCGGCTACCTGCACACAGGCATTGAAAAAACCTGCGAGCGGCTAACGTATTCGCAAGCGATCACGCTGACCGACCGAATCGATTATCTCGCGCCGCTTTCGAATAACCTGGGCTACTGCCTGGCGGTGGAGAAGCTGTTGGGAATTGAAGCTCCCAAGCGCGCGCAATACATTCGCGTGATGCTCACGGAGTTGACGCGCATCAGTTCGCATCTGGTGTGGGTCGGTACGCACGCGATCGACTTGGGGGCGATGTCGGTTTTTTTGTACACTTTCCGCGAGCGTGAAGAAATCCAGAAGATTTTCGAGTTTATTTCCGGCCAGCGGATGATGACGAGCTATTTCCGCGTCGGCGGGCTCGCGCTTGAACCCCCTCCGGGCTATCTCGATCAGGTGAGGCGGTTCATCGACACATTTCCCGCGCGCCTAGACGAGTACGAAGACCTGTTGACCCAGAATCGCATCTGGCTGGGGCGGACGAAAGGAGTTGGCTTCCTGAGCGCCACTGACGCCATTGCGATGGGCGCTTCAGGGCCGCTGCTTCGAGCCAGCGGCGTAGCGTTCGACAATCGCAAGGCGTTTCCGTATTCGAGCTACGACGAATTCGATTTCAGCGTACCGACTCAGACCGCGGGCGACTGCTTCGCGCGATACCAGGTGCGCGTCGCGGAGATGCGCGAAAGCCTGAAGATCGTTCGCCAAGCGCTTGAGAAAATCCCGGCCGAAGGCCCGTTCAAGGCGACCGCGCCGGGGATCATCGCTCCCTCGCGCGAGGAAATGAAGACTTCGATTGAAGGGCTCATCTATCATTTCAAAATCTACACGGAAGGGTTTGCGCCGCCGGCGGGCGAGGTGTATCAGGCGATCGAATCGCCGCGAGGCGAGCTGGGTGTGTTTGTGGCCAGCGACGGCTCGAACCGGCCGTACCGTGTGAAATTCCGGGCGCCATCGTTCATCAATCTGCAAACGCTGCCAAAACTGTGCGAAGGGCGACTGATCGCCGACGTGGTCGCCTGCATCGGGACAACCGACATCGTTCTGGGGGAAGTCGACCGCTAATGCCGCTGCAACTGCCGCCGGCGCTGGAAGCGAAATTCACCGAACTGATCGGGCGATATCCCGTGAAGCGTTCGGCGCTGATCCCCATGATGCTGTACGCGCAGGATCATTTTGGATTCCTCGGCGACGAGTTGCTGGACGAAATTGCGAGGCGCCTGAGCCTGAATATCATTCAGGTAAAGGAAACGCTCGAATACTACTCGATGCTGCGGCGAAAACCCGCCGGACGCTATCACGTGCAGGTATGCACGAATATTTCGTGCATGCTGCGCGGCGGCAACGAATTGTACCAGCACGTTCAAAAGCGCCTCGGCCTCGGGAATAAAGAGGTTTCTCAGAGCGGTACTTTTTCGCTGGAGGAAGTGGAATGCATCGGCGCGTGCACGGGCGCTCCCGCCATTCAGGTGAACTACGATTTCTATGAAGAGCTGACCCCGGACAAGGTCGACGTGATCTTCGAAGAAATTCAAGACGGGCGAAAACCGAAACCGGTCCCGGTGATCTCCGGCGGAATTCACGAGCGGCACCCGGCGGAAGTGCCGGTGATCAGCCGCCGCTTTGGGATTCCGAACTCGAAGAAGATTGATGTTTACATGCAGAATGACGGCTACCAGGCGCTGGAGAAAGCGCTGAAACAAATGACGCCGGAGCTGATTACCGAAGAAGTTAAGAAATCGAATCTGCGCGGGCGGGGCGGCGCAGGCTTCCCGACGGGGATGAAGTGGAGCTTCGTGCCGAAGGACACGTCGAAGCCGAAGTACGTATTGGCGAATTGCGATGAAAGCGAGCCGGGCACGTCGAAGGACCGTCCGCTGCTTGAAATGGACCCGCACCAGTTGATCGAAGGAATGGTAATAGCGGGACGGGCTGTGGGAGCGAAAAGCGGGTATGCGTACGTGCGGGGCGAATACCGCTACGTAATTGATATCCTGGACGCCGCGATCGCGGAAGCATACGCGAAAGGCTATCTCGGCAAGAACATTCTTGGCAGCGGCTTCGATTTCGATCTTGCGACCCATACCGGCGCGGGCGCATACGAGTGCGGGGAAGAATCGGCGCTAATGGAATCGCTGGAAGGCAAGCGCGGGTACCCGCGCATCCGTCCTCCCTTCCCTGCCGTGGTGGGCCTCTACGGCTGCCCCACGGTAATCAATAACGCCGAGACGCTCAGCTCGGTGCCGGCAATTATTTTGAAGGGCGGCGAATGGTACGCGGGCCTGGGAACTCCGAAAAACGGCGGCACGCGGCTCTATTCAATTTCCGGACACATCAACAAGCCGGGTATTTACGAACTGCCGCTGGGATTCAACTTGAAGCGCATGATCGAAGACGTCGCAGGCGGAGTGAAGGACGGAAGGAAATTGAAGGCGGTGATTCCGGGCGGAAGTTCTTGTCCGTTGATGTCCGCGGACGAAATTGACGTGGCGCTGGACTTTGACTCGGTCGCGAAAGTCGGCTCGATGCTCGGTTCAGGCGGCACCGTGGTGATCGACGAAGACACCTGCATGGTGGATGTGGCGCGAAGGATCATGCACTTTTACGCGCACGAATCGTGCGGCTGGTGCATTCCCTGCCGCGAAGGCACCACGTGGCTGCGGAAAATGCTGGACCGGTTTCACGAAGGCGGCGGCCGGCCTGAAGATATTCCGCTCATCGATGAACTCTCGAAAAATATGCTGGGGCGGACGTTCTGTCCGCTGGGCGACGCGGCGGCAATGCCGACGATCAGCATCGTGAAGAAGTGGCGCAATGAATTTGAGGATCATCTCCGCGGGAAATGTCCCTACAAGCCCGCCGAGATGGTTGCAGCGGCGCACTAAGGCATACGCACACATGGCGGAAGTAAAACAAATTACGTTTACGCTTGACGGCCACAAGGTGACGACACCCGCGGGCACGCTGGTGATTGAAGCGGCCAAGCGGCAAGGCGTGGAGGTGCCGTCGTTCTGCTATTACCCGGGGCTTTCTCTTCAGGCGGCCTGCCGGATGTGCCTGGTGGAAGTGGAAAAGGCGCCTAAGTTACAAACCGCGTGCACGCTGACAGCGACGGAAGGCATGGTGGTTCGAACGAGCACTGACCAGGTGCACAAAGCGCGCAAAGACATGTTGGAATTCCTGCTCTCGAACCATCCGCTCGATTGTCCGGTGTGCGATAAGGGCGGTGAATGCGAACTGCAGGATATGACGTTTCGCTACGGCCTCGATCACAGCCGTTTTGTGGAAGAAAAGCTGCACTATCCGGAAGAAAAGTGGTCGCCGCTGGTTTATTACGACGCGCCACGATGCATTCTGTGCTTCCGGTGCGTGCGCGTTTGCGATGAAGGCATGGACGTGAAGGCTCTGGGAGTGGGGGCACGCGGAGTGCATTCGGTGATTTTGCCGAACGAACCGGGACAGCTTGCCTGCGAAGAATGCGGGATGTGTATCGACATCTGCCCGGTCGGCGCGCTAACGAGCGGGACCTACCGGTACAACACGAGGCCGTGGGAGATGACGTACGTCGGCAATCCCTGCACGCACTGCTCGAACGGCTGCAAGACCACGCTGGGCGTGCGAAATAACGAAATTTTGCGCGCGAACAATCGCGACCATTCCGGCATCAATGGCGAATTTCTGTGCGCCAAGGGGCGGTTCGGATTCGACTTCACGCATCATGCCGAGCGCATCCGCCAGCCGCTGGTGCGGCGCAACGGAAAGCTCGAGCCGGCAAGCTGGGAAGACGCGCTGGAGGAAATCGCGCGGCGTCTAAAGCAGGTGCGCGACTCGCATGGACCGGCGGCGATCGGCGTGATCGGTTCGAACCACACGACGAACGAAGAAAATTACTTGTTGGGGCGGTTCGCGCGGGTGACGCTGGGCACAAATAATCTGGATCATCACCGCACGGCGGACTATGCCGGACTTGCAGCGGCGCTCGGGCCAAATGCCAAGGGCGCGATGGCGACGATGGCGGATGTTTACAACGCGGGCGCGGTGCTGCTGATCGGCAACGATGCGACCCAACAGAACCCGCTGGTGGCATGGCAGATTCGTACCGGGGTGCGGCATCACAATGCGCGCCTTTACGCGGTCAACAGTCGCGAGAGCAAGCTTCACCGGCAAGCTTCGCACCTTGTGAAGGTGGCGGCGGGCAAAGAGCGCCAGGCGCTGCGCTGGCTCGTCACTGGTGAAGGGCAGTTCGACGAAAAAACTGTGGCCTCGCTTACTGGGATGAAGGAGGCGCTCGAAAAGGAAAGCGACCTCGTTGTTCTCTTCGGAGCCGATATTCAAGGCGGCGCGGTTCGAGATGTGGTTGCGCTTGGCTCGAAGCTTACCGGCCGAATCCGCGTGATAGCGTTGGGCGATTACGCAAATTCGCGAGGGGCTGCGGATATGGGCGTGCTGCCGGACCGGTTGCCAGGTTACGCGTCGCTTGCCGACGCCGGCGCCCGGTCGAAATTTGGAAAGCTCTGGGGCGGCGAAATTCCGGAGAAGCCCGGAATGACGGCGCGCGCGATGATGGAAGGCGCCGCAGCGGGAAAACTGAAAGCGCTGTATGTGGTGGGCGCAAATCCTGTGAGGACTTTTGGGGTTGCGAAGGCTGACCGGATTGCGGGTCTCGAACTGCTTGTAGTGCACGACATGTTCCTGACCGAGACTGCGCTTCGCGCCGATATCGTTCTACCGGCGGCGTCGACTTATGAAAAAGACGGAACGCTGACGAACACGGCCGGCGAAGTGCAGATGACGCATCGCGCGATCGATCCGCAAGGGCCGCGCAGCGATTACGATTTGCTGCGCATTCTTTCGCACCAGCTCGGTACGCTGGGCCTGGGCACTCCGATCCGCTTGCGGACACCCGAAGCGGCGCTTGAAGAAATTCGGCAGAATGTGGCGGGATACGAGTTGTCGATGGCCGGTTTGCTCGGCGGCGGCGTGGAAGCTTCGTGCGCGAGCTGCAAGGCGGCGGAGCCGTCGTACGATGTGCCGGCCGGCGCAGTGTTTTCTTCACAGGATTGTCTTTTTACCAGCGGAACTCTGGGCCGTTACTGTTCCAGGCTTAATTCGACCGACGAGGCTAAGGAAACGCCGTGGAGTTCATCACCCAGCATCCAGTCCTGGTGGTATCGCTAGTTAAAATCGCCGTCCTGATGTTCGTGATGTTGACGGTGCTGGCGTACCTGAGCTGGTTTGAACGCAAGATCATCGCGCACATTCAGTCGCGCTGGGGGCCGTACTACGTTGGCGCGCACGGATTGCTGCAGCCGCTTGCGGATGGAGTGAAATTTCTTTTTAAAGAAGATCTAACGCCGCCGGCTTCGGACAAGTTTATTTTTCTGCTCGCCCCGTTTCTGGCGTTGACGCTATCACTGACTACGCTGGCGCTGATTCCGTTTGGACCCGCGACTGTCTACATTTTGGGCCACGAGACGCGCCTGGTGGTTGCGAACGTCGATATCGGATTGCTGGCGTTATTCGCCATCACGTCGATGGGCGTTTACGGAGTAGCGCTGGCGGGATGGTCGTCAAACAGCAAGTATTCGCTGCTGGGCGGGCTGCGCAGCTCGGCGCAGATGATCAGCTACGAAGTTTCGCTGACGTTGTCGGTGATTGGCGTGGTGCTGGTGGCGAACACTTTGAATTTCAACGAGCTGGTGAATAGCCAGTCGGGTTACTACTGGCACTTTCTTCCGCGCTGGCATATCGGGCCGCAATTCGTGGGATTTTTGTGCTATTTCACATCCGCGATCGCCGAAACGAACCGCGCGCCGTTCGATTTGCCGGAAGGGGAGCAGGAGCTGGTGGGCGGATTCCACACCGAGTATTCGAGTTTCAAGTTCGCGATGTTTTTTATGGCCGAGTACGCGAACATGATCACGGTTTCTTGTCTCGCGACGATTCTTTTCCTCGGCGGATGGCTGTCGCCGTTTCCGGAGCGGTGGACGGTGCTGCAATACCTGCCGGCGGTTTCCCTTTTTGCTTTGGCTGCGTATCTCGCTTATGACACCGTGAAGCACATGCGAGGACTCGCGCGAATCCAGCTGGCGGTTGTGACGCTGCTCGCGATCGGCTTGGGCGCGCTATGCCTGGCCCCGGCGGTGATGCCTGTGATTCAAGGGCCGTTCTGGTTTCTTCTGAAGATCGGATTGCTGATGTTTTTCTACGTGTGGACGCGCAGCACGCTGCCGCGCATGCGCTACGACCAGTTGATGTCGTTCGGGTGGAAGCTGCTGCTGCCAGTTTCTCTGCTCAATCTGATTGTGACGAGCTTTTGGATCATTTGGCCGCTCTTGAGAGCGCGGTGATGAAAAGAATGGTCCAAGAGCTACGGATTAGGACGCGCGAGTGAGCCTTCCATTTATCTTGTTCTTCGCGTTTGCGGTGATTGCCGTGGCGGGCGCGCTACTGCTGATTCTGGCGCGCGAACCGATTCACAGCGCGCTCTCGCTTGTTCTCGTAATGATCTCGCTGGCGGCGCTGTATCTGCTGCTGGGCGCGGAGTTCATCGCCGCCGTGCAAATCATCGTGTATGCGGGCGCAGTTATGGTGCTGTTTGTGTTCGTGATCATGCTGCTGAACGCGGGCATGGAAGAACGGACGAATTGGAGTTCGATTGCGAAGTATGCCGGCGTGCCGCTGGGGGTTTTTTTGCTACTCGAATTGGCGCACTGGATGGCGCGCGCGGGACCTGGCGTGGGAATCGCGAACGGTGCGGCGCGCGCGGCGAATACGGCGGTTTCCACGCGCGCGCTGTCCGCGCTGCTATTTCAGAAGTATCTATTTCCGTTCGAGGCGACTTCGATTTTGATTTTGATCGCGGTACTGGGCGCGCTGGTTCTGGCGAAGAGAGACGAATGAGCGTAGTGCCAATTTCGTATTACCTCGTGCTGAGCGTCATCCTTTTCGGGATGGGCGCGGTGGCGGTGGTGTTCAAGCGGAACATTATCACGATTTTTATGGCGATCGAGCTGATGCTCAACGCAGTGAATCTTGCGTTCGTGGCGTTTGCGCGCGCTTGGAACCAGCTCGACGGGCTAGTGTTCGTGTTCTTTGTAATTGTCGTCGCGGCGGCGGAGGCGGCGGTGGGACTGGCGATTGTGATCACGATCGTGCAGAACCGGCAGACGCTGAACGTCGAACGGGTGAACCTGCTCAAGCTCTAATGTTTCTACTCGACCATCTCTGGATAATTCTCGCGTTGCCGCTTGCGGGCGCGGCGATTAATGGCTTGTTCGGCAAGCGTTGGCCGAAGTCTGCTGTGAATTCCGTGGCGGTCGGCGCGGTTTCACTTGCCTTTCTGGCCGTCGCCGAGTTGGTGCGCGAATTTGCGCAGCTTCGTCCGGAACAAATTCCCTATTTCAAGAATTATTTTCCGTGGATGACGGCGGGGCCGTTGCACGTGGATTTCGCGCTGCAAGTGGATCAGCTCTCGGTGGTGATGCTGCTGACCGTGTCGTTCGTTGGCATGCTAATCCACATTTATTCCACCGGCTACATGGCGCATGAGGGCGGCTACTACCGCTTCTTTTCGTATCTGAATTTGTTCATGTTTTTCATGCTGACGCTGGTGCTTGCCGCAAACGTAGTAGTGATGTTCGTCGGCTGGGAAGGCGTGGGACTGTGCAGCTACCTGCTAATCGGCTTCTGGTTCCTGAAGCAATCGGCAATCAACGCGGGGAAGAAAGCGTTCATCGTCACGCGGATCGGCGACTTTGGATTTACGGTCGGCATCCTGCTGCTTTTTTGGACGTTTCGATCAGTCGATTTTGGCACGATCTTCGCGAAAGCCTCGACTTGGCCAGCCGAGAGCATGACGCAAGCCGGAACTCTTACGATCATCAGCTTGCTGCTTTTCACTGGCGCGATCGGCAAATCGGCGCAGTTGCCGCTCTACGTCTGGCTGCCCGACGCGATGGAAGGACCGACGCCCGTCAGCGCGCTGATTCACGCGGCGACCATGGTTACGGCGGGCGTCTACATGGTGGCAAGGATGAACCCGCTTTTCTCGCGCGCCCCCATCGCGATGCTTGCGGTCGCAATCGTAGGCGCGCTGACGGCGTTCTATTCTGCGACGATTGGGCTCGTCCAAACCGACATTAAGAAAGTTCTCGCTTATTCGACTGTTTCGCAGCTCGGGTACATGTTCCTGGCGTGCGGCGTGGGCGCGTACGCGGCGGGCGTGTTTCACTTAATGACGCATGCATTCTTCAAGGGCCTGCTGTTCCTAGCAGCCGGAAGCGTGATTCACGCCATGGGCGGCGAGCAAGACATGCTCAAGATGGGTGGCCTGCGAAAGAAGATTCCCGTTACGTACTGGACCATGTTCATCGCCACGCTCGCCATCGCCGGCATTCCAGGTTTTGCGGGATTCTTTAGCAAGGACGAAATCTTAAACGCCGCGGGCTCCGGCCCTCATGCGAACGTGTGGTTGTGGGGATTGGGCCTGGTCGCTGCGGGGCTGACGTCGTTTTATATGTTTCGCCTGATCTTTCTTACATTTTTTGGCAAGCCGCGTTTCGACGAGCACAAAGTGCATGTCCACGAATCGCCGAGGAACATGACGATTCCGCTGATCGTTCTTGCGATTCTCTCGACCACGGGCGGTTGGTTCGCCGCGCCGCATCTGATGCGCGGCACGGACTATTTCGAGTCGTTTTTGCATCCGGTTTTCGCAACGTATGCCCCTGAGCATCCGGTTGGTCAAGAGGAATCGCTCTCGGGCGCGGCTGCGAGCGAGCTGGAGCCCAGTCCGGGAATGGAATTGTTACACGCGGTTACGGGTCCGCCGGTAGTGGTTGGGATCCTTGGATTGCTGCTCGCGTGGTGGTTCTATATCAAGCGACCGGAAGTTCCGCAGCGCCTCGCGCAAACGCTACGCGGCCCTTATACCCTCCTGCTTAACAAATATTACGTGGACGAAACTTACCTCGCGATGGTCGTCCGTCCGCTGCTTTGGGTTTCGACAAACGTGCTGTGGCACGCGGTGGACGAGGGGGCGATCGACGGAACGGTGAATGGCGCGGCCACGGTCGCGCGCGAAGCGGGCGGGCAGGTGCGCGAGTTGCAATCGGGCAACGCTCGAAGTTACGCCACATGGGTGGTCTTTGGCGCCGTGGGATTCACGGTTTTGATGCTCGGACTCTGGATGGTGCGTTAAGTGCAATCGCAATCTCTATTGCTGACTGTGATCACCTTCCTGCCGCTTCTGGGCGTGCCGGCGCTGCTTTTCCTGCGCTCGGAAGATCACATCTGGATTCGCCGGATAGCGCTCGCGATTTCGATCGCTGAATTTGGGATTTCGCTCTTTTTGCTGCCTGGATTCGCGGGCGCCAATCCGAACTACCAGTTCGTCGAAAATCGAGAATGGATCGGCGAGGCAATCCATTACCACGTTGGCGTAGACGGCATCAGCCTGTTCCTCGTCCTGCTGACAACGTTCCTCACCCCACTCGCGATCCTCTGCTCATGGAATTCCATTCACGAAAAAGTGAAAGGCTTTTTCATCGCGATTCTAGTGATCGAGACGGCCATGATTGGCGTCTTCGTCTCGCTCGACCTCTTTCTCTTCTTCGTTTTCTGGGAACTAACGCTGATTCCGATGTACTTCCTCATCGGCATCTGGGGACACGACCGGCGAATTTACGCGGCCGTAAAATTCATTTTGTACACGATGTTCGGCTCGATTTTGATGTTGGTCGCTATTCTGTGGCTTTATAACTTGACGAACACCTTTGACCTGCCCACCATCCAAGCGGCGCTGCAATTCAGAGTCCCGCTCCCACCGCGCACGGAGCTTCTGCTTTTCGGCGCATTCTTCTTGGCGTTTGCGATTAAGGTACCGCTCTTCCCACTGCACACCTGGCTGCCCGACGCACACACCGAAGCGCCTACGGCCGGGTCCGTGATTCTCGCGGGCGTGATGCTGAAACTCGGCACCTACGGGATGCTGCGGTTCTGCCTGCCGCTATTCCCCGACGCAGCGCACCGCGCTGCTCCTTACATCGGGGTGCTCGCAATAATCGGCATCGTGTACGGCGCGCTGGTGGCGACGGTGCAGCACGATTTGAAGCGCCTTGTGGCGTACACCTCCGTCAGCCACTTGGGATTCGTAGTGCTTGGAATCTTTGCCTTCAACACGATTTCGATCCAGGGCGCGATCTATCAGATGCTCAACCACGGTATTTCTACCGGCGGGCTTTTCCTTGCCGTTGGCATGCTCTACGATCGCCGCCATACCCACGAGATCAAAGAATTCGGCGGCCTAGCGACGCCGATGCCCATTCTCATGTCGGGGTTCTTGTTCATTTCGTTGTCATCACTCGCGCTCCCGCTGATGAATGGCTTTGTCGGCGAATTTCTGATTCTCATAGGCGTGTACCAGCAGCATGCGGCTTGGGCCTCGTGGGCCGCAAGCGGCGCTGTCCTTTCCGCGATTTACTTGTTGTGGGCTTATCAGCGCGTTGCCCTTGGTGAAGTGACGGTCGAAAAGAACCGCACTCTGCCAGACGCTTCAAATCGCGAACGGCTGATTCTCGCAACGATCGCCATTGCCATTCTCTTCATGGGCGTCGCGTCGCCGCTCTTCACGCGCCGCATGGAAAGCGCCACGGACAACTTCCTTCAGCATGCGAACCGCCCTCAGAACGCGTCGCATCCTAAACTGACGCTGCCATCGGTAAAAGCTGCCGAAGTCGCGATCGCCGGCAAAGACCGGATACAGCCGTGATTCCGATTCCCGCTGAACAACTGGCCAACATCCAACGTCTCGCGCCGGAAATTGTGTTGTGCGTTTTCGGCGTCCTGATCATGTGCACGGATCCGTTCCTGCGCGCGGCGAACCGGAAAGTCCTGGGCTGGATTGGGTTCATCGGGACGCTCGCAGCGCTGGGGTCCGTATGGTTCGCGGCGCAAAATCCCGGCCCGGCCTATTCGAATCTTATTCGAGTGGACCAGTTCAGCATTTTCGTCCACGTGGTGGTGATTGCGGCTTCGGCGCTTGCGGTCCTGGGTTCGCTGAATTATCTCAACGCCGAAGGCATACAGCGCGGCGAATATTACGCACTCGTGCTGTTTGCCACGGCGGGCATGGGAATTTTGGCAGGGGCGAACGAACTGGTCACCGCGTTCATCGGCCTCGAAATGAGTTCCATCTCCACTTACATTCTCGCCGGCTTCCGGCGCCGCGCGCTTCAGTCGAACGAAGCGTCGCTGAAGTATTTCATCCTCGGCTCTTTTGCCACCGCTTTTTTTCTCTACGGCATCGCTATGATTTACGGCGCGACCGGTACCACGCAGCTCGATCTGGTTCAACACGCACTCGAAGCGACGCCGGCCGGAGCGCTTTCGATTCTAGGCCTCGGGCTGATCTTCGTCGGGCTCGGCTTCAAGGTAGTCGCGGCACCCTTCCAAATTTATGCGCCTGATGTTTATGAAGGCGCGCCCACTCCCGTAACAGCGCTGCTGGCGTCCGCGCCCAAAGCTGCCACTTTCGCGCTGATGCTGCGCATCTTCGACACTTCGTTCGCAACCGTGGGGCACCTCTGGTTCTGGGCGATCTGGGGCTCCGCGATTCTCACGATGTCCATCGGCAATCTCGCAGCGCTTGCACAAACGAACGTCAAGCGCATGCTGGCATATTCCTCGATTGCGCATGCGGGCTACATTCTCGTCGCGTTCACGGCCTCGACTGCCGTCGGCGTCGCTGCCGTTCTCTTTTATCTCGCCGCGTATGCACTGATGAAAGTGGGCGCGTTTCTGGTGCTCACGCACCTCGGTCAGCAGGGAGAAAAACGGCTCGAGATCCAAGACTACGCAGGACTCGGCTCGAAGCAGCCGATCCTCGCCGCGTGCTTCTCGTTGTTCCTGCTTTCGCTGCTTGGGCTGCCCGCGACGGGCGGCTTCCTCGGGAAGTTCTTCGCGTTCCAGGCGGCGCTCGATTCGCGAGTCGTCTGGCTGGTCGTGATCGCTGCCATCAACAGCGTGATAGGCGCGTTCTATTATTTGCGCGTCATCGTGGCGATGTATTTCTGGGAGCCGTCGAAGGACTACACACCCACGCACGTCGCTCCGGCGCTCACCGCCGCCCTACTCATCGCCGCAGCCGGCACGCTTTACCTCGGCCTGTTGCCCTCGCGCGTCCTGATTTTCGCCAAAGCGGCCGCCGATTCCCTTTCCTTGCGCTGAACGCTCTGCCCAAGAAAAATGGCCCGGAACCGCGCTCTTCGCGGAGTTCCGGGCCACGTTTTTTCCGATCGTTACTACCAACCGACCTTGGCGAAAACAATTGCGAGAGTAAACAGCGCAAGCGTCTCGATAAACACAAGGCCGAGAATCATGGCCGTGCGAATCGCGCCGCCTGCCGCCGGGTTGCGAGCAATGCCTTCGCAAGCCGCCGCTGCGACGCGCGCCTGTCCCAGGCCGCAAAACGCCGCTGCGATGGCCATGGAAAATCCCGCAGCAAGAACGATGGCCGTGGCGACGTGCTCAGGTGGCTTCGCGGCTTCCGCCGTGCCTTGCGCGAACGCGGGAAACGCGAACAATCCAACTACGATCAACAACAAAAAGATCCCTGCAAGCTTCTTCACTGTGTTCTCCTTTTTATAAATAAGCCGACAGGAGGTGGTTCCCGTCATCCTCTTGCAGCCGGGCTCACACTGATCAGCAAACATGCCGGATTAATGCTCGTGGGCGGTAGCCATGCCTATATAAAGTGACGGAAGAATCGTGAAAACGAACGCCTGCACGACCGCCACAAATAAGTGCAGCCCCATGAAAGCGACTGGAATCAAGGCCGGGAAGATTCCAAGAAGAACGCCGAAAATCGGATGCGCGTGACCCACACCGATGGCAGGCGACAAACACAGGCCCAGGAAAATAAGATAGATCAGCTCACTGGCGAAAATGTTCGCCCACAAACGGACGGTGAGGGACAGCAAGCGAGCCGAATGGCTAATGATCTCGACTGGAAAAATCAGAATGGCAAGCGCCGGGATAGGGCCGGCGAAATGCTTCGCGTACCCCAGCGGACCGTGGTGCCTTAACCCCACCCAGTTGTAGTAGACGAAGGTGAGAATGGCACAGGCGAGTGGAACGCTCGGATGGCCCGTTGGGGAAAGAAAGGCAGGAATCAAGCTGATAGCGTTCGCGAATAGGATAAAAATGGAAATCGAGCCGACCATCGCCAAGTGGCTCCGCCCGCCACGCTCGATATTCTCGTCGAGCAGATCGCGTATCCCAACGCCCATCGAGTTCGTAAGAAGGGCTTCCATCACCTGCTGCGTCGCGCCCGGACGATCAACCGATATTCTAGGCCGGAGCCACAGGAAGAACACCACGCTGACAAGAAGAACGGCAATCGCGGCGGCAACGAAATTGGGAATGGGATAGTCGTGGTCTTTCGGCACGATGTGCAGCGCCGACAAAAGCCCCAGCGCCAGGCCGCCAAACCACTTATTCAGCAGGACCGTGAACCAATTCAGGTGTTCGCCCATTCTCTATGCAGACCCCGAGAAAACTTGGTAAAGGCTTTCAGCCATCGCTCCGGCCCCCAACGCAAGCAGGCCAATCAGAACGGCCAAAAGCGGCACAGCGAAGTAGTGAACAGTAACATAGACAACCAGCCCTATCAACACGTACCGGCCCGCGAACTTCCAGTAAAGGACCGCAGGTACGCGCGCCTTCGGACTTCCTTCCTGAGCGGCGGCAACCGTCACGAGCGACGCGAGCGCCTGGTCGAGCCAGTGGTAATTGAGCCAGGCGAGGAGCGATCCGATCCCGATGCCGATTCCGGCGCGCGGCGATTTTGCAAACGCTACCGCGAGAGCGGCAATCGAGCCAAATGCCAGCGTGAGTCGTTCGATGCGCCGCGACATCCGGAGGGCAATGTCATTGTCCCGAGCTGCCTGATCCATTGGAACCGCCTTTGTCCAACCTCCTGAGCAGGTCACGCACGCTGACGGCAAAACCGATCGCTCCGAGGACCAACATGAGGATAGGCTTCGTGTGCAGCCAGCGATCGAGCAGAAACCCGAACAGCCCCGCGACGAGAGTTCCGCCGACCAACAGAAAAGGCAATTCCGTAGCTAGAGCGAATTGCCGCGCGAAACTGCCCGTGCTACTCCGTCGTTCGGGGGGCGGTGGAACGCGAGGTGGCGATGCCATACGGGGTCCGCAATCAGCGGCCGAAGGGAGTCAGGATCGAATAGGTGGCGAAGCGCAGGAACTGTTCGGGGAAGAGCCCTGCCGCCAGCGTTACGATCACCATTGCGGCCAGTGCGAACTTCTGCCCCCAGGAAATCACGGGCCGCACGGAATCGGTCGACTCCTTC